>Ga0256404_1001223_pt1 | contig 63973 bp, 52 predicted proteins | sample RumenRJG_01DNA_FD_185990 | JGI IMG/M metagenome (GOLD analysis project Ga0256404, IMG submission 185990) | Bovine rumen microbial communities from Lethbridge, Alberta, Canada - RJG_01 | ecosystem: Host-associated > Mammals > Digestive system > Stomach > Rumen | place: Canada: Alberta | collected...
GAAGAGGGTCTGGTTGCCTGTGGTCTTGTACTTGCTCATATGTGTTGTCGTTTTTACAGCATATATAACGCAGAATTTTGATTTATATTGTTGAATGTTTGATATTTAATTTTTAGAGGTCACCTTGTATTCTAATATTCGTTTCTGGCGGCCTGACCGATGGTGATGGTGTTGGGTACGCAGGTTTTGCCAGCCTTGTCTTTGATTTGGACGGTAACGCCGAACTGCTGGTCGAAGAGTTTCTCGACGTCTCCGACTTTCATCGAGCCTTTGATTTTCAGGCCGTCGGCCTTGGTGTTCACCTCCTTGGTGGTCTTGCTGTTCAGCGCCGCGAGCGTCATCTCGGGGTCGGCCAACTGCACGCCTTTGTAGAAGGCCAGCGTAAGGTCGAAGGCTTTCATGAAGTCGGCCGAGAGGGTCTTCAGCTTCTTGTTCGGCGCCACCGTGAATTCGGCCTTGTTGAAGGTGTCTTTGAGGTTGTTGAGTAATCCCATATCTGTGTTGTTTTTGTTGGTTGACTATATAATAAAAAAAGAACCGCGAACTATTTCCTTGCGGTGTCCGAGGTTCTGCATACCTATCCATTACGACAAGAAAGCTCACGGTTTCCCGTAAGCATTCCCGCTTTCACGCGTAATGGAGTTTGGAGATTTTGCAGAATTTCGGACACTCCTATGACAGCAAAAATGCATTAAATGTCAGCTACTTATATTTCTCTTATGCCATATTGTCTATATGTTGGTTCATGGTGCAAATATACACATTATTTTTAATTCTACAAAAGAAAATGAAAAAAATGTATGTGTTGCGGCACACCCAGTGGAGTTATGATTTTCTACCTTGGTTTGTTTTTTTTTGTATCTTTGCAATTATAATTCAGGTTATAATAATCTTGATTGTATTTGTAATATCAACATTAACAATATATTGCATGAGATACTTTGGAAGAGATACCGAGTTGAAAGTGCTCTCGGAAGAGCACCGGTTGTCCGAATCGTCGTCGCGTTTTACGCTGGTTATGGGGCGTCGCCGCATAGGCAAGACATATATCATCCGTCGGAGTCTCGAGGGAGCCCCGTCGCTTTACCTGCTGGCGATGAACGAGAGCGAGGAGACGCTATGCCATCGTTTCCAGCAGCAGATAGAGGCAGAGCTCGGGGTAAAAGTCTACGGAAGGATGAGCGGTATGCACGAGGTGTTCGACGTATTGTTCCACTACGCCACCGAGCAGCACCTCAATCTGGTAATTGACGAGGTGCAGGAGTTTTTCTACGTGCGCAACAGCATTTTCGCCGATATGCAGGCTGCCTGGGACAAATACAAGGATTCGATGCATATTAATATGATTGTGTGCGGATCCATCTATTCGCTTATGCAGCATTTGTTCGACGACCGCAAGCAGGCCATGTACGGCCGCCTGACACGCCGTATCGACATGCGCCCATTCTCCATTGCCACCCTCAAGCAAATCATGCACCACTACTCGCCCGGCTACACCAACGACGACCTGCTCTGCCTGTATGCCTTGACTGGCGGCATCCCGAAGTATGTAGAGACTTTGATGGACCGGCAAGCCTTTACGTGCGATGCCATGTTGCAGTGTTTCTGCGATGTCTCGGCGCCATTTGTCTCCGAGGGGCAGGACCTTATGAACATGGAGTTCCGCCGTGAAAGCGGCACCTATTACTCCATCCTCTCCCTCATCGCCGAAGGCCACACCTCTATCGGCGAGATAGAGAGCGTGCTGCAGTCGCCTACCAGCGCCTACCTGCGTAACTTGGAAGTCAACTATTCGCTGCTGGAACGCGTGCGGCCTATTTTTGCCTCGGCTCGGAGCCAGGGGGTACGCTATCGGATTGCCGACAATTTTATGTTCTTCTGGTTCAGGTTCATCTATCCCTATCAACACCTGGTTGCCATGCAACGCTCTGACCGCCTAGTGCAGGTCGTGCAGATGGGATACAACCAATTCATCGGCACCGTACTGGAACGTTATTTCAGGCAACTCTATATGGAAGAGGGCGAGTGGACCAACGTGGGCGGCTGGTGGGACGCCCGTGGCACCAATGAGATCGACCTTGTGGCGATGGACGATGTGTCGAAGCGTGTATGCATTGCTGAAGTGAAGATGCAAAAGAAGCGCATCTCACTCCCGCAGCTTGAGGAGAAAGCATTGCGGCTGAAGCCTCATTTCAAACAATATGCCGTCGAATACCGGGCCTTGTCGGTCGAAGACATGTAATGTTTGCGCAAATGAAAAAATGTACGGAGCGCTCGCACGTGTGGGATGTCGACGGCACGAACCCCTTCGACGGCTTCACCTGGAACGTCTAGCCTCCATCAGTGCCTCGTAGAAGAGGTCGCCGAGGAGCTGGTAGCCGGTGCGGGTGAAGTGGACGCGGTCGGACTGGGCGAGTTTGGCTTTCTGCCACTGCTCCATGGACTTCAGGCCACCCATCAGCTGGAACTGGTCCCACACCACGCCGCCCGTCTCGCGGGCCAGGCGGTGGAACACCTCGCGGGCCAGGGCGCCGTTCTTGTTGACGTGGTATTTTCGGCGGCCAATCTTGGTGAAGCTGTCGTTGTTGGTGATGAACACCAGGGCGCAGTCGGGGTTGACGCGGAGGACGGAGTCGACAAGTTCCAGGTAGTTGCGGCGGAAGTCGGCGGTGTCGAAGTCGGACTTGTTGGCGTCGTTGATGCCGAGGCCGAAGATGACCATGTCGGGCCGCAGCAGACGCAGGTCGCGGGTGAAGTGCCGGCAGCGCAGGTAGTCGGGCACCGAGGCGCCGTTGACGCCGATGGAGTGGAACGAGAAGCCCGGGCGCAGGTTGTCGAGGTGGATGCCGGTGAGGGTGAACTGTTCGCCCGTGCGGCAAGGGAGCAGCACGACGAACGAGTCGACCGCGCCGGCGAGGTTGAAGACATGGCGGTCGGTGCCGCGGTCGATGTAGGATGGGTAGACCATGCGGCCGCCGAGGTTGAGCAGCGGTACCACGCCCTGCTCCGAGTGGCCGAGGACGATGATGCGGCGTGTGGCGTAGTTGACCGTGCTGTCGCGCAGCACGATGCCCACCTCGGTGAGCGAGTCGGAGGCCGTAACGCTGATGCCGCAGAGCCCCAGCGGATGGGGGTACTCTTTATATATGTTACGCGTGAGGGCGACCTTCTGCGGGCAGTGCACACGGTAGTCGGCAGGGTTGTTGCAGCGGGCGGCGGCGGAGTAGGGGAAGAGCATGCCGCGGCCAGAGACCAGCCGCGGATGGCTGTGCATCAGGCGCTGGCGGATGGTGTTGCTCATGGTGCCGGCCTGCACATGCGAGCCGCCGATATGCACGATGTTGATGTTGCCCTGGCCGGTGGCCTCCATGCGCTGCCAGCGGTCGAAGAAGCGGGCAAGGCTCTCCGAGCGGTCGGCGTGCTGCAGGCGGTTCTCCTTATAGCGGATGAAGGGGTAGGACTGTGCCTGGAGCGAGGCGGCAAAGAATAGAAGCGGTATGAGGATGTATTTTTGCATGGCAGGAATTTAGTATATAAGGGATTGGTAAAGGGAGCGCATGGCGCTGTAGAAGTGGTCGTAGGCGAGGGTGCTGTCGAAGTCGGCACGTGCCTGGCATCCTAGGCGGCGGCGCAGGTCGGCGTCGTCGGCCAGGCGGCCCATGGCATCGGCCAGGGCCGTGGGGTCGGCGGGTGGGACGAGGAGGCTGTTTTCGCCGTGGCGCAGGTATTCGCGCTGGCCACCGTTGTCGGTAGCCACCACGGGTACCCCTTGCGACATATACTCTTGCGGAGACAGCGGACAGGCTTCCCGCACGGTGGAGGGCAGCACACCGAAGTCGGCCGCCGCCACGTAGGGGAGCACCTCGGACTGGAAGCCTGCGAAATGGACGCGGTCGGCGATGCCGAGTGCCTGTGCCTTCTGTTTCAGCTGGGCTGTGTATGCGTCGGAACCGCGCCCCACGAGCAGCAACTGCAGCGGCCGGCCGTGCAGCGTGGCCATGGCTTCCAGCAGCGGATCAAGCCCCTTCTCGGGGTCGAGGCGGCCGTGGTACATGGCGATGAGGTCGGAGGGCGGGATGCCATAGCGCCCACGCAGGTCGGCAGGCTCCATGCCGTCGGGCACCACGACTGCGGGGCGGACGACCGCAGTGCGCCCCATGGGCAGCGCAGGGCGGGTGGAGTAGAACTCGGTGCGCGCCATGTCGGAGACAAACGCCACGGCATCCAGCTGGCGGTAGAGCCAGCGGTAGGGCGGCGAGGTCTTGCCGGGGCGCACCAGGTGGCGCGTCATCACCAGCCGCACGTCAGGCCGGCCGGCCAGGCGGCGGGCATAGGCGGCGGTGAAGGCATCCTTGAAGTTGTGGACATGCACCAGGCAGGAGCCTTGTATCTTCCTAAGCATCGAGGCCAGCCGGCAGGCGCTCTGCAGGTCGGCCATGCCACGGAGCGGCAGGGTGCCGGCCAGCACGCCCAGGGCGCGGAACCTGGAGACGACGGCTTCCACGGGACGGCACACCGCCAGCACGCGGTAGCCGTCGGCCAGCTGCCGCCGCGCGAGGTCGTAGACATACTGCTCGCCACCGCCCCACGCCTTGTTGGACACTATGTGTATCACGCACTTCTCCATCGCATTGCGCCATGTTTTCGGCTGCAAAGATACAACTTTTTTCGTAACGGATGAAAAAAACATTAGCCAGGAGTTGTGGGTTTGGTGGGGGCGAATGGTGATTCGCCCCTACGCGGGATGCCTAGACGCACGCCCCCGTCCGCCTGGCGGCGGCCACCCCCTCTAGCTTAGAGGGGGAGTTTAGGGATGAGGCTATAGGGGGACGGTAGGGGAATGGTAGGGGAACGGTAGGGGAATGGTAGGGGAACGGTAGGGGAATACAAAGGCTCTGGAAGGATATGGAACCATATGGGTTCATAGTGGTGAGGCGGATCATTATTTTAATGGCGTGGCATACCTGACAGCGGTTATTGCGCCTCGGCGAAACGGTTGCGGAGGAGGTAGCGGCGGTAGTTGGTGGCAAGGGCTTCGGCCAGGCGGTCGCCCATAAGTTCGGCGCCGCGGGTGGTGAAGTGGATGTAGTCCTCGCCGGCCAGCCCCTCTTTCTTCCATTGTATCATGGAGTTGAGTCCGCCCATGGCGTGGTAGATGCTCCAGTAGGCGGCGCCGTGGCGGACGGCGGTGGCAGCCAGGCTGTCGACCACGGCCGGCAGCTGGGGGTAGGTCTGCAGCTGGCCGCGGACGCGTGTGCTCATGTCCGAAGGGCCGATGAAGAGCACCTTGGCCTGCGGGCAGGCGCGGCGCACGTGGTCAATCTGGCGGCCGATGGAGGTGCAGTATTTCGAGATGGCCTTCTCGTCGCGCAAGTAGGGCATGGAGTTGCCGCCGAACTGCAGGATGATGAGGCCGACGTCGAGCTGGGCGTAAGCCTGCGTCAGGCGGTCGAGCGGCACGAGGGTGAACTGCTGTCCCGAGCAGCCACGCATGGGAATGTTGTCGACGGCCACGCCGGGGCCGTTGTCGAGGGTGAGGGCATAGAGTTCGGCGCTGCCGGAGACGCTGAGTACTAGGTTGGACGAGGCCGAATCGAGCGCCCAGCGGAGGCTGCCGATGCCCGTGTTGCCTTCCTCGAGGGCGAATTGTTGCTTGGTGGTGCGGTCGGTGAGGGTGGCGCGGAGGGCGGTGCCGCGGTTATTGTAGACCAGGCGCACGTCGGAGAAGCGTTTGATGCGGTCGTCGGCACCTTTCTTTTGCGTTTCGCGGAGGGTTACGCTGGCGCTGCCGCCAAGGCGGAAGCACTGCATCATGGGGCCGTAGTTGCCGGGCGAGCGGCTGACGGTGCTGTCGCCGAAGGAGGAGAGGTGGGTCAGGTCGCCGGTGGCGTACTGGCGGACGGCATAGGTGGGTATGATGGTGCGGAAGGGCAGCATGCCGGGACCGCCGCCGCCGAAGGTGCGCTGCATGTAGGAACGCAGGCGGCAGCTGATGCGGTCCATTTCGATTTGCGAGTCGCCGTAGTGCATCACGCGCAGGATGCGCCCTTCTTCCTGTGCCCGCCCGGCAGCCGCCCAGAACGCGTCGAAGAAAGCGCTGTCCGGCAGCCAGAAGCGGAGGTCGGTGGTGTCGGAGAGGAATGCGGAGGTGTCTGAAAATTCTGATAATTCGGAGTATTCTGATTTTTCGGAAATTTCTGAAAATTCCGAATATTCTGAAATTTCTGAATTATCCGAAATCTCGGCGAGGGTGGTGATTGGGGCAGTGTGTTGGGTGGGAGGGACGGGCGGGAGGTAGAACTCGTGGCCTGCCACCTCGACTCCGTCGCGGGGGAAGAGGGCGCAGGCGGCCGCCAATGCGGCGATGACGGTGGCGAAGAAAAGCGCTATGCGACCGGGCTTCATTGTTTCTTCTCGAGCTTGGAGATGCGGTCGGCCAGTTTCTCGATGTTGCGCACCAGTACCTCCACCTTGCGGCGCTTCGATGCCTCCATGGCGGGGCTACCGAAGATGGTCTGGTTGGAGCTGACGGAGTTGGTTACACCGCTTTGGGCACCGATGGTTACGTGGTCGCCCACGGTGATGTGGCCCACGATGCCGGCCTGGCCGGCGATGATGCAGCCTTCGCCCACCTTGCTGCTGCCGGCGATGCCCACCTGCGATGCCATGGCGGTGCCGGCGCCGACCACCACGTTGTGGGCCAGCTGGCAGAGGTTGTCCACCTTGACGTTGGCGTGCAGGATGGTGGAGCCCATGGTGGCGCGGTCGATGCAGGTGTTGGCGCCCACCTCGACATTGTCCTCGAGGATGACGTTGCCTATCTGGTCGATTTTGTCCCAGCCGCCGTTGCCGTCGGGGGCAAAGCCGAAGCCGTCGGCGCCGATGACGCATCCGGCATGGAGGATGCAGTTGCGGCCTATCTCGACGCCCTCATACACTTTGGCGCCGGCATAGACGATGGTGCCGTCGCCGATGGTAACATTGTCGCCGATGGTGGCGTTGGGGTAGATTTTCACGTCGTTGCCGATGCGGCAGTGGCGGCCCACCACGGCGTAGGGGCCCATGTAGCAACCCTTGCCCAGCTTGGTGCCGCGCCCCACGCTGCTGCGCCACGAGCGTCCCTTGGGTGGTTTGCTGCGCTGGTTGAAGATGTGGAGCAACTTGGCCACGGCCATGTAAGGGTTGTCCACGCGGATAAGGGTGGAGCCCACGGGCTGCTCGGGCTGGAAGTCGTGCCGCACGATGACTATCGACGACTGCTTCTCATATATATAATGGGTATACTTGGGATTGCCCAGGAAGGTGATGCCGCCTTCGCAGCCCTCTTCAATCTTGCAGGGCTGCCACACGCGGGTGTTCTCGTCGCCCTCCACAGTGCCTTTCACCAGGCGGGCTATCTCTTTGGCTGTATATTGCATGGGGTTCTATTCTTCAAATTCGATGGTGCCGCGCTGCCGTTTGACGCGCAGGTTGGTGAGGTTGGCGTCGCTGATGAAGCCGTCGCCGAAGGTGAGGCGTGCGCCGTTGACGGCACGCACGGGGCGGTTGGAGTAGATGACATCCTCCTTGGACTTCCAGGTGATGTCCTCGAGGTAGATGGTGTCGCCGTTGGAGTAGTCGATGATGACCACGCTGTCGCGGGCGTAGAGGATGTCCTGGTCGTCGTAGGAGATGGCTTTCCGGGCGCTGACAGCGGTCTGCAGCCGGCGCTGGCTGTCGAAGAAGCGCAGGTTCACGCCCTGGGGGTAGTGGGTGCGGGTGTCGGGCTGGCGGTACTGGACGATGAGCGGAGCCTCCATTTCCATCTGCAGGCGGCCGTACTCGCTGCGCCACACGCGGGCGTCGCGGAGCGTCTGCGAGGGCGGGTCCTTGCGGTCGAAGCGGCTGATGTCTTTCATGTCGTTGGTGCAGCCGACAGCCAGCAGTAGCAAAACGGAACATAGAGACGTGGTTTTCCACGTCTCTACGCTCCGCAGTTTGATGTGTTTATGGGTCAAGCCGTTTAGCGGGTTCTAACGGTGGTGGACTCGCTGATCCAGCCGGGGACGGTGAAGCGGTTGCCATTCTCGAGGCCGGCCATGAAGGCGTCGGTCTGCTTGGGGAAGTGGGCGCTGTAGCGGCTGATGAGCTGGTTGCAGGCGTTGACGTTCTCCTCGGAGGAGTCCACGCTCTTGGACTTCTGCAGCTTGTCGACTGCGGCCCAGTAGACGCTGCGGCCACCGACGTTGTCTTCCTGTGCGCTGCTGGTGCTGCCGGCGTAGAGCTGGGCAATCATGCGGTAGGGCTCACCCTTGGTGCGGTCGGCCTCGGCGGCGCTGTTGTAGGCGTTGCGGGCGGCGCTGTAGCTCTTCATGCCGTTGTAGGCGTGGCCAAGATAGAGGTAGGCCATGTATTTGTCCTTGCCCTCGACCCCCTTGGCGGCATCGCTCAGGTACTCGACGGCCTTGCTGTACTGCTGCTTCGAAAGGCACATCTGGCCCATGCGCATGGCGGTGGTGGGGCTGGGCTCGAGGCGGTAGAGGTTCTCGGTGGCCGAGAAGAATAGGGGCTGGTCGGTGCAGCGTTTGCGCATCATGATGGATGTGATTTTCTTCAGCAGGTCCACGTTCTCGGGGTCGGCCTCGAATTTCTTGCCGTAGATTTCCACCAGCTGGTCGCAGGTGGCGTAGGGCGAGAAGGCGGCCTCGACGCCGGCGATGTAGCCGCGGATGGTGTTGGCCTTGACGCTGTCGTCGATGTTCTTCTCCAGCTCGGCCTCGAGGCGCTCGCTGGCGAGGTCGTAGTTGTCGACCACCAGGGTGGGCTCGGCTTTGCCGGCGCGGACGTAGTTGATGGTGGCTTCCATGTACTTGACCAGGTAGGCGGCTTCCAGCTCGCCTTCCATCTTGGCGGCCTGGTCGTAGAGGGAATAGTAGCGCTCAAGACCTTCCTCTTTGAGCAGCAGCTCGATATCCATGGCCTTCATGGCGGTTACCTTGGCGGCCTCGCCGTAGTTGGCTATGCGGGTGTCGTACATGCGCAGCAGTTCGTCGATGTAGGCGTCGCGCTCCTCGGTGGTCTTGGCAGCGGCGATTTTCACCTTCATGATGTTGGCGCCGTTGGTGTAGAGGTTCTTGCTCTGCTTGGGGCACTGGGACACGATTTTGGTCCAAAACTGGTAGGCGTCGTCCAGGTAGCGGGTGTCCTTGGTGGTCTTGAACTGTTTGACATCCTCCTGGTAGAGCGACACGGCCTCCATCATCTCTTGTTCGTTCACGCCCTCGACGCAGTTCCAGTTGGGCGGAAGCTGCTGGGCGGTGGCAGCCATGGCAGTTGCGGTCAGGAAGAGTCCCATCGTCAGTTTCTTGATTGCTTTCATCTCTGTATCTGTTTTTGTTGTTTTCTTTATGGTTTAGTATTTTTTGCTTGTGGTTTATTGCATCGGCTAGTTGTATTTGCGTTTGACGAACCAGCGTTCACAGCTGCTGACGGCGATGCCGAAGGTGATGCAGTCGCGCTGCAGCAGTGCTTTGTCGCCCAGGCTGCTGTAGCCCACCGAGAGGGTGAGCAGCGAGCTGCCTTTGCGCATGGGGAGGGTGGCGCCGAGGCCGACGCCCCACTCGTTGACGACGTGGTCCACGCCGCCGATGTTGAGGCGCATCTTGCCCTGTTCGATGTGTGCGCCGGCGCTCCAACTGATGCGGCCCCAGTAGGTGGAGGCGTCCATGGAGCCCATTTTCTCGAATCCGAGTGCGTAGCGGCTGTAGGGTCCCTGGCGCAGGGCGTCCTCGCCGAAGATGGAGGGCTCGCGACCCTCTTTGTAGTACAGTCCCGCCCAGCCGGCGAAGGTGGCGTCGGCGGCCACCATCCAGCGGCCGTTGCGCTCCAGGTTCAGGCCGATGCCGAAGGTGTGGTCCTGCGAGAGGGTGCTGGTGAAGCGTGCCGAGTTGCCGGGCAGGGGGAAGATGGTGTCCACCAGGCTCTGGTCCGAGGTGTGGTAGGTGTAGATGAGGGCTTGGTCGCGGACGTCCATCTCGCGGCGCGGCTTGTATGTGAGGCCCACGCCCAGCGTGTAGCGCTCGCCCAGCGGCTCGAAATACTGCAGGCCGAGGTCGAACATCAGGTTGCCCACCTTGGTCTCTTTGTACCGGCGCGAGTTCATGTAGTGGGTCGTGTCGGTGCCCTGGAAGGAGTAGGATATGGCCCGCTGGATGCGCCCCACGAGGTAGCCCACGTTGAAGCCCGCCTGCAGGCGGCGACCTTCGGTGCCGTTGCCTAGGATGTTGAAGGCCGATCCGAGGAAGGCCAGGTTGGTGCCGCCGGTGCCGTCGTTGATGTTCTTCATCGTAACGTAGCCGTCGCCCTCCATGGCCTGTATCGACGAGTAGTCGGCATTGGTGTAGGGCATCAGGCCGCCGGCCAGTTTCCACCACCGCGTTACGGGCATGCCCACCAGCAGGTAGCCGATATTGCCGTCGGCGTCGCGGACGCTGTTCTTCTCGTCGCGCAGGGTGGTCAGCTGGATGCCGGCACCCATGTCGAACACGAAGCTCTCCATGCCGATGGCGGCGTAGGAGGCGGGGTTGAAGGGGTTGATGTAGTTGCTGCCCGAGCGAGTGTAGGCCACGCCGCCCATGCGGTTGGCCATCGGCATGTTGTTCGGCAGTTCGCTGATGCCGACGCCGAATTGCGAGTAGGGCAGGTTGAAGCCGTTCTGGGCCTTGGCGGTGCCCATCAGACCCATCAGGCCTATCAGTGCCACTATGATTCTCTTATTTCTCATGGTGTATCATTATCTCGTTTAGTCCTATCAATGTCAGTTGCGGCTGGTGCTCGCGGCCTTCGGTGCCGGTGGGCGCGATGCGCTCGGCGTCGCCGCCGGTCAGCAGCACATTCAGTCCGGGCGCCACGCCGCGGAGGGTGGCCACATAGGCCGCCACGGCCATCTGCGCCGCACCCAGCGTGCCGGCCGCGATGCACTCCTCAGTCGAGCGACCCAGCACCGGCGCCTTCTGCACCGACGCAATATCCAATAACGGCAGTTTCGCCGTAAAAGTATGCAGAGCCTGTAATTTCATCCCGAGGCCCGGCATGATGGCGCCGCCGTGGTAGGTGCCGTCGGCGCTGACGTATTCCAGAGTGATGCAGGTGCCGCAGTCGACCACCAGCGTCGGTTCGCCCAGGTGTAGGCTCCAGGCGCCGCAGGCCGCCGCGATACGGTCGGGTCCCAGCGTGTCCGGGGTCTTGTAGTTCAGGCGGATGGGCAGCGGGGTGTCGGCCGTCAGGCGCGGCAGGTCCGCCAGTTCGGCGGGCACCTCGCCGCTGGCGCACAGCAGTGTCCGTCGGGCATGCTGCAGCAGTTCGCCGGGCATCCCGTGTCCGCTCTCCAGCAGCGTGCGTCCCTCGAAGGCGCCCCACTTCACCGCCGTGTTCCCTATGTCAATCGCCAGTTGCATACCTCTTACTTGTTAGTTCTCGGTTCTCTCCCCATGGGCATTGCCCTTCTTGTTGTACAGGTTCATGGTGCGGTCGATGCCCTGTGTGACGTAGCAGCGCACGGCGTCGCAGGCCACCTTGACCGAGGCTTCCACCGCCGGCAGCTCGTCGGCCGTGAACTGGCCGAGCACGTAGTCAATCTGCTTGCCGCGGCTGAAACTGCTGCCCACACCGACGCGCAGCCGGTTGTAGTTCTGCGTCTTGAGTGCCTCTTCGATGTCGGTCAGCCCGTTGTGGCCGCCGGCGGCGCCCTGCTTCTTGATGCGTATGATGCCGGGGTCGAGCGCCAGGTCGTCCACCACCACCAGCAGGTTGGCCAGCTCCACCTTCTCGGCCTGCAGCCAGTAGTTGACCGCCTTGCCGCTGAGGTTCATGTAGGTGGTGGGCTTGATGAGGATAAGCTGGCGGCCCTTGTGGCGCACCTCGGTGCGGTAGGCGTGCCGCTCCAGGGTCCACCGCGCCTCGCCCTCGCGGGCCAGCGCGTCGACCACCATAAAGCCGGCATTGTGTCGCGTGCCCTCGTACTCGGAGCCCACGTTGCCCAGTCCCACTATGAGAAATTTAGCCACAGCGTTGTCCTTTGTTTCTTTGTATTTTGTTGGTCTACAAATAGATATAATCCATTCCGTTAGTTTCATGACGCGGAAATCAAAGTGCAAATTTACACAATTTTTTCAATATGGTAGCGCGCACGTGCGAAATATTATTCCGTATTCACCCTCGAAAGAGGTCGGTGGCCAGGGGCGTGCGCTCATTTAGACTGTACTTTTACCCTGTGTTTTCAGGTGTAAAGATACGAATATTTTTGATACCACTAGAAAAAAGTATCCAAATTTTCCCATCGATGGGAAATAATGGGAAATGGCCTATGTATTCCCCTAGAGAACCCCTAGAGAACCCCTACCGTTCCCCTGGAATGTCCCCTCCCGTCCGCTGTGTTTTTCATCGTTGTATTTTTATCATTGAGGTATGCCTTATGTCTCTTTTTGCATCGAAGAATTACGGAAAAAACATCGGGTCAGGGGAATTATGCGTATTTTTTAGGATGTTGTGGTTCAGTGCGTTGGGAAAAATATTGCAAAAATATTTGGCCATGTCGGAAAAAGTGTGTACTTTTGCAGTCGCTTTTGAGCGAAAAAGGGTCGTTTGGCCGAGGGGCTAGGCACAGGTCTGCAAAACCTGCTACTCCGGTTCAAATCCGGAAGCGACCTCCAATCAGAGGGAATCCCACCGAGGGTTCCCTCTCCTTATTTGAGCAAGTCTAGTACGGGTTTCACCGCTTCGGCCGGAGTCAGGGGGTGCAGCCGTTCGCGCCGCGAGGCCAGCAGGCTGTCGCTGAAGGGTGTCTGCATCAGCGTGCGCAGCGCATTGCGCAGCGCCTCGGCTCCATCGGCTACGGTGCACAGGTCGCCCAACTGTGTGCCTGCCACCATCTCGGGGTTCACCAGGCAGTGGCGGCCAGCGAACAGCGAGTTCAATAGCTTCAGCTTCAGCCCCGTAGGCTGGTCGGTTACCAGCAGGCACACCTGCGCGTCGCCAATCAGCCGCTGCATCTCTGCGTCGCTTGGGTTGGCAATGAGGCGCACGTTGGCGTGCGCTGCCGCCTTGGTGCGCAGCCGCTCCGGCGGGTTGGCACCGGCAATGACCAGCGGCACGTCGGTTCCGCCCACGATGTTGTCTATCAGCCATTCGGCTGCGCGCCCGTTTTCGGCCACGTCCAGCGCGCCGTGGTAGAGGGCATAGGTGCCCTGGCCGCTGCGCGATGCCACCTCGTCGTAGGGGTGGCACGAGGACATGGTGTGCACATTGCGGCAACCCATCGCCTCGAATGCGCGCCGCTCGCCCTCGCTCACCGCCAGCACCGCCGTGGCGCGTGCCAGGGTGGGTTCGTAGCGTGCTATCTTCCGGGCGTCCATCTTCAGGTAGAGCCGTTTGCCCCATCGCCGCTCGCTTGCCGCCAGCCGGCGATAGTATTCACCCTCCACATTGTGCGCGCGCACCATTATGGTACGACCCTTGCAGAGGGCTTCTTCCTCCAGCAGCGCACAGCAGTGCAGCCCCTCGAGCAGGATGGGGTGCCGGTCCTGCATCAGTCTTGCCTTCAATTCTTTGCAATCGCGCGAGGCCACGATGAAGGGCCTGCGGTCGAGCATGCGCAGGGGCGACATGTCGCGCCGGTAGTAGCGCACCTCCACGCAGTGGCGTTCCAGCTCGGGCGCCTCCGACCGCCCGTAGGCGAAGCAGTGCAGGTGTATCTGTACCCCTGCCGCCGCCAGCGCTTTCATGCGGTAATACACATCGATTACGCCGCCATAGTTGGCCGGCAGCGGCACGTTGAACGACACTATATGCAGGTGCGGGTTCATGCTATTGGTTTGTTTCTCTGTGGGTTGCCTCCTATGGTGGGGGCGCTTTGGTTTCGCAAAGGTACGCAAATTCCCCCACTTGGCAAAATGTTTTTTCGCAGTGTGGCGACACAATAATATTATTCCTCTGTGCGTTATATCACTATGACACTCCTCGACACCCTCCGCAGCCTCGACTATCGGGCATTGCCTCTGAGCAATTACAGCCGGCAGTATATCCATCGTATGCTGCCCGTGCTGGACTACTACCTGCTCATCTATAACCGCACACTCGACCGCCTGCTCTCCGCCCTGGGGCGCGAGCCGTCGGAACTCACCTTGGTCGACTATGGCGGTGGCCACGGTTTCTTCAGCCTCGCCGCCAAAAAGAGGGGTGTGGGCCGCGTGGTCTACGTCGACATCAACCCACAGGCCGCCGAAGCTGTGCAGGCCGTGAGCCGCGCCGTGGGCTTCGGCCCCGACGTGGTCATCACAGGCGATGCAGCCACCCTGCGCCAGTGGTGCTCCGATACCGGCGTGCGCCCCGATGCGCTGGTGGGCATGGACGTGGTGGAACACATCTACCGCCTCGATGCCTTTTTTGCCGACATCTTTGCCATCGACCCCGCCATGCCGGTGATGCTCACCACGGGTTCCAACGCCTCCAATCCGTTTGTAGTCAGGCGTATTCGCCAATGGATAAGCGAAGACGAGTATGGCTATTCCGGCGACGATGGGTACAGCGAGCTGCGTCGCAGGTTTATACGTGAGCATTTCCCCGAGTTCACGGAAGGTGATCTCTTCATCAATGTTGTACTTACACGGGGACTTACTTACGACGACATTCCCGAGGCCGTCAGAACGAAAAGATATAAGATGGATAAAGAGGCTAATACCTGTGATCCTCGGACAGGCAACTGGACCGAACGGCTGCTCACCATCGACGAGTACCACGCCTTCCTCGCTCCGCACAGTGCATCGCTCCGTGTGGCCAACGGCTACTACAACCCCTACGGCCGCACCCTAAAGGCGTTCCTTGCACGGTGCATCAACCCGTTCCTGCGCCGCCTGCCGTTCCTGCGCTTCCTGGCGCCCTTCATCACGCTCGAAATCAATATTCCATAGCCACCATACAATAATTCCGCCCGTGTCGCGTTATCCTTGGCATGGGTGCGAACCGTATAGTTGCAATCCTGCTCTTGGCAGCCATGCTCCTGGCTGGTTGCCGCCAGGGAGTCGACATCGACCCCCTCGGACGGTCGCGTGCCGACGGCCTCAACCGCGAAGCCTTCCTCTGCCGATACAAGGACCCGCAGCGATGTGTGGCGCTCTCCGACAGTGCCCTGCGCTATATCCAGGATTCGCTCCCGGCTTATGTCGACGGGCTTCTACGCGCCTGCAACAACAAGGCTTTCTCCCACTTCCTTACTTTCGACTACGCACGTGCCGAGCAGATGCTCGAGCAGGTGGACAAACTTGTCGCCCGGCAACACCCCTCGATGCGCAATGGCGACATCGAGCAGGTCATCGCCAACCTGCTGCGTGCCCGTCTGCTGCAGCGTGGATGCCATATCGCCGACTCCTACCGCCTGCTCTACAATATCGGACGCAGCGGCATCCTCGAGCATAACCGCGACAATATTCTATATAGTTATGCGCAGACGGAATACTACATCACCCTGTTGACGCTCCAGTTCCACTACCGCGACGGCAAGGAGGCCGATGTGCGGTCGCTGCTGGCCGAGGTGGAGGAACGGCGTTCGCAGCTTAAGGTGGACTATGCGCAGGACATGGCACTCAACTACGCCCTGGCCTATGGTTGGCAGAGCGCCGGCGAGAGCCTCACCGCCCTCGATTACTGCGACCTCAACTATGCCATCCTCGACCGCACGGAGCGCGACCTCTACCACCTGGCCAATACCTTGCAGATGGAAGCCTACGCCCTGCGCAGCACCCCCGGCGAGGTGCCGCCCGACACCGTGCTGGCCCTCTACGACGAGGCACGCCGCACCTTCTTCGAGTACGGCGACCCCTACCAGATGCTCGGCGGCGTTACCTCCACCGCCCGCTATGCCCTGTTGGTCAGCGATACCGCCTTGGCCCACAGTGTCCTGCGCGAATGGCTTTCCATGCGTGGCACCTGGACTCCATTCTCGGCTCCCAAGATGGAAGTCGGCCTCTTCGACGTGTTGCTCCGCAGCCGCGTGGCACAGAATCCCGACGAGGCGCGCCGCTGGTACGAACATTATGCCGAACTACAGGACTATATCAAGCAGAACGAGCAGGAAGACTTCGCCCTGCAGCAGAATATAGAGAGCCTTTCGCGCCGCAGCCACTGGATGACCCGCACCGCCATGGTGGTCAGCGCTTTGATGCTGGTGCTGGCGGTGTTGACGGTGCTCCTGTGGTTCAGTATCAAGCGTCTCCGCAATGAGAAGCGTCAATTGGAGGAGGCCAAGCGGCGCGACGTGGAGCGCATAGCCAACGTGGAGACCTGTCTCAGCGTGATGCGCCACGACGTGAGCCCCTTCATCGGCTACCTCCGCAACCCCAACCTCACGCCCGAGCTGCGGTCCGAGGTGCTGGAGCAATTGCTGCGCACCTTCGACAATATCAAGAGCTGGACCTCGCTGTCCATCCCCAGCGGCTTGGCATTCAGCGCCTCCACCTTCCCGTTGCAGGAGGTGTTCGACGATGTCAGCCGCCAGGTCATCACACCCTCCGAGGGCGTCGCCTTGCGCATGGAGCCTACCGGCCTTGTCCTTTGGGGCGACCGCCTGCTGGTAACCATCTTGCTGCGCAACCTGGTCAACAATGCCCTCCAGCATACCTCCGCGGGAAGTGTAACGGTCTCGGCCTCAAGTGAGGAGGGCATGGTGTGCCTCACCGTGGCCGACACCGGCAGCGGCATGTCGCAGGAGCAGCTCGACTCGCTCTTCCGTGCCGACCGGCCCGACGGCGACCACGGTTTTGGCCTCATCCTCTGCCGCTACATCGTCAAGAAGCATGACGACCATACCCGCCGCGGCTGCAAGATATGGGCCGAAAGCACCGCCGGCGAAGGCACACGGATGCATGTTTTATTAGCTTCGAAAACGCAATGAATATGAGAAGTATACGCGTAATGATGGTCGACGACGAGCCGCTAATCAGGAAGGCCGTCAAGATGGAGATGAACAGCCGCTCCGTGGAGGTGGAATGCCATTCGGGCGACGACCTCGGCACCGAGATGCGGCGCGTCGAGATGGTCGACACCTTCGCTTCGGGCCCTAGCCTTATGGCGGCGCTGGAGACGGCAGAGAAGCCAGACTACCTGCTGGTTGACATGGAGTTCCAGGGCGAGCCCACTGGCGGCCTGCTCATCGCGCGCCGCGTCCACGAGCAGTACCCCGGGGTGCGTATCATCATCTTCTCCGGCCGTTTCGACAATCCGCAGCCTTCCGAGGAACGCCGTCCGCAGCGCGTTATCGAGATTGGCCGTGTGGTGATGGAGGCTTTGCGCCTGGGAGCCAGCGCTTTCGTCAGCAAGAATGCCGCCGGAGGTTTCTCTATCGAAAATATCCTCCGCGCCATCGCCTGCCTCGAACGGGGCGAGCAGTGCTACTTCAACTACCCCGTCATGATAACCCTCAAGGAGGCCGCCGAGCACTACTTCAACCTTGTGGGTGTCAGCGACTTTGTCGAGCTTACCGATGCCGAGCGCACCCTGCTGCTGCTCGAGGCCGCGGGCTGCACCGCCAGCGAGATAGCCAGCCGGTTGGAAGAGAGCGACAAGGCTGTGCAGGAGCGTCAAAAAGACCTCTCGCGCCGCCTCGACATCGTCAACAAGTCGGCCGCACGCGTGGCTAAAGCCCTCTCGCTGGGCCTCATCAATCCCAAGGACATCAAGTTCCTGCCAAGAAGTTAAACCCTTAAAATACAGTACAGATGAAGAAAATCCTTACCCTCGCACTGCTGCTCCTCGCCGGAGCCGTTGCCATGGCACAGAGTGCCGCCGACTTCCGCGCCGCCGCCGAGCAGGGCGACGCCCAGGCCCAGTACCAGTTGGGTCAATGTTACGAGAAGGGGCTCGGCACCGCCGTCGACTCGGTCCAGGCCGTCCAGTGGTACACCCGTGCCGCCGAACAAGGCGATGCCGACGCCATGTACAGTCTCGGTCTCTGCTACTACTACGCCATCGGTGTGCCCGAGGACCTCGCCAAGGCCCGCGCCTACCTCCGCAAGGCCGTTGCCACGGGAAAACTGGACACCATGAAGGTCTACACGGCCAACGCTTTGATGGGAATTTTCGGAGCCGAATAGCTTATGGTACCATAAGCTTCCATATCCTTCCAGTGCCTTTGTATTCCCCTACCGTTCCCCTACCATTCCCCTACCATCCCCCTGCCGTTCTGCCATTGTGTGCCGAATTAAAATAATATTTGTATATTTGCATTGTCATCAATAAGACGAAAATATGCGATATGAAGTTGATTTCTTGGTGGTTGGATCGGGTATTGCCGGCCTGAGTTTTGCCCTCAAAGTGGCAGAACACGGTCGTGTCTGTGTCCTCACCAAAGGTGATGCCCAGGAGGGCTCCACGCGCTATGCCCAGGGCGGCATCGCCGCTGTGATGTACGACAGCGACTCGTTCGACAAGCACATCCACGACACCCTCGTGGCCGGCGACGGCATCTGCGACCGCCAGGTGGTCGAGATGACCATCCGCCAGGCACCCGACCGCATCCGCGAGCTGGTGCAGCACGGTGTCGGTTTCGACCGCGACCTGCAGGGCGACCGCTTCGACCTCCACCGCGAAGGCGGACACTCTGAGTTCCGCATCCTGCATCACAAGGACAATACCGGCGAGGAAATCGAACGCGGTCTCCTCGAGGCTGCCCGCCAGCACCCCAACATTGAGATAAAGGAACGCCAGTTCGCCATCGATATTATCACGCAACACCATCTCGGTCAGCGGGTTACCAAGCACACGCCCGGCATCGAGTGCTACGGCGTCTATGCCCTCGACTGCGACACCAACCGCATCGACACCTACCTCTCCAAGGTTACCCTCCTGGCCACCGGCGGCATGGGCAACGTCTACTCCACCACCACCACCCCGGTCATCTCCACCGGCGACGGTGTGGCCATGGTGCACCGTGCCCGGGGAGTGCTCTCCGACCTGGAATTCATGCAGTTCCACCCCACCTCGCTCTACAACCCCGCCGAGAAACCTGCCTTCCTCATCACCGAGGCCATGCGCGGTGCCGGCGCCATCCTCAAGGACCGCGACGGCAAGGAGTTCATGCAGAAATACGACAGCCGCCTCTCGCTAGCGCCGCGCGACATCGTGGCACGCGCCATCGACAACGAGATGAAAATCAGCGGTAAGGACTACCTCTACCTCGACGCTCGCCACATCGGCAAGCAGCACCTCATCGAAGGCTTTCCCACCATCTACGCCAAGTGCCTCTCCATCGGCATCGACATCACCCGCGACATGATTCCCGTCCGCCCCGCGGCCCACTACCAGTGCGGCGGTATCAAGGTTGACCTCAACGGCCAAAGCTCCATCCGCCATCTCTATGCCGCCGGCGAATGTTCCTGTACGGGTCTTCACGGTGGCAACCGTTTGGCATCCAACTCGTTGCTGGAGGCTGTGGTCTATGCCCACAACGCCGCCATGGCAGCCATCGAAGAGGTCAGGCATTTGGGATACAACGCTGCGGTGCCCGATTGGAATGCAGAGGGCATGGTGCTCAACGAGGAGATGGTGCTCATCACCCAGACCAAGCGCGAACTGCAGGAAATCATGTCCAACTATGTCGGCATCGTCCGCAGCGACCTCCGACTGCAGCGCGCCTTCGACCGCCTCAACCTCATCTTCCGCGAGACCGAGGACCTCTACAACCGTTCGGTCCTCACCGAGCCCCTCTCCGAACTGCGCAACCTTATCGCCTGTGCCTATTTGATAATCAAGATGGCCCGCGCCCGACGCGAGAATGTGGGACTCCACTATAGCCTTGACTTACTGCAACATTAGCCCCCAAATCCGCTTGTTTTGCAAAAAAAGTTTCTCATTTTAACATTTAGTTGAGGAAAAATTCCTATCTTTGCACCCGATTTTTGCATTGAAAACAGTTTAACACACTAATAATAAATATTATGACCTCTTTAATGATTCTTTTGCAGGCAGCCGCCAGCATGGCGTGGGGCTACCTTGGAGCCGCCATCGGTGCCGGTCTTGCCACCGTCGGAGCCGGTATCGGCATCGGTAAAATTGGCCAGGGCGCCATGGAAGGCATGGCCCGCCAGCCCGAGTCGAGCGGCGACATCCGCACCTCGATGATCATCGCCGCCGCCCTCGTCGAGGGTGTCGCCCTGCTCAGCGTCGTGCTCTGCCTGCTGGTTGTCTTCACCAAATAGTGGAGCCTGCCGATGAACCCTCTGGGGCCGGCGATTGGCCGGCCCCCTTTCTACCGAAAATGAAAACACAGCATACATGAACAATCCTCTGATATATTCAGGTCTGGGTGTCTTTTTCTGGATGCTCCTCTCGTTCGGCATCCTGGCTTTCATCCTCATCAAATGGGGCTGGCCCGCCATCCTCAAGTCGCTCCACAACCGCGAGGATGCCATCAACGCCTCGCTCGGCGAGGCCGCCAAGGCCCGCGAGGAGATGAAGACCCTCGTGGCTCATAACGAGGAGCTCCTCCGCCAGGCCAAGATCGAGCGCGACGAGATGCTCCGCTCCGCACGCCTCACCAGCGAGCAGATTGTTGAAGAGGCCCGCGCCAAGGCGCAGGAAGAGGCCGACCGCATTGTCGACAATGCCCGCGAGAACATCACCTACGAGAAGCTCAAGGCCATGCACGACCTCAAGAACCAGATTGCCAACCTCAGCATCGAGATTGCCGAGAAGCTTATCCGTGCCGAGTTGAGCGACAAGTCCAAGGCCGATGCCCTCATCCAGAAGGAGCTCGAACTGATGCAACTCAACTAGCGCGCCATGAACGACTACCGCATCAATACCAATTACGCCAAGGCGCTCCTCCTGCTGGCCACCGACACCGGCGACATCGACCGCGTGGCTGAAGACATGCGACTCGTTCGCGATGTCATGACAGAAAACCGCGAACTCGCTGTCGTCTTCGGCAACCCTACGGTCAAGGTCGACCGCAAAACCGCCATCGTCGACGCCCTCTTCGCCGACCGCGTCTGCGGCACCTCGCTGGCCTTCCTCCGTTTCGCCTCGCGCAAGAACCGCTCGGTCAACTTCCGCGGCATCAGCAACGCCTACATCGAGATGTGGCGCGACGTGCGCGGCATCGTCTTGAGCGACCTGGTTACCCACCAGCCCATCGACGACACCGCCCGCCGCATGGTTACCGAAATGGTGGAAGCCTACACCGGAAAGAAGGTGGAACTCCACGACCGCACCGACCACAAGATGCTCGGCAGTTTCAAGCTGGAGTTCGACAGCAAGATGTACGACGCCCGCGTCCGCACTAAGATACGCAAGCTCCGCATCGAGTTTGCCAAGAATATTTACGAAAGCAAATTATAGAACATTATGTCTACCATAAAGCCTGCCGAGGTATCGGCAATCTTGAAACAGCAACTGGCCAACGTCGACCTCAGCGTCGAGCTTGAGGAGGTTGGCACCGTACTCACCGTTGGCGACGGCATCGCCCGTGTCTATGGCCTCGACAATGCCCAGAGCGGCGAGCTTGTCGAGTTCGACACCGGCGACCACGGCATCGTGCAGAACCTCGAGGAGGACAATGTCGGCATCGTGATGCTCGGCGAGGTCAGCACCATCAACGAGGGCGACACCGTCAAGCGCACCCGCCGCATCGCCTCGCTCCGCGTGGGCGAAGGCATGCTTGGCCGCGTCATCAACACCATCGGCGAGCCCATCGACGGCCGTGGCCCCATCGAGGGCGAGCTTTTCGAGATGCCCCTCGAGCGCAAGGCCCCCGGTGTCATCTACCGCCAGCCCGTCGAGCAACCTCTCCAGACCGGCATCAAGGCCATCGACTCGATGATTCCCATTGGCCGTGGCCAGCGCGAGCTCATCATCGGCGACCGCCAGACCGGCAAGACCGCCATCGCCATCGACACCATCATCAACCAGAAATCCTTCTACGATGCGGGCGACCCCGTCTACTGCATCTATGTCGCTTGCGGACAGAAGGGTTCCACGGTGGCCAACTTGGTGAAGAACCTCGAACAGAAGGGCGCTATGGACTACACCATTGTCGTCGCCGCCACGGCTTCCGACCCTGCCGCCATGCAGTTCTACGCCCCCTTCGCCGGTGCCGCCATCGGCGAGTTCTTCCGCGACACGGGCCGCAATGCCCTCGTCATCTACGACGACCTTTCGAAGCAGGCCGTGGCCTACCGCGAGGTGTCGCTCCTGCTGCGCCGCCCGCCGGGACGTGAAGCCTACCCGGGCGATGTGTTCTACCTCCACAGCCGCCTCCTCGAGCGTGCCGCCCGTATCATACAGAACGACCAGATTGCCGCCCAGATGAACGACCTGCCTGCCTCGCTGCAGGGCAAGGTGCGCGGCGGCGGTTCGCTCACCGCCCTGCCCATCATCGAGACCCAGGCCGGCGACGTCTCCGCTTATATCCCCACCAACGTCATCTCCATCACCGACGGCCAGATTTTCCTTGAGACCAGCCTCTTCAACTCCGGCGTCCGTCCGGCCATCAACGTGGGTATCTCCGTCTCACGCGTCGGCGGCAAGGCGCAGATCAAGTCCATGAAGAAAATCGCCGGTACGCTGAAGATGGACCAGGCACAGTACCGCGAGCTGGAAGCCTTCTCCAAGTTCGGCTCCGACCTCGACGCCGCTACCAAGGCCGTCCTCGACAAGGGCGCCCGCAACGTGGAGGTGCTCAAGCAGCCGCAGTACACACCCATGCCGGTCGAAGAGCAGATTGCCATCATCTTCTGCGGCACCAACGGCTTGTTGCAACAGGTGCCCGTCGACAAGGTGGGCGAGTTCGAGAAGGAGTTCCTCTTCCAAATGAACAGCCAGCACCGCCCCATTCTCGACAATCTCCGTGCCGGAAAGCTTATCGACGACGACCTCGCCGCCATGCGCCAGGTAGCCCTCGACCTTGCTGAACGCTACAAATAAGACGCCCTATGGCCAACCTCAAAGAAGTACGCACGCGCATAGCCTCCGTCTCCTCGACGCAGCAGATTACCTCTGCCATGAAGATGGTCTCCGCCGCCAAATTCCGGCGGGCGCAGAACGCCATCGTCGGAATGCGCCCCTATGCCGACCAGCTGCAGGAGATTATCGCCGACATCGACACCGGCGACGGCCTCGTAACCCCCTATCACGACCAGCGCCCGATGCAGAACGCGCTCGTCGTCGTCGTTACCTCCAACAAGGGCCTTTGCGGTGCCTTCAACAGCAATGTCCTCAAGCAGGCCCAGCAGCGCCTCGACCACTACCGCGCCGCGCTCCCTGAAGGCGGCCAGCTGCACGTGATGTCCATTGGAAAGAAGAGTTCCGAACTCCTGGTCCGCCAGAAGGACCTTATTCTCACCACCCACGACGACCTCCTCGACAGCCCTTCGTTCGACGCCATCGCCTCCCTCGCCGACACCGTCATGCAACGCTTCACTGACAAGCAAATCGACCGTGTCGAGGTTATCTACAACCAGTTCAAGAACTCGCTCACCCAGATACTCTCCACCGAGCAGTTCCTGCCAGTGGCTGGCGATGCAAAGGCAGACACCGCTGCGGGTACCATGGCCAACGACTACATCTACGAGCCCTCCAAGGAGGAAATCCTGCGCGAGATGGTGCCGCTCACGCTGCGTTCCACCTTTTACCGCATCATCCTCGACTCGCTGGCCTCCGAGCACGGCGCCCGTATGACCGCCATGCAGAAGGCCACCGACAACGCCACCGAACTCCTCAAGGATCTTACCCTCAGCTACAACAAGGCGCGCCAGGCAGCCATCACTAACGAAATCATCGAAATCGTCTCTGGCTCCGAAGCCCTCAAGGGGTAGTTTGTCCACTTTTGTGCCATAATGGAAAGGCATCCGGCAGGCTCCGTGTGGGCATCGCCGCGGATGCTGTTTTGCGTGGTGGGTGAAATAAATTTTGCCATATCGTTTTTTTTGCGTATCTTTGCAGTTTGGTTTTAGGTATGATAACGTATCAGAAATATATACTGGACAATGGTTTGGTGGTGTTGACCCACGAGGCGTGGGACACACCGTTGGCCACGGTCAACCTGCTCTACAACGTGGGTGCGCGCGACGAGGACCCTTCGCGCACCGGTTTCGCCCATCTGTTCGAGCACCTGATGTTCGGCGGTACCGAGCGGGTGCCCGACTTCGACGCTGTGGTCTCGTCACTCGGCGGCGAGAACAACGCCTCCACCAATAACGATATCACCAACTACTACATCACCCTTCCCGCACAGGGACTGCCGACGGCCCTGATGCTTGAGGCCGACCGCATGGAGGGGCTCTCGCTCACGCAGAAGGCTCTCGAGGTGCAGCAGCATGTGGTTACCGAGGAGTACAACCAGCGCTACATGAACCGCCCTTACGGCGACATGTGGCTCATGATGCGCCCCTTGTGCTACACGGTGCACCCCTACCGCTGGCCCACCATCGGAGCCGACATACGGCACGTCAGCGAGGCCACCCTGGAGGATGTTACCGCCTTCCACCGCCGTTTCTACCGTGCTGACAATGCGGTGCTTGCCATCGCGGCGCCGATGAGCCACGAGGCTATCATCCGCGAGGTGGAACGCGCCTGGCGCTGCTCCGGCAGCCGCTGGGAGGGTGACCGCCCCTATGCCGCCGAGCGCTCCTATGCCGCCGAGCCTGTGCAGGAGTCGGCGCGCCGGCAGGAAGCGCAGCGCCTGGTGCCCGCCACGGCGCTCTACATGGCCTGGCCCATGTGCGACCGCTTTTCCGACGACTTCCGCGCCTGCGACCTCATCTCCGACTTGCTCGGCAACGGCAAGTCGAGCCGCTTCTACAACCGCCTGGTACGCCCCAACCGCCTCTTCTCCGAGGTCGACGCCTTCATTACCGGCGACGCCGGCCCGGGGCTGCTGCTGGTCAGCGCCAAACTGCTCGACGGCATCGACATAGAAGATGCCGCCGAGGCCATCCGCGCCGAGGTCGGCGCTCTGGCCGCCCACGGGGTGGGGGAGGAGGAGCTCCGCAAGGTGCAGAGCAAGTATGAGGTAACGCACGCCTACTCGCAGTACAAGGCCGCCGACCGCGCCTTCGCCCTCGCCTACAACACATGGCTCGGCTGCACCGAGTGGGTCAACAGCGAGCCCTCGCTCTACCATGCCGTCAGCCCCGCCCGGCTGCAGTGTGCCGCACAGCACCTGTTCGACCCGCAGCACGAGAACCTCTTGATTATTAAGAACTAGGAATATTGCCGCCATGAGACTGACAGACAGCATATTCGACTTCTTCCGCCGTGTGGGACAACGGCTGGCTGCGGTGGACTGGCTCGGCAAGGCCAACCGCGTGATTGATGCCATCGGCCGTGTGATGCACAAGATACTCTTCGAGTGGTTGATGCCCACCAAATACCGCTCGCTCACCAAGAAGCAGATTTTCGAGATCATCTTCAAGTCCGACACCCCGGCCGGCAAAAAGTTCGATGTATGGCTACTGGTGCTTATCGTGTTGAATATCATTTTGTTGGTGGTCGACAGCGTTACCGGCACCACCTCCACCATGACCTCGGGCGCCCACCGCACGTGGAGTTTCGTCATCTTCAAGACCCTCGAGTGGGGCTTCACCATCGTCTTCACCTTCGAGTACTACCTACGCATCTACTGCCTCAAGCGGCCGATGAAATACGCGCTCTCCTTCTGGGGCATCATCGACTTCCTCTCCATCTTCCCGGCTTATCTCAGCCTCTTCTTCCCCACGATGCAGGCGCTGACGGTGCTGCGGTTGCTGCGTGTGATGCGCATCTTCCGCATTTTCAAGCTCGAACGCTTCCAGCGCGAGACCTTCCACCTGCTCAACGCCCTGCGTGCCAGCGCCATCAAGATATTCATCTTTATGCTCTTCGTGCTGGTGGCGGCGGTCATATTGGGCGCGCTGATGTATTCGATTGAGGGCGAGGAGAATCCGGCCTTCAAGAGTATCCCCGCCGGCATCTACTGGGCGGTGGTAACCATCACCACGGTGGGTTACGGCGACGTTACGCCGATGACCTCGGCCGGCCGCTTCCTGGCTGTGATTGTCATGCTGCTGGGTTATTCCATCATTGCGGTCCCCACCGGCATCGTGGCCGGCGAGACCATCCGCGAGCACCAGCACCCGAAGAACCGTCGCCGCAAGAACGATCTGGACCGCCAATACGAAGAGGAGAACGAGGCTATCATAAACTAATCTACCTGAAAACCACCAAGATATATCCATGATGATTTTTCCCCTTGCACAATCCAGAAAAAAAACGTATCTTTGCACCACGATTCGGATGGCGGAAGGGGTCTCCCGACCGAGGGACAGACGAAGAACAGACGAAGAACAGACGAAGAACGGCCCTAGGGAACCCCTAGGATTTGCCTTGAAAGTGCCTAGTGTGTGGCTACTGCTGTTTCTGCTTTCCACTTTCCACTTTCCACTTTCCACTCTCCATGCCCAGACCGTCTCCGGCACCATCACCGACAGCCGCACCGGCGAGACGCTGATTGGCGCCACCGTCCTGGAGACCGCCACCGGCAAGGGCACCGTTACCGACGCCCACGGCCGCTACTCGCTCACCCCTGGCGTCGCCTCGGCCCAGCTACGCATCAGCTTCATCGGCTACAAGGCGCAGCACCACACCGTGGAGCTCAATGCCAATCCCCGCCTCAACGTGAGGTTGGAACCTGCCGTGGACCTCGACGAGGTGGTCATCACCGCCGAGCGCGTTACCGCCCCCACCATGAGCCAAATGAGCGCCGTAGAGCTGCCGGTGGAGCAGATCAAGCTGGTGCCTGTGCTCTTCGGCGAGGCCGACGTGCTGAAGGCCATCCAGCTCCTGCCCGGTGTACAGAGTGGCGCCGAAGGCACCAGCGGCATCTATGTCCGTGGCGGCGGCCCCGACGAGAACCTGTTCCTCCTCGACGGCGTGCCTCTCTACAACGTCAACCACCTGGGCGGCTTCTTCTCCGCCTTCAACAGCGACGCCATCAAGAACGTAACGCTCTACAAGGGCTCCTTCCCCGCCCGCTTCTCGGGCCGCATCTCCAGTGTCCTCGACATCGCCACCAACAACGGCAACGACCGCGAGTGGCACGGCTCGGCCTCCATCGGCGCCATTGCCGCCAAGTTCAGCATCGAGGGTCCTATAGTGAAGGAACAGACCACGATGAGCCTCTCCTTGCGGCGCACCTATGGCGACCTGCTCCTCCAGCCGCTGCTGCTTGTGGCCGCCAGCGAGGCCGATGCCGAAAGATTCAATGCGGGCTACTACTTCTATGACCTCAACGCCAAGCTGACGCACAAGTTCAATGACCGCAGCCGCCTCTACGCCTCACTCTACTCGGGCGACGATGCCGTCTATGCGCGCATCCGCTATCGCGAGAGCAACTACGACGGCTACAAGTACAACGAGTATATCAAGATGCGCTACGCCTGGGGCAACCTGGCCGCCGCCGTCCGTTGGAACTATGAGCTCACCCCCCAGCTCTTCCTCAATGTTACGGGCGCCTACACCCGCTACCGCAACCGCCTCTCGATGGGTATGGAGTTGGACAACAACTTTTCCGGCATCAGCGAGCACGAGGAGGCCGAGATGAGTTTCCGCTCGGGCATCCATGACATCACGGCGCGTGCCGACTTCGACTATTCGCCCCGCCCCGAGCACAGCATCCGTTTCGGCGGCGTGGCCACCCACCACATCTTCCGTCCCGAGGTGGCCGGCTATAAGATGTCGGCCACCGGCATGCAGTCTGTCGACACCACCCTGGGCGAAAGCCGTGTGCACGCCCAGGAGTTCACCCTCTATGCCGAGGACGACTGGAGCCTCACCGAAAGCCTCAAGCTCAATGCCGGCCTCGCCGCAGCGGGCTTCCTGGTGCAGGGCACCTTCTATCCCTCGCTGCAGCCGCGCTTCAGCGGCCGCTTCATGCTCACCGACGACCTCTCGCTCAAGGCCGGCTACGCCTACATGACCCAGTACCTCCACCTCCTCTCCACCTCCAATATCAGCCTCCCCACCGACCTGTGGGTGCCCGTTACCAAGCGCATCCCGCCGATGGGCAGCCACCAGGTGGCCGCCGGTCTGTTCTACACCCGTTGGGGTATCGACTTCTCCGTGGAGGGCTACTACAAGTGGATGCACAACCTCATGGAGTACCTGCCCGGCAGCAGTTTCTTCGGCTCCAGTGCAGGCTGGGAGAACAAGGTATGCCTCGGCGACGGCCGTGCCTATGGTGTCGAGCTGCTGGCGCAGAAGACGGTGGGCAAGTTCAGTGGCTGGGTGGGCTATACGTTGAGCCGCACCCTCCGCACCTTCCCCCAGCTCAACGACGGCCGTGAGTTCCCCGCCAAGTACGACCGCATCCACGACATCTCTATCACCTTGCAATACAAGCCCAGCGACCGCTTCGACTGCGGACTCACGTGGGTCTTCGCCACAGGCAATACCGCCACACTGGCCATGCAGCAGTTTGAAGGTGAGGAAGAGAGCGAATGGCATCCTGGGCAGACGGTGGGCCGCACCTATGACTATATAGAGTCGCGCAACAATTTCCGCATGCCCGCCTACCACCGCATGGACCTCAGCGTCAACTTCCACAAGCAGAAGAAGCGTGGTGTGCGCACCTGGAATATCAGCGTCTACAACCTCTACAACCGCCAAAATCCCTTCTTCGTCTATCCTGGCTACAAGGAGACTTATGGAGGTGGCGGCGAGGGCTATCGCTCCACCCCCGTGCTCAAGCAGCTTTCGATTTTCCCCATCATACCTTCGGTTTCATACATATATAAATTCTAGCGCCTTATGAAGAAATATCTTTCCCTATTCGCAGTAGCGCTCCTGCTCGGTGCCTGCACCAAGGATCTTGATATAGATTTTGAGCAGCAGGACCCCAAGGTGGTGGTCATGTCGTGTGTGGAACCCGACAGCGTCCTCTCGCTGCGTCTCTCGTTCAGCCGCTTCTTCCTTTCGGCGCAGCCGTTCCGTACCATCGATAACGCCGTGGTAACCCTCCTGGTGAACGGCAGCACAGAAGCCACTGCCACCCCGTCCGCCAATGGACGCTATGTCTTCGACTACCGTCCCCGCGTGGGCGACCACCTCGCCCTGCAGGTGCAGGTCCCGGACCACGGCACTGTAACCTCTGCCACCACCGTACCCTCGCCGGCCAGTGTGAACAACATGCAGGCTATTTTAACTGCCAACGAAGATAATGACCGTACCTACTCCGTGCGCTTCACACTCAACGACCCTGCAGGCGAGGATAACTTCTATGTCGTCCGTGTCATTGAGCGCGAGTGCTATGAGTGGGATGGTGTGCGGCATTGCGAGGATAGTTATCGGTACTTCACGTGCAACGACTACATGCTCACCGGTGCGGGGAATGTGGGTTCGATTTTCGATGGCGACAATCCTGGCGAGGTGTTCGACAAAGTCCTCTATTTCACCGACGACTATTTCAACGGACAGAGCCATGTGGTGGAGATTGCACCGGAATTGCACTACAGAAATACGGAGGCCCTGCTGGAAATCACTTCCTACTCGCGCGACCGCTACCTCTATGAACTCACCACCAGCATGGATGGCGACTCGTTTGAAGATCTTTTTGGCGAACCCGTGCAGGTGCACACCAATATCGATGGCGGCATCGGCATCTTTGGTGCCCGCAACCGAATCCTTGTCCCAATCCCTGTCTCGCAATGACCCGCATCCTGATTACCGACCGCACCCACGAGGTGCTTCCCCAGCGGCTGCGCGAGGCTGGCTTTGAGGTTGTTCTCGAGCCCGACCTCGACCGCGAGGCTCTCATCCGTGCCGCCCAGGGGTGCGATGGCTTGGTAGTGCGCAGCAAGGTTATCGTCGACCGCGCATTCATCGATGCCTGCCCTTCGCTCCGCTGTATCGGCAGGGTAGGGGCCGGCATGGAGACTATCGACGTGGCCTATGCCGAAAGCCGTGGCATACGCTGCCTCAACAGCCCCGAGGGCAACCGCGACGCCGTGGGCGAGCATGCCGTGGGCCTCCTCCTTGCCCTGCTTAACAATATCGCCCGAGCCGATGCCGAGGTGCGGCGCGGCCTGTGGCGGCGCGAGGCCAACCGTGGCCTGGAGTTGGGCAGCCTCACTGTGGGCATCATCGGTCTCGGCAACATGGGCCGCGCCTTCGCCAAAAGGCTTTCGGGCTTCGGCTGCCGCGTGGTCTACTATGACAAGTATCTAGAAAATCTAGAATCTCTAGAAAATCTAGAATTTCTAGAAAGGCTGGAGTCCCTGGCGCTCCTCCAGCAGGAGGCCGATGTGGTCTCCTTCCACGTGCCCCTCACCGACGAGACCCGCCATTACCTCGACGCGGCCTTCATCGCTGCCATGCGCAAGCCCTTCTTCCTGATTAACACCGCCCGCGGTGCGGTGGTGGACACCAAGGCCCTCGTCGCCGGCCTGGAAAGCGGCAAGGTGCGCGGCGCCGCCCTCGATGTGTTGGAATATGAGAACATGCAGGCCGACGCCCTCGGCGACGTGCCGGAGTCCATGCGCCACCTCATGCAGTCGCCCCGGACGGTGCTCACCCCCCATGTGGCGGGCTGGAGTGTCGAGTCGCACTATAAACTCTCTGCCGTACTGGCGGACAAAATAATCGAAGCATTGAAATGATAGTAGTCAAGAACAGTATAGTCTCCGACGACGTGGCCGACCAGCGCTTCTGCTGCGACTGCACGGTGTGCCGCGGCGCCTGCTGCGTCGACGGCGACAGCGGTGCACCCCTGCTCGAAGAGGAGGTACCCATATTGGAAGCCATCCTGCCCGAGGTGAGGCCCTACATGACCGCCGAGGGAATCGCCACTGTGGAACGGCAGGGTGTAGCCGTGCGCGACAAGGACGGCGACCTCGGCACCCCCCTCATCGCTGGCGGCGCCTGCGCCTATATCACCTACGACGGCGACCTGGCCCTCTGCGCCATTGAAAAGGCTTTCCGCGCCAACAATTTTCAATTTCCAATTTCCAATTCTCAATTCCCCAAGCCGGTGAGTTGCCACCTCTATCCCATCCGTGTGGAGGATTACGGCGAGTTCACCGCCGTCAACTACCACCGCTGGGACATCTGCCGCTGCGCCCACGGCCACGGCGACCCGCTGTACATCTATTTAAAGGAACCCCTCGTCCGCCGCTTCGGCCAGGAGTGGTACGACGAGTTGTTGCAAGAAATATCCAACCGCCATGAATAAACGCAAACAAGCCTATACCGCGGCCATCATCGTGGCCGTCATCCTTGTGATTGACCAGATAATCAAGATATTGGTCAAGACCAACATGCATATCGGCGAGGACATCCCGCTGATCGGCTCCTGGTGCCGCCTGCACTTCATCGAGAACGAGGGTTTCGCCTTCGGTATGGCCTTCGGTGGCGAGGTGGGCAAGATTGTCCTTACCCTCTTCCGCATCGCCGCCTCGGGCCTCATCGTGTGGTTCATCCTGCGCCATATCCGTCAGGGCGGGCGCCGCTCGCTGGTCTACAGCCTGACGCTCATCCTCGCCGGTGCCGTGGGCAACCTCATCGACTGCTGTTTCTACGGCGTGATATTCAACGAGAGCTACTACAACGTCGCCACCCTCTTCCCGCCCGAAGGGGGTTATGCGCCGCTGCTGCAGGGCAAGGTGGTCGACATGTTCTACTTCCCCCTCTTCGAGCTCGACTGGCCGCAGTGGATGCCTTTCGTCGGCGGACAGCATTTCGAGTTCTTCAGCGCCATCTTCAACTTCGCCGACGCCGCCATCACAATAGGTGTAATTTGGCTCCTGGTGGACCAACTTTTCTTCGCTCCGAAGCAGAAAGAGACCGCTGAGGGTGAAAAAAATGAGGAATAGAACTTGTTGAAAATCAGGGTTTAGTTTTCATTTCCGGTTTTCGGGCAAAAAAAAATTTGGCCAGTCTGCAAAATGTTCGTACTTTTGCACCCGAATTCAAGCGCGAATTTCGATGGCGTCGTAGCTCAGTTGGTAGAGCGAAGGACTGAAAATCCTTGCGTCACTGGTTCAAATCCAGTCGATGCCACAGAAGAGGAAGCAAGATACGGCTTCCTCTTTTTGTTTCTGCCCCACACAATATAAAATCCCCCATTCCGTTACCCTTAAACTTATAAACCTATCAACTTATCAACTTATCAACTTATAAACATTACCCATGCCCCGCATACTGGTAGTAGACGACGAGCAGGACCTCTGCGAGATACTCCGCTTCAACCTTGAGGCCGAGGACTACGAGGTGGACACCGCCGCCAGCGCCGAGGAGGCGCTGGAGAAGGTGGAAGGTGGAAAGCGTGGAGTGGATGGTTATGACTTGCTGCTGCTCGACGTGATGATGGGCGGCATGTCGGGCTTCGACCTGGCGCGCCGGCTTCGCGAGAGCGGCGACCAGACCCCCGTTATCTTCCTCACCGCCCTGGGCGGCCACGACGACCAGCTGCAGGGTTTCGACGCCGGCGCCGACGACTACATCGCCAAGCCCTTCTCCTTCGACACCGTCCTGGCCCGTGTCAAAGCCGTCCTCCGCAGAAGCCAGAATAATCAGAATAATCAGAATAATCCGAATATTCTGAATAATCAGAACAATCTGACCCGCCGCGAGCACCTCATCCTCCAGCTCCTCGCCGACCACCCGGGCCGCTACTTCTCCCGTGAGGAGATACTGGATGCCGTATGGCCCGACGACACCCTGGTCGGCGAGCGCTCGGTCGACGTGCACATCGCCCGCCTGCGCAAGAAGTTGGGTGCCGAGGGGCAGCGTATTGTAAACAAAACAGGATTCGGCTATGGACTGGTCTGATGTCATATTGTTGGTGCTGGTGGCTGCCATCTTGGTGCTCTACCTGAGGCTGATGCGGCAGAACCGCCATCTGCGCCAGATGGCCGACGAGGCCAACCGCCTGCGCCGCGAGGCCGAGGCCACCGAACAGCGCAACCGCCAGCTCAAGCAGGAGATGACCTCCAACATCGCCCACGAGCTGAAGACCCCCGTCAGCTCCATCCGCGGCTACCTCGAGATACTGCTCTCCGACCGCCCCGTCGACGACGACCGCCGCCGCCACTTCCTCCAGCGCTCCTACCAGCAGACCCTCCGCCTCTCCGACCTCATACAGGACGTCTCGGTCATCAACAAGCTGGAGGAGAGCGCCGACCTCTTCCCCCGCACCGCGGTGGACGCGCGCCAGGTGGCCGACGAGGTGGTGGCCGACCTCTCCGACCGCGCCGCCGCCGCCGGCATCACCATCCACAACCGCCTGCCTGCCATGCCGTTGCAGGGCAACGTCGAGCTGCTCTACAGCGTGTTCCGCAACCTCGTGGAGAACTCCATCGCCTACGCGGGGCATGGCGCCGACATCGTCCTCGAAACCTACAAGGAGAGCCCCGGCCACTACTTCATCCACTACTACGACACCGGCTGCGGTGTGCCCGACGAGTACCTGGCGCGCCTCTTCGACCGCTTCGTGCGCATCGGCGAGGGCCGCTCGCGCGCCGACGGCGGCACCGGCCTCGGCCTCTCCATCGTCAAGCACGCCGTCCTCTTCCACCACGGCGAAATCTACGCCAAGAACCGCCTGGAAGGCGGCCTGGAATTCTTCTTCTCGTTTGAAAAACAGTAAACTATGCATACCGTACCCCTCCAAATCCGCTTCAACGACATCGACGCCATGGGCCATGTCAACAACGCCGTCATCATGGAATTTTTCGACCTCGGCAAGGACCACTTCTTCCGCTCGCACGGCCTGCCGCCCGAAGAGGGCGACTTCACCGTCATGGTGGTGCACTACGAGGTCGACTTCCGCAGCCAGATCCACAAGGCCGACCACATCGCCGTCCAGACCGCCGTCGAGCGCTTCGGGACCAAGAGCCTCACTGTGTTCCAGCAAGTTGTGAACACCGACACGCAGGTCGTCTGTGCCGAGTGCCGCACCGTCATGGCCGGCTACCGCCGCTCCACCGGCACGGCCGACGTCATCCCCGACGATGTCCGCCAGCGGCTGGCATAGTACCATAAGCTTCCATATCCTTCCAGTGCCTTTGTATTCCCCTACCGTTCCCCTACCATTCCCCTACCGTTCCTCTAGATTTTCACCCCTAAACTCCCCCTCAGAGGGGGTGGCCGCCGGGCGGACGGGGGCGAGTGCCTCGGAACTCCTCGTAGGGGCGAATCATCATTCGCCCCCATACATGAATGTCGGGCGAATAATGTGCGGGTGTGTGCCGAATGCTTCAGTCCTCCCTTTGGGCGGTTGGGACACATTTTTTTTGGTATATTCGGAAAAAGATGTATCTTTGCACCTAATATTATATATAAACACTTGCCTGAAATAGTATAATTTATTAATTAATAATCACTTAAAAACAAATGTTATGCTAAAACGTTTACGTTCTTTCGCGCTCGCGGTAGCCATGCTGCTCCCGTTCGCGATGCAAGCGCAGAACACGTTGACAGTAGCCGATGGTACGGCAACCAACAGTAACGTACCCATCCATGGCAACTGGGCCGATGCGTACTTGCGCTGCCAAACTATCTATCCCGCCAGCCTCATGGGGATATCCGCTGCCGACATCACCCATCTGACCTACTACCTCTCCTCTCCGGCTTCGGAAGCCTGGACTGGAACATGGGAAATCAAGATGATGGAAGTGAGCGCCACCACCCTTTCGGGTTGGCAGGATGTCTCCTCCGCCACTACGGTCTACACCGGATCGTTGGACGGCACCTCCTCGCAGTTGGAAATAACGCTTGCCACCCCCTACGTATACAATGGTGGCAACCTTCTGATAGAGGTGAACCAAATCGTCAAGGGCAACTATAAGAGCGCATCTTTCTATGGTCTTACTGCTTCAGATGCCAGCTGGCAGGGCTACAATTCCTCCGCCTGGTCCAGTATCACCGGCAGTGTGAAAAACTTCATCCCCAAGACCACCTTCACCTACACGGTTGGTGCAATCACCTGCGGCGCAGTGAAGAACCTGGCCGTTGATCCCACTCTCACCACCTCCAGCAGTCTGACCTTCACTTGGATTGACGATGTCAACACTGGTGCCACCTACAGCGTCTACGCCATCAACGGCACCGACACCGCCCTCCTCCAGTCCGGCCTCACCGCCATGACCTACACCGCCACCGGCCTCGATGCCAACACCGTCTATACCTTCGGCGTGAAGGCCGACTGCGGCGCTACCGACGGCCTCTCTGCCCTGCGCACCGTCAACGGCCGCACCGCCTGCGGCGCTATGGCTATCCCTTATACTACTAGCTTCGAAGACGATGCCGCCAATGCAGCCCCCATGTGCTGGGACGTCCTCTCCGGCAATGTGAAGGTGATGGATGGTACGCCTAATAGCGGCTCCAACCGCCTCGACTTCCGCGGCACCACCGACAACCGTATCGCCCTGCCCGCCGTGGCACAGCCCTACAGCGGCCTCACCCTCCGTTTCTGGGAGCGTGCGGAGACTTTGGACGCTTCTTGCGGTTACTTCGTTGTGGGATACATGACCGACGAGTCCACCTTCGTCGCCCTCGAAGACTCTGTGGCTCCCCACATGGACTATGTGGAGCATGAGATTCCCCTCACGAATGTTCCCGAGGGTGCCACCATTGTCTTCCGTCAGTTCGGTTGCTCAACGAACTACTACTGGTATATCGATGATGTGGTTGTGGAGCCCACGCCCACTTGCATCAAGGTCGGCAGCCTTGCCGCCACCGCCACCAGCACCAGCATCACGCTCACCTGGAACGACACCATCAACACCGGTGCCACCTACAGCATCTGCAGCATTACCGGCACTGACACCGCCTGGTTTACCACCCAGGATGCCAGCTACACCTTCGATGGGCTGCCCCTCTACACCAACTACGCCTTCACTGTCCGCGCCATCTGCTCCGACAGCGACAGCAGCCGCGTGGCCGCCATCAGCACCCGCACGCTCCGCAACGAGTGCAAGATGACCGCCTTCAACCTCACCGGCAACGCCCGCCGCGAGGCTCCCGCGATGGACACTGTGGCTGAACCCTACGCTATCAATGCCCCCGTGTGGTACACCGACAACCTCTACGGTAACGCCACCATCACCTGGACCATCTCGCCCGGTGCCGCCGCTTTCATCGACACCACCGGCGACGGCTCCTTTACTTGCCAGGTTACCAATATCACTATCAAGAACTACCTCCCGATGAACACCCCGACCACCCTCCGCATCAAGGCCGAGGACCGTGCCATCTACACCGACTACATTCTCACCCTCGAGACCGAGACCTGCGTTGCCGCCCGCAACCTCCAGACTGCTCCCGAGCGCATCCGCATCACTGCCACCTGGGACTGCCCCGACACCCTCGTAACCGAGTTCCACGTCCTCATCAGCGAAACCCAGCTTGATGCCGAAGCCCTGGCCGCCGCCAGCTACACCGTGGTCAACAATGCTCACGAATACACCTTCGAAGGTCTCGCCCGCGAAACCCAGTACTATATCTATGCAAAGGGTGCCTGCGACACCACTTGGCTCGAGCAAGCCGTCTCCACCATGGGCCTTTCCGCCTGCGAGACCTACGATGGCTCCACTGGCACATCCACCAGCCAGTATTTCTTCCCCGGCTACTATGGCTTCCAGTACGCTGGCAACCTCTACAACATCGACCAGAGCGTCGGCCTCACCGGCATCTCCGCCTACCTGGCCACCGGTCACAATAGCACCGGCGCCACCCTGAAAGTATGGGTCAAAGAGGTAGGCCCTGACTTCGTCTTCACCAACACCATCACCTTCGAGGAGATGACTACCGGCGCCACCTTGATCTTCGACGGCGACGCTTCCAACCTCACCACCTTCAACGTGGGCTGGGTACAGTTCCCGTTCAGCGACGTCATGAATGTTACCGCCGGCAACCAGCTGCTCGTCCTCTCGCGCGGCACGGGTTGTAGCACTAGTGGTGGCTGCAGCCGCGCCGAGCGCTACACCAGCAAGCCTGGCAAGATGTGGTACAAACAACAGGACTACAACGATCCTGGCATGACCACCACAGGTACGGTCTCCGGCAACCGCCTCAACCTCCAGGTCTGCTACACTGCCGATGCCTGCCCCGAGGTTACTGCCATCTCGGCCGACTCCATAACCAACACCAGTGCCAAGATTGTCTGGAACGCTGCCAATGCCGACTACTGCGTGGGCAACCAGATTATCGTTAGCGCCACTGAAATCGATGCCGCCGACCTCGACGCCGCCACCTCCGTGACCCTCGCCGCCGACGCCGTCAGCTACAACGCCACCGGCCTCACCCCCGACCAGGACTACTACGTCTACATCAAGACCCTCTGCAACGGCAACGAGCACCCCGAAGGCACCTCCGGCTGGGCTACCTATCAGTTCCGTACCTTCCCCACCTGCCGCGTGCCTGAAATCGTCAGTGTTACCGTTACCGGCAAGCACACCGCCCAGGTCGTTCTCACCAATACCGGTGCCGACCTCGGCCAGGCCGACAATTTCAGCTACATCCTCAGCACCACCCTCCTCTCCGAGGCTGACCTCGCTTCCGCCACAGCTACCGCTACCGGCATCGACACCACCGTCATCGACCTCGACAACCTGACCAGCGCCACTACCTATTATATATATGTGCAGAATGTCTGCCCCACCGAGAGCTGCAGCTCGCCTTGGAGCCCGGTCGACAGCGTTATTACGCCTGCCGCCATGCCTGCTCCTGTCTCGCTGGCCACCAACGACGAGGCTCACAATGCCCTGACCGCCTCTTGGGTCCGTGACGAAGCCAACTTTGCCGACGAGACCGCCTGGCGTGCCGCCATCGCCCTCCACGGCGAACAGCCTGCTGAATGGCTCACCGTCGAGACCACCATCGGCAACAGCGCCCCGCTCATGGGCTATAACATCTTCACCGGCCTCCTCGCTGACACTGCCTACGACATCTACGTCTGCGCTTTCGACGCTGCCACTGGCCTCACCAGCGACACTGTCCGCCTCGACAGCGTCCGCACCGCCGTCGACCCGGGCAACCCCACCTCCGTGGGTGAGCGTGACGGAAATAGCAGCTATGTACCTGTCTATGGCAACTACTGCGACGATCCGCAGCGCAGCCAGTCCATCTACCCCGCCTCCATGCTCACCGACCTTGTAGGCAAGACCATCACCGGTATTGAATACACCGTGGTCAACGGCGGCAGCACCGGCACCTCTGGCACCTGGGAGAACGGTCAGTTCACCGTCTCCATCGCCATGACGGAAACCACCGACCTGGCCACTGGCTGGGACCTCACCGCCACCACCACCGTCTACACCGGCACCCTCCGCGCCTCGATGGCCGACGGTATGCGGATTACCTTCGATGCTCCCTTCACCTACACCGGCGGCAACCTGCTGGTAGCCTTCGAGCTGCCTGTGGCAGTCGGCTACAGCAGCTGCAATTTCGCTGGTGAGCAAAGACCCAGCGCCAGCCGCAGAGTTCATGGCGACAGCTATGCCACCGCCGCCGGCACCATCGAGAACTTCCTGCCCGCCATCGCTTTCCACACTACCGACGAGAGCTCCTGCTACGATGTAACCACCGTCTATCAGACCTCCGTTACCGGCTTCACCGCCGACATCACCTGGATTCCCGGCAACCAGGAGAGCTCCTGGCAGTATGTCATCAGCAACTGCGACACCCTCACCGACAGCGAGCTCGAGGCCCAGATGCAGAATGTCAATACCAACAGCGTCGCCCTGACCGAGCTGCTGCGCGACACCAACTACACCTTCTACCTCCGCGCCGCCTGCTCCGAAACCGAGCAGAGCCGCTGGACCAAGTGGCCCTTCACCACTCCCTTCGAGAACTTCGACGTAACCGTGGCCACCGCTGTCAATGACGCCGCCATGGGCACCGCCACCGGCGACACCGTCGTGCCTGACGGCACCACCGTTACCCTCGTGGCCACCCCGGCCACCGGCCACCACTTTGTCTCCTGGAGCAACGGCGAAACCACTGACACCATCCAGATTGTGGCCGTCGCCGACACCACGCTGACCGCCACCTTCGCCATCAACACCTACAACGTTACTGTCGACTACGACACCACCATGGGTTCCGTCTCCGGTGTGCCGACTGATTCGGTCGAGTTCAACACTGTCATCACCCTCGTCGCCACCCCCGCTGAAGGCTATGTCTTCACCGGCTGGAGCAATGGCACCACCTCCGACACCCTCGTCATCACTGTTACCGAGGACATCGTTCTCACCGCCAACTTCGAGCTCTTTGTGCCCAACCAGTTTGTTGTCAGCGTGAGCACCCGCAGCACCGTCATGGGCACCGTCGACCCGATGGGCATCCACAACGTGATGGAGGCCGATGAGTTCACCGTTACCGCTACCGCCAACGAGGGCTACGAGTTCGTCGCCTGGATGGTCGGCAACGACACCGTGAGCACCGAGGCTACCTACACCTTCACCGTTACCGCCAGCATTTCGCTCGTCGCCGTCTTCGCCGAGACCACCGTCGAGGAGGAACTCTTCCTCGTTACCGGTCTTGCCAACGACGATGCCATGGGCTTCGTCCGCGGCGGTGGCTACTATGCCGCCGGCGATACCGCAACCCTTACCGCCCAGGCCAACGAAGGCTACCGCTTCGTCGCCTGGCTGACGCGCATCGGTGGGCTGGCCAGCCTCGACACTGTGAGCACCGACGCCCTCTACACCTTCACCGTCACCGCCGATGTGACCTACTACGCCGTCTTCGAGGCCGTCCCCGTCGGTATCGAGGATGCCGAACAGGCCGAGGTTGAAGTCATCGCCGTCGACAACCGCATCGTGGTTCGTGGCGCCGAAAGCGACATCTACCTCTACGACGTCAATGGCCGTGTCCTGGCCCGCCAGGCTGCTGCCGCCACCGTGGAATTCACCGTCAACACCGCCGGTGTCTACCTCGTCAAGGTTGGCAACGCCGCCGCCAAGCGCGTCGCCGTCGTCCGCTAGTCCGGCACGACAACTCTTCGGGCCGAGGCTCCCCTCCATGGGAGCCTCGGCCCTTTTTTACCCCCTCCCGGGGCGCCCCTTGCATAGGATTAAGAGAGGAAGAAGAGGGGAAGAAGAGGGGAAGAAGAGGGTGCCTCTTCGCTGCTGTTTATCAAGCTGTTGTGTATGGGCTAAAAATGGCCTTTTTTCGGTTTTTTGTCGGGAAATTTTCGGGGAAATATTTCTTCCGCTCGGCATACTAAACCGCCCCGTTGGGCGTTATCTATGGACTAATTTAATAACAATATATATCATGACACAAGAACAGCTCAAGTTCAATCCCAACCCCCTGGTGGGCTTCCTGCAGAAACCCATGTGCGAGTTCACCAAGGCCGATATCCTCAAAGCCATCGAGGAGTTCAACATCGAGATGGTCAACTTCCGCTATATGGCCAACGACGGCCAGCTGAAGACCCTCAACTTCGTCATCCAGAGCCTGGAACACGCCGACGAGGTGCTCACCAGCGGCGAGCGTGTGGACGGCAGCAGCCTCTTCCCCTTCCTCGAGGCCGGCAACTCGGACCTCTACGTCATGCCGCGTTTCCGCACCGCTTTCCTCAACCCCTTCGCCGATGTGCCCACGCTGGACATCCTCTGCAACTACTACACCAAGGACGGCGAGCCCTTCGACATGGCTCCCGAGTACACCCTGGCCAAGGCCGGTCGCGCCTTCCGCGAGGCCACTGGCGGCATGGAGTTCGAGGTGATGGGCGAGTTGGAGTACTACGTCATAGCCCCCAAGGAGGCCGAATACCAGCCCGCCGACCAGCGCGGCTACCACGCCTCCAGCCCCTTCTGCAAGTTCGAGGACTACCGCACCGAGGCCATGCGCCTCATCGCTGCTGCCGGCGGCATGATTAAGTACGGCCACAGCGAGGTAGGCAACTTCACCGTGGGCGACACCATGTACGAGCAGAACGAGATTGAGTTCCTTCCCACCACCCTCGAGGACGCTGCCGACCAGCTCGTCATCGCCAAGTGGATCATGCGTACCCTGGGCTACAAGTACGGCATCACCGTTACCTTCGCCCCCAAGATCACCGTCGGCAAGGCCGGCAGCGGCATGCACGTCCATACCCGCGTTACCCTCGACGGCAAGAACATGTACGTCGGTGCCGACGGCAAGCTGAGCGACGTGGCCCACAAGACCATGGCCGGCATCCTCTCGCTGGCCGGCTCCCTCACCGCCTTCGGCAACACCAACCCCACCTCCTACTTCCGTCTGGTGCCCCACCAGGAGGCCCCCACCAACATCTGCTGGGGCGACCGCAACCGCTCGGCCATGGTGCGTGTGCCCCTCGGATGGAGCAAAGGCAGCGGCAATATGATGGCCCACTGCAACCCGCTGGAGAAGAAAGAGGAGGTCGACTTCACCTACAAGCAGACCATCGAGCTGCGCACGCCCGACGGCTCGGCCAACGTCTACCTGCTGCTGGCCGGCATGACCGTCGCCGCCCGCCACGGCTTCGAGATGCAGGACGCCGTCCAGTATGCCAAGGATCGCTACGTCAGCGTCAACATCTTCGAGCACGAGGATGTGCTCAGCCGCCTCGACGTGCTGCCCGACAGCTGCGCCGCCAGCGCCGACCTGCTGGAGCGCGACCGTGCCCTCTATGAGAAGGACGGTATCTTCGCCCCCGCCCTCATCGACGGCATCCTCGGCCAGCTGCGCGCCTTCAACGACCGCACCCTCCGCGCCGACATCGGCAAGGATGCCCAGAAGACCCTCGAGCTCGTCGAGAGCTTTATCCACTGCGGCTGATGCACGGCGTGGCCCTTCTCCTCGGTGGCAACCAAGGCGACCGCCACGCCCTAATCCACAGGGCTACAGAGTTGATACGCCAGCGTATCGGCTCCGTAGCCCTTGCTTCTGCACTCTATGAGACCGAGCCCTGGGGCGACTTTGAAATCCAGAATTCTGAATACGAAATCCAGAATTTCCTCAACCAAGCCCTTGTGGTCGACACCCCGCTCTCCCCCCACGACCTCCTGCACGAAGCCCTCGCCATCGAACACACCCTCGGCCGCCGCCGGCCAACCTCCACCGGCTGCTCCCTTTGCCAAGGGGAGCTCCCCGCAGGGGTGAGGGGTGGATGTAGTGCCGACACAGTTTTACCCCTCCGGCCTTCGGCCACCTCCCCTTGCGAAGGGGAGGAGCCGGATACCCCACTAACGCCTGCTTCTGCTGTACAGGGACGACTCTACCACTCCCGTCCCATCGACATCGACATCATCTTCTACGACTCGGAGGTCATCGACGAGCCCGACCTCACCGTCCCGCATCCCCGCATGCATCTGCGCCGTTTCGTGCTGGAGCCCCTCTGCGAGGTGATGCCCGACTATCTCCACCCCCTGTTGCACAAAACAGTGAAACAACTGCTAGCCGAATTATGAAACGCTTCATCGCAATCCTTTTCTGCATGTTCCCCCTGCTGGTGGCCGCACAGAACTACACCGTCAGCGGCACCATCACCGACGCCTCCAATGGCGAGACGCTCATCGGTGCCACCGTGGTCGACACGCGCTCCGGCAAGGGCGCCGTTACCAACCTCTATGGTCGCTATTCGCTCACGTTGCGCAGCGACTCGGTCAGCCTCAAGGTCTCCTTTGTCGGCTACGAGCCGCAGACCTTCCGCCTCAAGCTCGACCGCAACCGCAACCTCCACATCAAGCTCAAGCCCTCGGTGATGCTCGACGAGGTAACCATCACCGCCGAAAGGGCAGGGGACACCCGCTCGGCGCAGATGAGCGCCACCGAGATGACGATGGAGAAAATCAAGTCGGTGCCCGTCATGTTCGGCGAGGCTGACCTCATCAAGGCCCTCCAGCTCATGCCCGGCGTGCAGAGCGGCTCGGAGGGCAACAGCGGCATGTATGTCCGCGGCGGCGGCCCCGACGAGAATCTTTTCCTCCTCGACGGTGTGCCGCTCTACAACGTCAGCCACATGGGCGGCTTCTTCTCCGCCTTCAACACCGACGCCATCAAGAACGTTACGCTCTACAAGGGCTCCTTCCCCGCCCGCTTCGGCGGCCGCCTCTCGGCGGTGCTCGACGTTACGCAGAACAACGGCAACGACCGCGAGTTGCACGGCAACCTCTCGGTGGGTCTCATCTCGGCCAAGTTCAACCTCGAGGGCCCCATTGTCAAGGAGAAGACCACTTTCAGCATCTCGGCCCGCCGCACCTACGCCGAGCTGCTGCTCATCCCTGTCATCATGCGGTTCATGGATGCCGACGAGGAGCCGGCGCCCGACGTGGTCAGCCGCGCCAAGTACGATGCCGGCTACTGGTTCTATGACCTCAACGCCAAGATAACCCACAAGTTCAACGACCACAGCCGCCTCTACCTCTCGTTCTACAGCGGCGACGACAAGCTGCACGGCAAGGTGAACACCGTTACCTCGCTCGGCGAGGATATGTACCTCGGCTTTTCCACCCAATGGGGCAACCTGGTCAGCTCCCTCCGCTGGAACTACGCCCTCACGCCGCGCCTCTTCTTCAACCTCTCGGCCTCCTACACGCAGTACCACAACGACATCCTCGGCAGTGTGGAGAAACTGGCCTCGCCGTCGGACCCCCACCCGTCGACCGTCAGTGGCGACTACAAGTCGGGCATCAAGGAGGGCACCCTGCGTGCCGACTTCGACTTCACGCCCAACCCTGACCACGACGTGAAGTTCGGTGCCTACTTCACCCGCCACTGGTTCTCGCCCGAGGTGGTGGAGGGCAGCATCGACTACTTCGACTCCATACAGATGGAGGGCGCGCTGCGTATGGACACCAGCCGCAACGCCGGCATTATCCCGGCCAACGACATCGTGGCCTTCATCGAGGACGACTGGTCCATCACCGAGGCCGTCAAGCTCAATGCCGGCCTCCACCTCAGCGCCTTCAAGGTGCAGAACTCGTTCTATCCCTCGCTGCAGCCGCGCATCTCGGGACGCGTGATGCTCTCGCCCGACCTCTCCGTCAAGGCCGGCTACGCCATGATGACGCAGTATGTGCACCTCCTCTCCACCACCAGCGTTACCCTGCCCACCGACCTCTGGGTGCCAGTTACCGACCGTGTCAAGCCCATGACCTCGCACCAGGTGGCCGCCGGTGTCTTCTACACCCTCAGCGGTATCGCCGACCTCTCGGTCGAAGCCTACTACAAGCACATGAACAACATCATCGAGTACCGCGACGGCGCCACCTTCCTCGGCTCCACCGAGCGCTGGGAGAACCTGGTCTACAGCGGCGAGGGCCGCAGCTATGGCATCGAGTTCCTCGCCCAGCGCGACTTCGGTGACCTCAGCGGCTGGGTGGGCTACACCTGGAGCCGCACCACGCACCTCTTCGACCGCCCGGGGCAGGTAATCAACGGCGGCCGCGAGTTCCCCGCCAAGTACGACCGCCGCCACGACCTCTCGATTGTGCTCTCCTACAAGATTTCGCCCACCATCGACGTCAGCGCCACCTGGGTCTACTCCACCGGCAACACCGCCTCGCTGGCCACGCGTTCCTACCCCGCGGCGCAGGAAGACCCCGACGCCTACGACAACGGCGGCACCGGCATGGGGCGCGGCTCGCTGAACGACGTCGAGGGTCGCAACAACTACCGCATGCCCGACTACCACCGCCTTGACCTCGGCGCCAACTTCCACCGCCAGTGGAAACGCTGCCGCCGCACCATCAACCTCTCCATCTACAATGTCTACAACCGCCAGAACCCCTACATGCTCTACCGCTCCAGCCGCGACACCTACCGCCACTACCCCACGGCCCTCGTCCAGCTCTCCCTCTTCCCCATCCTCCCCTCGTTCGGCTACACGCTCTATTTCTGAACCCTTATAATATGAAAACATTATAATATACCGAACCACATGAAGCGCCCCATTTCAATTTTCAATTTGCAGTTTTCAATTTTGCTTCTGTTCCTGTTCGCCTCCTGCGAGAAAGTGATTGAAATCGACGACGACCCCGCCGGTGCCAAGCTGGTACTCAACGGCCTGCCGTCGCCCGACAGCCGTGCCTTCGTCTATTTCGCCCACACGCGCTTCTTCCTCGACCCCTCCAACGACCAGCCTGTCGACGGCGCGCAGCTCACCCTCTCCGTCAACGGCCTCCCCTATGCCCCCGACTCCGTCAGCCGCTGCCGCTACTTCTTCCCCTACACCTACGCCGAGGGCGACAGCCTCGCCATCGACATCACCACGCCCCGCGGCAGCGTCCACGGCCGCACCTATGTGCCCTACACGCCCCAGCTCACCGACATCGAGGTCTTCAACCGCCCCGGCGCCTCGCTCCGTTTCTACCGGGCGGAGTTCACCCTCCACGACCGCGCCGACCTCACCGAGTACTACAACCTCACCGTCTCCGTGCGCGACAGCGGCCTGCGTCGCAACCAGTGGCGTCGCGAGTTCGACTCCCTCTCCCGCACCTGGGTGCCCGCCATCGACACCGTCGACACCGTCCGCGCCACCTACTTCCTGATTCGCAACAGCCCCGGCATCACCGGCGACAACTCCTTCATCAACCCCATGATGGGCATGGTATACACGCGCAACATGTTCATCGACAGCGCTATCAACGGCCAGGCCTACCCCATCACCCTCGACATCATCAACCTCACCGACACCAACGAGATTCCCCCTTTCAAGCACGAATTCATTGTTGAGCTGCAGTCGCTCACCCCCGCCCGCCTGCGCTACCTCATCGACATCTCGCGCCAGGGCTCCTCCGGCGGCGTCTTCTCCGAGCAGGGCGCGGTGCGCTCCAACCTCGACGGCGCCCTCGGTGTATTCGCCGGTGCCGCCACCCGCCGCTTCGCCTTCGACCCCGACACCCTCCGACGCTGAAAGTATCCAAGTTCTCCTATCGATTGGAAATAATGGGAGTGGAATCTTTATTTTGCTGATAAACAGAGTGTTATTGTATTGTCTTTCACACCTCGGCACTTTCAATGTACCATAAGCTTCCATATCCTTCCAGTGCCTTTGTATTCCCCTAGAGATCCCCTACCGTTCCCCTACCATTCCCCTCCAAAAAATGAAAAAAAGCAAAAAAATTTTGCCAGTTTCGGAAAAGGTTGTATCTTTGCAGTCCGAAATCAAGGTCAAAAAACCTTGAAAAATGAGTGAAAGTAATTTAAAAACAAACAGTTAGAAATGTACGCAATCGTAGAAATCGCAGGCAAGCAATTCAAGGTCGCCCAAGATCAGAAGATTTTCGTCAACCGTCTCCACAACGACGAGGGCAGCGAAATCTCTTTTGACACCGTGATGCTTAAAGACAATGATGGCAAGGTCGAAATCGGCAAGCCCTACCTCCAGGGTGCCAGTGTCAAAGCTACCGTCCTTCGCCACCTCAAGGGCGATAAGGTTTTGGTCTTCAAGAAAATCCGTCGCAAAGGCTATCAGAAGATGAACGGCCACCGCGACTATCTGACCCAAATCAAAATCGATAGCATCAACTAATCAATCCAAGTGTCTAACCTTTTAAAAACAAGATAGTATGGCTCACAAAAAAGGTGTAGGTAGTTCCAACAACGGTCGCGAATCCGAAAGCAAACGCTTAGGCGTCAAAATCTTTGGCGGCCAGAAGTGCATCGCCGGCAACATCATCGTCCGCCAGCGCGGCACCGCACACAACCCCGGTCAGAACGTCGGCATCGGCCGCGATCACACCCTCTTCGCCCTCACCGACGGCGTGGTCAAATTCCACAAAGGTCGTCGCGATCGCAGCTACGTCTCCGTGGTTCCCGCAGAATAGACAGTAATTTTTTTTCATAGTTTTGCGATGGCCCTGTCCAGTTCTTTGGACGGGGCTTTTTTGTTTTGGAAGTCAAAGGTGCGATGTTCAGTCCAGCTGCACGCGCACGCTCTCGGCATGTATCTTCTCCAGCAGCTCTTTGACGAAGCCGGGTTCCAGCCCCAGCGTCTCGGCCAGCCGCAGTCGGTCGGTCAGCACCTCCTCCCAGCGTTTCGACTGGTAGACCGTCATGCCCGTCTCGCGTTTCACGCCGGCTATCTCGCGCGACAGCTCCATCCTTCGCCCCAGTAGCCGTAGCAGCTCGTGGTCCACGTCGTCCATCTGCCTCCGCAGCGGTGCCAGCCGCTGTTCCTCGCTGCTGCCACTGCGGTGGTACTGCTGCTGCAGGTGTTCGAGCAGTGTCTCGAACTCGGCGGGTGTCAGCTGTTGTGCCGCGTCGCTCATGGCCAGGGCAGGGGAGGGGTGCACCTCGATCATCAGGCCGTCGTAGGCCAGCTGCATCGCCGCCAGCGACAGCTCTTCCACACGGTCGCGGCTGCCGCCCAGGTGGCTCGGGTCGCACAGCATCGGCACCTCCGGCAGTTCGCGCCTCAGGGTCAGCACCAATTCCCACAGCGGGGCGTTGCGAAGCCCCTCGTTGTTGTACACGTCGAAGCCCCTGTGCACCGCTGCCACGCTGCGCACTCCTGCGCGCTGAACCCGTTCCAGCGCCCCCATCCACAGCCGTACATCAGGGCTCACCGGGTTCTTCACCATTACCTCCATCTCGCTTGCTTTCAGTGCCTCGCACACCTCTTCCACCATGAAAGGGTTGCTCGTGGTGCGGGCACCAATCCATACGGTGCCGATGCCGTATTGTCGGCAGAGTTCCACGTGTTCGGGCCGCGCCACCTCGCAGCAGTAGCGCACGCCGTATTCCGCCGCCAGCTGCTGCATCCACTTCAGTGCCTGCTCGCCTAGACCTTCGAAGCCACCCGGGCGTGTGCGCGGTTTCCATACGCCGGCGCGTATCATCTTCACCTGCGGCATCTTGCAGAGTGCCTCCGTAGCCTCGCGCAGCTGCCCGAAGCTCTCCACACTGCACGGGCCTGCTATGATGTAGGGTTGGTCGTTCTGTCTCATAATAATTTGCAAAGATACACAATTTTTCCGACATACAGCCGTTATTGCAACATGAAGGTAAAATATCTTAAATTCAAGCACTGGCTGCTCGCCTCGGTGATGGGGGCTTTGGGTCTCACTTCCTGCCACTGCAGCAAGAAGGCGGCCGCCACCCAAGAGGATGAAATCCCCGCAGTGCGTCCCCGCGAGGAGATGCGTTTGATGTATGGTGTCCCCACGATGGACTTCCAGATTCGCGGACAGGTGCGCAACGCCGACGGCAAGCCCGTCAAGAATATCCGTGTCAATATGCTTGAGCGTGGCCTCGAGGCCACTGCCGACACCATTTACGGCGACCAGGATAATATCCGCAGATACCTTGAGGACAACGAGGTGCGTACTGATGGCGAGGGTCGTTTCGAGCTCAAGGCCAGCGACCTTCCCCAGGAGCAGGTGCGCATCCTGGTGCGTGATGTCGACGGCAAGTCCAACGGCCAGTTCCGCAACCAGCTGCTCGAGGTCAAGGCCGACCACGTCGACCGCTCGCAGGCCCAGGGCATGTACCAGGGCACTTTCAACGCCGATCTCGAAGTCAAACTCGAAAATAAATAGAATATGAGGTTCCGATTTATGGAAGCCAAACACTGGCTGTTAATATCCCTGATGGGTATGCTCGGATTCACATCGTGCTGCAAGGACAATGAAGAGGAGGAACCTCGAATTGTTCCCATGTATGGTGTCGTAGAAACTACGTTCAAACTAGAAGAAAAACAGTTATGAAGAAGATTGTTGTCAGATTGATGGTCGGTCTGTTTCTCGTTGCCTCTGTAGCTGTGTTGTTTACATCGTGCGATAAGTGTGGCAATGGGAAAGAATATGAGGTAGAGGGTGTGAACGAGGCTGGCGAGGTGTACATTTACAAGGAAACGGGCTGCGTCTGAATATGCCGGGGCAACTGTCTGTACGTCAGATAGTAGGTTTGGAGCTTCAGCGCTCGCTGCGCCACAACAACGCACAACTCCATCCCTTGCGTACCCTCTTTTGGGAGTGTACCTTGCGCTGCAATATGAGTTGCCGCCACTGCGGCAGCGACTGCAAGGTGCAGCCCGCCGTGCAGGACATGCCTGCCGAGGACTTCCTCCGCGTCATCGACAGCATCACACCTCACGTCGACCCCCACAAAACCTTCATCATCTTCACTGGTGGCGAGGCACTGCTGCGTCCAGACCTCGAAGAGGTGGGCCTTGAACTCTACCGCCGCGAGTACCCGTGGGGTTTGGTTACCAATGGCTTTCTGTTGGACGAAAAGCGGCTCGACAGCCTCATGGCCAGCGGTATGCACAGCATCACCGTCAGCCTCGACGGCTTCGAGGAGCCCCACAACTGGATACGCCGCCACCCCCAGTCCTTTGCCCGCGCCACCGAGGCTATCAGGTTGCTGGCCAGGCAGAAAGAGCTGCTTTGGGATGTGGTTACCTGCGTCAATCCACGCAGCTATCCCCACTTGCATGAGTTCAAGGACTATCTTGTCTCGCTGGGTGTGCCAGCCTGGCGCCTCTTCAGCATCTTCCCCATGGGGCGCGCCGCCGGCGACCCCGAGCTGCAACTCTCTGATGAGCAGTACCGCGGCATCCTCGACTTCATCCGCGAATGCCGCAACTCAACACTCAACACTCAACGCTCAACACTCAATGTAAGCTATTCCTGCGAGGGCTTCCTCGGCCCCTACGAGCAGCGTGTGCGCGACCATTTCTTCTACTGCCGCTCCGGTGTCGAAGTGGCCAGCATCCGTTGCGACGGCGCCATCAGCGGCTGCACCTCCGTCCGCAGCCACATGGACCAAGGAAACATCTACCGCGACGACTTCTGGGAGGTATGGAACAGCAAGTTCCAAGTGATGCGCGACCGTTCCTGGGCCAAGAAAGACCAATGCAAGGTCTGCAAGGTGTGGCGCTACTGCGAGGGCTCCGGCCTTCACCTCTACGACGACGACGGCCATCTGCTCGTCTGCCATCACCGACGCCTGCAAAAATAAATTTTGCCACGTCGTTATTCTTTCTTATCTTTGCATTTCGAAATGTGGACAGATTTGTAATGATTGCAACCACTTGAAAAAATGCTAAAGCACTAATTCAACGGAACTTTCAGTACACATCTTTTCACTGTTAAAACAAAATATTAACAGTTAAAAGTAACGTAACATGAGCTATTTCTTCACCTCGGAATCTGTTTCCGAAGGCCATCCCGACAAGGTGGCCGACCAAATCTCCGACGCCCTCCTCGACGAGTTTCTCCGCCACGACTCCGAAAGCCATGTGGCCTGCGAGACCCTTGTAACCACCGGTCTGGCCGTGGTCAGCGGCGAGGTCTCGTGCAGCGGCTATGTCGATGTGCAGTCCACTGTCCGCGACGTCATTCGTGAAATCGGCTACACCAAGGGCGAGTACAAGTTCGAGGCCGAAAGCTGCGGTGTCCTCTCCGCCATCCACGAGCAGTCGGCCGACATCAACCAGGGTGTCAGTCGCAAAGAGAAGCAGAATCAGGGTGCCGGCGACCAGGGCATGATGTTCGGCTACGCCTGCCGCGAGACCGACGAGCTGATGCCGCTGCCCATCACCCTTTCCCACATCATCCTGCAGGAACTCTCCAAAATCCGCCGCGAGGGCCGTCAGATGCGCTACCTGCGCCCCGACGCCAAGAGCCAGGTAACGGTGCAGTACTCCGATGCCGGCAAGCCCGAGCGCATCGACACCATCGTGGTCTCCACCCAGCACGACCCCGACGTGGAGCAGAAACAGATTCACAAGGACATCGAGAAGATCCTCCTTCCGCGTGCCATCAAACGCCTGCCGACGGGAGTCCAGAAGTTGTTTGGCAAAGAAATGAAGCTTTTCGTTAATCCGACAGGTAATTTTGTCATCGGCGGTCCCCACGGCGATACCGGCCTCACTGGGCGCAAGATTATCGTCGACACCTACGGTGGCCGGGGTGCCCACGGCGGCGGTGCCTTCAGCGGCAAGGACGCCTCGAAGGTGGACCGCTCGGCGGCCTACGCCACGCGCCACATCGCCAAGAACCTCGTCGCCGCCGGCCTTTGCGACGAGTGCCTCGTCCAGGTGGCATACGCCATCGGCGTGGCCGAGCCGGTGGGTCTCTATGTCAACACCTACGGCACCGCCAAGGTCAAGATGACCGACGGCGAGATTGCCGCCAAGGTGAAGGCTCTCTTCGACCTGCGCCCCTACGCCATCGTCGAGCGTTTCGGCCTGAAGAACCCCATCTTCCGCCCCACCGCCGCCTTCGGCCACATGGGCCGCGACCCCTACGAAGACACTGTAACCGTGTACGATGCCGCCGGCCGCAAGCGCAAGAAGAAGGTCCAGTTCTTCGGCTGGGAGAAGCTGGATATGGTCGACAAAATCAAGAAAGAATTCAAACTTAAATAATGATGACAAAGCTGAGTGTCAATATCAACAAGGTGGCCACCATCCGCAACGCGCGTGGTGGCAACACCCCTGATGTCAGGCAATTTGCCATAGACTGCGAGCGCTTCGGCGCCCAGGGTATCACCGTGCATCCGCGTCCCGACGAGCGCCATATCCGTTATGCCGATGTGTACGACATCAAGCCCGTCATCACTACGGAGTTCAACATCGAAGGCAACCCCAAGGGTGTCCGCAAGGTAGGGGAGAATCATCAAACGCCCGTCCATCCGCATGGTCCCGATGGCTTCATCGACCTCGTGAAGGCCGTCCGTCCCACGCAGGTAACACTGGTGCCCGATGCCGACGGGGTGCTGACTTCCAACGCCGGATGGGATACCGTCCGAAACCAGGACTACCTGTGCGATGTGGTCAAGGAGTTCAAGCAGTGCGGTATACGCGTGTCTATCTTTATTGATGCCAACCCGCAGATGATTGAGTACGCCGCCAAAACGGGTACCGACCGCGTGGAGCTCTACACCGAAAGCTACGCCAGCCGCTATGCCGTTGACCGCGAGGCCGCCGTCGCACCCTTCGTTGAGGCTGCACGCGTGGCGCGCGAGTGCGGCCTCGGCCTCAATGCCGGACACGACCTCTCGCTTGAAAACCTTGCCTATTTCCACCAGATGATTCCCTGGGTCGACGAGGTCAGTATCGGCCACGCCCTCATCTCCGACGCCCTCTACCTCGGCATCGAGGAGACCGTCCGCCGCTACCTGGCCTGCCTGAAGTAGGAATTTTACAGGCGTATGTCTATCGCTATCGGGTAGTGGTCGGAAATGTAGGGGATGCCGTAGTCGCCGTCGAGGGTGCGGAAGCGTAGCACCTGCATGTCGCGAACGAAGAAGTGGTCAATCACGGATGGCGCGTCTTTGCCAAAGGCGTTATAGGTGATGGCGTGGCTGGTGCTGTCGGTCAGCTCGCGCGCCTCTTGTAGCCCGGCGCGGTAGAAAAAGTCGAACGGTTTGTACTCGTCGTATTCCGCCGTGCAGTTCATATCGCCACCCACTACAACCGAAATCCCTTTCAATCTGTTGGCCACTATGTCGCCAATCACCTGTGCACCTCTGACGCGGGCGTCGTCGCTGACATGGTCGAGGTGGGTGTTGAGATAGGCAAATTCGTGGCCGTTAATTCTATCGCGGAAACGTGCCACTGTGACGGTGCGGTAGCAACCGGCACCTTCGTATTTCGACGGCACCTCGGGTGTCATACTGAGCCATCGGGTGGTGTCGGAGAGTAGCGTGAGTCGCAAGGTGTCGTAGTAGATGGCCATGAATTCGCCGGCCTCCTTGCCATCGTCGCGACCCACGCCTATGCGCTTATACGTCGGCAGACAGCTGTCGAGATACTGCAACTGGTCGACGAGGGCTTCCTGCAGGCCGATAGCGGCAGGCTGTTCCTCATTAATCATGCGCACCACGGAAGCCTTGCGGTTCGGCCAGCCGTTATCGCCGTCGATGTTGTCTACCGAGTTATAGCGGATGTTGAAGGAGATGATCTTCAGGTTGTCGTCCTGTGGGCTGCTGCAACCGCATAGTGCCAGCAGGGCGGACAGGAACAGCGTTCTGGTTATATGTTTCATGTTGATGGTGCATTTTATCGTTCACGTATCGACACGGCGAAGCCGCCGCAGGGGGCCATCTTCAGTTTGAGAGTGGTCTTGGAGGTAACTTTCTTCTTGGTTATCGTATATGAATACGGATTGTAGTTGTCTCCAGGGAGGCCGGAGGCATCTTTGCCGTCGGTGTAGATAATGGCGTCGTAGCTCTTGCCAGGGGTGAGGAAGTCGAGCTTGACGGAGAACTCGCGTGCGGTCTCGTCGGTGATGCCGCCGAGGTACCATGTATCTAGGGCATCTAGATTATCTAGATTATCTAGACTTTCTAGATTGTCTAGTCCATATACATAGCGGGCTGCGCTGCTGATGACACCTTTCTTGCCGTCGGGCAACTCGCCGAGACCCTCTGCGGCTTTGTTCAGCGACGAGACCTTGGGCTTGCGGGCGGTGATGATATATTCCCCTGGCTCGGCAGCAAGGTAGATGCTGGTGTCCCAGTCGACGGCCACGTCTTTGATGAACTGGAAGGCGTCCATATACGGCTCGTAGTGCTCGGGGAAGTCGGCGGCCATCTGCAGTGGCGAGTAGAAGGTAACGTACAGGCCCAGCTGGTTGCAGATGGTGTGGCTCATCTTGCCACCCCAGGGCACAATCTTGCCCATGTCGGGCTCGAAGATGCCGGGCGTGTAGTCCATCGGGCCGCCCTGCAGGCGTGTGAAGGGCAGGATGGCGGTGTGGCCGGGATGGATGCGCTCACGGAACTCGGTGCCCATGGCGCTCTCGTTGCCTATCATGTTGGGCCATGTGCGGCACAGGCCCGTGGGGCGCACCGCCTCGTGGGCGTTGACCATGATGCGGTGCTTGGCGGCCTCGGTGATGGCGTAGTGGTAGTGGTTGTTGATGGGCTGGCTGTAGTGTCCTTCGGCAAAGGGGATGATGGTGCCCACGTAGCCGCTCTTCACCGCATTGTAGCCGTACTGGTTCATCAGCGTGTAGGCCTTCTCCATCCAGCGCTCGTAGTTCACCGTCGAGGCGCTGCTCTCGTGGTGCATGATGAGGCGGATACCCTTCTTATGGGCGTATCTGTTGAGGGCGGGCAGGTCAAAGTCGGGGTAGGGCGTGAGGAAGTCGAATACGAAATCCTTCTGCTTGCCGTACCAGTCCTCCCACCCGATGTTCCAACCCTCGATGAGGAGGGCGTCGAAACCGTGCTCGGCGGCAAAGTCAATATAGCGGCGCACATTGGCGTTGTTGGCGCCGTGGGTGCCGTTGGGCCTGGCGTGCTCATAGTCGGTCTCGCCCAGTTTCACACTCGGAAAGTCGTTGGTGTAGCTCCACGTGCTCTTGCCGCTGATCATCTCCCACCACACGCCCATGTACTTCACCGGGTGTATCCAGCTCACATCCTCCAGCGCGCATGGTTCGTTGAGGTTCAGTATCAGGCGCGACCGCAACACGTCAGTAGCCTTGTCGCACACCATCACCGTGCGCCACGGCGTGTGGCACGGCGCCTGCATACGCCCCTTGTAGCCTGCAGCGTCGGGGCAAAGCCAGGCGCGGAAAGTGAAGCTCTTGGGGTCGAGGTTGAGGTGCATTGTGGGGTAGTCGAGCGTGGCCGCCTCATGGATGTTGATGTAGAGGCCGTCGTCAGTCTTCATCTGCAGGGCCGTCTGCACACCGGTGCGTGAAAAGGCCGTCCACGGCCACCCGCCATGCTCATGACCTTTCTCCCACAACCCCTCTATCTCCGACAGTCGGCTCTCCGTGTAGTTGTATTCCTGCGTGTCGTAGTCGCCTGGTATCCACCACGCCGTGTGGTCGCCCGCCATCGCGAACTCCGTCAGTTCCTCCTTGAACCAGAAGCACACCAGCGCGTTCTCCATAGGAAACTCGTAGCGGAAACCCAACCCGTCGTCGTACATTCGGAACCGTATCTGCATCACCGTCGGACGCCTGTACGTTGAACTGTCCATACTGTGCACTGCCCCCACAGGCTGCTCCAGCCTCACCACCATCTCATTGTAGTGGTTGCGTATGTTGCGCTCCTCGCCCCACACCGGCTGCCACACCTCGTCGAAACTGCTGCGTTTGACATCCTTCACCACAAATCCATGTGCCAGGTCGTCCCTCCATTCCAAATCGAATCCCATCTTCGACGGCAACACCACGGTTTTTCCGTCGCGATAGAGGCTGTAATAAGGTACGCTGTCCTTCAATTCGAAGCGTAGTTCCATTTGCCCATTGGGGCTGTTGAGCCTTTCGGCCCCCGACTGGCCATTTGCCGTCAACACGGCCGCCAGCGCCGTCAGAAGTACAAAGACAATCCGTTTCATTGTATATATTAGCTATTTACGTTCGCATGTAAAAACGTAGGGACTGAAAAAATATTGTGCATACCCACAGAAAGCAACCCTGCTAAAAGATATCCCCCGCAGTGGACCGATATCGGCTCATAGCGGTCCAGAGCCTTTGTATTCCCCTACAGAGTCCCTCCCCCCGGCCGCCCCTCTGGAGGATGCGGGGGGTGGGTGGCTCGTCAGCGCACCACCTCGATGATGCCGTTGTGGCGCACGAGGCCGTAGTCGTTCTTGGCCTCGAAGCGGTAGTAGTAGGTTGCGTCAGGGCTGCCGGTGTCGTTGGGATCCCAGAAGTCGCTCTCGCGGCGTATGTTGCGCACGTGGTATACGAGGGCGCCCCAGTGGTCGTAGATCCAGAGTTCGTTCATCGTATATTCTCCTTGCTCCAGCAGGTTGACCACGCGCCACGTGTCGTTCACCCCGTCGCCATTGGGGGTAACGAGGTTGGGGAACTGGAGGAAGACGTCGGCGATGGTGATGGGGTGCTGAACGGTGTCTTCGCACACGAGGGTGATGCTGTCGTCGACGAGGTAGGTGAGGTAGGCCGCGAGGGTGACGGGGTAGTCGCCGGCGCTGACATATCCCTGCCATTGGTAGAAGGGGCTTTCTGCGTCGGTGCTGTCGGTGCCGTCGGGGGTGGTGATGGTCCAGAGGTAGGTCAGGCTGTCGCGCGGCGAGGACTGGTTGAACAGCTGCACCTCGGGCCTGTGCATCGACGGGCGTGCGGGCTGCCAAAGGAACTCGGCGTGGGGCCGCGGGTAGGTGTGCAGCACCGAGTCGGCCCACACCGTGTCGCGGCAGCCCTCAATTCCCTCGACGGCCAGCATGAATGAATATATGCCCGCGCTGTCGATCTGGAGGGTGATGTCCTGTGTGTTGAAGTGCAGGGTGTCCGACGAGCCGTCGGCGTTCCAGAAGCGCCAGCTGTAGTAGGCCGAGCGGGTGCTGTCGTGCAGGTAGAGCGGAGTGGGCGCGCAGCCGTAGAGGGTGGTGTCGTAGCGGTGCCATTCTTCCTGGTCGAGGCTGAAGGTGGGGGCGAGGACAAAGAGCGTGTCGCGCGGACGCAGCACCACGTGCACCATGCTGTCGCAGTCGTGGACGGACAGGTGGGGGCTGTCGAACTCCGTCGGACCGCCGTAGTCCACCCCCTCGTAGATATAACGGTGGGTGGGGCAGACGGTGATGGTGTCGTGCACGTCGTAGATGGGTCGCACATGGATGGTGTCGTGCAACGTGTAGCGGCAACCGCCGGCATCGACCGCTTCGACCGTGGTCAGTATATCGTCGCAGCACACGGCATAGAGCGGCAGCGCCGTGCTGTCCAGCCAGCCGGGCGCAGCCGTCGTGGCGTCGAGGAGGCGCAGCGTGTCGCGGCTCTCGGCGCAGAGGCGTCGTGGACCCTGCAGGCGTGGGAAACGCGTGTGGTTCTCCAGTGTGAAGGTGCGCCGCAGGGTGTCGGTGCATTGCCCGTCGGCGATACCGACCACGAGGGTTACCGTGTAGGTACCCGGTTGGTCATAGACGGCCGTGGCGTGGTAGGAGGTCGATGTCTGCCCGTTGCCGAAGTCCCACCATGCACTCTCGCAGCCTTCGCCGCTGCCGACGGGGTTGACTCCATCGGCCGAGATGGTGCTTTGGTTGTGGAACCGCACGCGGAACGGGCAGTCGGAAGCACTGCCGGTGGTGTCGAAAAAGGCCAGCGGATAGCGCGTGCCGGCATAGGCACTCATGGTAAAGCTGCAGGCCGGATTGTCCACAAAGGAAATGTCGCAGTAGTAAATCTGGTTCGCGGGGAGCACGGTGTACGACTGGTTGGTGCTCAAGGTGGGGCCGCCCTGATGCCAGCGGTAGGCGAATCCGGCGGGCGCGGTGAACTGAATGCTGTCCGCGTCACCACACTGCTCGGTCGAGATGCTGCGGTGCATGCACTCGAGGGTGAAATAGGCATAGCCGTAGTGGCTTCCCTCGTTGCAGTCGTAGGTGGTCAGGCGGACGTATATCTGCCGCCCGGCATAGGCGCTGACATCGATGCCAACGGTGGTCCAGTCCTTCCACAGCACATTGTCCGCCGCGACGTTCCACCCCAGGTTGCGGTTGGCTATGAAGTCGGCCGCCGCGCATTGTGGGTCAATCAGGTTGAAGGCGGAGTCGAGCAGTTCGAGGCGGAAGCGCGGCTGGTCCTCGGCGGCATGCAGGGGATCTTGTAGAACGGCGGCATATTTCATCACGAGCAGGTCAAAGTATGCAGTGTCGACCAGCAGGCTGTACATAACGCCCTCGGCCTCGGGGTTCTGAGGGGCGGTGCTCCAGTTGCCCAGACGCATGCTCGTCGTGGAGCCTTCGGGTATGGTGCGCAGCAGGCCGCCGGTCCGTGGGTCGCGCGCTGCGGTGTCGTAGCAGACGGTGTGGCGGCTGTTGGCATTGCCCTCACCGAAGTCCATCACCCCGGCTTCGCTATACGGGTTGTTGTAGCTCCCCGTGAAGCAGACCGCTTGGGGCGAGTAGAGGTCGGCCACAGCCACGCATCCCACACCCTCGCCGGGAGGCGTGATGGTCACCGTGTCGATACAGGGCATGGCACATGCCGTGCCATCGCCGCTGCATTGCGCGTGGAAGATAATCTGCGAATTGTGGGTGGGGGTGATGGGGCCGATGGAGATGCTCCGCTGGCCGGCTTGGGTGGGGAATGTGGTGTGAGCGCCCTCGTCCTCGAATACGATGCTGATTTCGGGCTCGCCAACCTGTTTCCACGACAGGGTGATGCTGTTGTCGCTCACATTCACCACTTTCATGTCGAAAGCGGCACAGGCGGTGATGTGCAGGTCGTCCACGTAAATCCTCAAGGGTCCATTCGAGGCGTTGCGTAGCGCAACGAAGTGGACGTTGTCGGGTGCATTCTCCAGGCTGACATAGTGGTGTTCCCACACGCCGGCTTGCATGGGGGCAATCCTCTTTAGCGAGTGGAAAGTGGCCTCATTGTTGGGGTTGCTCATCGTACCGACGGAGAGCAGACTGTTCTCTTCGGGCGACATTACCCAGAGGCCGATTGCGATGTTTTGCAGCGAGTCGATATCAATATCGGGCAGTGCAATGGTCCCTGCCACTCGCAGCGACTGGTTGCCCGAGTGGCTGGCTTGCGCCTGTACGGTCGAGGGACCCTGCAGTGTCGTCCAGTTATGGGGAGTCCCCATGGGCATGTCGTCGAAGTCGATACACGACGGTACCGCCAACGGAGCGCCTAGGGTCTTCACGTGGTGTCGCTCGCAGGCGTTGTCGCCAGCGCTGCAGTGGAAGTAGAAGTCGTAGGAGGTCTCGGGGGCAAGCGTGAGGTCGTAGGGCAGCCTGTCGATGAGCACCGTTGTGCCGCTCCCTTGGGCGAAACCTTCGGGACCATACTCGGCATAGAAGGGCGAGTGTAGTCCGCCGGAATTGTCAATGCGCACCGTGTTGTGGCGGAAGAGCGACACGGTGGCGGTCAGCACGTCGGGGCAGGCCACCATGTGCAGGTCGTCGAGGTAGAATCCGCGGGTGGCGTTGTTGCCACGGTAGCGGAAGGCTATCCATCGCCCGCTGCCGGTGTAGCCTCCGAAATCGACCACCGCTGTCTGCCAGTTGGCGCTGGAGTAGGTGAGTGTGGCGATGGGGGTGAAGTTGCTGGTGTCCATCAGGTCGCTCAGTACGCCCACAGTGATGCTGTCGGCGGGGCCTTCGGCCAGGTAGCGCAGGCGGAGCGAGATGTTGCGGAGCGAGTCGACGAGGGGTTCCGGCAGCACGGCCATCTCTTGTCGTGACGAAGATGTGTAGAAGTGCACAACCTCGTTGCCCGGCGTATAGTCGTACATGCGGAGATTGACGTAGTTGTTGTCGCCAAAGGCATAGTAGTTTTCGGGAAGAGTCCAGTTCAGTTCGTAGTAGGCGTCAAAGTTTTCGCAAAGCGGCAGCGCCTGTGGGGGGGTCAGTTTGAAGTAGTGCGATCGTGGGCAGCGGTCTTCGGTGGGGTGGGAGTATTGATAGATAGTGTAGTCGCCGTAGGAGAGTCCTTCGAAGGTGTAGCCCGTCATGTCGGGGGTTACGTGCACGGTGTCCCACCGATAGGTGGGCCAATCAAGTTTCAGCAGCAGATAGTAGTCGCCGGGCGCATCGGTGGTTACCTGCAGGGTCTGGCTGTTGGGCACACTGTATTTAGCCAGGGGGTAGGCGTGGATGTTGATGTGGTCTACATAAAGGTCGCTGTTGGTGCGTATGGCCAGGCGCCGGTTGCGCAGTGAGGCGATGGGTACTTCAATGGTGGACCATACAGGGAGGATGTCGGAATAGAATGCGATGAAGGTGGATGTGTCGCCCGAGGCGTCGACCGAGCCTATTTCGGTGAGCCATGACCCGTAGAGACCCAGCTGCATTTTGAGGCTGAGGTTGGTGTCCTGCGACAGGGGTGGCAGGATGGCATAGCTCCAGCGGTTGGATCCGGGCGATCCAAACCGCAGGCTGTGGTCGTGAGGCTGGATGATGGTTTGGCTGATGCTGTCGCAGATGCGGAAGGTCCAGTTGGAGGGCACGCCAGTCCCGTTGCCGAAGGGGTCGAAGTTTTCGCAATATGGCAGGGCCAGGGTGTCTGGCAGTTTCACCACCGTCACGGGGTAGCATTCGTTGGCATCGTAAGTGCAGCGCCAGGTGAGTTCGTAGGTGGCTCCCAGTCGCAGCCCGTCCAGAAGGAAGGGGTTGTCGACAACCCGTATGGTGTGCTCCACTCCGCTCCCCTGAATCCAGTAGGTGAGCATGTAGTCGGCCCCGTGGCCTTCGGGCAATGAGCAGAGGATGCTGCTGGCATCGGGCTCAAAGCGTACCACCGGACAGCTGCTTACGCCGGCAAAGGCCATGCGGCAGGTGTCGCTGCCGAGGATGACTATCCGCAGCGGGATGCTGTCGTTGACATCGAAGGGCAGTATGTGGTAGCGCAGGCTGTCGGGTGCCAGCGTGTCCAGGATGGTCAGGTGCGATGCGTCAGGACTGAAATGAAGGCTGTCGGTGAGTGTGCTGTCGCGATAGATACCTAGGAAGAGGGTGTCGCTGTTGGCCACGTGCAGCGTCAGGTGGAGCCCCGCGAGGTTGCCCATATAGGGCATCAGGGCGCCCCAGGTGCCGTCGCCCGTCAGGTTGAGCAGGTCGTCTTCCACCCATGCGCTGTCGCTGAAAGCCCATCTGGACGGAAGCTCGTAGGAGAGCAGGTCGGCAAAGACAAAGCAGTTGGGGGTGCCGTCGCCCCCGTCGGATAGGGTGATGATGTAGCATGCGTAGGAAAGGCACCCTTCTTCTTCGCCATCGAGCAGGCGCACGAAACATTGGTAGAGCGTTCCTGGTGTCAGACCTCCGATGCCGAAGGGATTCAACTCATCGCCGGACAGGGTGTCCACCAGTGTCCTGCCTCCGCCCACGAGGGTAATCTCCATGCTGTCGGCCCGTCCCGTCAATTGGCAGCGGAAAGAGGCGCTGTCGTAGCCCACGTGGAGGGGCTCGAGCGAGTAGTAGGCGCTGTGGGCGATGTGCAGTTCGTCGATGTGGCAGCGGTAGTTCAGGTATTCGTTGGAGTGCAGGTAGGTGAGAACAAGACGCCGGTCTTGCTCAAGGTGCATCAGGCTGTCGGGCAGGCGGTAGGTATAGTGTGTGCGCTGTCCGTCGCTGGTCAGCTCGATGGTGTCGATGGGATGATAGAGACCTTCCGAAGCCCTTCCCGGCAGGGTGCCCAGAATCAGGCGTCCGCCGGAACTGATGTCGGTGGCGTAGAAGCTGATGTAGGCTCCGCTGTCGAGCTCCACGTTGGGCACCACGGCCGAGGCATTGTAGCCCCACCCGAAGCCATAGGATGCCAGCGTCATGGATTCGCCGGCCTCGTAGTAATAGGGATGGGTGCTGACCGTGGGGTAGTACGCGTAGGCTTGCATTTGGTACCAGTCGCCGTTCTCCCAGCCCCACCAGCCGCCCCACTCCGGCGTGGTGAAGTCCTCGCAGTAGGGTAGGGGGTAGTCGCGATAGGAGGTGTTGACCTCCATGCGTGTCAGCTCGCATGTCTCTTCGCTGCAGGGAGGGTAGACGATGATGTCGTAATGCTGGTGCATTCCCAGCCCTGTTATCATGTGGCGTTGGGCTCCGCTGCCTGCGATGGTGTCGCGGGTGCCGGTGCCGGGATTGAAGCCGCGGGGACCGTATTCTATCGTCACGCTGCTGCCGCCCACCACCGTGTCCCAAGCCAACTCCACGCGCGATCCGTAGACGTTCACTACACGCGGATTCGCCACCGCGCAAGACCCCAACTGCAGGTTGCGCACATGCTGGCAGTAGTAGGTGGGCCCACCCTGCGAGCGTAGCGCGAGGTGTCGACCGGGCACACCGGCCGGAATCTGAACCGTGTGATACTCCGGGTAGTTCTCGTAGGGATAGAGTGTGTCGAAGGCCACGAAGGAGCCCGTGTCGTCGGGGAAGGTCATGGTGCCGAGCTCCAGCAGCATGCCTCCGTAGGTGGCCCAATGCTGGAACGTCAGCCATTTCCCGCCGAGGTTGCTCACCGTCGGCGAGACCAGCACATCGAGCGTATGGATGTCGCCGATGCCGTTGCCAGCATTGGAACTGTAGTCCCGCCGTACTTGCGTCCATCCTTCGGCTCTCGCCCCTTCGAGCGGAGCGCAGAGCGTCTCGATACGCAGGTTTGCTGCTGTGCGCATCGTCAGGTTGTAGGGGACGCCCGTACCCTCGGTGCATGTGGGATAGAGGGTCAGCGTGTAGCGGGTGTCGGGCTGCAAGCCATTGATGGCCAATGGCGATGTGCAGAGTCGGTAGACCGTGTCGGGCGACAGCCCACCCGCCGGGGTTACCCCTACGTCGACTGTCCCACTGCCATAGGTGGTCCAATGCAGTTGCGTCGATGTGGTGTCTGTGCGCAGTGTCCATGCCTCGATCACGCCGCAGGTGCTCATCTCTATGTCGTCGATATAGACCATCCGCCCAACTCCGTTCTGTTCGGCTTGCGTCATGTAGAATGCCAGGCGGCACTTTCCGGAAGGTATCGTAAGCGTCTGCTCGTAGGTGTGCCACACGTTGGAGCCGCCTATGGTCAGTGTCTCGAACGGTGTGTATCCGTAGAGGTCGTAGTCGGACGACACGCTGTCGCACCATCCCAGATTCACCACCACCCCGTTATGGCTCGCCATATACCTGAACTTCACTTTCCACACCCCATCGCTGCTCGCCATCTTGGGACTCGCCATCAGCGAAAAATGCCCCACGGCATTGTTCTCGCCGCAGCTTGTCATCAGCGCCTTGTTCATCCTCGTCAACGCCACCACACGCGGACGTGTATACTCGTCGTCGAAGTTCGTTATCTGTAGCCAACAATTCGGTACGCTGTCGGTCGGCATGTCGTTGAAGTCCTCGTTCATTGGCGGTTGCATCGTCCCGCATGCCGTCCGCCACACCACCCGGTCCGCACAGCAGTTGTTCGTCTCGCCCTCCACATACACCGTCGCCTTGTAGCGCACATTCGCGCTCAACCCGCTCAGTGCATAGGTCTCCGTAGTTGTTACCCCCACTTCGTTTCCGTCGAGGACTACATGGTACCTTCCCCCGGGACCCTCCCATGTCAGTGTCGTCTCATGCATCCCTATCCCGCTCGCCGACAAGTTGCTCACACCGTTGGCGCACATTCCGCTATTCCCGCTTACTATCTCATAGTTGATGCTGAACCCTTCTCCCGTTACGCCCCCGTCCGTGTGAAAATAAATCACTACCTCCGATCCCGTCACCGAAAGATTCAATGAGCCCGTGCCGCGCAAGTTGCTCGAAACCAACACTCCATCGGCATATACCGCCAGCGTGTCGCAACACTGTTCCGTCGCATAGCTGCCCGTCAGGTGAATCTCCGCCATTCCGGCGCCACGCAGCACCACCCAGCCATCGAAATTATTGCTGTAGGGACCAGTCGATCCACCATCGTCGTAGATTGTGCCCGTCGGAGTCTGGCACAAGTCCACTTCAATCGTGTCGCTCATCGCCATTGTGTATTCCTGCCCTTGTGCGCACGCGTAACCATATATTACGATAATCAACGCGACAAGAATGGGTTTTATTATTTTGAGTATCAGTTTATTGGTGATTTTCATGTATCAACTATTTAGCCTGCAAAGATATAATTTTTTTTGATACCGTTTGAGAAAAACTGTCATGCAGTTTTGGGAACAAGTACCATATCCTTCCATAAGCTACCAGAGCCTTTGTATTCCCCTACCGTTCCCCTACCATTCCCCTACCGTTCCCCCGGAGACACCAGCGCCTCTCCGCCCACGCGAAGGGAGGGAATCTGGAAATCATCCTTCAACTTGCTTTTTATTGTTCAACTGATTGAAACACAATTCACTGAATATGTAAAAGCATGAAAACAGCCGTTTTCCCCGTTTCCGCCCCCGAAAACTGGTGAAATCCGCCCCGCGCCCCCCGTTTTGCCCCCCGGAACACCCCATGCCTTGAAAATTTTTTCACAACGATGCATATTGTAAACCAGCATGTTGCAAAAAACTTTGAGTGGAAAGTGAAAAAATATTTTGCCGGTTTGGAAAAAGGTTGTACTTTTGCATCCGTTTTCCGCCAGTCGGTACGGCGGGAGGGAAGACAAGAGAGATTTGAAACGGATGAGAAGAAAGAGATAGCGTG
>Ga0256404_1001224_pt1 | contig 63929 bp, 45 predicted proteins | sample RumenRJG_01DNA_FD_185990 | JGI IMG/M metagenome (GOLD analysis project Ga0256404, IMG submission 185990) | Bovine rumen microbial communities from Lethbridge, Alberta, Canada - RJG_01 | ecosystem: Host-associated > Mammals > Digestive system > Stomach > Rumen | place: Canada: Alberta | collected...
TCAAGGTTTTTCAATGGCTGGCAAAAGAGTAAAGGACGATGTTCGCAATCAGTTGGTGTTTTCTTATATAAAATTTATCAAGTTGGTTCAGCCCAAGATGATTCTCTTTGAAAATGTCAAAGGTTTTACTTATGCATTTAACAAGAGAAAAAAGGAGGGCGTGGAGCCTTATTCGCAGATAGTTATTAAAGCACTTGAAGGATTAGGATATACTGTTAAACCTCAAGTGATTGATTTCTCAGAGTATGGTGTTCCTCAGCGTCGTAAGCGTTTTATACTTGTTGGCATTAAGAGAGAATTAGGCTCTGCTGACTCTTTTGAGCAAATGCTTATAGACAATCGCGATAAGTTTCTCAGAAAAAGAGGGCTGAATAAAGCTGTCACCTTGCAAGAAGCCATCTCCGATTTACTACGTAGCAATGGAGAATTGCCTACGCCAGATCGTAAAGGTTTCTACTCAGGCCGATATGGCAATAAGGATTTGACAAACTATGAAAAGTTGATGCGGGGAGATTACCCGAGGACACATGAAGTGCCAAACAGCCATAGTTTCGCTAAACACACTACGGAAAAGCTCAAATGTTATCAGCGTTTGTTGGCAGAATATCCTCAGCGTGGGAAACGCATAGACGGTAAGACGCGTGAAGAATGGGGAATTAGACAACGAGGGATAACAGTTTTGGACCCAAAGGCAGTTTCACCTACAATAACAGGTCATCCCGAAGATTTACTGCATTATTCCGAGCCACGTATTATGACAGTTCGAGAATGTGCTCGTATCCAGTCTTTTCCAGATTGGTATGAAATTAAAGCGAAATACACAACAGGGGGGAAATTGCGCATAATTGAAGTTCCTCGTTGTTCTCAAATTGGCAATGCGATTCCTCCGCTTTTTGCAGAATTAGTTGGTTTTGTAATGAAAAAGATGATGAGAGATGGAACAACTTAACTTCAGAATTAGTTCAGCTCTAAAGAACCTTATAGGTAAAGAGTTGATAACAGATGAATTCGTCGCTGTTTTTGAATTAGTAAAGAATTCCTTTGATGCTGATGCAAAGACAGTCAAAATTGTCTTCAAAAATCAATATGATAAAGAAAAAGCTCAAATTATTATTTGGGACGATGGAAAAGGTATGTCAATTGATGATTTGAAGAACAAGTGGCTTTTTGTTGGATACTCTGCGAAAAAGGATGGAACAGAAGATAATGATTATAGGAACAAGTTGAAAAGCAAACGTGTGTTTGCAGGAGCAAAAGGTGTTGGGCGCTTTTCTTGTGATAGGTTGGGAGCAAATCTGTTGTTGATTACTAAAAAGGAAAATTGCAATTATGAACAATTAGAGATTGACTGGACTGATTTTGAGGAAGATTCCAAAGAGGAATTTATGAACATTCATGTAAGCCATGAAACAATAGCAAAACCTATAGTTCCAGATTTTTCTAATGGCACCTGTTTAGTAATATCTCAATTAAGAGACGTATGGGATCGCAAGCGAGTATTGGAATTGAAAACATCTTTAGCAAAACTTATCAATCCAAATCAAGAGGTTGACCAAGATGATTTTAGCATCGAAATTATTGCTAAGGATGAGTTGTCAAAGGACAATTTGATAGTGAATGAAACGGCAAAAGTCAATGGCTTAGTTAGAAATTTTGTTTTTGAGAAACTGGGACTCAAAACAACATACATAAAATGTACAATAGATGAGTTTGGCTATTTCATAACGACTACTTTATCAGATCGGGGACGTGATATATACAGTATTAAAGAGCGAAATATCTATCCGAAACTTTCAAATATAAATATTGTATTATTTCAATTAAACAGAGTCGCCAAATATAATTTTACTAAGTTAATGCAGATTGAGCCTGTTAAATATGGTTCCGTGTTTATGTATAAAAATGGATTTAGAATTTATCCATTTGGAGAGGAGGGGGACGATTCTCTTGGAATCGACAGGCGCAAACAGCAAGGATATAATCGTTTTTTGGGAACTCGAGACCTTATAGGAAGAATTGAAATCTCTGGGAATAATGTTGAATTGCAAGAAACTACAAGCCGCGATGGTGGTTTTATTAAGAATGAAACATATAAAGAATTACTTAATATGTTTTACGAAAAAGCCTTACGCAGGCTTGAGCGTTATGTAGTAGATGTCATCAAATGGGGAGATGACCAAGAAAATAAAGAAACGGGGGAAATTATATCAGCATTGCAGCCGGAAGACGTGAAAGAGCAGATAATAAATATTATAACAAATCTTACACGTTCTAACGAAATCATAGATGTTCGTTATGATGCAGATTTTTTAGAGATTTATAAAGAAGCACAAAGAGAAAGTGTTGTGAAAATTGCTGGAAACATCCTGAAGGCTGCCGAGAAAACTAATGATCCTAAGATAATTGAAAGTGCAAGAAAACATGCTGCACGAGTCAACCTACTAGTATCAGCGAAAAACGAAGCAGAGAAAGAAACAGAGAGGGTAAGAAAGGAAAAAGATGAAGTTGAAAAAGAACTTCATCAAAAAACGAAACAGATTTTATTTTTACAATCAATAACGACATTAGATAAAGACCAAATACTTAAATACCATCATGACATTCAGATATTTGCTGAAACTATACAGAATTGGATTAATAATATTTCCCGCAAACTTGACAAAGGGGAAGTAACTAAGAATGATATTCTGGAGTTCATTGAAGCCGTGTCTAAAGCAGATAATAAGATATTGGCGTTAGCGCGTTATTCAACAAAGGCAAATTTTAATCAGACTGGTGAAACCATCACAGCTGATATTGTGGAGTATATCGCTCAATATATGACCCAAATATTACCTGATTTTTATAGTGATATAAAATTTCAGGTTCCTTCAGATTTGCCTGAATATAAAACAAGATTTAAGCCTTTAGAAATAAGCGTGTTAATTGACAATTTGGTATCCAATTCATTAAAAGCAGAGGCACGTAATTTCAAAGTGCAATTTGAAGTTATTGGAGAGCATCTTAAAATTTCATTTATAGATGACGGAAAAGGGCTTAATAGTAGTATTTCCGATATTGAAAAAATATTTGAAAAGGGGGTTACAACTACAAAAGGCTCTGGACTTGGGTTGTTCTTCGTGAAAGACCTTATAGAGAGAGAGATGAACGGAAAAGTTCAAGCAGGAAAAATTAAACATGGTTTTAACATTGTAATAACATTATAAAAATGAATCTAAAGTATAAATTATTGTGGTTTGACGATAATACCGAGTGGGTGAAGTCTATCGAAGGCTTTGTGAAAGATGCCATAGAAGAACTTGGTTTTATTTACGAATGTGAAATTTATAGGAGTGGAACGTCTATAGATAAAATCCAGTTTGGAAATTACGATATTATTCTAATGGATTTGAATTTGGATGATGATGCGTCAGGAAATGGAGACCAACTAATAGACAAGATTCGTTCTCTTGATGTTTATACAGATGTTTTGTTTTATTCGGCTGATGGACTAGCAAAGATAAAGGAAAAAGCACAGGCTTTAGGTTTGGAAGGTGTCTATTTCTCAGGAAGAAATCAAGATTCGTTTATTACAAAATTACGTAAAGTCATCAATACAACAATTAACAAAGTACAAGATTTGAACAATCTTCGTGGTCTTGTTATGGCAGAGGTAAGTGAACTTGATTCACGAATGACTACACTTATAAATAAATATTTCGTTGAAAAGGAATCTGATGAAAAAACAGATTCTTTTAAGAAGCATTTGGTGAAAGACATAGAAAAAGCAACAAAAAAGAAACTTACCGAAAGTGAGAAATGCGATAAACTTTGCAAACACAAATGGAATAGTCTTACAGTAAACGAGATTATTCAAGACTTTGAATTTGACGCTTCGCGTAAAGCGCGTGCAGTTAAATTAATAATAGAAACAGAAGGCTTATCATATGAAGCTAAGAACGGTAATTTCTTTGAAGACTATCGCATTGAAATGCTGAATATGCGTAATCAACTTGCCCATTGTATTAGCACAATTAAGGACGGAAAGGAAATTCTGATAGTGAAAGATGGGGAACTTGAATTTGACGGCGAAAAATTTAAGACAATTAGAGGGCAAATAAAGTCTTACAATGCTGTCTTTGATGATATAGAGGCTATTATATGATAGGCTTATCATTTTATCCTTTTAGAGTTGAAGGGAAACCTATAATACGCATAAGAAGTTAGTGGGTGGGTTAGAATGGAAAGACAATAATTATGCATAGATTACCGAGACATAATATTATACGTGTTTTTGAGGGCTTTGCTGGATATGGTGGAGCCACGTTTGGATTGCGTCGTTCTGGTGTTCGACATCGAGTAGTTGGATACTCAGAGGTGGATGAAGACGCAATAGAATTGTATCATTATAATTTCCCAAATGTTCGTAATTTAGGCGACATAACGAAGCTTAATCCCAACAATAATCGTCAGTGCCCAGACTTTGATTTGTTTACAGGTGGTTTTCCCTGTCAGCCTTTCTCAACAGTAGGAAAAAGGCAAGGACAAGAGGATGAAAGAGGCCGTGGGACATTATTTGGTGATATTATACGTATTTGTGAAGTAAAGCAACCTCAATATATATTGTTAGAGAATGTAAAGGGGTTACTTACAGGAAAAATGCGCGCGACATTTGACATCATACTTGATGAACTTCACAGAATAGGCTATGATACACGTTATGCGGTACTTAATTCTAAAGATTATGGAATCCCTCAAACCCGTGAGCGTCTTTGGATTTTTGGATATTTAGGACAATTGCCTGAGAATTTTAACTTGGTTCCACCAGAGGAACCTTTACAAGGTTATTTGGCAGATTTTTTAGACCCTAATCCTTCTCCAGAATTGTATAAGACGCAAAAACAAATTTCCCGTATTCATGAAATACATCATAATGATGTCTTTGATGTGGACGAGCCGTTATGCTATGATATTTATAACCGTAAAATCAGAACAGACAGAATCTGTATGACCGTCACGCCTCCAGAACATAATGTTATTCGAATCATTGAACCCATGGTAAATGGTGAAGAACGATTTAGAAAATTATCTTTGGACGAGCATTTCCGTTTAATGGGCTTCCATATGGATGGAGTAAATAATGAAATACTATTCCCACCTACTCAGAACTATACAAAATTAGGACGAAGAGCAGGAAATGGTTGGGATGTAAATTTAGTTGGCATATTGTTGAATCATATATTTTGGCAGTTATTATGAAAATAGACATTACATCTTTGTGCTTCGGCTTCAAAATTGAGAAAGAAAATGATAGCGGGACTGCAGCTTGGGCTACATCAATTGGACAAGCTCCCAAAGGTATCTGTTATATTGATACGGAACGTGATGGGCTTGGAGAAATCGTTTATGGTATGATGTACAAGTCACATTCAGATTTTGAGAATCTTAAGGTACGTGATGTCGCAGGATTGGAAAAAAAAGAAGAGCCAAGGGGTGACAGAGAGCGTATGATGTTTTCTGTCTTCGAGGATGTATATGTAAATAATAAGAAAGTTGAAGGTATATATACGTTGTCCTATGAACGTGAAGATTCTACAAGTCATAAGAATAGACTTCATATATGCTACGCCAAATATTTGACATATAAAGGGCATTCAAATAAAGAGACTTTAAAAGAGATGGCCAAAGTTCTTGGTTGTAACGAAGATGCCTGTTGGTTTGTTACAGACATTTCTATAAAAAAACAAAGTAGCTTACATTTTACCGCAATTGTTGTGAATCCAACAAAGTCCATGACTTATGACGACTCTAAAGCAAGAAAACGCGCGTGGGAGATGTTAGTTCCAGAAATAGATATTAGCATACATGACAACAATACACTTCAACAAATCTACTATGGTGCCCCTGGTACAGGAAAAAGTCATAAGATAAAGGATGATGCAGATGTAAAGGCGGCAGACGAAAAGAATCTGGTATTCCGTACTACTTTCCATCCAGACAGTGACTATTCTACATTTGTGGGATGTTATAAACCGACAACTTCTAAATCTGGAATAAGAGGACAGCAACCGATTCTTGATTATGACAGTCTTGTTGACAAATTCAAAGAATATTTGAATATTCCTAATGTCAACATCACAAAAGCATGCACGTTATTTGGCTTTGACTACCATGACAGTATTATACGAATACAAGAAAATGGGCGCAAAGTGATGGACTTAGTGAATGATGCTTATAAGAGTAACACTTCGTACGATTCTGTTGTTCGTGGAGGTATGGCTTGTTATGAACAAAATCCCATTCAAGAAAACGGCTCGAAGATTACCTATGAGTTTGTTCCTCAAGCCTTTACCAATGCATACGTGAAAGCATGGAATACAGATGAAAATGTGTATTTGGTTATCGAGGAAATCAACCGCGGCAACTGCGCACAGATATTCGGAGACCTGTTCCAACTGCTTGACAGAAAGAATGGCGTATCGGAATATCCTATTGAGGCTGATACTGACTTGCAAAACTATTTGCAGAACGCATTGGTAGATACGACTCGGACAGACATTCCTGATGAAGTGAAGTCTGGCAAGAAACTGATGCTGCCTTCAAATCTCTACATTTGGGCCACTATGAACACCAGTGACCAAAGTCTGTTCCCTATCGATTCGGCCTTTAAGCGCCGTTGGGAGTGGAAGTACATCAAGATTAAGGAGGGCAAAGACGAAAACGGCAATAAACTTGACTGGAAAGTTGATGTTAAGATGGATGAATCTGGCACGTTGCTTCCTTGGTGGGATTTCATCAAGAAAATCAATGAAATTGTTGCCTCGATGACCTCGAGCGCTGATAAGCAGTTGGGCTATTTCTTCTGCTGTGCCAAGGATGGCGTGATAGACGAAGAAACATTCGTGTCGAAAGTTATCTTCTACCTTTGGAACGATGTTTTCAAGGACTATGGCTTTGAGGATGCTTCGCTGTTCCGCTACACCACAAAAGATGAGGATGGAAAGGATGCGGAAAAGGATCTATCTTTCCCAGACTTCTATGATGAAGAAGGTGAGAAGGTGAACACGGAGCGATTGACCGACTTTGTGAAGAAAGTGATGTCGTGGAAGAAGACAAATGCTGAACAAGACTGATGTATATCCTGTTTGAAGAACACCAGTATGAAAGCCGGCTTGTGGAAAAAGTCCTAAAGGATATCTACGTCCTGCAGGATGTCAACAAGAAGGTGTGCGTGCAGTATGTGGGGTATTTCTATAATCCGCATCTGCATGATTGTGTGTTCATTCTTCCTAAGGTGTTACTGACGGAGCAGGAAACGTTAGTCGGCATGGATTTGCCAAATGGTGAACAGGTAAGTCCCGAGCAAGTGCTAACGCCAGAGGGACAGAAGAAACTGAGCAAGGAGTATCGAAAGTTTATCTACGAATTTTCGGTGTGGATTTATCGTGCGCTGAGTGTTTTCTATAAAGCTAATCCTGCCAGTAAGGCCATCTTATACAAGCATCTGCCGCAGGCAGGCAGAGGCAAACGTCATCGTGCCAACACTTACTTGGATATTGTGTTGTCGCTAATCTCTTTTAATCAGGAGAACAGGGATTTTGTATTGTTTACCATCAAGAACTTGCATAGGGGAAACAATAAAATTAACTGGGTGCGAACCATCAGCCATTCTCAGGCTTTTGTACAAGATGACGATGTGGCTTATCTGAATCCTGTCAACAAGAAGCGCATCATCAACTATGAGGAAGAGCTTTTCGTTATCTTCTATAGCATACTGAACTATCTGAATAATGAATATGGGTTTCATACGCCCATCAATATTCAGTATGAATTGATAACTGGTAAGCAGTTCGTGCAGTATATGCATGGTATGGGCAAGACAAGGCTCATGCAGATCAAATATAAATACTTCTCTGACAAAGCCTTGCAACTCTGGGATTTGTGCTATGCCTTTTTTGAAAACTCATATCGCATCGCTATCAATACCCATGCCCAGGAGTATATCCTGGCCAAGAGTTTCAACGTGGTATTTGAAGCTATGATTGACGAACTGATAGGCACACCACACAATAGAATACCTAAAGGACTGGCAGATCAAGACGATGGCAAGCGGGTTGATCACATGTATGCAGATCTGGCCCTGACATCGGCTGATACACAGAAGAGCAGAGAGGTATATTATATAGGTGATAGTAAGTATTACAAGAGTGGGCATCCGCTGACTTCGGAATCTATTTACAAACAATACACTTATGCAAGGAATGTAATTCAGTGGAATGTCAATCTGTTTGCTGCGGATGATTCACGATTTGACAAGAAAGAAAAGGAAGCACGCAATGAAGACAAAAAGCATTTCGACAATATTCATTTGCAAGACAATTCTCTGACGGAAGGATATGATGTAATACCCAACTTCTTTATCAGTGCTTTTGTCTATAAAGACCATCGCTATAACGATGGAGAGAACAACATACGTAAGCATACCAAAAACGGGGAACATTGCACAAAGGTTTCTTATCAGTTTCCTGACAGACTTTTTGACAGAGACACACTTTTCCTTTCTCAATATGACGTCAACTTCCTCTATATTCTCTTCTTGTATGGCCGTAATAAATCCAATGAGAAAGCGCAATGGAAGCAGCATGTGCGGAAGATTTTCCGTGACGAAATACGTACTGTGATAGAAAAAGAGTTCAAAATCTATGCTATGCGTGCCCGATTGGGGGTAGATGGAGCACTATATCTGCAACAACATTTCTATGAGTTAAATGGTCGGGTGTTCCAACCATATGGAGAAAATAGGGAAATGTATTTTGCATACGCTCGCCCTCAGAAAAATCTGGAAGGTACACAGCAGCAATATGATGAGTTGTCGAAGTACTTTGTTATCACAGAATGTGGCATGGGAAAAGATCCTCAAGAGGAATTGAAGTCTAGGGTTGATGCAGAAATGGGTAGAACCGTCGTTACGCCTCAATGGCTGACCCTGCACTATCTGGAAAGAAATGCTGATGGAGGAATTATGGTGGGCTATTATAGGTCTGAGGAACACTTGAAGTGGATTATGGGCAATAACGATAAAGGGAGCCTAGTGTATAATGCGCGTCTGAAACTAAAAGGTGAAGAACCAAGAGATGGCGCTCACTCTGCTGACTTTTATAAAAAGAAAAATGTTCAATTCGTTATTCTTTATACTGATGGTGTGGAGGAAACAGGAGAGTATCATGTGTTCCATGTAAAGGACACAGCCAGCAAGGTAACAGAGGAGCGTATGAAAGGTACGTGGTATCCATTCGAAGTAAAAGGCCCTCATTTCTTCTTCCGTTTCGACGAGGAGATAACCTTGGGGAAATTAAATATAGTAGGGTTGCTCAATGCTCTTAAAGCCAAGCAGCTCTCAGAAGGTGGCTCATTAGTCCCTGGTGAACCGTTATTTTCAACAGCTAAAGAAGTCTTGAACTTCCGAACAGGATTCTGATTATGGATAAGCTCTCGGCACAACAGCGGCAGCCTTAATTATAGATGATTGAAAAGAAAAAGATAGAGTATGGACAATATAAATGAAATAGAGATGTTCTCAGCCGAAGAGATGCAGTCGCCCTTTGAGGCCATCAAAGAGACGGACGGCGAAGGACGTGAGTGGTGGAACTCTCGTAAGTTGGCACGACTGCTGGGCTATCAGAAGTATTGGAACTTTGAACGGCTGATGGACAAAGTGGCGGTATTCCTGCAACAGGATAAGGGGCAGAACCTGAAGGAGCACATGGTGGAGATAGAAGAGATGGCTCAACTGAACAATGGCGGCTATCGGCAGGTGAAATCCATCAGGTGTCAAGGACGGCATGTGTGGCAATTACCATGAATGCTGACCAGAAGAAGTCCATCGTGAAAGCTGCAAAAGACTATTTCACCAACAAGATGGACTCGAAGGAAGTGGCAACAGAGTTTGAGGGCAATGTGCTCATTTATCGTTCGAGTACGGGCAAAGTGAATGTGAACGTGCTTTTCAGTCAGGATACTTTTTGGCTTTCACAGAAGCGTATGTCTGAACTTTTTAATGTTGCACTTTCGACGATAAACTATCATCTGGCTCAAATTGAAGAGAGTGGCGAGGTGCAATTGTCTACAGCAATTCGAAAATTCGAATTCCGTCGGACAATTACGAAAATGTGGGTACCATCATGTATAATCTTGACGTTGTCATTGCAGTGGGGTATCGCGTGAACAGTTATGAAGCCCGTATTTGGGCTCGCAATGTGCTGAAAGAATATATCGTCAAAGGTTTTGTTATGGACGATGAACGTTTAAAAGGCAAGAACCCATTCGGGGCAGACTTCTTTGAGAAACTACTGGACTGCATCCGCGATATTCAGAGTTGTTATGACTTGGATATGGAAGAAATATTCAGCATGACTGCGTAAGGCTTCAATTCTGTGACATCCTGACTGATATAGGGGCTATGTCGGTCAACTAACGGCGAATAGGGTGTGACGTTAATGGGAAAGGCATTTTGCTGAGAACGGAGGCGCGGATGGAATCCGCTTGAAGAAACGGGACGTTTTTGCTTCAGGGCATGGAGGGCGCTGTTGTGGGGGATTGTTGGTGCTTGGGAAGATTTATTCGTGTTTTGCATTGTTTTGTGCAAAATAATGATTATCTTTGCAGACGAGAGTGGCTGGGGACTGTCCCGTTACTTGACTGCTAATTTTATTTGCTAATGAGCACCGATGGTTTGAACATACCAAAGAATGAGACCTTCACCTGGCTACAGCCGGGAGCTTGGCGTAAGCCTTGTATCGTTCATGTTACGATGGTGGCAAATGCCCGACAGCCGCTGTTTGGCTCATTGGCTTATAGTGGTACTGAGGCGGTGGTAGAAAAAACTCCTATTGGCTGGGTGCTCATTAATGAGGAACACCGTATGCTTGACCTTTGTCCTGAAGTGAAGATTCTTGCTGACAAGGTAATGCCTGACCATCATCACATGGTGCTTCAGGTTCAACGTACGATGCCCCGTAGTATTAAAGAGGTGTTGCGTGGCTACATGCAGGGCTGCAAGGCCGAGGCCCGTAAACTTGGAATTACAGAAAATCTTTACGATGGACCTCCGTTCTACAAGGTGTTGACTCACAAGGGACAGCTTCACGCGATGATTGAATACGTGAAGGCCAATGCAGAACGTGCCTGGCAACGCAGGCAGAATCCAGATCTTTTCCGTATTCACAGGAAGACTGGGATTTGTGGTTTGCAGTTTACGTCGATGGGTAACCATTTTTTATTGAGTTGGCCTGACCGGCAGTTGGTTAATATGTCGAGAAGTGCTACTGACGAGCAGATAAGTGAACGGTTACAGACGGTATTGTCGGCAGCTCATAATGGTGCTATAACCTATACGGCAGCCATTAGTGCCGGTGAACGGATCATAGCCAGGAAAGTGCGTGAGCAGGGTTTCCCGTTGGTGGTGCTGTTGAACGATGGTTTCCCGTCTGTAGGGTCGCCCCATGAAAGATTCTATAAACCTGGTGGGGTGTATTTCGATGCTTGTTCACGGGGGAAATTGTTGCTGTTGGAACCAGATGAAGGTGCATTTGTTCAGCCTGCTGTACTCTTGGCTACGAAGGAGGCTTTGCGGAGGAAGGCAGAGGAAAGGCATCTTTGTTATACGGATGTTCCTGTTGATTCGAAACGCTACCGGTTTATGGCCCTGAACGAAATGGGGCGGCTGATGGTGGGCGCGGATGGAATCTGCGGGTAATTGACGGGACTTTTTGGGGGTGATTGATGGGATTTAAAGATGATTGATATGAAACATAAAGGAATAATGATGATTGTTGTGGGTGCTGTGCTGGGAATAATAACGGCTTGCAGCACGATGACTGCCGCAGAACGTGCAGAGCGGGCTTTGGCGGTGGAGAAGGCATTGGAATTGCGTCGCTATGTGGTGGACGTGCAGATGATGTATCCCTACAGAGGTCAGGCTGTCAATGTGACCAGTACCTATTCGTTAGAGGTGAAGGGGGATACGCTGGTGTCATATTTGCCTTACTTCGGGCGGGCTTATAATGTTCCCTATGGTGGAGGCAAGGGGATGAACTTCACGTCTCTCATCAGCAGTTATGAGGCGGTGAAGGACCGTCAAGGGCGGACACACGTCAGGTTGGTGACGGATAATGATGAAGACCTGATTGTGTTTGAACTGGAGATATTTGATAATGGGCGTGCGGCGATTGACGTCCATGCTCGTGAACGCGAGCCGATTAGCTATAGTGGTCAACTGGTGGATAAAGAAGATAAGTGATGGATAAACTATCGGCAGAACAGCGGCATAAGAATATGGCGGCGATACGGTCGAAAGACACGAAGCCAGAGATGATTGTGCGGCGATGGCTGTGGGGTAGGGGATTCCGTTATCGGCTGAACTCGCCAAGGCTTCCGGGGCATCCTGACTTGGTGCTGAGGAAATACAGGACTTGTGTGTTTGTGAACGGATGTTTCTGGCATGGCCACCATGTCGATTTACAATTAACAATAGAGAACTCGGCGTGTTGTAAGATCCCGATAACGAACAGGGAGTTCTGGGTGAAGAAAATTCGCAGGAACAAGGAACGGGACAAGGAGGAGCAACGCAAACTGGCCGAGATGGGGTGGCACTGCATCACGGTGTGGGAATGTGAGCTAACGCCCAAACGTAGGGAAGAGACGCTGCAGTCGCTGGCTTTCACGCTGAACAGTATTTATCTGCATGACCACGAGGTGCAGCAACCATACGTCCTGCCAGAAGAGGAGCCTGGTATCGGCATGGCGGCAGAGGACAGACTGGGGCGTGATTAGACTCCGCCGGTAAGACTAAACAGGAACTGCTGGCCGGTATATTCCCAGCGTGCAACCTGGAAACGGATGAGACGGGCCAGCAGGGTAATGGCCTGACGGCGAGGAATGAGTGAACGACGCACTACCTGATTGAGGGTGAGACGCTGGCCCTGAAAGGCATCGAGAAGCTTGCGGACTGTGTCAGTATAGGTCATAGTAGTGCCTTGAGGGTTCTGGGATTCACGCCAGATGGCCAGATGAACGGGTGAGGCAATAATGTTTTCGTCGGCTATGCGAATGTAGGCAATGGCTTTGTCGTCCTCGCTGATGGCGCACACAGGGCGGCGGGCAGAAGGTGAGACAGTAGCAACGACAATGGTGCTTCCGTCAACATGATAGGTGTCGAACTTGATGCTGGCTTCTGGGCGACAATAGCGATACGCAGCCTGATGCATCATGTAGATTTCCTCTTCGGAGCGTACGCCAGACATGTTGCCGTCGTCACGTACTCCGATGAGGAGTCGTCCACCATAAGTGTTAGCAAATGCCGATACCGACTTTGCCAGCTTCCGAGCGTCAGAGACACGATATTTGAAGTCCTGCTGCTGGTGCTCTCCCTCGCTGATGAGGCTCTTAAGATAACGTTTGTCGTCCATAGGTCGTGCAAAGGTAATCAAAAAACGACAATTAAACTAATACATATTAATAAAAAGGAGTGAGACATGAGAAAGAAAGTAATTTTTTCGTTATTGGCATTGCTGTTATCAACTAATATCGGGGCACAAACATATAAGTTGCTCACCGATATCACGTACACTACAAAGACGGACAGCTATGCGCAGGAGCGGTTGAAACTGGATGTGTATTACCCTGAGCGCATGGCGGACAGTCCCGTCGTGGTGTGGTTTCATGGTGGTGGACTGGAGGCTGGCGAGAAAGAAATTCCAGAGAAGCTGAAGGAGAAAGGACTGGTGGTCGTGGGTGTGAACTATCGACTATTGCCGAAGGTGACCATCGATAAAACACTTGATGATGCCGCAGAGGCTGTGGCATGGGTGTTCCGCCATATAAGTGACTATGGTGGCGATGCTAATAAGATGGTGGTAACAGGCCATTCGGCAGGTGGTTATCTGGCGATGATGCTTTGTCTGAACAAGGCCTGGCTTGGGCGTTACAACGTGGATGCAGACTCGGTAATGATGTATGTGCCGTTTAGCGGTCAGGCTATTACCCATTATAATGTAAGGAAGATGCAAGGCATTCCGCCTCTACAGGCAACCATAGACGAATATGCCCCGCTCTACTGGGTAAGAAAAGACTGTCCTCCGCTGGTGCTGATATGTGGCGACCGTGAGTTGGAACTGTTTGGCCGATACGATGAGAACCAGTATTTAGCCCGGATGATGAAACTGGCCGGGCATACAGAAACCTACCTTTATGAGTTGGGCGGTCACGATCATGGCCAGATGGTAGAACCTGCTTTCCTAATTTTAGAAACCCACTTGAAGAAAGTATTGAAGAAGAAATAGATCCCCCTCTTATTTAGACAAATAATAAGACTAATTATTGATTTATGTTAATTTCTAAGGGGTTACGTTACTTTTTGTGCTGAAAAGCGTTAAAAAGTTTGGCTGGAAAACATATTTGCCGTACCTTTGTGCGCGAAAACAATAGTATGACGACCGAATGTCTCGTGGTGAGACGGTTGTACTTAAAAATGAAAAGAAGATGAGAACAGTAAAGATTGTATTATTAACGGTATTTATGTTCAGCATCATTCCTACTGTGGGTTCGACCTCGGGCCCGACTCTTTTGGACTCAGTGCTACAAGAAGTCATAGAGACAGAGGAGGTAGAGAAAATCGAAGAGGAAGAGATGACTGAAGATGTAACCTCATCAGATGTAGATTGGGACGCTGTGATGGATGCCATCATTCAGGTGGAGAGTCAAGGTAACCCCCGTGCCGTGAACGGTAATCAGGTAGGTGCAATGCAGATTACTCCCATTTGTGTGAAAGAGTGCAACATCATCTTGGAAAACAGAAAGCTGTCCAAGCGTTACACGCTCGAAGACCGCTACAGCGTGAAAAAATCAAAGGAAATGTTCCTGCTGATCCAATCTTATCACAATCCCGACAACAACGTGGAGCAGGCTATTCGCTCATGGAATGGTGGTCCTCGTTACACGAAAAGGGGTACTCAGCGTTACTATGAGCGCGTGATGAGCGAAATGAAGTAGAAGTTTATTTCATTCTAAGTTAAAAAGCGCAAGCGTCGAAAGACAGCCTGCGCTTCTTTTTATGTATTTGCGTAAAAAAATGAAGCCCGAGAGATTCTCGGGCTTCTTAGTTGCGGAGGCAGGACTCGAACATGCGACCTCCAGGTTATGAGCCTGGCGAGCTACCAACTGCTCCACTCCGCGATGTTTTTTCTTTTGCGGGTGCAAAGGTACAACTTTTTTTTCTATTGTGCAAATATTTATGCTAATTTTTCATTATTTGTATGAATGATGTTCGATAATTCCCTTTTTTCTTTCTCTTTTTGACTACTTATTATTAATGATTTTTGAACATTTTGGAAGAAATATTTGTTTGTTTCGAATAAAAGCATTACTTTTGCACACGATATTTGCAATGTGCAATGTCTTTGAAAAATTTAGGAGGATTGAGAATGTCTATATCAAAAACCAGACAAAAGCTCGTGGATGTGGCTCGCCAGTTGTTTGCCAAGAACGGACTGGAGAGCACGACAATGAACGATATTGCTCTTGCTTCAGGAAAGGGCCGCCGGACATTGTACACTTATTTCAAGTCGAAGGAAGACATCTATTATGCGGTGATAGAGTCAGAGCTAGAACGCCTGAGTGACAAGTTAGACGAGGTGGCTGCTAAGAAAATACGTCCTCAAGATAAGGTGATAGAGCTGATTTACACCCATTTGAGCCAGATACGAGAGACGGTTGTAAGAAATGGAAACCTTCGTGCGGAATTTTTCCGTAACATCTGGATGGTAGAGAAGGTGCGCAAGAACTTTGACGATGCTGAAGTGGAACTGTTCAGAAAGGTATTCACAGAAGGAAAGGAAGAAGGTGAGTTTGACATTGAGAATGTTGACCTTGTCGCTGATGTTACCCACTATTGTATCAAGGGACTGGAAGTACCTTATATATATGGTAGAATTGCTCATGGCATGAAGGAAGAGGACACGAAACCGCAAGTGGCCAAATTTGTGTATGGTGCCTTGGGTAAGAGAATAAAGGGATAATGTATATGATTGTCAATTCATATTTAATTAAATAAAAATAAGATTTATGGGACTTTTAGAAGGTAAGACAGCACTGATAACGGGTGCTGCACGTGGTATCGGAAAGGCTATTGCTCTGAAGTTTGCCGAGGAAGGCGCAAATATTGCATTCACTGACCTCGAGGTGAACGAAGAGACTGAGAAGGAAATTGCTGCCAAGGGTGTTAAGGCGAAGAGCTATGCTTCGAACGCTGCTGATTTTGCTCAGACAGAAGAAGTGGTGAAGGCCGTGAAAGAGGAATTCGGAAGCATTGACATCTTGGTCAACAATGCTGGTATTACAAAGGACGGCCTGATGCTTCGCATGACTGAACAGCAGTGGGATGCCGTGATAGCAGTGAACCTGAAGTCGGCCTTTAATTTCATTCATGCTTGTGTGCCCGTGATGATGCGTCAGCGTGGTGGCAGTATTATCAACATGGCTTCTGTCGTTGGTGTTCACGGTAATGCCGGTCAGGCAAACTACGCAGCCTCAAAGGCTGGTCTGATAGCTCTTGCAAAGAGCATTGGTCAGGAGATGGGTCCGAAGGGAATCCGTGCAAATGCCATTGCACCGGGCTTTATTGATACAGCTATGACACAGGCTCTGCCTGATGATATCCGTAAGGAGTGGATTGGTAAGATTCCTCTCCGTCGTGGTGGTCAGGTGGAAGACATTGCCAATGTGGCAACGTTCTTGGCCAGCGACATGTCGAGCTACGTCAGTGGCCAAGTCATCCAGGTGGATGGTGGCATGAATATGTAAGCCAACCTCTAACCCCTCCCCAAGGGAGGGGCTTTTTTTGCTTATGGAAGTATTGTACGAAGATAATCATATCATCATCGTCAACAAGGCCAGTGGAGAAATTGTGCAGGGCGATAAAACGGGTGACACACCACTGTCGGACGTGGTGAAGCAGTACATCAAGGAGAAGTATGAGAAACCTGGTGCTGTGTTCCTTGGTGTTGTGCATCGCTTGGATCGTCCAGTCAGTGGGGTGGTAGTCTTCGCTCGCACATCGAAAGCGCTGTCGCGGCTTAATGCTATGTTCCAAAAAGGTGAAGTTCACAAAACTTATTGGGCGGTTGTTAACAATGAAAAGCTATGCGTGAAGAGAGGTAAAACACTTCTGACTCATTGGTTAACACGCAATGAGCAGCAGAACAAGGCATACGCCTACGACCACGAAGTGCCTCACTCAAAGAAAGCGCAGCTCAGCTATCAGATATTGGCAACAGGTGACCATTATTCGTTATTGGAAGTACAGCTGATGACTGGTCGTCACCACCAGATTCGCTGTCAGCTCTCTGCCGTAGGCATGCCCATTAAGGGAGACCTAAAGTATGGTGCCCGCCGTTCGAATGCTGATGGCAGCATCTCGCTACATGCCCGAAGAGTGGAATTTGTTCATCCTGTATCAAAAGAGCGCATCATGGTAGAGGCTCCGGTCCCTAATGAAAAATTATGGGAGGCCTTAGCAGAGAAAGTATCCTTATGAAGACAAGGAAAGAAGGATAAGTAGAAAAAATCCGATAAAAGTGAGGGCTTTTATCGGATTTTTTTTGTAAATTTGCAGGCAATAACCATAAAAACCTTTTTGTATGAAGAAAAAATTGTTATTGATGACGCTATTCGTAGGCTTTGCCGTTATAGGACGTGCAGGTGGTATCATGACGAATACCAACTACCACATTGCCTTTGACCGCATGTTTGCACGAGGAACGTCGTTTGAGATTGATGCCGCGTTCAGTAATCCAGCAGGCTTTGCTTGGGGGCATGAAGGTTTTCAGATGTCATTGAATTTTCAGAAACCATGGCAGAACCGTGACATAGAAACCACCTTTCCAATGCAGCAGATGATGTATGGCGACCCCACTTTTAAATATCACGGAAAGGCTTCCGCGCCAATTGTACCGGCGCTGTTTGCTGCTTATAAGAAAGAGCGTTTGGCCGTTTCGTTAATGTTGGGTATCGTTGGTAGTGGCGGCTATGTGGAGTACAACGACGGTGTACCCATGTTCAATGTGCTGTTGGCTTCGATGCTGGCTGGCAATGGACTGACGCCCGACCAGTATAAGCTGAAATCCTCGATGAAAGGTAAACAATATATCTATGGTGGTCAGCTGAACCTGACCTATCGTCTTACCGACCATATTTCTGCAGCTGTAGGTTTAAGGGCCAATTACTACGATGGCTATTATCGTGGATACGTGTTAGCTGACCAACATCCTGCATTAGGTGAATTGGCCAATTTGCAGTTAGACGTTGACCAACGTGCTTGGGGATTCACCCCCATTATAAGTGTTGATTACCATAATGGTCCCTGGACAGTGGCTGCCAAATATGAATTCCGTACAAAGATAAACACCACCAACACAACTAATCAGCTACAGGCAGCAATGGGGCAAGGATTGCAGCAGGCCATCATGGCCAAATACGGTGATCAGGGGTTGGCGGTGTTACAAGGCATAGGCCAGACACTTGACGCAAAGATGGCACCTTATAAAGACGGAGCTGAAACCCGTTACGACATGCCGTCACTGCTGACGGTTGCCGTAGGTTATGATTTCTCAAAACGCCTTCGTGGTGCATTGGAGTACCATTTCTTTGACGATAAACATGCTAAAATGGCGAACGACCGCCAAGAGCTGCTGTCACATGGAACCCATGAGTTCCTGGCAGGTGTTGAGTATGATGTTAACGACAAGCTGACATTGAGTTGTGGCGGTCAGCGTACAGACTATGGAATCAGCGATGAATACCAGCAGAACACCAGTTTTGCCTGTGACAGTTGGAGCTTAGGACTTGGTGGTGCTGTGAAGCTGAACGATAAAGTGAAGTTGAACGTCAGCTATTTCTGCTCGCTCTATTCCGATTATACCGTTGAAAGTGCCAGTTATCTGGGTACGGGAGTGGCAGGCAAAGATGTCTATTCACGTACAAATCATGTGATTGGCATCGGAATTGACTACAAGTTCTAAAAAAACGGTCATTTTCTTGTAACTTACCGTGAGATTTATTATCTTTGCAACGGATTTGGATGAATAAACTTCATGGGTAAGAAACGGAAGCAGATTCTCAGATGGCTTATAGCCGTTATACTTGCGCCGGTAGTGCTTTTTGCACTACTGGCATTGTTGGTTTATCTGCCCCCAGTGCAAAACTGGCTTGTGGGAAAAGTTGCCGACTATGCAAGTGAGAAGACGGGCATGGAGATTAGTGTCGGTCATGTGAATCTGGAGTTTCCGTTAGATCTTGGCGTCGATGATTTCAAGATGATTTCCAAAGGTGACACCATTGCTAATGTTGAACATCTTTCGGTAGATGTGGAGTTGCTGCCGTTGTTCAAGAAACTGGTTGTTATCGATAAGATTGAAGTGACCAATACTTCTTTTAATACAAGTGACCTTATTGCAACAACCCGTGTACAGGGAAATTTGGAAAGACTTTTCCTGACTTCACGTGGTGTGGATTTGGACCGTTCGCTGGTCTCTTTAAATGGTGCTGTTCTGGAGGGGGCAAAAGTAAGCATATTTCTGAATGACACCACAGTAGTAGATACCACCAGCTCCTCGACAGAATGGAAAATCCTGGCAGATTCACTGACCGTCTTGCGCTCACAGGTGGATTTCCTTAGTGTGGGTGATTCGCTGAGCGTGAATGCCGTGTTAGGGCGAGCTGTTGCATACACCGGGATAGTGGATTTGAAACAGGAACAATACTCGGTTGAACGTTTCCTGATACGTGACGGACAGGTTGCGTATGATCAGACCTACGAGCAAGCTGTAGAAGGCCTCGATGTGAATCATATCCAGGCTGAAAACATCAATTTGGGTGCCGATTCCATTTTCTATTCACCTGAGCGGCTTTCGCTGAGGGTGGGGGAGTTGGCATTCAGGGAGAAGTCGGGAATAGAAGTAACCGAAGGCCATGCTGCATTTGCGATGGATTCGCTATCTATGTCAGTGGAGAATTTTATGTTGAAGACGCTCGATTCCGAAGCAGAAGGCGAGGTGTTCCTGTCATTTAAGGCTGCACCAGACGGTGGATTAAGTGACCTTAGTGGAAACGTGAATGCCACATTAGGCAAGCAGGATATGTTAAGTGCAGTGGCCAATCTGCCGGAAGGCATGAAGCGAGGCTGGCCGAATTATCCAATTTCTGTCAAAGGATCTTTTGGTGGTACGCTGGAGGAAATGAAACTTGGTGGTGTCGTCGTTGATTTGCCCACGGCCTTCCATGTTACGGCAGACGGTTTCGTGGCCGGGATGTCGGGCAATAACTCGCTAAGTGGTAAATTTGACGTGCATGCCCGAGGTGATAATTTAGATTTCATCTCTTCGTTAGTGGAAATGCCTGTAACCATTCCACGTGGTATCACTTTAGACGGAACGATAGGCATGAAAGGCGATGCCTATGACTTTGACGTAGCTGCTACGGAAGGAAAAGGCTCCGTAACGGCAAAAGGCTCCGTTGACTTAGGCAGTATTTCCCAGTCAAAGGAACTTTCCTATGATGCGGAGATTGCTGTTCGTAACCTGAACGTATCACACTTCATGCCACGTGATTCTATTTATGAAGTATCAGGCGATTTGGTAGTTAGTGGGTATGGGACAGATTTCTTTGCCCCTTCATCCAGGCTTGAGGCCTCCGCCAGTTTGTCAAATCTTCATTACGGTAAATGGAATATTACCGACCTCATTGCTGAAGTGGAGTTAAAGAATGGAAGAGGACGTGGATACGTAGAATCCCATAATGCCTTGGCAGACGGAAAGGTGAACTTTGATGCGCTTCTTTCTTCGAAGAAGCTTGACGCTACTATAGGTGCTGAGCTCAATAAAGTGGACTTGAAGGCTCTGCGTATCATGGATGAGCATTTTGATATAGGAATGTGCGGCCACTTTGATGTCTCGTCGAATTTGGCAGAGCGGCACCGTGTGGAAGGCTATCTGAGTGAACTGTACATCAATGACGGCAAGCATGTGTATTTGCCAACGGATATCAGCGTGGACCTTTCGACAGACAAAGATACTACATGGGCTCATTTAAGAAGCGGAGATATCAAGTTGAACTTGACTGCATCGGGTGGCTACGAGCCTTTGTTGGACAAACTGACCAAACTAAGCGAAGAGTTGCAGCAGCAACTGACTGATAAAGTTATTGACCAACCGAAGTTGTTGTCGATGTTGCCGACGGTGCATTTGGACCTGCGTAGTGGCAATGATAATCCGCTGATGACCTTCTTGCGTAAAAACGACGTGGCGTTTAAGGATTTTTATCTTAATCTGACCACATCTCCTTACGATGGACTGAATGGGGAAGGATATGTGTATTCATTAGTGGCAGACAGCAATCGCATAGATACTATTGACTTTAAAATATTGACAAAGGCAGAAGGTCGTAGGATAACGGAACGGCATATCAGCTATAATATTCATGTGCAGAACAATAAGCGTAACCCGCAGTTTGTGTTTAATGCGATGATTGATGGAGCAATCCATCAAAAAGGTGCTGTGTTAGGGCTTCGTTTCTTTGATGCTAAGGACAGGTTGGGACTCCGTATTGGTGCCAATGCGGAACTGCTCGAAACGGGAATCAATCTGCACCTTGTTCCTAAGCGGCCGACAATTGGCTATAAAGAGTTCGCATTGAACGAAGATAACTTCATCTTTTTAGGACCTAATAATAAGATAGAAGCAAAGCTGAACCTGAAAGCAGACGACGGAACAGGTCTGCAGGTTTATTCTGAGGCAGAGGAAACCGAGTACCAGCAAGACTTGACCATTTCGTTGAACAAACTGAATCTGGGTGAGCTGTCGTCGGTCTTCCCCTATTATCTACCTCAAATGGAAGGAGCGCTGGACGGTGATTTCCATGTAGTTCAGGACTCAATAGGCAAGTTCTCAGTGGTGAGTGACCTGAGTGTGGCTCAGCTGATGTATGAGGGGACTCGTTTAGGCAATTTAAGTTCCGAGTTGGTCTATTTGGAAAAAGGTGACGATGCACATGCTATTGAGGCCCGTATTCTGAAAGACGACGAGGAAGTTGGATTGCTGAGTGGTACCTATTATAATAAAGATGACGGCGCACTTGATGCTACGTTCACCATGCAGCAGTTCCCGTTGAACATCATTGACGGCTTCATTCCTGGTCAGCTTATCGGTCTTGAGGGAAAAGCGGAAGGTGAACTCGCTGTAAAAGGACCAGTCAGTAAACCTCAGGTGGATGGTGAGGTCTATCTGGACTCAAGTTATCTTGTGAGCGAACCGTATGGCATCCGTATGCGTTTTGACAATGACCCGGTACGTATAGTAGGCTCACATCTCCTCCTGGAGAATTTCAGTTTGTATGCATACAACGATAACCCATTGACGATGAGTGGCGATGTTGACTTCTCCGACTTGGATAAGATGTCAATGAACGTAAGGATGCGAGCAAGGGACTTTATGCTGATTAATGCTAAACGTAATCCTCGCAGCGAAGCTTTTGGTAAGGCATACGTGAACTTCTTCGGCTCCATGAGAGGCTTGCTGGATGACCTGAAAATGCGTGGTCGCTTAGAGGTGCTTGGCTCGACTGACCTTGCCTACATTCTGCGCGATTCTCCATTGACAACGGATAATCAACTGGATGAACTTGTTAAGTTTACAGACTTTAGTGATACGACAGAAACGGTTGTTATACGACCGCAATTGTCGGGCCTTAATATGGATATGACTATCGATGTGTCGCAGGGTGCACATGTCATTGCCTATCTAAATACAGACCAGTCGAACTATGTGGACCTAATGGGTGGTGGCACATTGCGAATGAGGTATTCGCCTGCGGAAAATCTGCGATTGACAGGTAGATACACATTGAACAATGGTGAGATGAAGTATTCGCTGCCTGTAATTCCACTAAAGACATTTGCTATACAAAATGGAAGTTATATAGAGTTCACTGGTGACGTGATGAACCCGACTCTGAATATTACGGCTACAGAGCGTGTCAAAGCTCCTGTCGCAAATGGTGAAGGAACAGGTCGTTCGGTGGTCTTTGATTGTGGCGTTGTTATTACGAAGACGCTGAACGACATGGGCTTAGAGTTTACACTGGATGCTCCTGAGGATATGGAGATTCATGGCAATTTGCTGTCGATGGGTTCGGAACAACGAGGGAAGTTGGCGGTAACGATGCTTACAACAGGTATGTATTTGGACGACAGCAATACATCGAGCTTTACCATGAACTCTGCTTTGAGTGCATTCTTGAATTCAGAAATAAATAGCATTACAGGAAATGCACTCCGAACATTGGATTTGAGTATCGGCATGGATAACACGACAGATGCTACGGGAGCGATGCACACGGATTACTCATTTAAGTTTTCTAAGCGCCTTTGGAATAACCGCTTGCGAGTAATAATCGGTGGTAAAGTGTCGTCTGGTAATGAAGTGGCGGAAAGGAACAATTCGTTCTTGGACAATGTGTCGTTAGAGTATAGATTGGATAATACTGCCAACAAATATATTTCTTTGTTCTATCAGAATAATAAATACGACTGGCTTGACGGTTACACCCAGATGTTTGGTGGCGGATTTATCTGGAGACGCACCCTCAATTCTTTCTGGGAAATATTCTCGCTGAAGAATCCGGCTACACCGATGCCGAGGACGACAATGCCGACAGGAAGTGGAAATCCGGCTACTCCGAGGGACACATTGACTATGCGTAGGGGTAGCTTTCGCGAAGATGCCCCAAGGGACTCTTCGCACACAAGGAGCTTGGGACGGTAATTACAAATGATGTAGAAGTTATGGAGCGTATAGGAAAAAAATACTACTGGCAGGTAATGCTCATCGGAATGGTCGGCGTTTTGCTGACTGCATGCTCAACGACGAGCAGGGTTCCTGACGATGATCAGTTGTTTGTCGGTCTGAAAAAGATAACCTATGAGAACTATGTTGAGTCTGCTCAGGCGACAACAACTCAGGAAGAACTTGAGGCAGCGTTGGCTACTGCTCCTAATGGTGCATTGTTTGGAAGTTCGTATTTTAGGACACCTTTCGCTCCGAGTTTGTGGATATGGAATGCGTTCAGCACTGGTGAGAGCAAATTCTCTAAGTGGATGACTTCCGCATTTGGAAAGGCACCTGTGCTGATGAGCAATGTAAACCCAGGGTTACGCGCTTCTGTTGCACAAAGTGTACTGAGGAAACATGGCTATTTTCATGGGACAGTGGGCTACGACATTGTGACACAGTCAAATCCGAAGAAAGCGAAGATTGCCTATAAGGTGGATATGGGCGATTTGTTTACGGTAGATACGTTAGAGTATGTAGGCTTCCCTGCTGAAGCTGACAGTATGATCAGAATGACCCTTGATGAGGCAGACCTGCGTCCTGGTGACCCGTTCGATGTTTCACGGCTGGATAGTGAGCGCTCCCGTATAGCCCTTTTGTTGCGCAATAATGGTTACTACTATTATCAGAGCAATCTGGCTTCCTACCTTGCTGATACGACAGCACTCAATTCTACGGCACAGTTGCGCTTGCAGATGGCAGACGGAGTTAGTGAGGCTGCCAAACATAAGTGGTACATAGGCCGCGTGAACATCAACATGCGGAAACAGATGCGTGAGCAATATACTGACTCAACGGTACGAAGGACATTCACGGTGCGTTACAGTGGTAAGACACCACCTCTTCGTCCCCGTGTTATCATGGCTGACCTGAAATTACGGCCTCGTCAGCTCTATAGTTACGACAAATATTTGGAGTCAGCCCAAAAACTCAATGCAATGGGACTGTTCTCGAGTGTTGATTTCCAGTTCACCCCCAGAGATACTACAGCTACATGTGATACTCTTGACCTGACACTAAACTGCACATTCAACAAGCCCTACGACTTTTATGTGGAGACCAATTTCAATGCCCGGACCATAGGACGAATGGGACCGGAGTTGAAAGTCGGTGTGACCCGTAGGAATGCTTTCCACGGAGGTGAGAAGATAGATGTCAACCTGCATGGATCATACGAATGGAGCACATCTTCCAACAATAAGGGTATGAGTAACTATGAGTATGGTGCTGATGCCTCGATAGAATTCCCAAGAATCATCGCTCCATTCTTTGGTGGTAACCGTCCGCGTCGTAGCTCTGATGGAAAGATTATCCGTCGTCGCCGGTTCTACTCCACTCCGACGACCCTTGCCAAGATTTCGGCCAACGTCATCCGCAGACCAGGCTATTACAAGATGCATGTGAATAGTGGAGAGTGGACTTATCGTTGGCAGTCAAGCGCCCAAAGCCGTAATGAGTTTTCGCCGCTCACCTTTAAGTATCAGTACATGAACACGAAGACCGAGGATTTCGAAGAGCAGCTATCAAAGAGCATCTATATGTCCTCGTTGATGGCTGATTTCTGCCTGCCGATGATGCGCTATACCTATATATATAATAGTCCTGCAACGACGCGAAACCCCATCAGGTGGGAACTGACGCTGAGCGAAGCTGGTAATCTCACATCGCTGGGATTGATGGCGCTGGGCAAAGGTGGCTGGAACGAAAAAGGTAAGACGCTCTTTAAAAACCCCTATGCCCAATTTGTCAAATTGGAGACCGATTTCACAAAGAAGTGGACAATAGACCAGCAGTCTGAGCTGGTTGGTCACTTCAATGGTGGTATAATCTTTGAATACGGCAACAGTGCCAATGTGCCTTTTACCGAGTATTTCTATGTGGGTGGAGCCAATAGCCTGCGTGCCTTTCCTATACGATCCATTGGCCCCGGTGCTTATTTTGATCTCTTTGGAGACCGTCAGATATCGTACATGCTACAGAATGGTGACTTGAAACTGGTTTTCAATCTGGAATATCGTCGGAAGCTTTTCGGCAACCTGCATGGGGCTTTGTTCATTGATGCAGGTAATGTTTTTACAATTTCTAAGGACGGATTGATTGATGACGACGGAACTGAAGAAGCAAAAGCGTTTGCTTCACTTTTTGAGAATAGTCAGCTGCTGCTTTCCAAAGCCTTGGACCGCATGGCTCTGGGTACGGGGATTGGCCTGCGTTATAACTTAGACTTTTTGGTGATTCGACTGGACTGGGGCATAGGCCTTCATGTACCTTATGACACAGGTCGCTCAGGCTATTTTAACTGTGATGGATTTTGGAAAAACCAGACGTTGAATTTCGCCATAGGCTATCCGTTCTGATGGTATCTTGAAAAATATTTTACCCGAAATCGATGTCTTTCAAGATTTTTTCGTATCTTTGCACTCATAATTCACTTAATAAAGAATAATTCAATAATCAAACCAACCGTTAATTCGCTTATGAAAACAACAAGAAAAGCATTTCTGTTATTGCTCTGTTTGAGCATGGTAACAACAACTTGGGCACAGGTCAGCGGAAACAAAATGACGTATGGAAACCATGTCTATACCGTTGACGGAAAAATAAAAAAAGATGTTGTAGGTGGTGTGGCCAGTGCATTCGGACTGGGTGGAAAGAAACTCAACAAGCCTACTGCCACTGTCACTTTCACAAATGTACCCTCATCTTACGAGGAGTTTGAGGCTGTCTATACTCAGTTCCTCGGCAAAAGCATTCATGGTACGGCAGCCATGATTCCAATGGCCATTGAGATGTATGCCCGTGACGCTGAAGTAGGTAAGCAGTGCTTTGAGCTCATTTGCAATAGCTCTGCTACGGTGAGCGGCATCATCAGAATACTTAAAGAAAAGCTTCCTCCTAATGCTGATTACAGTGACAGCTATTGCCAGCGTTACATGGCTGCTGCACTGCTGAAGGGAGCTACTGCCAAGAACGGCTATAAGCCCGATTACCCTTACACTGTTCAGATGTGCATGTCAGCCAACAAGCCTCAGGAAGTGACCGACGGTGTTGATACCTTTATTTATATCCTTGCCAAGGGTTGGGATACCGAACAGCGTCAGGTGGAAATCTTCAAGGGTGACGATGAGGACCTGTACAAGGTGTACAACTGCCCTTCTTGCTACACACAGTGTAAGAACATCAAGGGAAGATGGGAAGGACTGAAGTAAAAAATCGTAAATCCGTAAATCGTAAATAATATGGCTTATACAGAAACAACAACAACGAGCTACGGCTCACGAGTCAAGAGCTCCTGTGCGGGTATCGGCGTAGGAATTGTCATGTTCTTGGCCGGCACAGCTTTGCTGTGGTGGAATGAAGGTCGTGCCGTGAAGACGGCTGACATGTTAGAAGAGGCACAAGAGGCATGTGTAGATATGCCAAAGCCCGACAAGATAGACCGTTCGCTGGATGGCGAACTGGTGTGTGCGTCGGCAATGGCTACAACAGAGGACTCTTTGTCCGACGAACAGTTTAACATCGGTGCCAAGGCCATCGGCCTGCAGCGTTCGGTGAAGTACTACCAATGGGTGGAGCACGAAAAGACCGAGACTGAGGATAAGTTAGGCGGCAAGGAAGTGAAGACCACCACCTATACTTATACCAAAGAGTGGGTCAGTAGTCCTGTGGAGTCTGCCAGTTTCCACGATCCCGCTTACCAGAACAAGAATATGGTGCTGACCACTGTCGATCGTTATGAGAAGTGGGCAGAGAACGTGTCGTTTGGTGCTTATAAGTTGAATGACGGACTCATTGGGATGATTTCGTCGAAAGAGTTGTTAGCCTTCGCGCTGCCTACCGAGGTGTTGAAGGAGATGGAGAAAAACACGAAGGCTGCCTACGAACGTTTCTATGGCCCAATAGAGAAACCGGAAGCTCCTGCTGCAAAGCCCGCTGCCACGCCGGCTCCCGCTGTGGCAGCCACGCCGACAGCTGACTCTACAGCTGCTGCTCAGGCTGCCGACTCAACGATGACTGTCAGTGCCGACACTATTCCCGTCTATGAGGAAAGTCCCTACGAGTTTATTCATGTGGCTAAAGGTGCCATCTACTATGGCCGTACACCCGGTTCACCTGAGGTCGGTGACGTGGAGGTGACCTTCATGGAGGTTGTTCCTGCCAAGGTGACGATTGTCGCTGTGGCTGACGGTGACACGTTCAAGCCTTTCAAGGCCAAGAACAAGAAGACCTTCCAGACCCTCCGCATGGGTAAGAAGAGTGCTGACGAAATCTTTGAGAGCGAGAACGAAGCCAATAGCATGTGGACGTGGATTCTGCGTTTTGTAGGTATCTTCCTTGTCGTCATGGGTCTGAGAGGCATCTTCGGTATCATTGAGACCGTGCTGAAGGTGGTCCCCTTTGTCGCCAATATCGTGGGCTGGGGTGTCAACCTCGTCTGCACCATTATTGGTGTGGTATGGTCGCTCATCGTCATTGCCATTGCCTGGATTTTCTATCGTCCGTTGCTTGGCATCACGCTGTTGGTCATTGCGGGACTGCTGATTTGGCTCTTCGCCTTCAAGGGCAAGGACAAACTAAAGGCTTTGGCAAATAAGAAGAATGCTACTGCATGAGTAACGAATCGAAAATAGTAAATCAAACAATCGAAAATTAAAATGAAACCTACATTATTTCTCTTGGCTGCCGGAATGGGTAGCCGCTACGGCGGACTCAAGCAATTAGACGGTCTGGGTCCCAATGGTGAAACCATTATGGACTATAGTATCTATGATGCTATTGAAGCCGGATTCGGTAAGATTGTATGGGTAATCCGTAAAGATTTTGAAGAGCAATTCCGCACACAAATTCTCTCGAAGTACGAAGGTAAAGTAAAATGTGAGCTGTGCTTCCAGGCACTGGATGCCCTGCCCGAAGGATTCAGCGTTCCTGAAGGCCGCCAGAAACCATGGGGCACTAACCATGCCGTCCTCATGGGTAAGGACGTGATCAAGGAACCCTTCTGTGTCATTAACTGCGACGACTTCTACAACCGTGATGCCTTCAAGGTCATCGGCAAGTTCCTGGCCGACCTGCCTGAAGGTGCAACTAATCAGTATGCAATGGTCGGTTTCCGCGTAGGCAACACGCTGAGCGAGAACGGTACGGTAGCCCGTGGCATCTGCTCGACTGATACTGACGGTCACCTGACCACCGTAGTAGAGCGTACTGAGATTGTGCGCTGTGCTGCTGACGGATCGAACGTTGGTGCAGCAAATGAGGAAATCCGTTACAAGGACGAAGACGGTTCGTGGGTGGCTGTTGACGAGAAGACACCGGTATCAATGAACATGTGGGGCTTCACACCTGACTACTTTGAGTATTCTGAGGCCTACTTCAAGGAGTTTCTCAGTGACCCGAAGAACATTGAGAACCTGAAGGCAGAGTTCTTCATCCCGCTCATGGTGAATAAGCTCATCAATGAGAAGACTGCCACCGTCAAGGTGCTCGATACCACTTCCAAGTGGTTTGGCGTCACCTATGCTGCTGACCGTGAGGATACGGTAAAACGTATTCAGCAGCTTGTTGATGATGGTGTTTATCCCAATAAGTTATTTTAACCCTATTCGTTCGTGAGCTATTCCGGATGAAACACTGAAAGATGATTACCCGTAAGGCGCCTGCCCTCCTTCACTACCCTCCATTTCCATTTTAGACGCCTTTGGGTAATCATTTTTATAGTGGCATTTCTTTCTACGCCGAGCTCATTCCTACAAATAACCATGCTGAATAATATCCTTTCAGACGAAGAACAAGCACTCTTCCAGAAAATAGTCGATGAAGGTTCTTCCTTCGTCATTACTTGTCATCAGCACCCAGACGGTGATGCCATTGGTTCCAGCCTCGGACTTGCCGAGTATCTGCGAACGCAGGAAAAGGACGTGGTCGTCATCGTGCCTGACCAATACCCAGACTTCCTGACCTGGCTGCCCAATACTGAAAAGATTGTGCGTTACGACAAGCACAAAGAGCAGGCTGACCTGCTTATTCGTGCTGCTGATGTCATCTTCTGTCTTGACTATAACACAGCCAGTCGTACGGCACAGATGGAAGAGTCGCTGCTCGCCTCCAAGGCGCAGAAAATCATGATTGATCATCACTTGGCACCCGACATGCCTGTGGCATTGCTTGTTTCCCGTCCCGAGGCATCATCAACGTCAGAACTGGTGTTCAGGATGATTTGGCAATTAGGCGATTTTGGCACGCAGACTAAGAAGTTTGCTGTTCCCATCTATTGTGGAATGATGACGGACACAGGCGGTTTTACCTATAATTCCAGTGACCCGGACATCTTCTTTATCGTTTCGCAGCTGCTTACCAAGGGTATTAATAAGGACAAAATCTATCGCAATGTCTTCCACACCTTCTCAGAAAACCGTCTGCGCTTGGTCGGCTACGTGCTGCTGGAGAAGATGATTGTTGATCAGCAGCGTCATGCCGCTTACTTTACTTTGTCACGTCAGGACTTGCGCCGTTTTCACTTCATGAAAGGCGATGCAGAAGGTCTTGTGAATATGCCGTTGCAGATGAAAGGACTGAAACTCTCCGTCAGCCTGCGTGAGGATACAGAGAAAGATAATTTGGTTTGGGTGAGCCTCCGCTCGGTCGATACCTTCCCGTGTAACCAGATGGCCGAAGAGTTCTTTAATGGCGGGGGGCACTTGAATGCCAGTGGCGGACGGCTGATGTGTTCGCTTGCTGATGCCGTCAAAGTAGTGCAGCAGGCCATTCTCCACTACGAGAATTTGTTGAAATAGTTACTAATAATTCATAATTCTTCATTCATAATTAATAATTATTGTGTACCTTTGCGGGCGCAAAACGAAATGAACGTATTTTATGAAGAAAACCCTTTATAGTTTGTTGGCTTTGGTGGCAATGATTGTTATGACCAGCTGCAACAGTTACGAAACCTACGGAGAGAAGAAGGATAAGGAACGTAATGCCATTTCTTCCTACATCCGTGAGAATGGCATTACCGTTATAGAAGAATCACAGTTTGTTCAGCAGGACAGCACTACTGACGTTTCGAAGAACGAGTTTGTTTATCTTGCCAAGAGTGGTATTTACTTGCAGATAGTCAGGAAAGGCTGCGGCAGTAAACTGGAAGAGAAGAAGCCTGTGAACGTTTTGTTCCGTTTTACGGAATTTAATATTCTTGCTGACACCATGCAGCTCCGCAACGATTTGAATCCGCGAACCTACGACAAGATGAGTGTTACCCGTACGTCGGCTAACATTAGCGGCTCTTTTGTTTCGGGCGTCATGAAGTCGGCCTATGGTACTCAGGCCATTCCCAATGCCTTCTTGGTACCGTTCCGTTATGTAAACATTGGACGGCCGCAGAAAGATGGCGATGAGATTTCGTACATCAAGATGATTGTACCGCACACGCAGGGGCAGGCTTCGGCTCAGCAGTATGTTTATCCCTGCTTCTACACATTGACATTAGAACGAGAAAACTGATATCAACATGACACTAATTAAATCTATTTCAGGTATCCGCGGAACCATCGGCGGACCTACGGGTGATACCCTTAACCCGCTTGACATTGTAAAATTTACCTCTGCTTATGCTACATTTATACGCCGTAGCAGCAAAACTAATAAAATTGTAGTTGGGCGCGATGCACGCATCTCTGGTGAGATGGTGAAAAATGTGGTTTGCGGAACATTAATGGGCATGGGCTTTGATGTGGTGAACATCGGTCTGGCCACAACACCAACCACCGAGCTGGCCGTCCGCATGAGTGGTGCCGATGGTGGCATTATTATCACGGCTTCCCATAACCCACGCCAGTGGAATGCCCTCAAGCTGCTGAATGCTGAGGGCGAGTTCCTGACGGCGGCTGACGGTGCCGAGGTGCTTGACATTGCCGCCCGCGAAGCCTTCGAGTATGCCGACGTTGATCATCTCGGAACCTACACCGAAGACTTTTCGTTTGACGACCGCCATATTGAAAACGTGCTTAACCTGAAACTGGTGGATAAGGATGCCATCAAGCAGGCACGTTTTACAGTCTGCGTTGATGCCATCAACTCTGTTGGCGGCATCATCCTGCCCAAACTGTTGGAGCGTCTCGGCGTAGGCTACAAGATACTGAATGGTACGCCTAATGGTGACTTTGCCCATAATCCCGAGCCGTTAGAGAAAAACCTCAGCGGCATCATGGACGAAATCAAGAACCATCGTTACGACCTTGGTATCGTTGTCGATCCCGATGTCGATCGTCTGGCCTTTATCTGCGAGGACGGTACCATGTTTGGTGAGGAATATACTTTGGTCAGTGTGGCTGACTACGTGTTGAGCGAGGAGTTCAAGTTAAGGAAGCAGGCCTTTGACGATGCCCATGGCATTAGTCCCATCAGGGCTGCTGCCGGCGACGGTCCCTTTATGTCTGATTCCGGGCTCGTAACGGTCAGCAATCTCAGTTCAACACGTGCCCTGCGCGACGTTACTTATAAGTATCGTGGCGATTATTATGCAGCTGCTGTCGGTGAGGTGAACGTGACGACAAAAATGAAGGAAGTCGGTGCTATTATTGGCGGCGAAGGCAATGGTGGTGTCATCTATCCTGAGAGTCACTATGGCCGCGATGCGCTGGTGGGTATTGCCCTGTTCCTTTCTAACTTGGCTCACAAGGGTTGCACGGTCAGCGAGCTTCGTGCCACTTATCCTAATTACTACATGGCAAAGAACCGCATCGACCTGACACCCGACACCGATGTGGATGCCATCTTGGCTCGAATAAAGGGCAAGTATGAGGGCGCTGAGGACAGTACAAACCCCACACGGGTGGAGGTGACGGACATTGACGGTGTGAAGATTGACTATCCCGAAAGTTGGGTACACCTGCGCAAGTCGAACACAGAACCAATTATCCGCATCTACAGCGAAGGAAAAACGCCCGAGTCAGCTCAGGCATGGGCAAATACGATTATCAGAGAGATAGAGGAAATGTAATGAATAAAGAAGAGAGCCTTCGAGGGGGCTCTCTTCTTCTTCTACAGCAGCTTTACCATCATTTCGGCCATCTTGTCAATATAAGAATCGAGTGAGTCCATCATTCGATTCTTGTTTTCCATGTCCAGCTCCGTCTTTACGTCCATATCGACGACTTTGTCCAGAATGCGCGACATGAGGTCGTTGACACGGTCAAGCTGCTTGCTGACGATGGGGGCACTAATCTTATATTGTTCTAAGTCGGAGTCCAGCTTGGCCAGGTATGCGTTAAACTGAACGTCCATCTGGTGCATGTCGCGCTCCATCTGTTTCCAACTGCTGACGGTCGATAAGATGTTGTCGGCCAGTGAGTTGATGTTGTTCAGCCCTTCGGCGGCTGTGGTTAGCTCTGGAATAGGGTCAATCTTGATGATGTCAGTCGGGTTCGTCTTGTTCTCTTCCATAGTTCTTGGTTTTTATTCGTTGATGACTATCTTGTTGTATTTCTTGGCGATGGTTTCTTCGCGCCGCTTGATGCCTTCCAGCATCTGCTCGTAGCGAATTTCCTCTTTCACGTAGGGCAGGTTCTCGGTGACGGGCAGCACGGTGAACGGCACCGAGAGGCAATAGACGATGGCGAGCAGTGTGAACAGCAGCCCGTCGGTCTGCCAGATGAAGGCAGCCAGACCCACCAATGCCGTGATGTAGGTGGCCATGATGAGTGCGTCGCGCCATCCGAAGCCCTTGGGCGACGGCACGTGGCTGTCGTCCAGCATTCTGGCGCAATCCTTATAGTAGGGGTTTTGCTGCAGAATGTGCTGTACGGGAATGCTGACGGAGGCTTGATTCTTGAGGCTTGAGGTTTGAGGGCTTTCCAGTTCCGCTGCTATAAGGCGAACGGTTTTGTCTTCCTCCTGATATTCCATCTGAATGAGCGGGTCGGTGACGTTGGTTGCCGACTGTATGTCGAGCCCGACGTAGGTGCGCAGCATGTAGGGGTCGCTCAGCATGAGGTAGATGGGGTAGGGGTAGCTCTTGCGTGGCACCTTGATGAAGTCGTTCAGCATGTCGTCCCAGTCGCTGCCGTCGTCGCGCGTCATGTCGAGCTTTTGGGGCCACGACATCAGCTCTTCGTCAATTATCCGGTTAATGTCAGGACGCGGCTTGCCCGACTCCTGCTTCTTCTGCTTCCACGACTGCATCTCATCGACCACATAGTCGAGAATGGCGTCCAGATAGCGGGTCTTGACGGCCAGCACAAAGTCACGGCGGAAGGAGTCCATCTTCTTCTCGCGGATGGGGTCGTCAATTTCCAGTTCCTCGTGGAATTCCTTGTCGTACAGCTTCGCCATGCGTGGCACGATGGTACGCTTGAAGCTGTCGCGCAGCTGGCGGATGGTGTCTAAGCGTACTTCGGCTATTTCCTGCTTCTTCTTCAGCAGCTCGTCTAACTGTTCCGAGCGTTTTTTCTCAATGATGCGCTGCCGGTACGACTGGAACACGTAGGCCGCTATGCCGAGAGCGGCTCCCGAAGCGCTGACAATGAGCCCCGTCTTCGATTTTCCGCTGTAGTGCTTGCGTCGCATCAGGCGTATGCCCTCCTTGATGAGGTTGCCCGACACGTTGATGAGCTGCCGTTTGATGGTGGTCATCTTCTCTGACACGTCAGACACCTCGTTCAGTATCTCGTCGATGGCCGCCTCGTATTGCGACACCTCGCCCAAAATCTGTTCGTAGGGGCTGCCGGGTGTCGGGGGTTGGGCGTCAGATGAGGGGTCCTGGCTGCTGGCCGTGACGTTGTACTTCAGGCTGACCTGCTCGCCCTTCATGAGCTGCGTCTTGCGCAGGGGCACGGTGGAGCCGCCTGCCGCCTCAATAACTATTTCGCGGTCTATCTCACGGGCACGGGCCAGCCGTATGCCCAGCTTCTGTCGTAACTGGCTCAACTGGTCGTATTCCTCGTTGGGCAGGTTGTTGCCGTACCTGTTCCAGGCTTCGAGGTAGCGCGCTGCATATTTCTTCTCGTTTCTTGTCAGACTCATAGGCTTGTGTTTATCCTAAGTATAATTTATAGAGTAGGTCGCCCACACCGCTGAAGAGGTTGAGCACCGTTGATGCCATAAGGTAGTACATGCGCAGTTGCAGTGCGATGATGATGATGAGCACGATGACCATTACGATGCTTTGCACCGCCTTGGCGTTCACTTCGTGTATGGTGGCGCGGTCGCCGTTGACGAATCCTTCTATCAGCCGCATGTTCTGGCGGTTCGACTTATGGAAGAAGTCGAGCACGTCGCCGATGAAGAACGGAATGAGTCCGATGGCGATGTCGCGCAGGGTGTTGTTGATGATGGCCAGCGAGAGCGGTATGGAGTGCAGAATGTACAGTGAGAAGTACAGATAGACCAGCGAGAAGAGCGCCATGATGATGTCGCCGATGCCATAGGGGGTCACCATGCCCACTATGGCATCCACGTAGAATCGGTCCATCCAGTCGGCTATGCGCTGCATCGACGCATACGAGCCGCTATCCTGCAATTTCTTTTTGGCTTTCTCTCTGTTCATCTCTTATTGGGCTTATAGGGCTAAAAGTTCACACCACAGTTCACGTAGAGGCAGCGGTTGTGCGACGTGTCGAAGGCATCGTTGCAGATGTTGGCCAGGCCAAACTCGTAGGCCACCTCTAAATAGAGCAGGTCGTACTGCGCACCCAGACCGAGGCGCAGACCACCGTCGAAACGCTTGAAGCCGTCGTCATCGAACGAGCTGAACGCCTTGCGGTCGCCGTAGTCCTTGATCTTGCCACCCACGCCGCAGGCCAGATAGCCGCCGAAGAAGGGCTGCACGCAGAAGGACCTGTCAACGGGTATGTCGTACTTCAGCAGCAGGGGCACCTCCAGGTAGTTCAGGTTGTAGGTGAACTTGTTGCCTTCGTAGCTGCCCTTTCCGCCTTTCTCGGTGTAGAACAGTCCTGTTTCAAAGAACAAGGGTGACGCGGGGTGCAGCTGGAACCCGGCTGCCAGTCCGACGTTCAGGCCTGCCTGCATGGTGCCGCCGTCCAGCCGGCGGTCGTCGGAGTTCACGGTCGAGAAGGCTCCGCCGAGTCGCAGTCCGTAGTAGGTGGCGCTGCGCTGGCTGCGGTAGGCTGGTGGCGTGGTGACGGGCCTGCCGGGGTACCGTGGGGTTCTATACTGTGCCAGCATGGGCAGAGCGAGTAGGGTTGCCAGAATGGCTGTCATAAGTCTTTTCATCATAACTTCTTTTTAATTGGTTACGCTGCAAAATTACAGCTTTCCCGTCTTCCAGCCAAGGGCTTTTTCCTATCATTCGTGGGGGAAATCCCTATTTCTTTAAATGAGGAATGAGGAATGAGTAATTAGTAATTATGATTACTACATAAAGGCGGAATCCCTTGCGTGGTAATCGTCCCACCTTCCTTGTGCCCCCCTCTGACTCTCCCTGTAGGGGGAGAACAGAATGTGTGCATGCCCTTGCGTGGTAATCGTCCCACCTTCCTTGTGACCCCCTCTGACTCCCCCTGTAGGGGGAGGACTGGATGTGTGCATGCCCTTGCGTGGTAATCGTCCCCCTCCTACAGGAGGGGATAGGGGAGGTCACTTCGGGCTTAATATTGCTGATTATCTCGCAATTCATGGAGGTGGGCAACTTTAGTTACTAATTACGCATTACTAATTACTCATTTCTCATTTCTCATTTAATACTAAGCCACTCCAGGTACGCCTCCACGTCCTCGTCGTAGGCACGGCTGCCGGTGAGGGGGTGGCCGTCGGCATCAACGATGACGTAGAACGGCTGGGCGTTAGCCCCGAACTTATGGCTCTGTAGCCAGCTCCACTTGGCACCCACGGTGCGCAGCGTCTTCGTCTGCCCCTTCTCGTCGGTCACCTCGATGGGCTCGGGCAGCGGCGTCTTGTCATCGACGAAGAGCGAGATGAGCACGAAGTCCTTGGTCAGCTTCTCGGCCACGCGCGGGTCGGTCCACACGGCAGCCTCCATCTTGCGGCAGTTCACACAGCCGAAGCCCGTGAAGTCAATCATCACCGGCTTGCCCTCGGCACGTGCGGCGGCCATGCCGGCTTCGTAGTCCGTGAAACGGGCTTCCACCGTCTTCGTGTTCAGGTTGAAGTCCTGCGTGTTCATTGGGGGCGCAAAGGCACTGACGGCCTTGCACGGAGCACCCCACAGTCCGGGCACCATATAGACGGCGAAGGCCAGCGACACCAGTCCGCCCATGATGCACACCACGGGCATTGCACGGCGTTGTCCGTCGCCCATCACTTCGTCGCTCTGGAACCGCAGCCAGCCGCAGAGGTAGGCACCCAACAGCGCAAAGATGACAATCCACAGCGACAGGAATACCTCGCGGTCCAGCAGGTGCCAGCCGTAGGCCAGGTCGGCCACCGAGAAGAACTTCAGCGCGAAGGCCAGCTCAACGAATCCCAACACCACCTTCAGCGTGTTCATCCACGAGCCCGACTTCGGTGCCTGCTTCAGCCACGAGGGGAACAGCGCAAACAGCGTGAACGGCAGGGCCAGCGCCACGGCGAAGCCCAGCATGCCGAGGGCCGGAGCCAGCCAGTTGCCGCTGGTTGTGGTCTCTACGAGCAGCAGTCCGATGATGGGGGCTGTGCACGAGAAGCTGACCAGCACCAGCGTGAAGGCCATGAGGAAGATGGCGAGTGACCCGCTGAGCGTTGAGTGCTGCGTGTTGAGCGAGTCAGCCTTGCTATCTACCTTGTTCGACCAGCTCTCGGGCAGTTTCAGTTCGAACCAGCCGAAGAACGAGAGGGCGAACACCACTAAGAGCAGGAACAGGAAGATATTGAACACGGCGTTGGTTGACAGCGCGTTAAGCGTGTCGCTGCCAAAGATGGCCGTCACGAAGAGTCCCAGCCCTAAATAGATAATGATGATGCTCAGCCCGTATGTCATCGCGTCTTTGATGCCCTTGCGCTTGTCGGTCTTCGACCGTTTCAGGAAGAACGACACCGTCATGGGTATGATGGGCCAGATGCACGGCATGCAGACGGCCAGTAGTCCGCCCACGAAGCCCATCAGCAGAATGTAGAGCAGCGAGTTGTCGGCAATGCTGTTGCCTTCGCCTTTCGCCTGCAGCTCGTCAATGACGGGCGACCAGAGGGAGGTATCAGCCCCAGCCTCAGCCCCAGCCCCCTCCAACCTCCCCCCACTGGGGACAGCCCCCTCCAACCTCCCCCCACTGGGGGAGGCTATTGAGTCAGCCGCGCTTAAAGCCTCCCCCAGTTGGGGGAGGTTGGAGGGGGCTGCTGGTTGGGGGAGGTTGGAGGGGGCTATGGCTGGGCCTTCCCCCTTCGCCTTCAGCGCCACTTCGCCCGGCGGCATGCACATCTCGTCGTTGCAGGCGCCGTACTCCAAGTAGCAGTCAATGTTGTAGGCTCCGCCCGTCAGCGTCACCTTCTGTACAAACGTCACGTTGTGCTCGAAGAACTGCAGCTCCGTGCCGAACATCTCGTCGTATTTGCTGATCTCCTTGCCGCGCCACGTCAGGCTGCCCTTCTTCTTCGCGCCGTCCATCTTCGTCACGTTCAGCGATGCCGCTATCGGGCCGCCCGTCACCTTGGGCGAATAGACGTGCCATCCGTCGTCAATTGTCAGGTGAAACAGCAGCTCGGCCTCCGTGTCACTCAGTTTCTTCAGTTCAGATTTCGACTTCACGGGCTCCATCATCTGGGCCGTGGCCGTCAGCATTGTCAAGGTCAGCAACAACAGGGCTGCACCTATTCTTTTAGTTTGTCTCATTGTTGGTCGTCACTAATTTTGGAGCAAAGTTAATGAGTTTTTCATTAACAGCCAAACATTCAACGGAAAAAATACGTGCTTGCAGCATAAAGTGCGGCCTTAAACCGCATGACAGGTGCCGCCATGCTGCCAGAGAGGTGCCGTGAAACAGGGAGAGACCCCCGGGGAAACTGTAGGTTTGGACCGGCCAAACTGTTACTTTCCCCGGGGCTCTCTGGAATTGAGCGGCCGCTGAAAAGTATTTGAACGCCCGCTGAAAAGTATTTGAGCGGCCGCTGAAGAGTATTTGAACGGACGGTGAAAACCTACATCGTCTTTTTTCGCTTTTTTTCTTAGGGATGTAGGATTTCTGCAAAGTTACAACTTTTTCTTTAGAAAAGCAAGAAAAAGGTCCTGATTTTTTTGCTCCGTTCAGAAATATTGTTTATCTTTGCAAGGTGAAATACATTTAACGCATATATACATGAGAACGACACCATTTGATACCTACAAGCAAAGACTTGCGAATGATATCCTGCAGGCAGCAGATTATGAGGCTTTGGAGGATGAGGTGCTTAATGCACAGTGGGAAATGGCAGATGTGCCAGTCTATGAGACCAGTGATGAAACCATGCTGGCAATTCTCAGAAAAAGCCATGCTGAAGGACTTGCTGGTAAAAACAGCAGTATGGAGGATGTGGAACGTTTAATGGAACAGACTATTTATGAGCTTACGCATAGAATGGACACCCACAGCGCAGCAGAGTCTTATTGATGTCTTTGAATATACTTATGGAGAATTTGGTGAATATCAACTCCGAAAATTACGCCTAAAGATTTTCAAGACTGCTCGAAGAATTGCTGCATTTCCTACAATGGGTACGGTTGAGCCATATTCGGTAAAAGCGAAGGTTGAGTATCGAAGCATGATGGTTATTCCTGAAATACGTATTATATACTGTGTGATGGATAACTTTATTCAAATAGAATATGTAAAGAATGCGAGACTTGACGATGAGACGATGCTACGCAATATGAAGAATACTATATAAACCTATTTATATTATTATTAACTTAAAACAAAAAATTATGAAGTACAAACTATTACGTTATTCGCTGCTCAGCCTGCTGGTCATGCTGTGCGGAGGAGGAATTTTTGCTGCACTCGCAGGAGTGAATGAACAAAGTCCAGAGGTTTCTTTGGATTTCACGGACAAAACAAAATGGAATATACCAGATGAAGGTTCAAGTAATACCCAACTTGCCACATTTACTAATGGAACATATTCAATAAAATTGTCCGCGACAAATAATTATAAGATGAATACTGGCTATCTCATCTTAGGTAAGAAAGATTCGTATCTTGAACTTCCTGCTTTCAATTTCGATGTTGAGAAAATTGAGGTGGTAGGAACTGGTAGTGCATCAGAATCTGTTAAGCAGAATATCTATGTTGGCGATGTAGCCGTCTCAACAGAGACAACGGGTGCAAAGAATGTCACCAATACTTATCTGATTAATTCTGACTATCAGGCTGCTGGAAATATCTATAAGTTTGTTGTAACCAGTGCGCACAATACTCAGATTAGTAAGATTAATGTTTATAAGAAATCTTCTGGCGACACTCCCGCAGAAGTTTCTTATTACGTAATGGGTGAGAACATGCCGGGTCTTTCTTGGGATGTCTTGGAATCTAACAAGATGGAGGCAGTGCCAACAGCTGCCGGCCTGTATTCAAAGACCTATAAGAACGTGCTGATTAATGCTTCTCCCAATAATCCTGTCATAGTCTATTACAAGTTTAAGTCTTCTGAAGGCACTTGGTATCCCGATCCGGGCGACAACCTGAATTACGTCATTCGTGAGGGTGGTTATTATGATATTACCATCACCTTCAATGTGAATGATTTTGACAATAACAATCCCTACAATGCTCAGAGCTTTACACCTACAAAGACTGCTGACCTTCCGCCGACCATTGAATCGCTGCAAGCATTACAAGAGAGTGTGACAGCTCAGAGCCAGCAGGCTTTCCTGAACTTTGATAATGTGATTGTTACGGCAGTGAAGGGTAAGAATGCCTATCTGGCTGATGCCAACAATACATACGGCGCATTGGTATATATCAACAACCATGGACTGGAGGTTGGTCAGGTGCTCAATGGAACAGGATTGATTGACTATACGCTCTACAACTTTGCTACTGAACTGACAAGCCTTGACAAGTCTGGCTTGCAGATTACGACAGGAACTGTGACCCCCACAGAAAAGACTATTGCTGAGGTGACACAGGCTAATCAGAGTACCGTTGTAACATTAAAGGGCGTTACATACAATGATACCGATAAGACATTTACTGACGGCACCAACACGGTTAAGTACTATGATTCGTTTAGTGCAAGCCCAACGTTGGAAAATGGTAAGAAATACGATGTAACTGGTGTTGTTGTATTGTTCAAGCAGTCTAATGAGATGGTTATAGAAATCTGCCCCCGTACAGCCGCCGATGTCGTGGCTGCAACGGAATCTACCGAGCCTGTTGAGTGGCCTGAGGGCGTAGAGGGTGAGACTTGGAAGATTAACACCACGGTTGCTATGCCAACCCAGACATCCAGTATCCCTGTGACAGGCCAGGACTGCAAGGTGGCATATCTTACAGACGCAGCCGAGGCTTACCTCAATATTTCGATTTCGGGCATTACGGTCATCGCAAAGGGAACCGTGGATGCTGACAAGAATGTAACCATTCCTGCCGGTCAGATTGTTGGCCAATATATGAACCAGCCCGCTGCTATCTTTGCACAGGGTGCTACTGGTGGACAGGAAGACGTAGTGTTCACCTACAGCGAGACGGACGAGAAGATTTCGCTGACAAACGCCAGTTTCTGCGTGGCCCTTGGCCAGGCTGCTACCGTTACGCTCAGCAACACCGAGATTTACAAGGAGAAGCCTGCACCGGCCGCAGCTGATTACTACGTGGTAGGCAACATGACCGAGTGGGGTGTAAAGGCCGACTATCAGATGACCAAGAATGAGCAGGCCGAAACGGAAGAGTACATGTTCACCATGGACCTGACCACTCAGAGCCAGTTCAAGGTAGTGAAGAGCGACGGCGTCAGCCAGACATGGTATCCTGACGGCATGGGTAACAGCTACGGTGAGAACGGTGAGATTACCAAGGACGGCAACTACACCATCTACTTCCGCCCGAAGGCTGACGGCGGCGACGACTGGTTCTACGGCGTTATCTACGCAGCAGCAAATGAAACACCCGTTGAAGACAATGCAATCTGGTCAAGCGATCAGGCAGTTTATTGTGAAAATATTACCGTTGAAGCTTCAAAGTTTGCAAACGTAACAGTTGGTGACATCTTACATGTTATAGTCGAGGGAACTAATGCTGAAAGCGAATATAATTCTCATGTTCGGATACTGAATGGAAACGGTAAGCAGTTGGAAAACGGAGTGAATGTTGGCAAGCAGCCTGATGGAACAGATGTTGGCTTTGTGTTGACTGGTGATATCCTCACCCAGCTGAAAGCTACAGGTCTAAAGCTTGGCGGCTATGGATACTCAAGTAAGTTAATAACTGTTGAGTCAACAGAGACAACAGGTTCAGATGCTTCCATTTGGGTAGGCGCATCGACTGGTAATATAGATATGAGCAATTTCCACTTTGCAAACTTTAATGACTTTGCTGGTGTGAAGAAGGGTGACATCATTCGTGTAACACTCGATGCTTCCAATTGGGTGTCAGGTACCAGTGGCTGGGTCAACTTGCAGTATAAGTCAGGTGACAGCGGATGGGACTGGAAAGACACTCAGGATACAGACCTTGTAGAAATTACCAATCATTGGAATGGCGATCCTGTAGAGATTCTTATCAACTCTGATGAGTTAGCTGCAGAAATGAATGATGCTGCTAAAAACCATGGCGTAGTTGTTCAGGCAGGAGAAGCAACAATCATCACTCAGGTCGAGCTGATTCCTGCTCCCGTCACCGTTGATAACCTCTGGATTGTCGGTGATGGAGATGGTTGGCAAATTTCTACAGAAGTTAATCTGCCTAACCTGAAGGCCATGACCTTCAACGAAGAGACGCAGGCATTCGAATATGAGGTGAGCGTTCTCAATTCTGACGGCTTCTACTTCGCATTCGGCGACGTAGCAAGCTCTGACAGCTGGGACGACTTCAATGAAAACCACCGTTATGCAGCACGGAATGAAGAAGTTGAGGTGGTAGAGAACCAGCCGATTCAGTTGCAGAAGTGTGCTGGTACGCTTAAAATCACAACAGAAGGTGTCTATACCCTCAGCGTGACGAAGGACCTCATGCTCAGCATCAAGAAGACGGGCGAGATTGAGCCTGTAACGACTGATAAGCTCTACATCATTGGTGACATGAATCATTGGGATCGCACCGCAATGACTGAGATGACAGTCAATAGCGCAGGTAACTATGAATATGAGCTTACAACTGAAGCTGACTGCTACTTCGCATTCGCTACCAAGCAGCTGACGGCAGAAGAAGCTCAGGCTGATCCTAACTGGGAAGTCTTTAGTGCTAATTACCGTTGGACTATTGCAGCCGGAAACACCGAAGCAGAGCTTGACCATGAGTATGAGCTGCAGAAGGCAGACGGTAATGTCGTTCTGCATGCCGGTCAGTACACCGTTATTGTTACTCCAGATATGAAGATGATTATCACGGGAACACCGGCTGAACAACCCACCGAGTTCGAGTATTCTGCTGTCTATGTGGCAGGTAATGGTGCTGACAAGAACTGGCTGAATGGTAAAGGATGGGATGCCGGAGCTGAGGAAAACAAGTTGACCGAGGTATCTGACGACGTTTGGGAGATTACCCTTGAGAACGTAGCAGCAGGCGAAGGCTATGAGTTTAAGTTCACCGTCGATGGTGGCTGGAATGTCAACTTTGGTATAGAGGATCCTACTGCCTTTGCTTTTGGCACCGAATATCCCGGTGTGGTTAATGGAGCGAACATTAAGTTCTCACTCACTGAGGCCAGTGATGTTACTATGCATCTCGACATGAGCGCTTACGACAACACCACCAAGCAGGGTGCCAAGTTCACCGTCACCGCAACAGCCGCTGGCGAAGAGCCCGTTGAGGACGAAGGCCTGTGGATTACATGGGGTGAGGATGACGTAGCCACTGCTGGAAACCTTCAGGCACGGTATGGCGAGGAAGACTTCTATCTGACTTATGTTGATAATAACAGCAAGTTGTCTGTCGATGCTAGCAATGCTTTCTTCGGAACTGCTGATGCTCAGAAGAAGTTTACACATCGTTTGAAGAGTGGTGGAGCATCAAACTCTAACAACAACATGACGCTCCACATTGCCAAGGCTGGTAAGCTGAATGTTTATGCACGGTCGGGCAGCCCCTCTGCAACAGACCGTAACCTTGTACTGACACAGGGCGATACTGAACTGTATAACGAAGTGGTGAAGGATGCTGATGCTATTCAGGTTGCAGAGGCTGATTTGAATGTCAGTGCTCCTGCTCTTGATGAGGTTGTTTACAAGAGCGTTTATCCTGTTATCACTGTTGAAGTCGCTGCTGGTGAATTGACTATAGGTTATCCTACAGGTTCAATGAACTTCTATGCCTTCCAGCTGATTCCTGATGATGGTCCTATTACGGGCATCCGTAATATTGAGGTAACCGAGAACCCGATGTTCGACGAGAGCCTGCCTGCTTACAACCTGCAGGGACAGCGCGTCACGAAGAGCTATCGTGGTGTGGTTATCCAGAATGGCAGAAAGTTCTACAACAAGTAATCTTAAAAAGAAAGGGAAGCTCAAACCGGGCTTCCCTCTCTTTTCTATAGTTTCTATAGCCTCTATCTCCCCAAGAACCTTTCATCCAGGTACCGCTGGAAAGCCTCGCGATACATGTCGCCGATGGGCAGGTAAGTGTCAGCATCCAGAATGATGCGGTTCTTGTTTACCTCCTGCACCTTCTCTAAGTTCACGATGTATGAGCGGTGAATGCGCATGAAGTTGTCGGGCAGCCACTCCTCTATCTTCTTCATTGACAGCAGCGTGATGATGGGCTTCGGCTCACCCTCCAAGTGGATGCGCAGATATTCTGACATCGCCTCCACATAGCGTATCTTGCTGACGTCTATGCGGACCACGCGGTAGTCGGTCTTGACGTAGAGGGAAGACCCACGAGCCTCCCCCTGGCCCCCTCCCAAGGAGGGGGAACCGGGCAAACCTCCCCCTCCTTGGGAGGGGGTTGGGGGGAGGCTCCTCTCTCTCACCCGCTCTGCCGCTCTCTTGAACTCGTCGAGACCGAAAGGCTTGAGCAGGTAATCCACGGCATTCACGCGGAAGCCCTCGACGGCATAGTCGGCGTATGCCGTGGTGAACACCACGAGGGGCGGTGAGGCTAACGACTTCACAAAGTCCATGCCGTTCAGGTCGGGCATGTTGATGTCGCAGAACATCACGTCGCACGTGTCGTTCTGTAGAAACTTCTTTGCCTCCACGGCGCTACTTGCCTTCCCTGCCAGTTCGAGAAAAGGCACTTTCTCAATGTAGGTGACGAGCTGCTTCAGTGCCAGCGGTTCATCGTCAATAGCTAAACAACGAATCATCTTGTTTATTTACGATTTACGGATTTTCAATTTACGATTTAATGGGTATCGTCAGTTCCACATTATAGTCTGTGGTTCCGTCGCTGATGTTGAGCGAGTAGCGGCTGCCGTATATCAGGTCGAGACGCTGCCGCACGTTGCGTAGGCCCACGCCGCCAGTCTTCTCTCCACTCTCCACTCTCTTACTGTTCCTGCAGTGGAAGGCGAACTTGCCGTCGTTGATGGATCCTTGAATCTCTATGAACGACTGCTGCTGGTAGCTGATGCCGTGCTTGAACGCGTTTTCCACAAAGGTAACGAACAGCAGTGGAGGCACCTCGCCACTCTCTATCGTCTCGGGCAACTGGAGCGTGATATCCACCTTGTCAGTATAGCGCAGCCCCATCAGTGTGATGTAGTTGCGCAGAAAGCTCAGCTCACTGCTCAGCGGTACAGTCTTCTTGTTGCCCTCGTAGAGCACGAAGCGCATCATCTTCGACAGTTCCCTGATGGTGCTCTTTGCCTGTTCGGGGTCAATATCCACCAGCGCGTGTATGTTGTTCAGCGTGTTCATGAAGAAGTGCGGGTTAATCTGGTAGCGCAGGTATTCCAGTTGTTGCTCCAGGTTCTGCTTTTCTAATGCCGCCATTTGCAGCTGGTCGTCGCGGTTCTTGAAGTAGAGTTTTACGCCGAGGTTCATGCCGAGCATGAGCACAAGGATGATGGTTGCCACGATGTCGTGTTCACCCATCAGCACGGGTGGCCGTTTACCCGGGGGCGTTGGGTGTTGGGTGTTGGGTGATGGGTGTTGGGTGTTGGGTGATGGGTGTTGGGTGTTGGGTGATGGGTGTTGGGAGTCGGGTGATGGGTGTTGGTGGGCGGGTGGCGGCGGCCCTTGTTCCGTGTGCATGGGATGGTGTCTCATCTCAGGCCTGTTGCTGCACTGCCATAAGGCGAACGAAACTATAATGACTGTAGCCAGCGTGAAGTAGGCCCATCTGCGCTGCCGGTAAATGAGCAGGGGCGCCAGCAGGAAGTTGTGTAATAGAAAGATGGCAAAGAATAATGCCAGTTCGCGCCACACGGCAAACACTTCTCCCCAACTGAAAGACAGCATGGGGTCGGTATTGGCTCTTAAGTACAGGCTGAGCACTGGTATAATGAAGAGCAGTCCCCACAGTGCCAGATACGTCAGGTTTTCTTTGTTGCGTAAAGTTTTCATCGATAGGCTTCTTATTGTAGATAACGGTGTTTTTGGGGAATTATTGTAGGTCCTATAGTTTCTATAGTTTCTATAGCTACTATAGCTACTATAGGACCTATAGTTCTTTACCATCTGCCGCCAGGGCCGCCGCCGCCAGGCATTCCGCCTCCCTGCATACCGCCGGAGAAGGTGTTAGAGGCTGTCACGTTGGCTGACGATGAGCCGAGGCTCAGCGTGTAGCTGGAACCGCTGGTCAGGCCAGGTGCGGTAATGAGTATGGTGCCGTTGGAGTAAGAGTAGGGGGGCATGGTGAAGGTTGCCACCGTAGTGTCGCCGCTCTTCACGCTGACCGTTCCGTTGGCCTGTACAGAGCCCGAAGTGCTGATGATGCCCTGCGTGGTGCTGCCCAGTGTGCCGTCCAGTCGTTCGCCGATGGCGAAGAGGCTGCCGCCCGAGATGTAGAGCTTGTGCTGTTCATCGATGTCGAGTCCGGTCTCGGCACCGCTGGCTCCGAAGCAGACAATGGTGCCGCCCGTGATGTACATGTTGCCGTTGGTGTCAATGCCGTCGTTGTTGGTGCCTACGGCTATTACTGTGCCGCCGCTGAAGAGCATGTCGCTTGACGAGTTGAGGGCATCGTCGTGGGCCGAGACGAGCACCGTGCCGCCTGTCACGTCGAGCGTTCCTTTGCTCTCTATGCCTTCTGCGTTATTGCCGCTGGTGCGTACCATGATGTCGCCGCCGTTGATTTCCAGCACGCCGTGCTCGTTCTTGGTACCTATCTTAATACCCTTCGGCGAAGAGCTGTAGGCATCGTCCAGGTTGTCGGTGTTACCCGTGTAGTTGTGGTTCTCCGTCGTGCCGTTGCTGTAGTAGAGTCCGCCCGTGGTGATGATGCGAATCTTTCCGTCGTTGATGTAGGCTTCCCAGTCGGCCTTCAGGCCCTTGCCGCCGCTGCCCGTCGATTTCAGGTAGATCTCGCCGCCGTTGACGGTAAGCACTGAGTCGCAGGCAATGCCGGCAGAGGCTTTTGTCTCTAAGTCTTCGTCGTCCCACTGGCCGTTGCTGGTGCTGACCACTGTCGTGCGTCCGCCGTTGATGGTGACGTCAATGTCACCGTTAATGCCCTTTGCGCCAGGGGCCGAGACTTCAACATTGAGTATGCCGCCATTGATGTAGAGGTCGTCACCGGCCTTGATGCCGTGGTTGGCCGTTGAGTTGACGTACAGGTTGATGCCTTTGTCAAACACGATGTTGCTCTTACCGTGAATACCATTATTATAGGTGCCATAGACCTCTAATGAGCCCGTTCCGCTAAAGAGCAGCTTGCCTTTGGCAAAGAGTGCTCCCTTATGGCTGTCGTCGGCACTGGTGCCGTCGGTCAGTTTGTTGCTGCCCGTCAGCACAATAAATGCTTTCTGCTTGCTCTCAATGTCAATGGCGGTGCTGCGCTTGTTGGTGATGTCGGCACCGTTCAGGTTCAGTTCGAAGTCGGTCTTGCCGTCAATGGTCAGCGAACCGTCGGCTGTCGTACCAGTCACCACGTAGCAGATGCCTTCCGTGCTGCCATGGCTGGCCGTGACGTCGCCTCCGTCAACGGTAATGGTGACACCGTTCTCTTCTTTGGCCGTCGGGTTCGACATGTCGATGTTGACAACGGTCGCAAAGGTGTTCTTGCTGATGTCGTCACTTACTTCAGGGTAAGTGGCGGTGGCTGTCGTAGCGGGTTCTGCGGTCGTCTTGTCAATCTCTACATTAAACGTCAGCAGTTCGCTGGTGTTGTCGGCAGACGAATTTTGGCTGCCGTTGCTGTTTGTCCCGTTAGAGGGCACGCTACTGTTGTCTATCAGGTCGCTCAGCGGGTCGTCGCTTGAGCAGGCTGTAAGTGAAATGATAGATGCTGTGAGCATCGCTGAAAACAAAATCTTCTTCATAACGTTCATGTTTTAATGTTTCGAATGCAAAAGTAGTCCTTTTGTCGGCCAACCGCAAATTCTTTCAACAAAAACCCCGATTCCGTCAACGAACGGAATCGGGGAGGATGATAGTTTCTATAGCTTCTATAGCCTTATAGTCCTAACTTCTTCTTAGCGTCAGCAGCTGCACCGTCGATAGCGTCGGCAGCCTTCTTCTTCTGAGCGTCAACGGTCTCGTCAACCTTCTTCTGGGCTTCGTTCTTCAGGTCCTCAGCGGCACCCTCAGCGGCCTCGGCTGCACCCTCAACGGCAGCTGCGGCTTCGGTCGGAGCAGCGGTAATAGCTGAAATCAGAGTGTTAACAGCAGCGTTCTCTTCGCCTACAACAGCCTTGATCTTGTCAGCATTCTCTTTCAGGAAGGTGCTGATCTTCTCCTGATAAACCTTGGCAGCCTCTTCGTCGCCCTTGGCCAGCAGCTCGGCAATCTTTGCCTTGGCCTGCTCAATGACGGCCTGAACAGCCTCGGGGTTGTTGGCAGCAATCTTCTCGGCCAGGTCCTTGGTCAGGTTGTCGGCATCGATGCCTGCCAGTTCAGCAGCGCTGGTTACGATGCTGGTAGAATCAACAGCGGGGTTGTCATTGTTGGTCTTGTTGTTACACGATGTGAAGCCGATGGCAGCTACAGCCATCACAGCTAAGATAATCTTTCTCATAACTTTCTCTTTTTTAGTAAAACATGTTAATTTGGCTTCTTGCCGCTGCAAAAATATGAAAAATAGTGTTACGTTATTTCCCTTTTTTAATTCATTTAACTTTATAGTTCAATATTTTCTTGGTTTTTTGGTTCCTTAATCGTACCTTTGCATGAAAATACAATTAAAATAAAAACATTTATGGCTAACCTTAAACAATTAGTAGAGTGTGTCCCTAATTTCAGTGAAGGACGTAATCCGGATATTATTAAACAAATTAGTGCATCCGTCGAGAGTGTAGAAGGGGTGTTGCTGTTGAACGTTGACCCCGGCGAAGCAACCAACCGTACCGTTGTTACCTTTGTCGGTGAGCCCGATGCCGTGTGCGAAGCTGCTTTCCGTGCTGTCAAGACGGCGGGTGAATTGATTGATATGCGCCAGCATCATGGAGCCCATCCGCGTATTGGTGCTACTGATGTGCTGCCGCTCATTCCTGTCAGCGGCATTACCTTGGAGGAGTGTGCAGCACTGGCCCGCAAGCTGGCTGAGCGCATCGCTAACGAGCTCTGTATTCCCTGTTATGCATACGAGGCTGCCGCCTTCCGTCCAGAACGTAAGAACCTGGCAGTCTGCCGTCGTGGTGAGTATGAGGGCATTGCCAAGCGCATCAATGACCCCGATGAGGCTCCCGACTTCATGCCGCCCCAATCTCAACTCTCAAAACTCAAATCTCAAATCTCAAGGTCCGGTTGTACCGTGGTGGGTGCGCGCGATTTCCTTATTGCCGTCAATTATAATCTGAATACTACCTCTACCCGTCGGGCTAATGCCATTGCCTTCGATGTCCGTGAGAAGGGACGTCCTGTTCGTGAGGGCAACCCCATTACCGGCACGCCCAAACGCGATGCTGACGGCAACGTCATCATGCAGCCAGGCACGCTGAAGGGTACGAAGGCCATTGGCTGGTATATTGATGAATACGGTATTGCCCAGGTGTCCATGAACATTACCGATATTAATGTTACACCGCTGCATAAGGCCTTCGACGAGGTTTGCCGCTGCGCACAGAACCGTGGTATTCGCGTCACGGGTACAGAGATAGTGGGACTCATCCCCAAGCGTGTGCTCATTGAGGCGGGCAAGTATTACCTGCAGAAGCAGAACCGCTCTGTCGGTATTCCAGAGGAGGACATCATCCAGATGGCCATCAAGTCTTTGGGCTTGAGCGATCTGCGGCCTTTCAACCCGCGCGAAAAAGTTATTGAGTTCCTGCTGGAAGATAAAATGGGCCATGTTAGCCCTATAGGCCCTATGGGACTTGTCGGACTTACCGTCAAAGCCTTTGCCGAAGAGACTTCTCGAGAGAGCCCTGCCCCTGGTGGCGGTACCATTTCCGCCTATATGGGTGCCCTTGGCGCTGCCCTCGGTACCATGGTGGCTAACCTGTCATCGCACAAGGCCGGGTGGGACGACCGCTGTCCGGAGTTCTCCGCCTGGGCAGAGAAGGGACAGACGCTCATGGCAGAACTGCTTCATTTGGTCGATGAAGACACGCAGGCCTTCAACCGCATCATGGCAGCCTTTGGTTTGCCCAAGGGCAGTGATGAAGAAAAAGCTGCCCGCTCGCAGGCCATTCAGGAGGCAACACTCTATGCCGCACAAGTCCCTCTGCAGACGATGAAAGCCTCCTACGCTGCCTTCGACATCTGCCGGGCTATGGCCGCCGAGGGCAACCCCAATAGCGTCAGCGATGCTGGCGTAGGAGCGTTGGCCGCCCGTGCTGCCGTCTTGGGCGCTGGTCTGAACGTGAAGATCAATGCCGGCTCGCTTAAAGACCGTCAGTGTGCCGAGGCACTGATTGCAGAGGCCAATGCCCTCATTGCCAAGGCCAACGAGGCAGAACGTGAAATACTAACTATTGTTGAATCAAAACTATAAGCCCTATAACACCTATGACAAAAGAACAATTCCAACAGGAGATACGTCTCGGCATACCCGAGACGCTTCCCGAGATGCCCGCATACGATACCGAAATCAATCACGCCCCCAAGCGTAAGGACATACTGACCCCCGAACAGAAACGGCTCGCCCTGCGTAATGCCCTGCGTTACTTTCCGCAGCACCTGCATGCCGCACTGGCACCAGAGTTCATGGATGAACTGAAGAAGTACGGGCGTATCTATATGTATCGCTATCGTCCGCAGTACGAAATGAAGGCCCGTCCTATTGACGACTATCCTCACCGCTCGCGTCAGGCAGCGGCCATCATGCTCATGATTCAGAACAACCTCGACCCGCGCGTGGCACAACACCCTCATGAACTGATTATCTATGGCGGCAATGGTGCCATCTTCCAGAACTGGGCGCAATATCGGCTGGTCATGAAGTACCTCTCAGAGATGACCGACGAGCAGACGCTCGTCATGTACAGCGGTCATCCCTTAGGCCTCTTCCCGTCGCATAAGAATGCGCCGCGTGTCGTGGTGACCAATGGCATGGTCATTCCCAACTACTCCAAGCCTGATGACTGGGAGCGTGGTAATGCGCTTGGCGTTACGCAGTACGGTCAGATGACGGCAGGCTCCTATATGTACATCGGCCCGCAGGGCATCGTCCACGGTACCACCATCACCGTGCTCAATGCTGCCCGTAAGGTTTGTGGTGCCGCAACGGACAGGACCCGGAAGCGTCCCCCGCTCTTCGTCACTGCCGGCTTGGGTGGTATGTCGGGTGCCCAGCCTAAGGCTGGTAACATAGCCGGCGTGCTCAGCGTGACGGCAGAGATTAACCCCAAGGCAGCCCTGAAGCGTTATGAGCAAGGCTGGGTGGATAAGCTGTGCTATGACCTTGACGAAGTCATCAGTGAGATTAAGGCCTATAAGGCTTATGAACCCCATAAGCCCCATGAGGCTTATAAGCCTTATTCCCTCGCCTATGTGGGCAACGTCGTTGACCTCTGGGAGCGCCTGGCTGATGAGGACATCCACGTTGATTTAGGCAGTGACCAGACTTCGCTCCATAACCCTTGGGCAGGCGGTTATTATCCCGTAGGCCTGACACTGGAAGAGAGTAAGCAGATGATGGCCGAAGACCCGGAGCAGTTCAAGGAGAAAGTGCAGGCATCCCTGCGCCGTCAGGTGGCTGCCATCAACCGTCTGGCTGACCGTGGCATGTACTTCTTCGACTATGGCAACGCCTTCCTCTTAGAGGCCAGCCGCGCCGGTGCTGACGTGGCCCCCTCGGGGGCTGTAGGGGGGGCTTCTTTCCGCTACCCCTCTTACGTGCAGGACATCATGGGCCCCATGTTCTTTGACTATGGCTTCGGTCCCTTCCGCTGGGTTTGCACGTCGTGCGACCCGCAGGACCTGGAGACTACCGACCGCCTGGCCGCAGAGGTGCTGGAGCAGATGATGAACGATGCACCGGAGGAGATTCGTGGTCAGTTGGCCGACAACCTCCACTGGATTCGTGAGGCAGGCCGTAACCACCTTGTTGTTGGTTCGCAGGCCCGCATCCTCTATGCTGACGCGGAGGGCCGCACCAAGATAGCCTTGGCCTTCAACGAGGCCATACGCCGTGGTGAGCTGAAAGCCCCCGTCGTACTGGGGCGTGACCACCATGACGTGAGTGGCACCGACTCTCCCTTCCGTGAGACTTCCAATATCTACGACGGTTCACAGTTCTGTGCCGACATGGCTGTTCAGAATGTGATTGGCGATGCCTTCCGTGGCGCTACGTGGGTCAGCCTGCACAATGGCGGCGGCGTAGGCTGGGGCGAGGTCATCAATGGCGGCTTCGGCATGGTCATTGACGGCTCTGATGACAGCGACCGCCATATTCGTGAAATGCTCCTGTGGGATGTCAACAACGGCATTGCCCGTCGTTCGTGGGCCCGCAACGAGGGTTCCATCATGGCCATCAAGCGCGAAATGGAGCGCACGCCGGGCCTCGTGGTCACCCTGCCTAACCTGGTTGACGATTCCCTGTTAGCCCAATAGTCTCTATAGCCTCTATAGCTTCTATAGCCCCGATAAAATCCTATAAGCCCTATGATACACCAGATAAGTGCGGGTCATCTGACCCTTGACAAGATAGAACAAATCATTAAGAACAACTATCAGCTGGAACTGAGCGAGGACACCCGTCAGCGCATCGTCAGCTGTCGTGAATACCTCGACCGTAAGGTTGCCGAAAGTAAAGAACCCATCTATGGCGTGACTACTGGCTTCGGTTCGCTCTGCAAGATAAGCATAGACCCCGACCAGCTGGCACAGCTGCAGATTAACCTCATGATGTCGCATGCCTGCGGATGTGGCGAGCGTGTGCCTAACGACATTGTCCGCATCATGATTCTGCTCAAGATTCAGTCGCTCTCTTATGGCTATTCAGGTTGTAAGCTGGATACCGTGGAGCGTCTCATCGACTTTTTTAACCGTGGCGTCTGCCCTGTGGTCTATCAGCAGGGCTCCGTAGGTGCCAGCGGCGACCTCGTGCCACTGGCTCACCTCTGCCTGCCGCTCGTCGGACTGGGTGAGGTGGAGTATGAGGGTGAGCTCATGTCGGGTGCCGAACTGAACCGACGCATGGGCTGGGAGCCCATTCGCTTAGGCTCTAAGGAGGGTCTGGCTCTGCTCAACGGAACGCAGAACATGGCGGCTTTCGCCTCATGGGCATGCATCAAGGCCAAATACCTCAGTGAGTGGGCCGACGTCATTGCTGCCATGTCGTTGGAGGCTTACGACGGCCGGCAGGACCCCTTCACGCTGGCCGTCCACATGGTGCGCCCGCATGCCGGTCAGATTGCTACCGCCCGCCACATGAACGAGCTGCTGCGCGGCAGTGAGCTGATCAGTCAGCCCAAGTCGAACGTGCAGGACCCGTACTCCTTCCGCTGCATTCCCCAGGTGCATGGAGCCGTCAAGGACACGGTGTCCTACGTCAAGTCGGTCATTGATGTAGAGATCAATGCTACCACCGACAACCCCACCGTCTGTCCTGAAGAGGACCTGATAATCTCAGCCGGCAATTTCCACGGAGAGCCCATCGCCCTGCCTATCGACTTCCTGGCCTTGGCGCTCTCGGAGCTGAGCAGCATCTCTGAACGCCGTATCTATCAATTGGTGTCGGGCACGCGTGGACTGCCCAGCTTCCTCGTTGCCAAGCCTGGCCTGAACAGCGGTTTCATGATTCCGCAATACACGGCGGCCTCCATTGTCAGCCAGAACAAAACGCTCTGCATGCCGTCGTCGGCCGACAGCATTCCCACCTCACAGGGGCAGGAGGACCACGTCAGCATGGGAGCCAATGGTGGTACCAAGCTCTACCGCATCGTCCAGAACACCGAGCGGGTGCTGGCCATCGAGCTGTTCAATGCAGCCCAGGCGCTGGAGTTCCGCCGCCCGCTGAAGTCGTCGCCAGCCATTGAGCGCATCTTTGCCGACTATCGTAAGGTGGTTCCGTTTATTGAGGACGATGAAGTGATGTATCCGCATATTGCCCGTAGCGTAGAATTCCTGCAACATGAGACTATTGATTAAGAATATCGGCCTCTTAGCCGTTGACCGCCATGGCAAGGAACGCCTGCAGGGAGCCGAGATGCAACAGCTTGACATCCTGCGCGATGCGTGGCTCCTCGTCGAGGATGGCCGCTTTGCTGCCTTTGGAACAGAGCCTCCCCCAACCCCCTCCCAAGGAGGGGGCTTTCGGGCCGTTGACGCGCAGGGCGGAGCCGTGCTGCCGTCGTTCTGCGACTCGCACACCCATTTGGTCTATGCGGGCAGTCGTGAGGGAGAGTTCGTTGATAAGATACGTGGTCTCTCCTACGAGGAGATAGCCCGTCGTGGCGGTGGCATCCTGAACAGCGCAGCCCGCCTGCACGAGCTGTCGGAGGACGAGCTGTACTGTGCGTCGATGCACCGCATCGACGAAATCATCCGCAAAGGCACCGGCGCGGTGGAGATAAAGAGCGGCTACGGCCTGAACACTGCCGACGAACTGAAGATGCTCCGTGTCATTCGGCGCATCAAGGAAACGGCTCCCATACCCGTGGTCAGCACCTTCTTGGGGGCGCATGCTGTGCCAAGAAACCTACAACCTCCCAGCCCCCTCCAACCTCCCCCGACTGGGGGAGGCTCTTGGAGCGCACAAAGCCTCCCCCAGTTGGGGGAGGTTGGAGGGGGCTGGCAATACGTTGATATCGTCATCAACGAGATGCTGCCCGCCGTGGCTGCTGAGGGACTGGCTGACTATGTGGATGTGTTCTGCGACCGTGGCTTCTTTACGCCCGAAGACACCACGCGCATCTTAGAAGCCGGACTGAAGTACGGCCTGCGTGGCAAGATTCACGGTCAGGAGCTGGCCCCGTCGGGTGGGGTGGAGGTGGCTGTTAAGTGCGGTGCCCTGTCAGTCGATCACTTGGAGAGCATGACCGACGACGACATTCAGTTGCTTCGCGGCTCTGACGTGATGCCCACCTGTCTGCCTGGCACCTCCTTCTTCCTGAACATGCCGTTTGCGCCTGCCCGTAAGATGATAGATAATGGACTCGGTGTGGCCATAGCCAGCGATTATAACCCTGGCTCTACGCCGTCGGGCGACATGAAGTTTGCTGTGTCCTTGGCTTGCATCAAGATGCGCCTGCTGCCTGCTGAGGCTCTGAATGCCACCACGCTGAACAGTGCCTACGCTATGGGCCTGAGTCGTGACTACGGTAGTATTGCTGTGGGTAAGGTGGCCAATTTCTTCATCACCGACCCCATTCCCTCTATTGACTACATACCCTACGCTTACACCTCGCCCGTTATTCGGCAGGTATTCCTTAATGGAATTGAGGTTTAAGATTTGAGAATTGAGAATTATGATTACCTTGCACGCCCGGAGTCTATAGAAGTAATCCGAACTCTCAAATCTCAAACCTCAACTCTCAATTCTTTCTAACTCTCAATTCTTTCTAACTCTCAATTCTCAAATCTCAACTCTCAATTCAATGGGACAGTGGTCACTGCCCATGATGTCGGTGTGAATCTTCGCGTCAGCGATGCGGTCACGCAGTCGGGCTGACGTGAGGAAATAGTCGATGCGCCAGCCTGCGTTCTTCTGACGAGCCTGAAAACGGTACGACCACCAGGAGTAGGTGACCTGCTCGGGGTAGAGCGTGCGGAACGTGTCAATGAAGCCGCTCTGCAGCAGCTCGGTGAACTTCTGACGCTCTTCGTCGGTAAAGCCGGCATTGCGGCGGTTGGTCTTGGGGTTCTTCAGGTCTATCTCTTCGTGGGCTACGTTCATGTCGCCGCAAACAATGACGGGCTTCCGCTGGTCCAATGCCAAAAGATACTGGCGGAAAGCGTCTTCCCACTCCATGCGATAGCTGAGTCGGCGCAGCTCGTCCTGCGAGTTGGGCGTATAGACGGTGACTAAGTAGAAGTCCTGCATCTCTAATGTAATGACGCGTCCCTCGTGGTCGTGCACTTCGGTGCCGATGCCGTAGCTGACGCTCTGTGGCTCGTGGCGTGTGAAAATGGCGGTGCCGGAGTACCCTTTCTTCTCAGCGTAGTTCCAGTACGACGTGTAGCCGTCGAACTGCAAGTCCAACTGTCCTGCCTGCATCTTCGTCTCCTGCAGGCAGAAGAAGTCAGCATCCAACTGCTTGAATGCTTCACTGAAGCCCTTGCCCTCGCAAGCCCTCAGTCCGTTTACGTTCCATGAAATCAGTTTCATTATCTTAATAATTGCCTTCGTTTATCAATAATCTCGCCTGCAAAGATAGTGCAAACCGAGTGAAATACAAAATAAAAGACGAAGTTTTTATTTTTATTTCCGAGGTGCAGCCTATCTTTGACAGCGGTACCTTGAGTATATTTCTGCGTCATTTTCCATGTTGTTCGTTTGGACTTTTCTTGCTCTTTAGCGAGGTTTTTGGTTGAGTTTGATGAGAGATTGTCTATTGTTTTCCCGAGATTGTTATATGTTTTTCCCGAGATTCTTATCACTTTTTCCCGAGATTCTCACCTACAATCTCGGGAAAATACAACTTAAATCTCGGGAAAAATTTATAAGAATCTCGGGAAATCGTTAAATGATTCATGCGCGAAGTAGGCAGAAAAGCTCGCTGATGATAGCGGAAACTGGCTTTTCTCCTTGTAAAAAACGTGGTTAACTTCCATCGCACGAACTCTGCTCGCTTTGCTTGCAAATAACTTCGCTAACTTCTATAAATATAAATAATGTACGCGCGCGAGGAATTTAGAGAACTTTCTTAACGTGCTCCGGCCGTTTGATTTCTGATATTTTTTTACTTTTTTATTGAAAAAAATTACGATTTTCTTGCTTGGTTTGAAAATTTTTTATAATTTTGCACCTTATAATACAAAAACCAAGCTGAGACCGTTAAAAAAATCGGGCGAGGCAATGATGATGAATAATCACTATTAGTTAACATATTGTTTCATCAAAATTATTAAAGTTATGAGGAAAAGGATTACATTTCTTTTGGTTCTGACAGCAGCGGTGCTGCTATCACTACCCGCTCAGGCTCAGGTTGCCCGGAAGGCGACCAAGGGCCAGACAAAGAAGTTCCGTACCGAACGCATTGACAACCAGGCCCTGCAGAGGGCTAAGGCTGCCAAGCTGAAGGCCGAGGAGGCCGCTGTTCAGGGCATCGCGTTCCGCGGACAGGCTACCGTAGCCCAGCCGGCTGCCACCAGTCTTGAGGCTGACCAGGCCTTGAAGGCTGCCGACACGACCGCCGGCAAGCTCTTTAAAGCATGGAACTGGAAAGCTAATCAGGCTCCGAAGTATGTATCGAAGAGTGGACTGGTGAACACCGACAACGCCCGCCAGCCGCTGTTCAAGTTCAGTGGCCGCGAGGTGGAGCGCTTTGCACGCTTCGACGGTCAGCCTAAGAAAATCCTCCGTGCAGAAACGGTCGATGACCACGGCATCATCACCGCTCCGGACGAGGGTGTCACCAAGTACTACACCCGTACCGGTACGGCCTTCTATGCTAGCAATAACTCTGTCTATAGTGGAGACCAGAGCGGCATCGTGACGATTCTTGAGGCCGAAGGCGGCAAGGTGTATATCAAGGACCCCGTGTCGCACTATAGCCAGGGTACCTGGGTGGAAGGCACCAAGGATGGCAACACCATCACCGTGGCTGCTGGCCAGCCGCTGGCGTGGAACACCCAATATTCTGCTACGCTGGGCTTATACTGGGGTAACGCCCAGAGCACTGGCACCAGCACCACCTATGTAAAGGGTGAGGGCGACATCACCTTCACCGTTGACGACGAGGCCGGCACCATCACGCTTGACGGCTCCAGCGACCAGAAAATCATTGGCATCTTCTGGGACGATGACAACTCATGGTCTGGCTACGGCGACTATAATAGTGTGTGGACACTGAATACCGAGTATGAGCCGGCTTCTACCGACCCCATCGTGCTGCCCGACGGCGTCGAGGTTCAGAACTGGTATGCCGAAGGCACTGGCTCAGCAGCCGTTCCTACCGACGTGAAGGTTGCCTTCGTAGGGAACGAGGTGTACATCAGCGGACTGACGTCCAACTTCCCCGACGCCTGGATCAAGGGTACCCTCGACGGCACTACCGTCACCTTCAGCAAGTTCCAGTTCGTCGGCATGTATAGCAGTACCATGCCCATCTGGGCTGTGGGTGCCGATCCTGATACCGGCAATCTGCAGGACTTCACCATGACCTACGACAGCGAGGCCCAGACGCTGGCACTCGATGCAAACCAGCTCATCGTGTTCAACGCCGCTGAGGACCGCATGTACTATCTCAACTACATTGAGTCGCTGACCATTTATGCCGAGGCGCCCGCTCCTACCGTCATCGAGACGCTGCCCTACGCCAACACCTTCGACGACGCTGCTGACCAGAAGCACTTCACCATCATCGATGCCAACGAGGACGGCCGCACATGGGCCTTCTATAGTGGCATGGTTCGCTACACTTACCACGACACCAACGCAGGCGACGACTGGCTCGTATCGCCGGGCATCAAGCTCGTGGCCGGTAAGAAGTACCACTTCAGCGTCGCTGCTCACGCTCAGTCAAATAACTATCCTGAGCGCTTCGAGGTGAAGGCCGCCTTGGAGGGAACGGCCGAGGCTCTCTCTGCCGGTGCTGAGGTGCTGCCCGCTACCGTCGTTACTTCCGCTGGTTTCGTAACTTATGAGAACAACGAGTTCACCGTTACGGAGTCTGGCACGTACTACATCGGCATACACGCCATCTCCGACGCTAACATGTATTACTTCTATGTCGATGACTTCGTGCTGGAGGCAGCTCCCATCACGGCTCCCTACGTGGCCGACTTCACCACTGATGCTCCGTTTGGCGACTTCTTCGTCATCGACAACAATGAGGACGGCAAGACCTGGACTTGGAGCGCATCGAACTTTGCCAACTATACTTACAACAGCTCTGCAGCTGCCGACGACTACCTGGTACTGCCCATCAAGCTCGAAGCCGGCAAGGGCTACAACGTGATTGTGAACGCTGCCAACAGCGGCTATCCCGAGAAGTTCGAGGTGAAGGTGGGCAAGGAAGCTACCGTTGATGGTCTCTCGACCGTGGCCATTGCCGAAACAGAGGTGACCTCTAAAGACTTTACCGACTTCAGCGGCTCGTTCACAGCTGACGAGGCTGGCACCTACTATGTGGCCATCCATGCCACTTCGGATGCCGACCAGTTCCGCCTGAAGGTGAAGACCCTGACCATTGAGGTGGGTGCCGAGCCTACTGCACCCGCTGCCGTGACCGACTTGGTGGTGACACCGACAGAGAACAAGATAGAGGCCACCATCGTCTTCAACGCGCCCACTACGACCATTGACGGTAACGAGATGACCGAAAACCTGACCAAGATTGACGTGCTGCGCGACGGCGTAGTGATTGAGAGCCTGGCCGACGTGGCTCCCGGTTCGGAGCGTACCGTCGTGGATAACGAGGAGAAAGGTCTGACTATCGGCACACACAAGTATCAGGTAATACCGTACAATGCCGACGGCATCGGACAGAAGAGCGAGGAGGTGAGCGTTCTGGTCACCGCAGCACTCTCTGTGCCCTACACCTTCGACCTGACACAGGACCAGACGGGCCTGTTCACCATCATCGACAACAACGAGGACGGCAAGACATGGTCGTTCAGCTCGTCGATTGGTACCATCTACAGCTATGACTCTACCAACCCCGGCGACGACTATTTCGTCAGCCCCGCCTTCAACTTGGAGGCCGGCAAGAGCTATAAGGTGACCGTGAACGCCAAATCCTACAGCGCCAGCTACACTGAGCGCTTCGAGGTGAAGGTGGGCAAGGTGGCCACTGCCGAGGGACTGAACATCACCGCCATCGGTCCTACCGAGGTAAGCTCCACCGAGGCCGAAGACTTCGAGGGTGAGTTCACCGCTACCGAAGCTGGCCAATACTTCATTGCTATCCACGCCATCTCCGACCCCAACAACTGGCGCTTAGTGGTCAACTCGCTGTCTATTGAGAAGGGTCTGGAGCCCACGGCTCCCGCAGCTCCTGAGCTGGCAGTTACTCCTGCTGCCGAAGGCGCTAAGTCAGCCAAGATTGAGGTGACCGCTCCTTCTGTGACTGTTGGCGGCGACGAGCTGACGGCTGAAAACCTGACCAAGATCGAGATTCTGCGCGACAACGAACTGCTCACCACACTGAACGTGCTCCCCGGAAATGTTGCCGAATATACAGACGAGACTGTTTCCGACGGTCTGCACACCTATCAGGCCATTCCTTACGACAAGGACGGCAATCCCGGCAAGAAGTCGGAGAAGGTGACCGTCTATGTGGGTGTTGACACACCTGCCGACGTGAAGAACTTCCATGTAGTGAGCACGACCCCGACGTCCATCACCTTCGCATGGGATGCAGCCACGGGCGCACACGGCGGCTACGTGAACCCCGCTACCATGAAGTATGAAATCAGCACGCTGGCAGTGGAGTCGAGCATCTTCGGCAGCTATCTCGTGGTTGACCAGACCATTGCCGACGTGACCGGACAGACCGAGCTCACGATTGACTTCCCCGTTGACGAGGGAGAACTGGACTACCAGTACTTCGGCATCTCGGCCAACGACGGCACGGCTGCTACCGACGCCACACTGGCCTACAGCGAGGTGCTCGTGGGTGCGCCGCTGGACATTCCTCTCTTCGAAAGCTTCGAGGGAATGACCCTACACTATGCATGGAACAGCAACGGCGGACTGGGCGCGAGCACCAACGCATCCGACGGGGACGGCGTGGCCCTGAAGCTCTACAACAATGGCAATGGCGAGCAGGTGTACTTCGTGCTTGACAAGGTGAACCTGAAGACTGCTGCCAACCCGACACTGCTGCTCGACGTGCGCAGTGAGAGCACCGACAAGGTCTATGGCATCGGCTCCATGGATAACGGCAATCTGCAACTCCTGGCTCAGGCCAACGTGACTAAGGAATACACCACGTTCAAGGTGCCCTTGACCAGCATCAATACTGCACAGCGCTTCTCTACGGTGGGTATCATGGCCAACATCGAGACTCCGAGCGTTGACCAATATGAGGATACGCTCATCATCGACAACATCCGCATCGTAGACCTCTACGAGTACGACCTCTCGGTTGCCGTCACAGCTCCTGCCAAGGTGCAGGCCGGCCAGTCGGCTACCATCAAGGCCACCGTCAAGAACGAGGGTGAGAACGCCGCCGATGGCTACACTGTTATCATCAAGGCTGGTGACCAGGAACTGTTCAACAAAACCGTCAATGAGACGTTGGCTCCGTTCGCTACCAGCGAGTTCGAGGCTTCGTTCGCTACCACCATCTTCGACGATGCAGCCGACGTAACGCTGACCGCCGAGGTAGTATATGAGAACGACCTCAACGAGGACAACAACTCTGCAGAGACGATTATCAGCATCGTAGAGTCGAGCGCTGCTCAGCCTGAGAACCTCACCGGCACGCAGACCGACAATGGCGTTGAGCTCTCTTGGACGGCTCCCGAAAACGGCACCGCATCTTATACTGAGGATGTTGAGAGCTACGACGAATTCGCTACCGGCGGACTGGGTGCTGACGTACACACCGGTAAGATTGGTGAGTGGACCGTCTTCGACGGCAACGGCACCTACGCCTACGGATTCGACGGCATCAACGTTCCCAATCTGGGCGCTCAGAATGCTTGGATCGTCATGGCTCCCGCTTCGACCCAGCTGGCACAGGATTTGAGCACTAACTATGCTGCTCACAGCGGCGGTCAGTACTTCATCTCTACCTGCGTGGCAGAGCCCGAAGGCAACGTTGACGCCACCAACCACTGGCTGATTTCGCCCGAGCTGCCCGGCGTGGCACAGACCATCTCGTTCTTCGCTCGCACCATCACTGCCCAGTATGGTCAGGAGAGCTTCGAGGTGCTGGCTTCTTCTACTGACACCGACCCGGCAAGCTTCACGTCGTTACAGACCTTCACTACCGACGCTACCGAGTGGACGGAGTTCAGCGTTGACCTGCCCGAAGGTTCGAAGTACTTCGCCATCCGTCACACCTCGCAAGACATCTTCGGTCTCATGGTTGACGATATCACCTACCTCGTAGGCGGCGGCGATGTAGAAAGCTACAACATCTATGTTGATGGTGAGCTCGCAGCTACCGTTACGGGTGACGAGACGACCTACATCATTGACCCCGCAACCCTCACGTCTGGCGACCACCAGTTTGCTGTCAGCGCTGTTTATACTAACGGCTCTGAGTCGAAGCCCGTCGAAGTGACCATTTCTGTCACCACCGCTATCGACGCCATCAAGCTGGCTGAAGGCAAGGCCTTCGACGTCTATACGCTCGACGGCAAGCAGATTCGCCATCAGGTGAACAGCTTGGACGGCCTGAAGGGTGTCTATGTCATCAATGGCAAGGCTGTCCTGGTGAAGTAAACCAGAACTTCATAATGATTATTGAGAAGGGTACATTTCGGTATACCCTTCTCTTTTTGGGCTAATTATTTGGTATATTGTAAGATATTTCGTAACTTTGCACACAATAATAATAAAATGGTAAGGGAAATGTAACTTCATTCCCTCAAACTCTTTACTAAACGCAAATTCTAACATATTAATAAGGCAAAAAAGTGAAACGAAAACGTATTTTGATGCTGATAGCAGCCCTCGCGCTGCTGTCGATGACGGGAAAGGCGGCTCCACGCCCGAAGGCCCAGATGAAGGAGGCAGCCATCGCTGCCATTAATGCTGAGCGCGCGCGCGTAAGGAAAGCACCGCGTCCGGCAGGTGAAGTGAAGCTGCTCAAGCAGAGCGTAGGCTACGAAATCTATGGCTTCGAGCACGGCGGCTTTGCCGTCGTGTCGAGCGACGACCTCGTGCCCGAACTGCTGGGCGTCTCCTCGAAGCGCTACTCCGAGGGTCGCAATACCAACTTCCAGTGGTGGCTCTCAGCTATGAGCGACGCGGTAGATTACGCCGTGCAGAACAACATTGCGCTCGCGCCCATAGCGCCCGACCCAGCGAAGTTCCCCACGCAGGTAGGCCCCCTCATGACCACCGAGTGGGACCAGCTGGACCCCTACAACATGTTGCTGCCACTCTCTAACGGCGGCGACCGCCTCTACACCGGCTGCGTGGCTACGGCCATGGCCCAGGTGCTCAACTACTATAAGGTGCCCGAGCACGGCGTAGGTCAGCGCACCATCTACTACCCGCAGTACGACACGAGCGGCTCGGCCATCACCGCCACCTTCGAGGATGACTACTACGACTGGGACAACATGCTCGACAACTACGCCGTGCAGCCCTACAACGACGCACAGGCACA
>Ga0256404_1001225_pt1 | contig 63905 bp, 56 predicted proteins | sample RumenRJG_01DNA_FD_185990 | JGI IMG/M metagenome (GOLD analysis project Ga0256404, IMG submission 185990) | Bovine rumen microbial communities from Lethbridge, Alberta, Canada - RJG_01 | ecosystem: Host-associated > Mammals > Digestive system > Stomach > Rumen | place: Canada: Alberta | collected...
ACTCCATAAGGAGTTAAGACCCCTTGAAGACTACGAGGTTGATAGGCACCGAGTGTAAGTGCGGTAACGCATTCAGCTGAGGTGTACTAATAGGTCGAGGGCTTATTCAAGAAAAGATGAAGGTTCTTATGAGTTTGCAGATGTTTTGATAAAATTTGTAAGTTAATATTTACAAAACACTAATGTTTATGGTAATATATTTCTTGCAGTTGTTTGTATGAAGTTTTGAGTGTACGAAAGTACAACTTAAGGCCCAGTGGCTCAGTTGGTTAGAGCGCCGCCCTGTCACGGCGGAGGTCGACGGTTCAAGTCCGTTCTGGGTCGCTTAAGAAATGCGGGATCTTAGCTCAGCTGGGAGAGCATCTGCCTTACAAGCAGAGGGTCACAGGTTCGAGCCCTGTAGGTCCCATTTCTAAGCCGATGTGGCTCAATTGGCAGAGCAGCTGATTTGTAATCAGCAGGTTATCGGTTCGAGTCCGATCATCGGCTTTTTACTTTTACAATTTAATATTGTATTAGTTAAATGGGTGGATTCCCGAGTGGCCAAAGGGGACAGACTGTAAATCTGCTGCAACTTGCTTCGGTGGTTCGAATCCACCTCCACCCATTTTTGATCCACCAAAGCTTTATGCTGAGGCGGATTATTTATTTAATATCGCGGGGTGGAGCAGCTCGGAAGCTCGTCGGGCTCATAACCCGAAGGTCACAGGTTCAAATCCTGTCCCCGCTACTCGAGTTACATATAGTTATACGCCCAGATAGCTCAGTTGGTAGAGCAGAGGACTGAAAATCCTCGTGTCGCTGGTTCGATTCCGGCTCTGGGCATTTTTTAATGCAAAAAAACAGGCATTTCCTATAACGGAAATGCCTGCTTTTTTGTCTGGATTAATTATCTGAGTTTTATCTGAATTGTTTTTTAATTGATCTATCAGATTTCTATTTAGCTATAATACGAAAAAATATAAATTATTTAGATATAGCCTGATCTATAGCTTTTGAGAACTGGTCGGCGCAGGATGTGCCACGCATACCGCAGGTGTTGCCGCGGAGGATATCTGATACCTCTCCGGCGTCCTTACCTTCTACAAGACGTCCTATAGCTTTAAGATTTCCGTTACAACCGCCAAGGAAGCTGACATTTTTAAGTTTACCTTCATCAATATCAAAATCTATCTGCATTGAGCAGACTCCCTGTGGTCTGAATGTATAGTGCTGCATTTTTTATCTCCCTTAGTAATAGTAATTAATATTTATAATACTTTTTCTCATTTACCGACAGCTTAATCAGCCAGATTAACTAATTACAGCCATTTGAATCTTTCAGATCAATTGATAAGTGGCAGCTGAATAATCTGTCAGATCAACTGTTTACTGGCATCCTAGCTCGTCAAATGGTGTTCCTTTTGCCCATGGACTTCCTACATCGCATCTGCCGTGATGGTATGTTTTCTCAGTCCTTGCTTTAGGATTGTCATTTACGCGGAGACGCATTCTTCCTTCTTCTGATTCTGCGAAGTTGTCAAGCATGTTCATAATATTCATAACATCAGTGAAATCAACATCTTCGTCCTTCATTGCGTCATCTGAGCTTTTATCATAGTAAGGCATATTATCCTCCATTTCAATACTCGGAGACAGATTGTTGTCCCAAAATATTCTAGGTTATTTATTCATTCATTTATATTACAGGATAAGGTTTATCAATCTTGCTCTCAAATTCGTTTACAGGGAGGGGTCTGTCGAAGAAGTATCCCTGGGCAAGATCGCAGTTGTTATTCTTCAGGATATTAAGCTGGTATTCGGTTTCAACGCCTTCGACGATAACCTCGATACCAAGCTCTTTGGCCATGGCAACTACGTATTTAAACATTATACTGTTTATCTCTTCTTTTTCCTCATTTTCTACAGGAAGAAAGCTTCGGTCAACCTTGATAACGTTCCATGGAAGTTCACGGATAAGGTTAAGTGAAGAATAACCGATACCAAAATCATCCACGGAGGTATAGATTCCAACCTTCTGAAGTCCACGAACGACACGCTTAAGGTCGTTAAATTCGACGTCGGTGGTTGTTTCTGTAAGCTCTATCTCTATACAGCTGTGAGGTATATTGTGCCTGTCGATGATCTTAAGAAGAGTCTGAAGCAGATTGACATTCATCATGTGCTTACGCGACAGGTTTACTGATACGCGTATGCTCTTGCGGCCTTCGCTGATCCAGCGGTTAATGTCGCGGCATACATGGTCGAGCATATAAAAGTCAAGCTGGCAGATATCATTTGTCTCCTCAAGCATAGGTATAAATTCTATCGGAGGAATGATCGCACCATCGTGGAACCAGCGGCACAGAGCCTCGGCACCGACGAGCTCACCGGTTTCAATATTTACCTTAGGCTGATAGAATACCTTAAATTCTTCATTTTTAAGCGCGTCAGGGAACATCTGCTGGACACGCATGCTCTTTTCCTTATTTACAACAAGGGATTTATTGTAGAAGACTACTCTGTCTTTTCCGCCGCTCTGAGCTGCTGAAAATGCGGTTATGATCTTCTCAAAGATTTCGCCGAGTGCAGGGATTCTTTCAGTTGCAGAAATAGTGTAAACTCCGACAGTTGAAGCAATATTTATGCATTTGCCATCGTTCCTGTCATATAAAACAGTAGCCTCGGTAAGATAAGTGAGTACATTACCCAGCACTGTGTTATCACAGTATCCCATAAAGTTATCACCGCCAAGACGGCATAATATACCGCCTTGACCGATAATGCCGGTCAGCGTGTTATAGTGATTCTTCATAACTATATCGCCGGTTTTTCTGCCAAACTCCTGATTAACAAGAGTAAAATGACGAAGATTATAACGAAATGCAGTCTTTCCCTTGATAGATCCGTCGGTTATGCATCTCTGAAGCTGATGCTGGAAGCTTCTTAAGTTCTTATAGCCGTTGTCATCATAGTAGGTAAGCTCTGTAACAAGGTTGCTCATTCTGTTTCTGCTTACGAAGTTAATGATAGTACGTGCAACAAGATCAACCTTCCATTTCTCATCCTCGGTAAGTGGAGGTTCGTCAGGTGACATATAGAGAGAAATGGTAGCTACAGACATGATACTGGTTACAACTCTGCGGACCATGATCAGTTCATCAGGTATACCCAGATCAAAGCATTTAAGTGTTTCGCCGGAATCCTTGACCTCAGCTTCCGGATTCCTGTAAACTCTTGTGACAGCCTTCGATAAACGCAGTAGTATACTTATCTTGATCAGAAGCTCCTCGATAAGTCTGACATTTATATTATTCAGATCATTCATAGCTGAAATAAGGTTCTGGAAAAGAATAGCAAAATTCTTGTCATAATCAGTCTCACCTGTGGTGCTCTCAGGAACCAAAAGATCCTTACGAGTGATCTTTTTATACTGAGCCTTATTCAGATACATAAGATTGTCGGCACGTTCAAAAACGTCCTGAACCTTAAGGTCTGCATATGGGCTGTAGTCTGAGATGCCATAGGCAATGGTAACCTTTCCTTCCTTCAGATTGACTTTCTGAGCTTCTTCAAACTTATCCATAAGTGCGAAGCGGTTTTCATAATCATCTTCTGTCAGAATAGCCACAAATTCATCTCCACCGATACGGTAAATCGTACTGTTCCTAAATGTATCGGTGATCATTGAATATGCATCCTGAATGTATTTATCACCGGCATTATGACCCTGGGTATCATTTACATTCTTAAGACCGTTTATATCAAAAACAACGATCGCAAACAAACGGGCACAGCTGTTGGTAATATCTTTATCTATATATGTTTCCGTCTGAACGTAGGAACGCTTATTCTTGGCACCTGTAAGAGCGTCGGTATGCGCAATATCCAATGCGTTATCCAGAGCCTCCTCATACTTCATCTCCATACGCTTGGCTGAATCAATATTAGCTACGGCAATGATGAGATTCTTGGAATCAACCCTAGGGCGTACAGCAATAAGAGACGCATACTGAGGGCGTCCATCTATAATCAGTCTGTAATTAAGTACATTTTTTCCTGTTTCGCTGAGACTGGCAAGGAGATTTTCCTTCTTCATGGCAACAGCCATCTTTGGATAATCATCAGGGAAGATATCGTGCTTAAGATTCTTCTCTGTATCTGCGAAGAAGTCATTTCCGCTGGTTCCCGGCTTAAGCTTTGCGTATTTTTCGTCAGCATTATATTCTGTATATTGATTGGTCTCTATATTTACATGATAAATAATCTCGTACTTCTGTGCGAGGGCCATAGAGATCTCTCTAAATGTTTTGTTCTCGGCTGTTATTGACTGGACACGCCTTGTCTGTGCGTCAGTATTTAAAACACCTATAACGATATGAGTGTTATCATTTTTCGGACGGACAACGATCATACTTACATACTGATACTGCTGACCGAGCATCTGCTTATAATTAAAGGTTATCGAACCGCTCTGGGCAAGATGCCTGAGAAGATGCTCCTTATCGATCTCGTACAGCATACGCGGGATATCGTCTTTATGAAGATATTTTGTAATATCACTTGCTGCATCGGTAAAGAAATCGTCTCCGCTTTTTGTCGTTCCAAGGCGGGCGTACTGTTCACTTGAGGCGTACTGGGTGTAGGCATTTGTTTCGGTATTTACATAGTAAATAACCTCATAACGGCTTGCTAATGCATTAGCTATCTGAGAGTAGGATTCTGCCTCGTATTCATGTCTTTTCTGTTCATCAACATTCTGAATTCCGATGATTATAGTATCGTCGAAGCCTCTGATAGTTTTAAGACAGTAGTACCGAGGAGCACCGTCAATATTCAGTCTGTAATTTATGAAGAATGAATTATTATTCTTCAGTGCATCTATTACCTTCTCTTTACGGAACATGCTGAGAAAATACTCCTGGTCATCCGGCCATACTAATTTTGGGCAGTTTACCTTGACGTCGGCATAAAAGTCCTCTCCTGAAGAAACAATACTGAGGCTGTTTTTTTCTTTATCAGAAACATATTCTACATAACTGTCATCTTTTGTATCAATAACATATATGCTTGAATAATCATTAGCCAAAGAAAGGGCAAGTTGTGAAAATGAAATTTTTTCTGAATTACCTGCCATATCATTCCCCTTTCCCGGATAGTAAAAGTCCGTAGTTACAAATGGTTCATAAGGAACCTGAATAATCCCGATAATAAAATAAGTATACCATATAATTCTTAAGATTTATATATATAAAATGACTAAAAATACATGGATTTAGCAGGAAACAGGGGCGGTTTTCTGCCTCACGTTCTGTCTTAAGCCATAAATATGCGTCTTATCGGCCGGGGCTGCTGAGAGAATGCATATCATTGTAGGATGTGCAGGGTATTTTTTTGGAATTTTTCGGGTATTAAATTATATCGGCTGTAGTATACTTTTAATCAGTGGAAATGAAAAACTTCCGCATTCAATGCAGGGTATTGACGGGGCTAAACGTCTTAAAGTAAAATTTAACACGTATAGCCTCGGAAAATACTTTTTTTTTGCGGCGCCGAGGCGGCAAAATGCATGTGCATCAGAAAGTATGAGCTGAGCGGCCGGCATAATGATTGCACTGTAGGGAACGTGAACGGTGCAGACGGCAGAATGACTGCACGACAGGAAGCGTGAGTAGAGCGGCCGGTGAGGTGGTCAGCGCAGGGTGTGTGGAATTCTTTAGAGAGAAGGAAAACGGAGGAAAAGAGAAGATTATGTATAAGCTTTATATCAATCCAAAGCATAAGATCAGCCATATCAATCCGGAGATACAGGGGCATTTCTCAGAGCATCTGGGAAGATGTATCTACGAAGGGGTATTTGTAGGAGAAAACAGCGATATACCGAATACAAACGGAATGAGAAATGACGTTGTAGAGGCACTTAAGAATATTAAAATACCTGTCCTCAGATGGCCGGGCGGCTGCTTTGCGGACGAGTATCACTGGAAGGACGGAATCGGTCCTAAGGAAAAGAGAAAGAAGATGATAAATACTCACTGGGGCGGAGTCTTAGAGGACAACAGCTTCGGAACTCATGAGTATATGGAGCTCATCAGACAGCTTGGCTGCAAGAATTACATCAATGGAAATGTAGGAAGCGGCACCGTTCAGGAGATGAGCGAGTGGGTTGAATATATGACATTTGACGGCGTGTCTCCTATGGCAGACCTTAGAGCAGAGAACGGACATAAGGAACCATGGACTGTGGACTATTTCGGAGTAGGAAATGAAAACTGGGGCTGCGGCGGAAATATGACTCCTGAATACTATGCAAATCTGTATCGCAGATACCAGACTTATGTCAGAACTTATAACTGGGAAAAGCCTATAAGTAAGATCTGCTGCGGCGCAAACGGAACAGATTTTGAGTGGTCAGATACAGTAATGGATATCTGCTTCAGATCTCCGAAGGAGCTCCATGGTTTTATGGATGGACTGTCGCTTCATTATTACACTGTTCCGGGTACCTGGGAGCATAAGGGAAGCGCTACAGACTTTACAGAGCAGGAGTGGTACACAACGCTTTATAAGGCGCTTGATATAGAATACGCCATAAATGCGCAGGAATGCGTTATGGATAAATATGATAAAGAGAACAAGGTCGGAATGATCGTAGACGAGTGGGGCACATGGTATGACTGTGAGCCGGGAACAAATCCGGGATTTCTGTATCAGCAGAATACCATAAGAGATGCACTTGTAGCCGGCGTTACTCTTAATATCTTCAACAAGCACAGCAGAAGGATCAAGATGGCTAACATTGCACAGCTCGTAAATGTGCTTCAGGCTGTTATCCTTACGGATGGAGAGAAAATGATACTTACTCCGACCTACCATGTATTTGACCTGTATAAGGCTCATCAGGATGCAGATCTTGTTGAAAGCTCTGTTGAGACAGAGAAAATAGGACTTGCAGAGGAATTCAAGGTTCCGAATCTCAGTGAATCTGTTTCGGTTGATAAGGACGGCAAGGTTCATATCACTGTTGCAAACCTTTCGGCAGACGCTGATTATCCGGTTGAAGCATTATTAACAGATACTGTTATAGAGTCAGCAGCAGGAGAGATAGTAACAGGAGAAATACACGCGCATAACACCTTTGAAAAGGCTGATATTGTTAAGAAGGAAGTCTTTAATGATCTTAAGGCAGAGGGCGGAAAACTCAGCTTCGTCATACCTGCCGCAAGCGTAATGCATATAGAACTTAGTGTGAAATAATAATAACACTGCAATACCTTCCGGAGGAGTGCTATGGAAAAGCAGGAGAATAAGCGTATTTGCAAAAAATGTCTTCTCAAGGATTTTGATGAAAAGAAATATCATGAAGAGATAGAGGACTATATCAAGGTTCTTGGAGACGATATAAGAACTCCGGAGGATGAATACAGAAGAAGGCTTGATATCTGCCTTATGTGCGACAGGCTTCTTCAGGGAACATGTCTAAAATGCGGCTGCTACGTAGAGATACGTGCAGCCGCAGTAATAAGCAGATGTCCTGCTAAGAAATGGTAGATTTTTCGGCATTATCAACCACAAAAAAAGCGATTGACATATGAGAACTATGGTTGTACAATGCTCTGTATTAGATAATTTTATTATACTAATAAGTAGAGGATGCGGAGATTAAAAGTAACATGTCTGATGAACCTTAATTCAGATGATGATATGTGAAAGGATGATCCGCCGAAGTTCGAAGGATATTAAGGAATCTTCGTGCTGGGATCGTGATTAAGAGTCACGGAACTGTCGTCAAATTAACTTTTGATGGAGCGCTACTAAGAAGTGAAACTATTTTTTGTGATAGGATTATTTCGGGTTGGCACTTTGTCAGCCCGTTTTATTTTTGACGCCGGGGTGATACGGCAAAGGATAGTTCGGGCAGATGCAGAGGACTTTCTAGTTTAAGGAGGAGAAAAAAATGGCAATTTTTACAGGAGCAGGTGTTGCACTCGTAACACCATTTAAGGATGATCTTTCAGTTGATTACGAGCAGCTGAAGAAGCTGGTTGATTACCAGATCGAGAACGGAACAGACGCAATCATTGTTTGCGGTACAACAGGCGAGTCTTCAACTCTTTCAGAGGAAGAGCACAGCGAAGCTATCAGAGTAGTAGCAAAGCATACAGCAGGACGTGTTCCAGTTATAGCAGGTACAGGTTCAAATGATACAGCTACAGCTATCAAGCTTTCAAAGGATGCTGAGAAGGACGGAGTTGACGCACTTCTTCTTGTTACACCATATTACAACAAGGCTACACAGAAGGGTCTTATCCAGCACTATACAGCAATTGCTGAATCAGTTAATATCCCTATCATTCTTTACAATGTACCAAGCAGAACAGGCTGCAACATCGAGCCTGAGACAGCAGTATATCTTGCTAAGAACGTAAAGAATATAGTTGCTATAAAGGAAGCTTCAGGAAACATTTCACAGGTTGCAAAGCTTATGTCACTTGCTGACGGCTGCATCGACCTTTACTCAGGAAATGATGATCAGATCCTTCCGCTTCTTGCACTTGGCGGACTTGGAGTTATCTCAGTAACTTCAAATATCATTCCTCAGGATACACACAGTCTTGTTAAGAAGTTCCTTGACGGAGACATCGCAGGCTCAAGAGAGCTTCAGCTTAAGTGCATCGATCTCTGCAAGGCACTCTTCTCAGAGGTTAACCCTATCCCTGTTAAGAAGGCTACAGAGTTCATGGGACTTACAAATGGTAAGGTTCGTATGCCTCTTTCAGATATGGATCCTGCAAAGGCAGAGGTTCTTAAGAAGGCTATGATCGATTACGGTATCAAGTTCTAGGAATTAAAGTGAGTTACCGGATTTCAGGAGGAAAAATATGACAAAGATAATCATGCACGGCTGCAACGGCCGTATGGGCAAGGTCATAGCTGAGATGGTTGAGAAGGACCAGAACGCTGAGATCGTTGCCGGTATAGATATAGCTGAAGGAAAGGCTTCATTTCCTATTTTTACAGATATAAATGAATGCGATGTCAAGGCGGATGTTATAATTGATTTCTCTTCCGCTAAGGCTGTAGACGGACTTCTCAAGTTTGCAGAGAAGAGAGGACTTCCGGTTGTATTATGTACAACAGGCCTTTCTGCAGAGCAGCTTGATACAGTAAGAGAGTATTCCAAGAAGATAGCGATACTTAAGTCTGCAAATATGAGCCTTGGTATCAATACTATCATGAAGCTTCTTAAGGATGCAGCAAACGTATTCGTTCCTGCAGGCTATGATGTTGAGATAGTTGAGCAGCATCACAATCAGAAGCTGGATGCTCCTTCAGGAACAGCCATCGCACTTGCTGATTCTATAAATGATGCAAGAAATGGTGAATTTACTTACGTTTATGATCGTTCACAGGTTAGACAGAAGAGAGGACAGAAGGAACTCGGAATCTCTGCTGTACGTGCCGGAAATATTCCGGGAACCCACGAGGTTTTCTTTGCCGGACCTGATGAGCTTATTGAGATCAAGCATATTGCATATTCAAGAAGCATTTTTGCAAACGGAGCTATAAATGCGGCAAAATACCTTGCAGGTAAGAAGCCGGGAATGTATGATATGAGTGATGTTATCGCAAATATGCTGTAGGAAAAACGGAGAAAATGCTATGTACCAACAGGATGTAGTGCTTTGCAGCGCTTCAAGATATACAAGAAAATTTTATCTTAATCCGGACTTTCAGAACCTGCCTGATGAGGTACAGAAGGAACTTAAAGTTATGTGCGTACTCTTTACAGAGGACGTCGGAGGTATTATACTGCTGATGTTCGATGAGAACGGAAATCTCAGGATAGTGACCGATGCAGAGGAGGACGATATCCTCTTTGATGAAATCGGCTGCGATCTTAAGGTTAGGCAGCTCCAGAAGACGAAGAGAGAGCTTTTTGAACAGCTGGAGGAATATTACAATACATTTTTCTGATCTAAGGAGAGATAAAAATGCTTTTTGCAATTGATGTAGGAAATACAAATATCACTATCGGTCTTTTCGACGGTAAGAAGCTTGTAAATAAGTTCAGGATGATAACTCAGACTGACAGAACCTCTGATGAGTACGGTGTTTTTCTTGGCGAGTGGCTTTTTGTTAATCATATGAAGCCGGCTGATATTACGGATGTTATCATTTCTTCGGTTGTTCCGAATATCATGCATTCACTTACCAGTGGTATCATCAAGTATTTTAATGTTACTCCGGTCATTGTCGCACCGGGTATCAAGACAGGAATAAATGTTTCAATACCAAATCCGAAGGAGCTTGGTGCCGACAGACTTGTAGATGCTGTCGCTGCTTATGAGATCTACGGCGGTCCTATCATCGTTATCGATTTTGGTACTGCTACAACTCATGACCTTGTACTCGGAGATGGTACATTTTATGCAGGAGTTACATCTCCTGGTATCAGACTTGCTGCAAATGCCCTCTGGCGCGGAACAGCAAAGCTGCCTGAGGTTGAGATCAAGAAGGTTGATACCATTCTCGGAAGAGATACAGTATCAAGCATGCAGGCCGGTATTTATTTCGGATATATCGGTCAGACAGAGTATATTATCAAGAAGCTCAAGAAGGATTCAAACCTTCCTGATATTAAGGTTGTTGCAACGGGCGGTCTCGGAAAGCTTATCTCCGAAGCAACCGATCAGATTGATGTATACGATCCGGAGCTTACACTTCACGGCCTCAGGATAATCTACGACAAGCAGTAAAGAAATAAGCAGTAGAGAAAAACAGTCAGAATGCGGCAGTCACAGGCTGCAGGGCATTTGGCTGATTTGATTAAGGATTAAATGCGAATGAAAAGTGACCTTTTTATTGATAAGATAATATTGGCACCGATGGCAGGTATTACAGACCTGCCTTTTCGCTTGTTATGCAGGGAACAGGGCTGCGACATGGTCTACACCGAAATGGTAAGCGCTAAGGGAATGCTTTATAACATGAAAGCCTCCGAGCCTCTTCTTAAAACATGCAGCGAGGAAGCTCCTGTCGGAGTGCAGATATTCGGAAGTGAACCGGATATAATGGCAGAGCAGGCAGCAGTACTGTCGGAAAGAAGCTTTGATTTTATAGATATAAATATGGGCTGTCCTGTGCCGAAGATAGTGAACAACAATGAGGGTTCGGCACTTCTGAAGGATCCTCTTCTTGTCGGAAAGATAGTAAATGCAGTCAGCCGTGCGATAAAAAAGCCGCTTACGGTAAAAATACGCGCAGGCTTTACGAAGGACAGCATCAATGCGCCGCTGATCGCAAAGATCGCTGAGGATAACGGAGCAGCGGCTGTTGCAGTACACGCAAGATCTAGGGAAGAATTCTATATGGGTAAGGCGGACTGGAATGTCATAAAGGCTGTCAAGGAAGCCGTATCCATCCCTGTTATAGGAAATGGTGATATCGCAAGCTATGAGGACATGGTCAGAATGAAGAATGAAACGGGCTGCGACAGCGTGATGGTCGGAAGGGCTGCCAAGGGAGATCCATGGCTTTTCGCAAGACTGAAGCACCCGGAAAGTTATACCGAACCGTCTATCGATGAGGTTAAGAAGGTAATGAAGAGGCATGCTGCCATGATGCTTGCTGAAAAGGGAGAATATACTGCAGTTCACGAGATGAGAAAGCATGTTGCATGGTATATGGCAGGCAGAAGAAATGCTTCTCATATCAGAAGAAGCATCAATCAGGTGGAAAGCTACGAAGAGCTCTGCAGCCTTATCGACAGCTATGAGGAAAACTGAATAATTTACCGGCATGCCGATCTGATATGTAACCGGAATCAGGGATCCATATCGCTTCCGGCATGCTTTTTTCATATAGGGAAGAACAATAGGCGTTTTTTTATATTATACTAGACAAATAAAGGTAAAACGTATTAAAATATATAAGTCTATGATGTGAAATATAAATTGCATGATGCATTTGGCAGGCAATTTAAAAAGATGGAGAATAGCATGAAATTCGTTCATATTTCTGATGTTTATCTGGGAGCCCAGCCGGATCCGGGCAGGGAGTGGAGTGAGACCAGAAAAAAAGAATTATATGAGTCATTTGACAGGATCGTAAAGATCTGCGTTGAGGAAAAAGCAGGCCTTCTTATGATAGCGGGCAATCTTTTCTGCGACCAGCCGACGGTTGAAGATCTGGCTGATATAGACGAAAGACTGCTGAAGCTTGATAAGACAAGAACCGTAATACTCTGCGGAAGCAGGGATTACATGGGACCGGACAGCGCTTACAGGAATTTTGTATTCAAATCAAAGACTGTAGTCCTTCCGGGAGGAAAGACCTCAAATGCATATCTTAAGGGAATAAATACCTGTGTTACGGGCTTCAGCTATGAGAAGCCTGAATACAAAGAGGCAGTGATAGATGAGATCTCTCCGGGAAGAGAGGATGCGATAAATATCCTTCTTGCCTGCGGCGGAGATCAGATGCATATGCCATTTGACAGAAAGAAGCTCGCAAGAAAGGGCTTTGATTATGTGGCACTGGGCGGAAGCCTTAAGCCTGCACATATCCTGAAGGACAGGATGGCATATTCCGGCTCACTTGAGCCGCTTTCCCACAAGGATACCGGAAGACACGGATATATCCTTGGAGAGGTTGAAGATGGCAAGGTCAGCATAAAATGGGTACCATGCAACAAAAGAAGTTATGTTAACCTTAGCATAGATGTAAGCAGTGGTATATCAGATGAAGGGCTGAGGGACGCCATAGTCGAAAGAGTCAGAAAACTCGGATTCGACAACATTTATACCATTACTTATACGGGACTTGTTGATGCAAGACCGGACATCAATCTGAAGAAGATCAGTGAGAGATATAACATTTACGAAGTGATCGATAAGACTGTGCTGAGAGGCGATATAGAGAATGCAGCCGCACAGCATAGCGGAGACCTTGTTGGAGCATTCTGCAGAGCGAATGCCGAGCTTTCCGATGTAGATGATGTGACAAAGGAAAAAATGACAATGTATGGTATAAAAGCAATGTCATTTGCGGGAGAGAGATAATGTTTCTTAGTAAGTTATTACTTAAAGAATACGGTTCTTTTTATAATAAACAGGTTGAGCTTAAGGACGGCGTCAACCTTATATACAGCGACAGCCGCGTTAAAAGTCGTACATTTAAGGATTTCATAGTCAGTATGCTTTTCGGAAGCACCGGAAGCAGGGATATATCCATAGGTGAGGACACTTATTCGAAGAGAAAGCCGTCGGGCGGTGATTACAAGGGAAGTGCCTACGTTAAGACGGAGGATGCGGCTTATCTGGTCGAGAGAGATTTCTTGGGCGGCGGAAGGAAGACTTCGGTACTGAATATCAATTCCGGACGTCAGGAGGAGTATAAGGGAATGCCTCCTCTCTCCGGTGAGCTTCTGGACGTTGAAAGAAGCACATATCTTACAAGCTTTGTCATGGATGACAGCTGTAAGTCGGATACAAACGGACTTCCTGATGAAGCAGTAGAAAATGCCACCAGAAAATTTCTGAAGAATACAGTTGAAACAGGAAGCGCAGATATTAATTTTGAAGCGTCCATCGAATATCTGAGACAGCAGAGAAAGGCCAACAGCGCACAGCCGATGGTCAGACGTCTCAGTGAGCTTACAAGGCAGCTGGACGAATATGAAAATGTAGATAAAGATATCGACGGTATCGAGGACAGGATCAAGAAGCTCGATGAGGACTTCGCTATCGAGGCGGCCAAGAGGAAAAGGGTCTCCAGAAAAATGATCCAGAACGAGGACGGTACCGTAAAATACGAGGCCGATGAGGAACTAAACAAGAAGATAGATATCCTTGCAGAAACCGGTCAGGACATGATGAAAAAACCTGAGAATACGGAGAAGAAGCTGTCGGAAAGCCTTCCGGTCATCTTTGGAGCAGGACTTCTGGTCATTCTTCTTATATCGGGCATCGTGTTCATACTTCCATTTGGAAGTGTTGTCAGAAAACTGTTTATCATATTCACAACGATATTCGTTATCTTTACGATAATTGACGGACTCCGTATCAACGGCTTCTTCGATTCCGGCGAGATAACGCCTTCCGAGGAGGATTTCAAACAGGTCTTAAAGGAGATAGAGAGCGAGAAGGAAGAGAAAGAAGCTACTATGTTCGATATGACCTTTGCCAAGGAATATGCTGATAGTAAGGAGGCTCTCAGAAGGGAGGAGAGCAGCCTTTTAGAGAAACGAAATGAGAGGAACAAGCTTCAGGCGGAATTCGGTGCGATCTTCAAGAAGAAGAGTGAGCTCGAGGCTGAAAATTCAGCTGTTACGGCAGCAATGAACCAGCTGATAAAGCAGCGCGAGATCATCATGAACGAGAATCTGCCTAAGGTTCTTAAGCACATTTCGGATTATATCTCTCAGGTATCTGAGGGAAGATTTGACAGCATTATTCTTGACAGAAATTATAACATTTCGGTAGGAAAAGGCGGTGTGCTTAAGGATATGAACGAGCTTTCTGTAATGGACAGAAGGCTGGTATATCTTGCGGTAAGAATGGGCGTTTCAGCAGCATTCAGCGAGGCAGACGCACCTCTCATCATTGAAAGCCTTTTAGACGGTTTCGATGTGGATACTCTGATGGCAGTACTTGAAACACTTGAGGGAATGAAAATCTCCCAGAAGGTCATCATCACAAGAGATCCGCGGCTTGGCAATATACTTGCAAGTCTTGGAACATCATTTAATTTTGTCGAGATATAAATATTGAAGGGAAAACTATGCGGATGGGGAGTATCTTTATATCTCAATCCGCATTATATTTTAAATCTTATTTTGGAGGTAATAAAATGTCATTACTTGAGATCAAGAATCTTTCAGTAAATGTAGGCGAAAAGCAGATACTTAAAAATATCAGTCTTTCGGTAAATAAAGGCGAGACTCACGTTATCATGGGTCCAAACGGCGCAGGTAAATCCACTCTCGGAAATGCTATCATGGGAAATGAAAATTATGTGGTTACCGGCGGAGAGATAATCTTTAACGGAGAAAATATTGTTGAAGAAAGTGTTACAGACAGAGCAAAGAAGGGAATCTTCCTTTCATTCCAGAATCCTATCGAGGTTCCGGGCATCACACTTTCAAACTTCATCAGAAATGCAAAGGATGAAGTGACCGGCAAGAAGAACAGAATCTGGGCTTTCCGTAAGGAGCTTGAGGAGAAGATGAAGCTCCTCAATATGGATAGGGCATATGCTGACAGAGACTTAAATGTAGGCTTCTCAGGCGGTGAGAGGAAGAAATCAGAGATACTTCAGATGCTCATGCTGAATCCTCTTCTTGCAATCCTTGATGAGACAGACTCAGGACTTGACGTAGATGCGGTACGTACAGTTTCAGAGGGCGTCAGAGAGTATCAGGAGAAGGGCGAGGGCGCTCTTATCATCATTACTCACAGCACAAGGATACTTGAGGCACTTAAGGTTGACAAAACACACGTAATAGTAGACGGCAACATCGTTAAATCCGGTGGTGCTGAGCTTGTTTCAGAGATAAATGAAGGCGGCTTCGAAAAATATTTAGCATAGAACAGGTGAAAATATGAAAGAAAAAACATTCGTTGATGATGTGGACAGAAGCCTGTATGACTTCAGATACGAAGAGAAGGATTTCTACAAGGTTGATGAAGGTCTTACACCGGAGATAGTTAAGAAGATCTCAGCCGAGAAGAAGGATCCTGAATGGATGACTGAATTCAGACTTAAGTCCCTTGAATTATATAATAAGATCGGTATCCCTGAGTGGGGTCCGCCGATAGACGGTCTTAACATGGACAATATCGTAACCTATGTTAAGCCTAAGGATAATAAAATGAGTGCAACCTGGGAAGAGGTTCCTGAGGACATCAAGGAAACCTTCGAAAGACTCGGAATCCCTAAGGCTGAGAGAGAGTCTCTCGCCGGAGTCGGAGCCCAGTATGATTCAGAACTTGTATATCATAATGTACGTGAAGAGGTAGCTTCTCTCGGAGTTATCTACACAGACCTTGAGTCTGCGCTTCACGGCGAGTACGCAGATATGATCAAGAAGCATTTTATGACACTCATTCCTCCTACAGATCACAAATTTGCAGCGCTTCACGGAGCTGTATGGTCAGGTGGTTCATTTGTATATGTTCCGCCGGGAGTAAAGGTTGAGATACCGCTTCAGTCATATTTCAGACTGAATGCACCGGGCGCAGGACAGTTCGAGCATACGCTTATCATCGTTGATGAGGGAGCAGATCTTCATTTCATAGAGGGATGTTCGGCACCGAAATATAATGTTGCAAACCTTCATGCCGGAGCAGTTGAGCTCTTTGTAGGCAAGAACGCTAAGCTTAGATATTCGACCATTGAAAACTGGTCTAAGAATATGTACAACCTTAACACCAAGCGTGCACTTATCGAAGAAGGCGGCAAGATGGAATGGGTATCGGGTTCATTTGGTTCGCATGTATCATACCTTTATCCGATGACAGTGCTTAAGGGCGATAATTCCAAGATGGAATACACCGGAATCACATTTGCGGGAAATGACCAGAACCTTGATACAGGCTTTAAGGTAACACATATCGGCAAGAATACAACCTCTGCCGTTAACGCTAAGTCTATCAGTAAGGATGGCGGCATAAGCACCTTCAGAAGTGCAGTTGTTGTTAAGGAAGGAGCAAAGGGCGCAAAGTCAGCGGTTGACTGTTCGTCACTTATGCTCGATGACATTTCAAGATCTGACACAATACCGGCTATGGATATTAGAACATCTGATGCGGATATCGGACACGAGGCAAAGATCGGAAGGATCAGCAACGAAGCTGTATTCTATCTTATGTCCAGAGGTATATCTGAGGAGGATGCGAGAGCAATGATAGTAAGCGGCTTTGCAGATAACGTAAGTAAGGAGCTGCCGCTTGAGTATGCTGTTGAGATGAATAATCTTATCAGACTTGAAATGAAGGGAAGCATCGGATAGTAATTAACTGAAAGGAATGACTATGACAGAAAATGTTATAAAGGCAAACAGACTGCCTGCTATCACATGGAACTGGCTTAAAATGAATGATGTTTCCGTAGATGTTGGCGGTTTAAAGGGCGAAGGCTCTATAGAATTACAGGTTCCGCAGGGACTTGATATATCTCAGGTTACTCCTGAAGAAAAGGCAGTGCTTGATAAGGCCGAGACAGGCATGGGCAAGGCTGTTGCAGATTTCTTCGGAGAAAGCCTTGACGCAGGCTTTTCAGTAGCTGTAGATAAGGACGTAAAGTCTAAAGAACCTGTCAGATTAAATATTAAATATGCAGACGATAAGTCGGCAGTCAGAGGATATATAGCTGCCAGAGAGAACAGCGAGCTTTTTATCATAAATGATATGACCGGGAACAAGGCGCTTTCGGGAGGACAGGCTCTTGAAACAAGGCTTTTACTTAAGGAAGGCGCAAAGGTTAAGCTTGTTGAGGTTTATGACGCAGGAGAAGACGCTGAGATAGTAAGTAATATCGGAGCAGAGCTTTCTGACGGAGCAGAGCTCAGCCTTATTCAGATATTCCTGGGCGGTAAGAAGGTAAGCGCGGGCGCACTTGCAGCGCTTTCGGGAGAGAAGTCTGCATTTTACAGTGATACTGCTTATCAGGTTCCGGCAGGATCTTCGTATGATTTTAATTATGTGGCAAGACATTACGGTAAGGATACATACGCTGATATGAATGCAAATGGTGTCCTTAACGAGAACTCATATAAGCAGATGAGACAGACTATTGATTTTTTGAAGGGCTGTGCCGGAGCAACAGGCAAGGAGCGTGAAAATGTCATGCTCATGAATGAGAAGCTTATCAACAAGACAATCCCTCTCATCCTTTGCCAGGAAGAGGACGTTGTCGGTGAGCACGGTGCTTCTATAGGAAAGCTTTCAGAGGAGATACTCTACTACCTTAAGGCAAGAGGACTCTCTGAGGATCAGATATATGAACTTGTAGCCGGCGGAAAGCTTATGTCGGTGGTTTCCAAGATAAATGATGAAGAAACCGAGAAGAAACTCTCTGCAAGGATACTTGGCAGCGCAGCCGGGGAGGAAGAATGAGTATAGATATTAAAGAAGTCAGAAAGGATTTTCCTTTCTTCAAGAAGAATACACTTGCATATCTGGATAATTCGGCAACATCCCAGAAGCCGGAGTCGGTCATCAAGGCCGAGGCTGCATTTTATGAGACACTGAATGCAAATCCTTTCAGAGGACTGTACCAGCTTTCAATCGATGCGACTGATGCTTATGAGGATGCAAGAAGGACCGTTCAGAGATTTATCAATGCGGCGTCAAGAAGAGAGATCATTTTCACAAGAAATGCATCAGAAGGCTTAAACCTTGTTGCAGCAACCCTTGGTGAAATGATACTTTCCGAAGGCGATGAGATCATTACAACAGTTGTGGAGCATCACAGTAATATGCTTCCATGGACTCATATCGCGAAGAAGAAGGGCGCTACTGTTAAGTTCCTTAAATGTACGAAGGACGGCATCTTTGAGCCGGATGAGTTAAAGAAGATCATAACAGACCGTACAAAGATCGTATCAATGACACATGTTTCAAATGTTTTCGGCCGTGTAAATGACATTAAGACATTTGCTGAGATCGCTCACAGCGTCGGTGCATATTTTGTAGCTGACGGAGCACAGAGCGTTCCTCATATGGCTGTTGACGTTCAGAAGCTCGGCATAGATTTCCTGGCATTTTCAGGACACAAGATGCTCGCACCTATGGGAATAGGCGTTTTATACGGCAGGAAGGAGATACTTGAGAAGCTTCCTCCATATATGACAGGCGGAGAAATGATCGAGAGCGTAAGCCTTGATGAGGTTACATACGCCGGACTTCCTCATAAATTTGAGGCAGGAACCGTTAACGGTGCCGGCGCGTATGCTCTTGCAGAGGCTATCAGATATATTGAAAAGCTTGGCTTTGATTCGATCGAGAAGAGAGAGCTTTATCTTACAACCAAGGCAATGGAGGAGATAAAGAAGCTTCCTTATGTTGAGGTTGTCGGAAGCGACGATCCGAAGGAGCATCACGGCATTATAGCATTTACGATTAAGGACATGCATCCGCATGATATTGCTGCAAAGTTTGCAGATGCGGGAGTTGCGGTAAGAGCAGGACATCACTGCGCAGAGCCGCTTCATCAGTTCCTTGATATTCCGTCGACCGTAAGAGCCAGCATCATGTTCTACAATACGGACGAGGATATTGACAGATTTATAAATGTACTTAAGAATATATATGAAACACCAAAGTATAGTGACGATAACAGAAGTCTCTTTGAAGAGGTTCTGATGGATCACAAGGTAAATCCGGGACACAGCTTCAAGATGATCAGCCCTTCATGCAGACACAGAGGCGTCAATCCGTCTTGCGGAGACGATATCTTCCTGCAGCTTAAGGTTGATGAAAATGGAGTCATCACGGATGGATCATTTATCGGAAGCGGCTGTACCATATCACAGGCGAGCGTTGATATCATGCTTGACATGATCATCGGTCTTAAGAAGGAAGAAGCACTTGTCCTTAAGGATAAATTCCTTAATATGATCAAGGGTACTGCATCTCCTGAGGATATTGAATCACTCGAGGAAGCGTCTGTATTTAAGGATGTTTCACATATGCCTGCGCGTGTAAAATGTGCCGTGCTCGGATGGCATACTCTTGAAGAGGCACTTAAAGAGGAATAAGAGAAATAATTCTTAAAATTCCTTATGCAGATGCCCCTGCAGAGATATTTTGGATTGACAGTATTTGTCGGTTAATTTATATTTAAATTATAAAATGGGAAGGTGTGTTGTGAAAAATTTTTAATAGTATAGGGGGAGGAAACATGTATACAGAAGAAGATCTGAAGAAGTATCCTTTCTTTGAGAAAAAGCTGAAAGATACCGAGATCAGATGGATGCTTGATCCGCTGACCGGTGTTTTGGCAAGAGGTACATACCTTGAAATGATCAATGCAATGATCAATGAGAATATACCATTCACTTTTGGTATCATGGATTTGGATAACTTCAAATTTATTAACGATAATTACGGACATCATATTGGCGATGAAGTTTTGAAGGATATTTCGAGCAATCTCGCAGAATTCCTGGGAGATGACGGACTTGTCGGCAGGTTCGGAGGAGATGAGTTCCTTTTCATGATCCCGAAGACACTCAGTTATACTGATAAGAAGGAGCTTCTCGGAAGGCTTTATGAAAACGATCAGGTGCTTAGAAGAAATATACATCTTCCATCCTGTGATCCATTTATAACAGCTACGATCGGATGCTCATCATTTCCGGAGGATGCGCAGGATTTTGATACACTTTTTGATGTAATCGACAAGGTTCTTTACAGGGGTAAGGTAAAGGGCAGAAACTGTTATATCATTTATGTAGAAGAAAAGCATAAGAATATAGAGATCAAGAAGATCGCCAAGCAGGGTATTTATACCAGTCTTCACAGGCTGATACGTCAGTTTGAGATGGTTCCGGGACTTAGAAATAAGCTGGAATCTGTATTTCCTATGCTGATGGATGAACTGAGATTGTCAGATCTTTACTTTATTGATAATCGAAATGTCATCCGCTCGGTAAGAAAAAGTGACCTTGCCATGAATGTGGGAAGTCTGAGACGTATCATGGGTGATGACCATTATGCGGTCGATTTTGTAGAAAACTGCAAAGAGGAGATCAGAGAAAAATGTCCAAAGTTTGTTGATTTCCTTGATGCATATGATATAGAGACACTTCTTATCATAAGGATAGGCATGGATCTTGAAACCTTTGGATATATAGTCTGTGCAGAACCGGCGAGCCACAGAATATGGCAGGAGGAGGAAATGGCCCTCATTTATTTCCTTGCCAAGCTGATAGCTGCGAGGGTTGTGATCGACGGAGAACCATTATAATTTTTAATCTGTTTTTAATTTTTCTCAAATTTTAAATTAATTATTGAATGTTAGTATTAAACCATCAAAGCGAACAACAGTAGGTTCGAAAGAGAAAAATAGTTAAATTTGAAAAAAGAGAAAAATGAAAGGATGAGGAATTATGGATAAGTTAGAAAAGGTTGAAAAGATCAGACAGAAGACTGGAGCAAGCTATACAGATGCTGTTCAGGCACTTGATATATGTAACGGAGATATACTTGATGCAATCGTATATCTTGAGCAGGAAGGTAAGATAAATGAGCAGAATGTAGCAAGGTTCTCGAGCACATCAGATGAGGAAAAAACATCTGATACTCTTGCAAGTGCTACAGCAGAGTATGATAAAAGTTCAAGCAAGACAACAGTTGGCGACGGAGTTGACAGCTTCGTAGCATGGGCCAAGAAGGTATTCAAGAAAAGCGTAGATACAACATTTACAGTAACCAAGAAAGGCAAGGAAGTGATTCACGTTCCTGTACTGGTACTTGTTATAGCACTGATATTTGCTTTCTATGTTGTACTTCCGGTATTGGTAATCGGACTCTTCTTCGAGTTTAGATATCATTTTGAGGGAGTTGACAAGGTTACATTAGATGTTAACGGTTTCTGTGACAGGGCTGCTGATGGAGCAGTCAACATGAGAAACAGCGCTACTGAAGCTTCTGGCAATGACGTAAAATAAGTTGCATTAGACTACTGATCAGATATGCTTCTATGCAGAGTGATCAGTAGTTTATTTATTTTTAGGAGAGGTAGAATATGAGCAGGATACTTGTAATTGAGGATGAAGAGAAGATAGCGAGATTCATTGAGCTGGAGTTAAAGCATGAAGGAAATACCGTAACCAAGGTTTTTGACGGACGCAGCGGTCTTGATAAGGCGCTGGAAGAGGATTTTGATCTGATACTTCTGGATGTTATGCTTCCGGAGCTGAATGGTATCGAGGTCCTGCGAAGATTGAGACAGAAGAAGGAGACTCCGGTCATCATGCTTACTGCAAGAGATGCTGTAATGGACAAGGTTGCAGGCCTTGATGCGGGCGCAGATGATTATATCACCAAGCCTTTTGCGATAGAGGAGCTTCTTGCAAGGATCAGAGTAGCCCTGAAGAAGAGGCAGGTTGTAAGCGGTGCGGCAGCGGCTTCGGCAGAGGCTGAAAGCGCAAAGGTTATAAAGATTGGCAAGGTAACATTAAATGAAGAGAGCCATGAGGTGTTGGTTGGCGGAGAGAGAATAGAGCTTACCAACCGTGAATTTGAACTTCTTCATGTGCTCATGGTAAATAAAAATATCGTAATGAACAGAGACAAGCTCATGAATCTTGTGTGCGGATATGATTATATGGGCGAGACAAATGTTATAGACGTGTACGTAAGATATGTGAGGACCAAGCTTGATGACAGATTCGGTATCAAATTCATCACAACTGTCAGAGGCGTGGGCTATGTAATAAGAGACTGATACATGCTGAACCGAAAGAACCGGCGTAGGAGCAGAATAATATGAAGGACTATTCTGAAGAGAATACAACTGAATATGAAAAGCTTGAAACCCTTGCGGAGAAAGAGATTAAGGATCTTTCTGTAAAGTACGGCGGTAAGAAAGAAACTTCAGAGGACAGCTTTGATGAAGCTTCCGGCAGTGAGAGTGATTCTGAAGGTGCTGCAGAGGATACTGCTCCGGGTAAAGAGGCAGTAAATGATGCTTCTGAAAAGGCTTCGGGGACTCGCGGCAAAAAGGCTAAGAAAGAGGTAAAAAAGTCTGATAAGAAGCAGGGCACAGCAGTGGAAAGCGATATCTTGAAGGAGCAGAGGAAGAGCGGAAATAAGAGAATGACATCCATCGCAAGGATGATCAACTGGGATTTCTGGTTTAAAAATCTCTTTGGCATGATACTTCTGGATGTGATCCTTTTTTCAGCGATGATCGCATGGTTTTTCATCAAGTGCAATATGTCCATGCCGGATACAGCCTTCCAAAAAAGCTGGGCGAATATGGAATATGCACCTGAAACTGATGTAGAGGTCATATGGCCGGAGGATGACGAAGATACCATCATTTACAAGGTTACGACTCCGGATGGAGACGTGTATGAATTTGACGCAGGAGAGTATCTGAGTGACTGGGGCGCTATCATGGCAATCTTCCTGGCCGGTCAGCTGACATGGCTGATCCTTCAGATGTTCAATACGAGACGTGTCAGAAGACGTATGAAGCCGCTTTATGATGTTGCTTTAAAGGCTGAGGCTGTGAGCAGGATGTCTTCAAGAATGGCTGAGAAGGATTATATGTCCGATGAGACCATGCAGCATCTTGAATCTGCCATTAACAGGGCGGATCCGAATGAACCGCTTATTGCAACAGGAGATAAGGAGCTTCAGGGTATTGAGATCGCACTTAACAACCTTCTTAATGAAATGCAGGAGAGCAAAAAGCAGCAGATAAGGTTCGTTTCCGATGCTTCACATGAGCTTCGTACTCCTATCGCTGTAATTCAGGGCTATGTAAATATGCTTGACCGCTGGGGCAAGGAGGATGAAGAAGTCCTTACTGAGTCCATTGAAGCGCTTAAAAATGAGTCAGAGCATATGAAGGAGCTTGTTGAGCAGCTGCTTTTCCTTGCGAGAGGCGACAGTGGAAGAAATAATCTCCAGCGTAAGGATTTCAGCCTTGCGGAAGTGCTTTATGAGGTCTGGGAAGAGTCCTGCATGATAGATGAAGGACATAAATATACATTTTATCTGGATGGAAAAGAGACTGAATCGCTTGATGATACCGCGGCTGAGGAGAGCGGTCCGGAGCCGGAATATATCGAAAATATCGATTTTGACAATGACGGAAAAGAAGCTGGAGATGAAAGTCAGCGATACGTTATGAACGGTGACATTGCGATGATCAAGCAGTCTGCAAGAATATTTATCCAGAATGCGGCCAAGTATTCTGAAAAAGGCAGCGAGATAATGATCAAGGTAAACAGCGGCAGGGGCGGAAAGGTTTCCTACGTTATTCAGGATGAGGGAATCGGACTTAACCAGGAGCAGCTTGGACATATCTTTGAGAGATTTTACAGATCCGATCAGGCGAGAAATGCCGATACCGGCGGTACCGGACTCGGTCTTTCCATAGCAAAATGGATCATAGATGCACATGACGGAACCATTGATGTTCTCTCAAGAACTGAATTCGGAACCAGATTTACAGTAAACTTTAATAATAAGATCAGTGAAAGAATGAAGGAAGCAAATGGATAAGATTAATTTTGCTGTTGGTCAGAAAATAATAATGAAAAAAAAGCATCCCTGCGGCGCATGCGAATGGGAGATACAGCGCGTCGGGATGGACTTCAGGATCAAATGCTGTGGCTGCGGACGAAGCGTAATGGTTCCCCGCAAAACCGTGGAAACCGGATTTAAGAGCTTCGTTGAAGGTGTTTAATATATTTTTTCAAGATCTTCGGGCGTGGTTCCTGTCATATCGCAGAAACGCTGAAGATCCTTGTTATCATGGATAAGAAACATATCGTGAAACCGGCCGGTATCATTTTCAATGAAACCGGCTACTTTTTCGCCCGTGCATATACTGACCCTCATCGCAGGGCGCTGGGCCTTCGGGTCGTAGCTTATGGAATTCTCTGCCTTTTTCTTTCTTCCAAACATTTCTTACTCCAGTCTGCCGGTCGTAAAATCCTTTTACGGCATTTATATTACGGCTTCTTATAATCCACCGGGAAACCCCAGAAACATCATACTGACAGCGAATCTGCCGAATAATCCTGATATATTGTATTTTATCAGTAATCGCATGTGATTTCAATCGTATGTGATGTCAATCGCATGTGATTTCAATCGTATGTGATGTCGTATGTGGTGAAACCTGAGTAAATCAAAATGTACCTTATGAGAAAGCTGCAGCGTATGAAAGGGATTGTATGAAAAAAGCGTTGAATTTCTTTATAACAGTTGATACAATGTCATATGTGTCAAATTTTTATTGTTTGACATTTACACGAAACATATAGTATCAGACAAAGCGTTGTAAGGGGAATGCTTCAGGTTAAAGACTGATACGAAGTATTTAGGACAGTGGAGGTTTAAAATGGGACTTATTGTAAAAGATCTGTTCAAAAAGTATGGTGAGAAGACAGTAGTTGACCATATCAGCTTCAGTATGGATAAGCCGGGAGTTTATGCTCTTCTTGGTACCAACGGAGCCGGTAAGACTACGTCTATCAGAATGATACTTGACATGCTTGATAAGGACGGAGGAGAAGTTTTATGGAACGACGGTCCTCTTAACTTTTCAACATGCAACATCGGCTATCTTGCCGAGGAAAGAGGACTTTATCCAAAGTACTCTCTTATGGATCAGATTAAGTATTTTGGCTCGCTGAGAGGCGTTCCTGATAAGGAGCTTGATAAGAAGATCAAGTACTGGGCTGAGCGTCTTAAGGTTGAGGAGTATCTGTATCCACAGTTTAAGGATGCCGTTTCAGGAAGAAGGATCAATGAAAAGGGCGAGTTTATCGATGAAGAAGAAGGCACATCATCAGGTAAGAAGAAGCCTGTAAGAAAGAAGAAGATCAAGCCGCAGAGCCCTGATCAGTTATCAAAGGGTAATCAGCAGAAGATCCAGTTCCTTATAGCTATGCTTTCAGATCCTGATCTTATTGTGCTTGATGAGCCATTTTCAGGACTTGATCCGGTAAATACAGATATCCTTAAAAATGTAGTTCGTGAGCAGATCGAGGCAGGAAAATATATCATAATGTCAAGCCATCAGATGGAGGTCGTAGAGGAATTCTGCACCGACATCACTATTCTCTCGCGTTCAAAGGCAGTAGTTCAGGGAAATCTTAACGAGATCAAGAAGAGCTACGGAAGAGTAAATCTTCATCTTAAGTGTGACCGCGATGTCACCGATCTTATAAATGCGTCCGGTGCAAATATCATCACCGAGAAGGAAAATGAATATCGTATCAAGGTAACAGGAGATGAGCAGGCAGGCGCATTACTCCAGAGCCTTGTTGCAAATAAGGTAAATGTTATCTGCTTTGACCTCTCAGAGCTTTCGCTCCATGAGATATTTGTAAAAGAGGTGGGAGCGGATGAAAAATAACAGCATTTACAGTATGGAAGGCGTTGGTAAGGTGTATAAATTTACACTTACCCAGGCGTTTAAGAATAAGGGATACAGGGCTTCATTTATCATTATGATACTTGTTATCGTATTCCTTGGACCTATCATGAGGCTCGGCGCAACTTCCGGACAGAATATTGAAAAATCAATAAATGACGTAAAAGAGGATAAAGTAAATATCACAGAGCTTCTGATATTTAATGATTCAGGCGTCAGGATTGACGAGGAGGATCTTGGGTTTGCCGACAGCGGCTATAAAAACATCAGCGTCAGCTTTCCGGCTGAGAAGGATCAGAAGATTGACAGTGTAAAGGCTTCACTTACCTCTACACAGGTACTTCTTCTCCTTAAGACGGATGTGAATGAGTCAGGTATGCCGGAATACAAGCTCCAGCTTATCTCTTCAGATGACACCGAGATCAAGCCTGATATCCTTGACAGCTTAGGATCTTTCCTTATCGAGAAATTCGATAATGCCAGATATGAGCAGGCAGGCGTTGATAAGGATATCATGACACTGGTATCTTCAGGCTTTAATGAGAAGAAGACATATACAGATGAAGAGTTTACGAATGCATCAAACCGTAAATACAGCGATATGGAGGTTGTAGCCCTCGGAACTACATTTGCGGTTATCATAATGATGGTGCTTTCACTTGCTTCTTCATATATAGTAAGCTCGGTTATGGAGGAAAAGGTTTCAAAGCTTGTTGAAACACTTATGATAAGCGTAAGACCTCTCGCTCTTGTAATGGGTAAGATCTTTGCAATGATGACATATGTGCTTCTCATCCTTGTAATATCATTTGCGGGCTCAAAGCTTTCAAATTCTGTTATGGATATGATCGTAGGAAAGAATGAGACCAAGGAAATGCTTAACTTTGACGTGCTTTTCAAGGTAGGCTTCATGAATGCGGTATTTGTTATCTTTGCAGTTATCCTGCTCTTCTTTATCTTTGCATTCTTTGCAGGAATCGCAGGCGGTTCATGCTCGAAGGCAGAGGATATGCAGAGTGCAAACGGTTCTATAACAACACTCATCATGATCGGATATATTGTTGCAATGTTTGTTCCGGGAATTGAAAATGAGATGGTTCATACAATAATATCATTTGTTCCAATCTTCTCACTTTTTGTTGTGCCGGTATTATATATCACAGAGAGCATAAGCCTTCCGGTTCTGCTTTCTTCATTTGCCATTAATATTGTTATTGCGATCGCAATGTTCTTTATCTGCGCAAAGGTTTACAGACAGCTTATACTTATAGACGGAAGCAAGATAAAGATCAGTACGATACTTAAAATGGTATTTGGCAAGAGCTCGTCAGGCAAGGCTAAGAAGGAGGTGGCTTAAATGTTTAAGAATTTTGGAAATGTTTACAAGTTCTCCTTGAAAAATGCTCTTACCAGAGGCTATAAGGTGCTTACCGTTGTTATGTGTATCCTTCTTATAGCAGTACCGATACTCATAATGTTCTTTTCTGCAAAGTCCAAGTCGGACAACAAGGAAGAAGAGATCGAAAGCTGCCATGCTGAGAAGATATATGTAGTAAATGAACTCGGCGGCGAGGAGTCGGATTTTAATTCGCTCAATCTTATCGGTGAGAAGAATTACGACAACATTACTTATATCAATTACAGCAATGTAGATGATGCGCTTAAGGCTCTTCAGAATGGCGAGTCTGCATTTGTTCTTGGATTTGAGAACAAGAATGGAACAGCGTCTTCTTATATAGTAGTTCCAAAGGGAAACATATCCGAGAGCGATGCTGAGAATTATTTCGATTTTATGGATAAATACCAGAGCTATTTCATAGTTCTTGCTGCAGGACTTGACCAGAACGGACTTCGTCAGGTTATGACACAGTCTGAGTATGAGACCTTCCATGTAAGCGGCTATGAAGAGAATGTCTCAATAGCTGATACCGAGGAAAATGATAAGGTAATGGCTGAAAGCGTTCTTTCTGCCATGAAGAGCGTTCTTCCTTATATTTCGCTCATGCTTTTATATTTCCTCATCATTTCATACGGCGCAAGTATCGCGCAGAGTATAGTAATGGAGAAGTCATCAAAGCTTATGGATACAATGCTTGTATCTGTTAGGCCTGAAGCACTCTGCCTTGGTAAATTCCTGGCAGTAGTAACAGCGGGCGTATTACAGATCCTGCTCTGGATAGCATCAGTAGTGGTCGGCTTCATAATAGGAAATATGATCTGCACCAAGGTTTATCCGGATGCAAATTTTGCACTTCTTGCATTCTTCAAGGCGATGAACAGTCTTAACGTTTTCTCACTTGGAAATGTTATCATCGCATTACTCATACTTATCATCGGATTCCTCCTTTTTGCATCCCTTGCGGTGGTTGCGGGAGCTATCTCCGGATCAAGAGAGGAAGCAGCAAGTGCATCAGCAATATTCATCATTCCGCTTATCATTTCATTCTTTGCAATAATGTATGGCGGCGGACTTGAGTCAGGCGGTGCTCCGGCATGGATGCTTTATGTACCATTTACGGCAGCTCTTATAACTCCGGCATACGTTGCACTTGGCGCATGTGAATTCCTTGAAGGTATGATCTCGCTCGGCATTATCATTACGACAACACTTATTTTTATTATCGTAGCAGGACGACTTTATAAGATGATGTCACTTTATAAGGGCAATGGCGTTAAGCTTGGAAAGGCACTTAAGATGCTTTTCACCGGCAACAGCGCAGCAGCGAAGAAGTAGTGGATGATATTTTCAGTATATAATCCTTAATATTCTTTATTTTGACATGAATGTAAAAAAAGAATATAATCAATGATAGTTACAGGGAAACCTGAAATCATAAGGAGGTTAAAAGAATATGGATATCAAGGCAACTATTGATTCAATCGTAAGTAAGGTAAAGGGCGATCCAAAGATCGCAGAGAAGTTCCAGAAGGATCCTGAGAAGACAGTAGAAGAGGTTGCAGGTGTAGATATTCCTGATGGAATGGTAGGAAAGGTTGTTGACGGAGTTAAGGCTAAGCTTGCAGGAGATAAGGCAGGCGGAGTTGTTGATAAGATCAAGAATCTGTTCTAATAAATAAAAATTAGATATTTATCATGAAGACATATCCATCCTTTATTTGAAGGGGTGGATATGTTTTTTTATATGATCATACTGCAGGATGATCAGAAGATTCACTGAATGTTCAGTAAAAATAAACCACTGCGAGGTGCGTCCTAGCTTGTTAAATATCTATTTTAGTGTATAATTAAAGAATATAAATCATTCTATTAAGGAGTTTAGTGAAAGTTATGAGAAGGAAAATGATAAGGTTAGCCGCAGTGCTTCTTATTTTATCTGTTATATTGGGGACTTACGGAGAAAAAGTTTTTACATACGCTGCCGCACCCGGTGAAGTGAGCAGGGCTGAAGGGGCAGAGGATGGAGATAAAAACGCTGTACCTGATGCGGCAAACACTGAAGATGGAGAAAAAAATGCTGCACTTGACGCAGCAGCCATAGAAGATGAGATAAACAAACTTATAGAGGAGAACAGGGACACCACGCCGTCTGTATCTATAAGCGTTTTCGGAGAGAAGGAGGATATCTGTACTGTCATTTCCGGAAAGGCCGACAGAGGAAATGACGTCCTTGCAGACGAAGAAACGGTCTATGAATGGGGCTCAATAAGCAAGGTTCTTGTGTGGGTCAGCGTAATGCAGCTTTACGAAGAGGGAAAGCTTTCGCTTGATGCCGATATCAGGGAATTTCTGCCGAAGGATTTCTTCAATTATCTTTCATATGACAAGCCTATCACTATGCTTAATCTTATGAATCATAACGCAGGCTTTCAGTCACCTTACAGAGACGTTGAGACCACGGATCCGGAAGCTCTGATGTCTCTTGAAAAAGCGCTTAAGGAAACCGAGCCTGCACAGATTTATGCACCCGGCGAGGTTGTTGCATATTCCAACTGGGGCGCAGCCCTGGCAGCTTATGTTGTTGAAAAAGTAAGCGGAATGGATTATGCAGATTATGTAAACAAAAACATTTTTGAAAGACTTGGTATGGAGCATACTGCCATAAAGCCTGATCTTTCAGATAACCAGTGGGTAGCTGAGCATAGAGACAAGACTCATTGCTATTATCTTGAGGATGGCATTCTTAATTCCATGAAAGAATGCAGGGCGTATATCCATATCTATCCTGCCGGTTCTGCAACAGGAACCATGAAGGATCTTGTAACATTTACAAAGGCATTTCTCTGCGACAGCAAGGATACACCGCTCTTCAAGGAAGCAGGCACTCTGGATGAGATGCTGACACCGACAATTTACTTTGCAGATGGCAAAACACCTAGATTCTGTCACGGCCTGGAGGTTGATAAATACAGAAACCTCGTATACGGACACGGCGGAAATACTACCGGTTTCTCTTCACTTATGCAGTTTGATCCGGTTTCAAAGACCGGTTTTGTAGTGATGGTCAATATGAGGGCCAACAGTATTTACCGATCAAGGATTCCTGAGATTGTTTTCGGAAAACCGGATTATTCTGATCTTAAGACAAATGATTTTAAGGAAGTGGATTTTTCCGGCCATTACATCATGAGCGGAGGAACCTTTGAGAAGGGCTGCTTCTCAGTTTACAGCTTTCTGACAGACCGTTTTCACGTTAAATTAGATAAAGGAGAATACACCAGCAACAGCGGTGTAAAGTCTATAACACAGCTTTCTGATAATGCGGCAATATTTACTCTTGTAAATGATGAAGAGAAGCTTTATTTCTTCACAACGGATGAGGAAGGAAATATCGTAAGGATTGAAAATACCTCGATCGATTTTATTAAGATGAGTAATTCCACCTTCATCATCAATAACATCATTTTGATCTCCATGATAATATCGCTGTTTGTCGTGATGTTCCTTCTTGTGGTTCACCTTATAAAGCTGAAAGCCTTCAAGGAAGGAGATCTGAGGAGATTTAAGCTTGTCGAGATAAACTTCGGAATCGCCGAAAGTATACTTGCAGCTGCGATCAGCCTTCTCTTCTTCTTCGGAGTTCAGAACGAGATAGTCCGCGCGATATTCTGTATAGTTGCGATGGCATTTCTTGCAGTTATGATTGAAATGGCAGTGATGGCGCATATAAGGTGGGGCAAGGGCAAGATGAATAAAGTCCTTATACTTGAAGACGTGTGCTGTGTACTTATCACGGTAGGATTTATCTACTGGAAGATCTACCAGTTCTGGGGCTTCTAGAGCCTTACCGGACAGGCAAAAAACACACTTTAACCGATATAGACAGGGCTTTTTCTTGACATCACTTTTTAGAAAAATTATAATCAAATAAGAGGGAAAAACTAATATACAGGAGGGTGAATTAATGAGCAAAAAACTGAATAAAAAGCTGGATGAGGCACTTTGTAATTATGATGAATCCATCCGCGATGAAGTAAAAAATGACGTTGCCGGTGTCGTTGAAGACCAGGTAAAAAAGGGTGTTAAAAAGGGGATAAAAAAAGAGATCAAAAAAGAAGTTAAGAAGGAAGTCAGAAAAGAGATAAGAAGACGCAGAAGACGTTCAATACGCCGTGCGATATTTATCGGTATTCTTGGGGGATGCGGATACTATTTCTATACTCACAATGATAAGTTTAAGTCTAAGGTAAACGGAACAGCTGATAAGGTCTGCTCCAAGGTACCATGCCTTAAAAAATGCTGCTGCGGGAAGTGCGGCGACAAATAAAAGGCTCATTAAGTGAGGAGGTATTTAATGAAGAAAAGACTTGTTACCAGAAGCGATTTTGACGGTTTGGTATGCGCCATGCTGCTGAAGGAGCTGGACCTCATCGAGGAGATCAAATTCGTTCATCCTAAGGATGTCCAGGACGGTAAGATCGATCTGTCAGAAAATGATATTACAACAAACCTTCCGTTTGATCCGCGTGTAGGCCTTGCCTTCGACCACCATGAAAGCGAGCTTATAAGGAATAAGAAGGAAGAATACGAAGGTAAATATATAATCGACGGTGATGCAAAATCAGCTGCCAGAGTTGTATATGATTACTACGGCGGAAAGGAAAGGTTTGTCAGGGTTTCAGAGGAGATCATGTGGGCTGTTGACAAGGGCGACAGCGCTGATTTTACCAAGGATGAGATACTTAATCCGACAGACTGGGTTCTTATGAACTTCCTGATGGATGCACGTACAGGCCTTGGACGTTTCCATGATTTCAGAATATCCAATTACGCACTTATGATGGAGCTGATCGATTATTGTGTTGATCACAGTATCAAGGATGTTCTTGCTCTTCCTGATGTTAAGGAAAGAGTTGATATGTATTTCGAGCAGCAGGAGCTTTTCAAGGCTCAGCTTGAGCGTATCACTAAAATCTATGACAAGGTTGCGGTCATTGACCTTCGAAATGAAGAAACCATTTATACAGGCAACAGATTTATGGTTTACGCTCTGCATCCAGAGATCGAGCTTTCAGTTCATGTTGCATGGGGCTTCAAGAAGCAGAACACTGCAGTTATGATCGGAAAGTCTATAGTAAACCGCAGTTCCAAGTTTGATATCGGTGAGCTTTGTCTTTCATACGGCGGAGGCGGACACAGAAATGCAGGTACCTGCCAGCTTGAAAATGACAAGATAGATTCAGAGCTTCCGATCATCATCGATAAATTAAACGGAAAGCTTCCGGTGTAAGGAATGGCTGAAAAGCCCACATTTTAATAATGCAAAATGCGCCCTCTTAGGCAGAAACCAGTAATCTGCTTAAGAGGGATTTTCTATGCCCGGAAACGCTATGTTATATTTGACTTTAAAGGTGCAAGTTGCTAGAATTAGTAAAGTTAAGAATATGGTCGGTATGATCATTTTGCAAAGGAGATCAGTAAAATGGATGATAAACTTAAGGTACTTATACTTGCAGCAGGAAAAGGAACCAGAATGAAGTCTGAGCTTCCTAAGGTTGTACATAAATGCTGTGGAAGCTCTATGGTGCATCATGTTATCGAGGCTTCCAAAGTCGCAGGAGCAGAGAAGATCTGCGTTATCGTTGGTTATAAGTCAGATATAGTTGAAAGTGTTATTAAAGAAGAAAATGGAGCTGACATCGAAGCAGGAAGGATCAGCTTTGCAATTCAGACAGAACAGCTCGGTACAGGCCATGCTGTTAAGTGTGCAAAGAGCAGCATCGAGGGACAGGGCGACGTTATAGTTCTCTGCGGAGATACACCGCTCATCACAGGCGAGACACTTAAGAAGCTCTATGCAAAGCATAAGGAAGAAGGAAACGGAGTAACCGTTCTGTCTGCAATATTTGACGATCCTTCAGGATACGGACGTATCATCAGAGATGAGAACGGAAGCTTCCTTGCGATCAGAGAAGATAAGGACTGCACAGAAGAGGAGAAGAAGATCTGCGAGATCAATTCAGGTATGTACATCTTCGACGAGCAGCTTCTGAATAAGGCGCTTGATGAGATCAAGAATGACAATGCTCAGGGAGAGTATTATCTTCCGGATGCCATAGAGATAATCAGAGGCTACGGCAGCACAGTAAATGCATTTGCCGCAGGCGAAAAGTATGAGATCCTTGGCGTAAATACGATCGCCCAGCTTGAAGAGGCTGAGAAGATACTTTCAAAATAAAACTTAAGGCACGCCACCGGGAATTAAAAAGCATTTGACCAGAGGCACAGTGTGAAAAGACGTGATCACGGCGTGAAAAAACAATAGAGGTAGTAACAGATGAAGATAATTGCAGGGCTGGGCAATCCGACCAGAGAATATGAGGGCACAAGGCACAATATGGGCTTTTCTGCCATTTATCAGATTGCGGACAGATATAATATCAAAATGAATATAGCCAGGCATAAGGCACTGATCGGAACAGGCATCATTGCGGGCGAGAAGGTAATGCTTGTCATGCCTCAGACCTATATGAATCTGAGCGGAGAGTCGATCGGAGAGATACTCAGGTTTTATAAGCTTTCGCCGGCGGACCTTATCATTTTATATGATGATATCGATCTGGACGTCGGAAAGCTCAGGATCCGTGCGAAGGGCAGTGCCGGCGGACATAATGGCATCAAGAGCATTATCGCACATATTGGTACGGAAACCTTCGACAGAGTAAGGATCGGAGTCGGACATAAGCCTGAGGGCTGGGATCTGGCGGATCATGTGCTGAGCAGATTCTCCAAGGAGGAGCTTCCGGTTGTCAGGGATTCTGTCAGCAGGGCAGCGGATGCGATAGAGGTAATTATCAGCAGCGGCATTGAGGCTGCGATGAATAAATTTAACTAAGTATTATTTGTCAGAGGTTTGCAGCAGAGAATTGCAGTGAGAATGGCGATTGAGGTTTGCAGCAAAGAATTACAGTAATCTAACAGAGGAAAAGAAATGGAAGCCATAAGGTCGATCTTCCGGGAATCGGATGCATTTAAAAAAGTGAATAGTGCAGTTAAGAAGGACGAATATCCGCTTTTTATTCAGGGACTTACCAGAGCTGTAATACCGGTGCTCACGGAGGAATTGTCAGAGAAGTCAGGAACCGGCCTTATAGTAACCTATGATGATGCCAGAGCTGATAAGCTCTACAATGATTACAGACTGTATAATAAGAATGTATTTATATATCCTGCCAAGGATGTGCTTTTTTATTATGCGGATGTTCACGGAAATGCGACAGCCAGAAAGAGGCTTGAGATAATCCGAAGGTTAAATGAGAAGAAGGATACCATAGTCATCACCACGGTTGACGCCCTTATGGACAGGATACCGCGGATGGAGGATATAATCTGCGGAGAGATACATCTTAAGCTTTCAGAGGAGATCGATCCGGAGGATCTTAAGGTAAAGCTTGTCAGCCTCGGATACGAAAATGAAGCTCTTGTAGAGTCTGAAGGTCAGTTCTGCATGAGAGGAGGTATCATCGATATCTTCCCTCTGACAGAGGATGCACCATATCGTATAGAGCTTTGGGGGGATGAGATCGCTTCAATCAGAAGCTTCGATCCTGAAACACAGCGTTCGATTGAAGAAGTCAGCGAGTTCTGCGTATATCCGGCCAGCGAATTTGTCATGTCGCAGGGCAGGATAGCAAGAGGTCTTGCAAGGATTCAGGATGATTATGAGAAGGAGGCGGCAGCCTTCAAGAAGACCTTCCATACCGAACAGTATGCAAGGCTTACCAAGGCGGTTGAGACCATCAGGGAAGAGATTGGTGAATTTAATTCCACTACCGGTATGGACAGCCTTGTTAATTATTTTTATGATGATACGGTTTCATTTTTATCATATTTTTCTGAAAATACAGGAATCTTCCTCGATGAGCCGGACAAGGTTGCTGAACGTGCAAGAGTTTATGCGACCGAATTTTCTATGTCCATGGAGGCCAGACTTTCAGGCGGTTACGTACTTTCAAAGCAGGCGGATGTGCTTTACAGTGAGAACATGGTGCTCGAAATGCTTTCCAAGAGAAGGCTTATCATGCTTTCAGAGATCTACGCCAACTGCAAATGTATAGAGCCTGCAAAGGATTTTCACATCGAGAGCAGAGGTATCAGTACCTATGGCAACAACTACAACCTGCTTCTTGAGGACATGAAGAAATGGCGTGAAAAGGGCTACGCTACAGTTCTTATTTCACCGTCATCCACAAGAGGAAGGAGACTTGCCGACAACCTCACAAATGAAGGTATTCCTGCATTTTTCTCTCAGAACAGGGAGAGAGAGCTGAAGCCGCGCGAGGTAATGGTCACAAACGGCAACCTGGAGGAGGGCTTCCTTCTCGACAGCGCCGGACTTGCGGTCATCAGTGAAAGCGATATCTTCAGCAATAATAAGGTACGAAAGAAGAAGAGACTACCTAAATTCCAGGGTGAGCATATTAATGCGCTGGACGAGATCGGTGTCGGAGACTATGTTGTCCATGAGAGACATGGTATCGGCATTTATAAGGGCATCGAGAAGGTTCAGACCGAGGGAAGACTGAAGGATTATATAAATATAGATTATGCGGATGGCGGCAAGCTTTTCATACCTGTTGAGCAGCTTTCGATGATCGGAAAGTACGCCAACAAGGATGCGGCCAAGCCAAAGTTAAATAAACTGGGCGGCGACCGCTGGGAGAAGACCAGAACCACCGTACGTAATCATGTTGAGTATATTGCGGACGAGCTTGTGGAGCTTTACGCGGCGAGAAGCGCCAAGAAGGGACATATCTATCCGCCTGATACTGTATGGCAGACTGAATTTGAGGAGCTTTTCCCTTATGAAGAGACTCCTGACCAGATGAAGGCCATAGAGGAAACCAAAAATGATATGGAAAGCGACAAGATAATGGACAGACTTATCTGCGGTGATGTAGGCTTCGGCAAGACCGAGGTCGCCATCAGAGCGGCATTTAAGGCAGTTCAGGACAACCGTCAGGTAGCATATCTTGTTCCGACGACCATACTTGCACAGCAGCATTTCGAAACCTTCTGTGAGAGAATGAAGAACTATCCGGTAAATATCAGGATGCTTTCAAGGTTCTGTACTCCGAAGGAGACCAAGGAAACCCTGAAGGGACTCAAGGAAGGTTCGGTTGATATAGTAATAGGTACGCACAGACTCCTTTCGGCAGACATAGTATTCAATAACCTTGGTCTGCTGATAATAGACGAGGAGCAGAGATTCGGCGTAAAGCATAAGGAGAAGATCAAGCAGCTGAAGAACAACGTCGACGTTCTGACGCTTACGGCAACTCCTATACCGCGTACTCTGCACATGAGCCTTATCGGCCTTCGTGACATGAGCCTTCTGGAGGAGGCTCCGGTGGACAGACGTGCTATCCAGACCTATGTAATGGAGTATGACAAAGAGTTCGTGAAGGAGGCTATCAACAGAGAGCTTGCCAGAAACGGACAGGTTTATTATGTATATAACAGAGTAGAAAATATCGAGCATATAACGACTGAGCTGAGAGGCCTGCTGCCGGATGCAAGGATAGAATTTGCTCACGGTAAAATGCATGAGCGTCAGCTTGAGAGTATTATGCATGATTTTATAAATAAAGATATTGACGTGCTTGTCTCAACAACCATCATTGAGACAGGTCTGGATATCCCTAACGTAAATACTATCATTATCCATGATGCGGATAATTTCGGACTGTCGCAGCTTTATCAGCTCCGCGGCCGTGTGGGAAGATCCAGCAGAAATGCATATGCATTTCTTATGTATAAGAGGGATAAGACTATTCGTGAGGTGGCTGAGAAGCGACTGAAGGCTATCAAGGAATTTACTGATCTTGGTTCGGGCTATAAGATCTCTGTAAAGGATCTGGAGATCAGAGGAGCCGGAAATCTCCTCGGTATGGATCAGTCCGGTCACATGGAATCGGTCGGATATGACCTCTATGTCAAAATGTTAAATGAAGCCATCAGGAGAAAGAAGGGCGAGGTTACAACGGATGATTTCGATACCTCGATCGATCTTCCTGTAGATGCGTATATTCCGGAAAACTACGTGAAGGTTTCCTTCCTTAAGCTTGAGCTTTACAAGAGAATCTCGCGTATTACAGATACGGATGACGCAGACGCCATAAGAGAAGAGGCAAAGGACCGCTTCGGAGAGATACCGAAGCCATTTGAAAGACTTCTTCGTATAGCGCTCCTTAAGACAAAGGCTCACAACGCCGGAATGGTAGAAGTAAGATTCAGGGATGACGAGGTGCAGTATCTCTTCAAAAATGATACTCCTATCAAGATTGAGGACATCCCTAAATTCATCAGAAGGATGAAGAGGGCAGGCAAGACCGTCCGCATCATCACCGGCAAGCTTTCGGGCTTCGGAGTCCGCGAATCAAAGCTTATTCAGGACGAACTGATAGGTAATACAGAGAATATGATCGACGAACTCGAAAAGTCGCTGATCGTTCGTGATGAAACCAAGGACGAAGTGAAGTAAGGTTTCTAGTAGAAATCTTCATCCTTCTGTGATAGTATATATAGTGGTTTCCGGGGGATTGGATGAGGCGGAAGATGCAAGAATCGTACCGTGTTTTCCTTGAAACAACTGGAAATATAAGATTTTATAAAGCTTTAGAAGGATTTGATCATGTCTAAATATAATGACAGAAAATTTAAGATTAGAAAGAGGCTGATTTCGTGCCTTCTTGTGTTGGCGGTGCTGATGGGGCTTACGGCCTGCGGAGATACGGAGCAGGAGAAGACCGGAAATACAGTCCTTGTCTTTGCAAAGAATCCGATATCTCTCGGAGAGGTTTACATCTATGCACAGATCGTCAAGGAGGACTATGAAGCAACCTATGGCAAGGATGTCTGGGATATGCAGATAACGCTTGCAGACGGAACTCTTGCAAATATGGAGGAGGTCACGAGGCAGGACATCATTAATACTGTTGTCAGAGTCAAGGTCCTTATATCCATGGCGAGAAAGTACAATGTTGAGCTGAACGAAACCGAGATCAGCGCAGAGCAGAACAAAGCCGACATTTTCTATAACAGGCTGACAGACGATCAGATAAGCAGAATGCAGATAAATGAAAGCCTCGTGGAGAATGTATTTCAGGAAAATGCAATAGCCGAGAAGGTTTATAAGAAGATAGTAGGCAGTGCAGGTATTGAGCTTTCGGACGAGGAGGCAAGGGTAACAACATTTTATGATATGTTCTTCGCTTTTTATGATGAGGATGATAAGGGAAATGTTGTCACACTCTCTGATGAGAAGAAGAAAGAACAGTACGACAAGGCACTTCAGGCTTATGAAACTCTTGTCAGCCCGGTAAGTGAGGACAGCGGTGATGTCGAGGCGCTTTCGGCTTACTATAATCTGTCACATTCGAGCTACTATTCGATGACAAGGGAAGAGATCGTTAAGCAGTACGGCGAGAGTATTGCGGATGATCTGTACCAGCTGAGCGATGGTTCATACAGTCTTGTAACAGAGACAAAGTACGGATATCACATCTTCTATATGGCGCATCTTACCGATCCTGAGGCAACTGCCGAGAGGAAGGCGGCGCTTACAGCCAAGGAAGAGGAGAGATATTTCGCATCCAAGCTTCCTTACTGGATCAAGGAGCTGGATTCAGGTTACAGCTACGCAAAGTCAGTAAGATTTGACGTTTATAAAGAAATAAGCTTCAAGTAGTGTAGGTAGTATAAAAACAGTTCTATCCGTTTAACGGATGAGAAGTTGAATAAGAAAGAGGTACGGCCCGGATATTAAACAGTTTATGTTTAGTATCCGGGCCGTACCTCTTCTTAATATTAGATGTCCGTCTGAAATTGCCTTGTGATTGTCAAACATCTGTCAAGTGCATGGCAAGCATTTGTTTGTTTTCTGTGCATTTCTTGTGCATTCAGAAATGTTTATATATTCAGCACATGCGATGCAATCTGGAAATAAATCAGAAGTGAGATCGCATCTACGATAGTTGTGATAAACGGACTCGCCATAACTGCCGGGTCAAAGCCAATCCTTTTCGCAAGGATAGGAAGGCTGCAGCCAACGAATTTTGCCACAATGACTGTCAGTACAAGAGTGATGCATACAACCAGCGCAATCGTTAATGATACCTTATCGAAGAGCAGCAGCTTGATGAAATTCGCAGAACCGAGAGTTACTCCGCACATAAGTGCAACAAGGAGCTCCTTGCTCTGTATCTTGAAGATATCATTGAATTTGATCTCGTCCAGTGAGAGACCACGGATGATGGAAACAGAAGCCTGGCTTCCTGCATTTCCGCCTGTATCCATGATCATAGGAATGTATGCTGTCAATACAACGTAAGCACCGAGCGCGGCTTCGTATTTTGCGATGATCGCACCTGTAAATGTGGCTGAGATCATGAGCAGCAGAAGCCATGGGATCCTCTTCTTATAGGTCTCAAATGGAGTCGTCTTGATGTACGGCTTATCGGTAGGTGTGATAGCGGCCATCATTTCGATATCCTCTGTAGCCTCTTCCTGGATGACATCGATAACGTCGTCGATGGTTATGATACCGACAAGACGCTTCTCATTATCAACAACAGGCAGGGCAAGGAAGTTATATTTATCGAAGGAACGGGCTACCGCTTCCTGGTCTTCCGTAGTATTTACGTAGATAATATTCGTCAGCATGACGTCCTTGATCTTCTCCTCATAGCTTGCAAGCAGAAGGTCCTTAACTGTGACGATACCCAGAAGCTCTTTCTTCGGGTTTGTAACGTAACAGGTGTAGATCGTTTCCTTGTCGACGCCTACATTTCTGATACGTGTGAAGGCCTGCTGGACTGTCATATCCTCTTCGAGTCGTACATACTCGGTGGTCATGATACTGCCGGCACTGTCTTCAGGGTATTTAAGGATTTCATTTATCTCTTTTCTTGTTACAGGGTCCGTATTCTTGAGAATACGTTTAACAACGCTGGCAGGCATCTCCTCAATCATATCGACGGTATCATCCATAAAAAGGTTGTCGATGATATAACGAAGCTCTTTATCGGAGAAGGCTTTGATAAGCTCTTCCTGGATATCTGAGTCGAAATATGAAAATGCGTCAGCGGCGAGTTCTTTTGGAAGGATTCTGAAGGCTATGGACAGCTTCTCTATATCAAGCTCCGACAGAGCAGCGGCTATATCGGCTTCGTTCTGCTCGCTTAAGATAGTACGAAGGTCATGCAGCTTTTTTTCATCAATGAGTTCTTCTATTTTTTCTCTGGTGAGTTCTTCATTCATTTTCCATCCACCTTTCCTTGAGAGTTTGTGTGCCTGTGGCACCCGGCATTCATGCCTCTGCGGGGCATTTCCCGGCATTCATGCCCCTGCGGGGCATTTTTCTCGCCTCCCGGCTCGGTCCGTGCTAAACGCTTGCCACAGGCAAGCAGCACCATCGCGGCACTCGGCATATACATGTGCCTGTGGCACATGTACGTCCCGCCATCACAAATGCACTTACATACAAGCATGAGTGCATCTGTGACAGCAGAACTACATGCTTCGCATGTGCATGCCTCGAAAGCATCGCGCATAAGAAAACTCCGTATTATAGAATACGGAGTTAAAAAGGCTTAAGTCTTTGAGCAGACTAATGTGTTCCGGTTGAACCAAATCCGCCGGCACCTCTCTCGGTTTCATCGAGTTCAGAAACCTCATTGAAGAGTCCGACTATATATGGCGTGATCACCAATTGGGCAATCCTCTCGCCGGGTTCAACGGCAGCAGCCTGCTTAGAATGGTTATGAAGTGCAACCATAACTTCACCGCGATAATCCGAATCTATAACGCCGACCTTATTTGCGGGGGCAAGCCCCTTCTTACTGGCCAGACCGCTTCTTGCATATATAAGTCCTGCATATCCGGTAGGAAGTTCCATCGCAAGACCTGTAGGTACAAGAACAGTTTCTCCGCTTTCTATAGTGATAGTGCTGTCAATGCATGCATAAAGATCCGCACCGGCAGCATTGGCCGACCCATAAGTCGGGATGGCGGCGTTAGGTTTGACTTTCTTTATATTAACTAATGCACTGTTGACCATTGTATTTACCTCACAGTTTTTTACTATCAATCAGTATACCATATTTGCGCGGATAATCATAGAGAAAAATGTACTTTTCGAATCTGTCCGAGATCGATTATACTACTTGAATAATTAAGAATCGGGGTTCATTATGGGACTGTCACTACAACTCATATCAAATTTCGAGATCTAACATTGCGGTAATACATAAATAAACTCCAAATGATTGTTCCGCCGAGTATCAGCGTTATCGCTGTACCCCATGCTGACTTCTGGGAATTACTCATCGTTATACCATCAAATGTGCCCAATGCTTTTCCGATAAAATATATTACAAGCGCAAGCACAGACATTATGACGGTGACAAATTCTCTCCTGAATCCATGTTTATGTTTAGAAGAATAATCTTCATTTATTACAAAGCCCAAAATCAAAATCACGAGTAGGGCATTTGATATAACCTTATTTGAAATACCTCTTAGTATAATAAATGCCAATTCAATCAGTATGGCAGTTTTTAATAAAAATATAGACAAATTTCAAAAATATGTTAATATCAAAATGTTTGGGTTTAATTAAAAAAAGGCACATTAAGGTTATGTTTTTAATAAAACAGAGCAAGTATTTAAAGAACGTGAGGTAAATGAAAAAAGTATGAAGAGGGCAGTATGGACGTTGGTTGCCGGATTATTGTGTATCGGCTTTGGTTTATTTGTTATTATTTCAAACAGTCGATATATGTTTGGTGGTAAACCGGCAGATCTTAATGAATTGATTAAGGAGAATCCGGATATCAGCAGTTCTGAGATTGAGGCTAAAGATGTTGTAAGTCTAAAGATTGATTATTCTTTTGGTAACTTTGCAATAGAGAAAAACAAATCTTACGGTATCCCTATGGGGGAAAAGAAGTTCTATATCATTTATCTTGAAGACGATTCAGTAATGGCTGTCGCTGTTAAGGGTGACGATGTTAGAAAGATGGAAGCTATAACAAACTATACACTTTCTCAAAGCGGTTATACCGGAGCCTCAACGATACGATTAGAAGGTTCTGTATATAGAATCGTTGATACCGACCTGAAAAAATACTATGATAATGCATTGACGAATCTTGGAATAAAAGGCGTAGAAGGCAATCAGATAAAAATGCGTTATATTTATATTGATGCTTCCACTAATAGAAAATCAATGTGGTTAGTATCCGGGCTTTCTTTACTCGCCGGAATATTTCTGCTATTTGGAGAAGTAATCTTTTATTCTATAAAAGAGAGGAAAAATAAAAAAACGGCTGCTATCATCAATGATGACAGATTTAGAGAGGGTGCTGTTTCAAGAAATATCAGTGCGGATGAGCCAATTTCTACGCCAAACAGACCATTTAGTGTAGGAGAGCATTATAAAAAGCTTCATGAAGCTGAAGAGGGTAATGATAAATCTGAGGATGAGCCGGAAGAGATTCCGTTCAACAGAACTGATAATTCTGATAGAACAAAGGATGGTAAGTTGTCAACGGACGGCTGGAACCTGATGAAATAAAACGCTATGACGAAATGGCGAACAACACAGAAAAATACGAATGCCCATAGACAGTGGTCTATGGGCATTACTTGCGTTATTCTGATTTTTACTACTTACTTTGTTGATGCTGTCGTAATGACTTCTTCGGCCTTCTCGGTACTGATTTCAAACATATCTATGAGAGATGATAAGATTTCATCTTCATCGGAAATACAATGATCTATCTGCTGGATCCGGACTTCTATATTAATTGATTGCATATTCAAATTGAAAATGTTAAACTAACAATGTTGTATTTTTAGCTAAAAACAGGGGCGTGATAATGAAACGACTAAAAAAGATCCTGTTTAGAAGGAACAGGATTAACCGTATTTGGGGATGTTTGATCCTGATCGTTTTAGGATTGGGTATTATGGCATATGGCGGCAGGATATTTATCGGTTATATGACTGCAAGCAAAGAACTGACAAGTTGTAAGGCATCTGAGGTTGAGAATGGTTATTACAAATTCACGGATGTCTGGACGGTGCTTGGTTCCTTTGGATATGACGAAAATGGCAAAGGATATATTCTTTGGATAAAGAACCAGTACGATATCATGGACCGAGGGTTCTTTATGGCGATGTATTTCAGTGATGAAGACAGAGTGGTTGCGGAAAAGATCACAAATGCCTTCTGGGATGCCTATGACAATCATACAGAGAGAGATGTTTATTTATCCGGTGCCGGACGTGTCCGAAATATGAGGGATGATGAAATAGAGGTATTTAAAACAGCCATTCGGGAAATATATGGAGATGATAGTTTTAAAGATCATGTTATATATAAAACTCTTGAGTATAAGGTTTTCCCGAGGCAGATGAGCATAGAAGACTGGATAACTGTCATCGGTGGATTTGCCCTTATCATCTTTGCGATATACGGAATGTTCGCTTTTGGAAAAAATGAAAGAAGAAAAATATTAAACAAAGTAGAACGCTCCAGAATTGACCCTGATCAGCTTGCGTATGATATTATAGAAGGAAAGAAATATGGGAAAATAGTGGTTTCTAAGAATGCTGTATTTAATGCTGAAGCACCGTATCTTATATTTCTGAAGGATATCACGGGGTGCTATGGTGAAATCGCAGCAATAAAGCAGAAATTTCTCGGATTGGTATCTGTCGGAAGTCGCAGATTAAACTCTGTGATCCTTGTTGAGAAGAACGGTAAAACAACCGCTTTGCCTGCGAAGAATGAAAAAATACAGCAGGAGGCTATCGAGGCCATACTAAGTGCTGTACCTGATATAGATAAAAAAGAAACGAAAAATAAATTCAGTTATATTTTAAGTAAGTCAGAACAATATTTGAATGATCGAGAGAAGCTTGAAAACGAACCGGGATGGTAAGTTAAGATAATACATTCTAATAAAGGAGAAAACTGTTCTATGAATATCTCAGTAATTGGATGTGGAAGATGGGGGACATTTTTAGCTTGGTATATTTCACAAATAAATAAAAAAGTGATGTTATATGGCAGAGAAGGCTCAGATAATATGGACAGACTAAAAAGGGAGAGGAATAATGGCATTATAACACTCCCTGATTCTGTTGATCTTACTACGGATATAGCTTGTGTTGATATCGCAGATGTTATAGTAATATCAATTGCATCACAAGGATTGGAAAGTCTGATGCAGCAATTGGCAGCAAAAGAGCTTAGAAACAAGATTATTGTTCTATGTATGAAAGGATTGGAGGTTGGAACCGGACGCAGACTTAGTGAGATTGTTGAAGATAATCTGGACAGCTCGAATTCTGTAGCCGTTTGGTTGGGACCGGGGCATGTACAAGAGTTTTATAACGGTATACCGAATTGTATGGTTATAGATAGCAAGAATGATGATGTTAAGAGGATTTTGGTCGAAGAATTATCAAGTAAGATAATAAGATTTTATTATGGGCAGGATATTATTGGAAATGAAATTGGGGCTGCTACCAAAAATGTTATTGGCATAGCAGCTGGAATGCTTGATGGACATAACATTTCATCGTTAAAGGGAGCGTTAATGTCCAGAGCGACCAGAGAAATATCGAGACTTATAGAAAAAATGGGTGGTAATAAACTGTCTGCCTATGGACTGTGTCATTTAGGGGATTATGAGGCAACGGTGTTTTCAAAATATTCTCATAACAGAGAATTTGGGGAAAGATTTGTTAAAGGATTTCCATTTGACAAGCTTGCTGAGGGATATTATACAGTTTCGGCGCTGAGGATATTACAGGAAAAGTATTCTGTTGATTTACCTATCTGTATGGCGGTTTATCGTGTTTTATATGAGAAGGCTGATTCACGGGCAGAACTTGATAAACTGTTTGAGAGAAGTTTAAAAAATGAATTCTAGCTATGTGACATAGATGATAAGAAGGAAAAACGGACTCGATTATATAGTTAAATAATCCTATATCCTTCCCTCCATATATTCAGACAGTACAACCTCGCCCTTCTCGAGGCTTTCCTTAACCTTGATGATACGCTGGTTATCGCTGCCTCTGAAGCGGAGTCTCAGGTTCTTTCTGGCTTCGACAAATTCACCGTCAACAAGGATATCGGTCATCTCAAGCATAGGAATAGTGTCCTCTGAGTGGCATCTCTTGTTGTCGGGATCAAGCAGTTCTTCAAAGAGATATCCCGAATAAGTCCAGATGGTCTTGTCGGGGTACTCTTTTTTTATTCTCTCAATGAATGGACGGAGAGCCTTCTGATTGACAACTTCCCACGGCTCGCCGCCGAGGATCGTGATGCCCTGAATATATGGACGGGCAAGTGACTCGATCACATCGTTCTGGATTTCCTGTGTGAAAAGTTTTCCGTAGCTGAAATCCCATGTGGCTTCATTAAAGCAGCCCTTACAGTGATGTGTGCAGCCTGAAACGTATAAAGATGTCCTTATGCCGACACCGTTTGCGGTATCGCAGTAATATATTCCACAGCAATTCATGGTGGTTCTCCTTTTGTCTGTACTGTTGGAGCCTGCGCGAAACAATCGGCAGGTGGTGTTGATGATTACGTTCCTTGATCAATCGGATAAAATAAGGGGCCCGGGTAGTGGGCCCCTAAGGATTTGATAAATCTAAACTTCTGGTAAATCAGTGATTACTGCTTCAGCTGTCACATCCGCAGGAAACTCCTGCAGTAACAGTTTCAGCTATATAATCAGGTGCGCCTACGTGGAGAACACGAGACTTGATCTCTTTGGTCTTTCCGACATTCCAGAAGTTCTCACCGAGATATCCGCAGGTTCTTCTTGTAACATTCATCTTTGAATGATCCTTGTTATGGCAGCAAGGGCATTCCCATTCGTTGTTCTCATTTACCTTGATCTCTCCGTCGAAGCCGCAAACGTGGCAGTAATCCGACTTTGTATTGAACTCAGCATACTGAATGTTGTCATAGATGAACTTAACGAGCTCTGAAAGTGCTTCAAGGTTATTAGCCATATTCGGAATCTCTACATATGAGATAGCGCCTCCTGAAGAAATGCTCTGGAACTGGCTCTCAAACTTGAACTTCTCAAATGCATCAATGTCCTCACGAACATCAACATGATATGAATTTGTGTAATATCCCTTATCTGTGATATCAGGAATGGTTCCGAAACGCTCCTTATCGATACGTGCGAATCTGTAGCAGAGTGACTCTGCAGGAGTTCCGTAGAGACCGAAGCCAAGACCGGTTTCCTTCTTCCATTTCTCACATGAATTTCTCAGCTTGTGCATGATACGAAGTGCAAAATCCAGTCCTTCAGGACTTGTATGGCTTACGCCCTTCATAAGCTTTGTTACTTCGTAAAGACCGATATAACCGAGTGAGATTGTTGAATATCCGTTAAGGAGATATTTGTCGATCCTCTCACCCTTACCGAGACGGGCGATAGCGCCGTACTGCCAATGAATAGGGCTTACATCACTTGTTACGCCCATAAGAGCGTTATGTCTGCACATAAGAGCTTCATAGCAAAGATCAAGTCTTTCATCAAGTATCTTCCAGAACAGCTCCTCATCGCCTCTTGCAATGATACCGATCTGAGGAAGGTTAAGGCTTACAACGCCCTGATTGAAACGTCCCTCGAACTTATACTGACCATTCTCATCCTTCCAAGGAGAAAGGAATGAACGGCAGCCCATAGGTGAGAATACATTTCCTTCATAGTTCTCACGCATCTTCTTAGCTGAGATATAATCAGGATACATTCTCTTAGCTGAACATTTTACAGCCATCTCTGTGATATAGTCATATTTGCCGCCCTTGAGGCAGTTAAGCTCGTCAAGAACGTATATAAGCTTAGGAAATGCAGGAGTAACATATACGCCGGCTTCATTTTTGATGCCTTCGATCCTCTGGCGGAGAACCTCTACGATGATACGTGCATTTTCTTCGATATATTCATCATTTGGATCGAGATGAAGGAAGAGTGTAACGAAAGGAGACTGACCGTTTGTTGTCATCAGAGTATTGATCTGATACTGGATAGTCTGAACACCGCTGCGGAGCTCATCATTCAGTCTCTCCTGGATCATTGACTCAAGAGTTGCCTCGTCAACCTTGTCGCCAAATGACTTTGTGAATCTTTCCTTATATTTCTCGTAGCTCTTTCTGAGATATTTTCCAAGGTGGATAAGATCAACAGACTGTCCGCCGTACTGTGAAGATGCAACGGATGCGATGATCTGTGTCATAACTGTACATGCAACCTGGAATGACTTAGGGCTCTCAATGAGCTTTCCGTTCATAACAGTACCATTTTCAAGCATGTCCTTGATATTTATAAGACAGCAGTTGAAGATAGGCTGAAGGAAATAGTCGGCATCATGGAAATGAAGGACACCCTCATCATGAGCTTTGCTGATCTTTTCAGGAAGAAGAACTCTTCTTGTAAGATCCTTTGAAACCTCGCCGGCTATAAGATCACGCTGTGTTGAAGCAACTGTTGCATTCTTGTTGGAATTTTCTTCCATAACGTCCTTGTTGCGGTTCTTGATAAGGCTGAGGATGGAATCATCCGTTGTGTTAGCCTTACGAACGAGCTCTCTGGTATAACGGTAAATGATGTATGTCTTTGCAAGAACATACTTTCCGTCCTCCATAAGCTCCTGCTCGATCATATCCTGAATATCCTCTACAAGGATTCTCTTACGTTTCTTAGTTTCAATTCCATGAACGATTGATTCAATCTTTTCTTCGCCGATCTTCTCTTCAGGATCGACTTCTGCATTTGCCTTCTTGATAGCAGTCACGATCTTGCTGCGGTCAAAATCAACTATATGACCGTCTCTTTTTACTACCTTCATCATACCTCTCCTCACTTTTATAGTTGTATATCATGCAGCGGCATCCCTAATACCGACGAACCTTAACCTTCATAAAGATCCGTTTTCAGCCGCTTAAAAAAACATAAGATAACAGGCTAAAAATAATAGCCGATTCAAGTACAGATTATAGCAAAGCGGTTCTCATTTGTAAATAGCAAAATACTAAATATTGTGTCTGACAATTCGTTAATTACTATATTTAGTTAAAAGCACGCATTTACGTGCTTTCTTCTGTATACAAGAATAATTCGATTTACATAACGATATGGATTGATTTACATAATGAAAAAATGAAGCTGAAAATGTGTTTGGGAGATGTGATTTTAGTGTAGATACTGTGAAAAGAAAAAGAAAAACTTTATTTTTTTATTCTTTTGTGATATATATTGTAAGGTGCAAAAAAGGATGATACCGGTAAGAAGTGCCGGAGCACAGATCCATTTTAATGCGGCAGGAAAATGCGGCATTATTTCATATAAATTTTCTAGAAGGGAAGATTAATTATAATGAAGAAAAAGATATGCATGTTTCTGGTAGGTGCTATGTGCCTTGCAGGACTTAGTGCGTGCGGAGACAAGAAGGAAGATACTACCGGCGAGGGCGGAGCTGCTGCAACAACCGAGGCGGGTAAGAATGATGATTCGGTCATCGGAAAGATGAAGTCTGATTATGCCGAGTATGTAACTATTTACGATAAATATATGGAAGTAAAGTATACTCCTTCCAAGACAGAAGTTACAGATAACGACATTGAGAAGGATAAGGCTTCTCTTATAGCACAGGGTACAACGACCGAGAAGCAGACAACAGGTATCGCAACATATGGTGATGCCGTAAATATCGATTATACAGGTTATGTTGACGGAACTGCTTTTGATCACGGAAGCACAGAGGGCAAGGGAACTGAGATCACACTTGGTTCAAGCGGTTATATTGACAATTTCGACGAGCAGATCGTAGGTCACAAGCCGGGAGATTCATTTGACGTTGTTGTAACCTTCCCTGATCCATATACAAATGATGAGACACTTTCAGGAAAGAAGGCTACATTTGATACAACTCTTAACGCTATCGTAGTTAAAAAGGTTCCTGAGTACAATGATGAGCTTGTAAAGTCTCTTACTTCATATGCTACAACTGCTGAGTATGAGCAGGCTATGAGAGAGAAGCACAAGGAAGATAATGAGAAAAATGACAAGACAAAGGATAAGCAGAATATCCTGAATACTATCATCACCAACTCAACCATCTCACAGTATCCTGAAGATGAGATGAAGGGACTTATAGATTCGATGATACAGCAGGTTAAGAGCCTTGCTGAGGCAAACAACGTAGATCTGACAACACTTATTTCTTATTATTATGGACTTCAGACAGAGGATGATTTCAAGGATTACATTTCTAATTATGTAGAGAACTACATTAGACAGAAGATGATCATTGTTGCTATAGCTGCCGCAGAGAACATTGACGTAACCGAAGAGGAGTACGAGGCACGTAAGAAAGAGCTTATGGATAGCTACAGCATCACAGATGATAATACCTTCAATCAGTACTATGCAAAGGAAGATGTTTACTACGTTGTCCTTGCAGATAAGGTTTCAGATTATGTATATGAGCATGCAGTGATCGATAACGGAAGCAATAGTGATAACCAGCAGGTTCAGGATATGCTTACATCAGCAGCAACAACTGAGACTGCAACAGAGGCTTCCTCAGAAGAGACAAGCACAGAAGCAAAATAAATGATACAGGCAGCGGAGAGTTTTATCTCCGCTGTTTTTTGTTGACTTTATCATTTCTTTAGGATATAATTAACTCCGTGTCTAAAGAAATATCATTTTTAAAAGGGCTGGCTTTATGCCGGATCCTGAAAAAAGTGTCATAGAAAGGAATAAAAAATGGCTGAACAGAAGAAAAACATTCTTACCAGTGCCGGTCTCAAAAAGTTAGAGGACGAGCTCAATGATCTCAGAGTATTCCGCCGTAGAGAGGTTGCTCAGAAGATTAAGGAAGCAAGGGAACAGGGAGACTTATCAGAGAACGCAGAGTACGATGCAGCAAAAGATGAACAGCGTGATATAGAAGCAAGAATTGAAGAGATCGAGAAGATCCTCAAGAATTCTGAAGTTATTGATGAAGATTCCCTTGATAAGGAAACAGTAAACTTTGGTGGTACTGTTCATATTCAGGATATCAACAGCAAGGAAGAATATAAATATATGATCGTTGGTTCAACAGAAGCAGACGTTCTTAATGGCAAAATTTCGAACGAATCACCGGTTGGAAAGGCTGTTATCGGACGTAAGGCCGGACAGACTGTTATCGTAAATGCACCAAGCGGTACATTTAATTATAAGATATTAGACTTCACAAGAGGTTAATTATCCGGCTGGAAAGACTTTTTATGCAAGTGCCTGTGCATGTGGACGTACTTGTGCGTGCAGATGCATGGGCATTTGCTATGCAGACCCGGATAGTGTAGGCTGAAGGCAGTGCAGACCGTATTTTTCGAAGAAGGATAGCGGTTTTCTGCACATCAATATAGAATATTAATAGGAAAAATGAGGTGTCAGAATGGCAGAGAATAATCAGAACAATCAGAAGGGACAGGCAAATCAGCCTGTTCAGGATATAAATCAGCTTCTTAAGGTTCGCCGCGAGAAGCTTGCTGCACTTCAGGAAGCAGGAAAGGATCCTTTCGTTATAACAAAGTTTGATCAGAGCTATCATGCAGATCAGGCTAAGAAGGAGTATATCGCCCTTGAGGAGAAGCTCCTTGTCGGAAAGGATATGCCGGATACTGAAGGTATGGATCCTGCAGAGGCAAAGCAGGTAAAAAATGATGCATACAACGAGAGACGTGCCATCATGGATGCAAATCCTATCAAGGTAAGCATTGCCGGAAGAATGATGTCTAAGCGTGTTATGGGTAAGGCTTCATTTTGCAATGTTCAGGATAAGAGCGGAAATATTCAGGTATTCGTTTCAAAGGATACACTCGGAGAAGAAGCATATGCTGATTTCAAGAAGCTTGATGTAGGTGATATCGTCGGAGTTACCGGATATGTATTCCGTACAATGATGGGGGAGATCTCAGTTCACTCAGACAGCGTAACACTTCTTACAAAGTCTCTTCAGGTGCTTCCAGAGAAGTTCCATGGACTTACAAATACAGATATCAGATATCGTCAGAGATACGTTGACCTTGTAATGAATGCTGACGTTAAGGAAACATTTATCAAGAGATCTAAGATCATTTCATGCATCAGAAGATTCCTTGATGAGCAGGGCTTCATGGAGGTTGAGACTCCAATGCTCGTAGCTAATCCGGGTGGAGCAGCTGCAAGACCGTTTGAGACTCATTTTAATGCACTTGATGAGGATCTTAAGCTTCGTATTTCGCTTGAGCTTTACCTTAAGCGTCTTATCGTCGGCGGTCTTGAGAGAGTTTACGAGATCGGACGTGTATTCAGAAATGAAGGCGTTGATACAAGACATAATCCAGAGTTCACACTTATGGAGCTCTATCAGGCATATACAGATTACCACGGCATGATGGACCTCACAGAGGCTATGTACCGTCATATCGCAAAAGAGGTTCTCGGAACAACAACCATTACATATAATGGTGTTGAAATGGACCTTGGAAAGCCATTTGAAAGAATCACGATGGTTGACGCTGTTAAGAAGTATTCAGGCGTTGACTGGAATGAGGTTGCTGACCTTGATGCTGCCCGTGCACTTGCCAAGGAGCATCATATCGAGTTCGAAGACTTCCACAAGAAGGGCGATATCCTCAATCTCTTCTTCGAAACATACGTTGAGGAGCATCTGATCCAGCCTACATTTGTAATGGATCATCCTGTTGAGATCTCACCTCTTACCAAGAGAAAGCCTGAGGATCCAAATTACGTAGAAAGATTTGAGTTCTTCATGAACGGCTGGGAGATGGCAAATGCATACTCAGAGCTTAACGATCCTATCGATCAGAGAGAAAGATTCGCAGCTCAGGACGCACTTGCAGAAGCCGGTGACGACGAAGCAGAGCACACAGATGAGGACTTCCTCAACGCACTTGAGGTTGGTATGCCACCAACAGGCGGTATCGGATATGGTATCGACAGACTTGTCATGATCATGACTGATAGTCCTGCGATAAGGGATGTGCTGTTGTTCCCGACACTTAAATCTATTCAGTAAGGAATGGCGTAAAAACAACGGTTACAGGTAGGCAATGTCGAAATTTACGACCAATTTACGACCAAATAAGAGAACACGTTAAAAAAGGAACTCATGGTTTGAGTTCCTTTTTTTTATAATTACGCACATGGCACAATATCTAATCTGAAAACAAATGGGCAAAAATGCTTGACAAGAGATTGTGCCATGGTATTATGGAAGTATAAAATATTGGAGGGAAATACAATGAAAGACGGATATATTCTAGATTGTGTAAATGGTTCTGAGGTAAGAGCAACGCCAGAAGAGGTTCAGGCTGTTCAACCGCTTTGTAAAATATTAATGGATGATTATGGATATCCTGCAGAGGTAATATCTTCTCATCCACAGTATAGAGTTAAAGTTAGACCAAGCGATACTAAAAAAGAATACCCTGTTGATATAGCAGTCTTTAAATCAGAACGGAAAACAGATGATGATTGCTACATTATTGGAGAATGTAAGAAGAATACAAGAAAAGATGGCCTGGAACAGTTAAAGGATTACCTTCGTTTTTCTAAAGCTGAGATAGGGGTATGGTTTAATGGTTCAGAGAGAGCGTATATAAGAAAATATTATACTGATGGAAAAGTTGAATTTCAAACAATTCCTAATATTCCTAAGTATGGACAAACATTGGCGGATGTAGGAAAGCTTACAAAGGATATGTTAAATCCTGCTCCACATTTAAAAGCAACATTTATTGCAATAAGAAATCAATTAGCAGCAAATGCTGTTGGAGTTACACGTGATGAAGTATTAGCTCAACAGATGATTAATATCATATTTTGCAAAATATACGATGAAAACTTTACAGCCAAAGGAGAGTCTCTAAGATTTAGAGCCGAAGTCGATGAAAAACCTGAGGTTGTTAAAGAAAGAATAATAGAACTCTTTAAGGATGTAAAAGAGTGGAATAAAACTGTAATTGATAAAAACGATTCTATTACGCTTGATGCAGTATCTATTGCATATGTTGTAGGTGAGTTACAGAATTATAGTTTGGTTGAAGCTCCTAGAGATAGTGTAGCGGATGCTTTCGAGATATTTATAGGTCATGCTTTAAAGGGGGGACAAGGTCAATTCTTTACTCCTCGAAATGTTGTTAGAATGATGGTGGAAATACTTGATCCTTCGCCAGATGATTATGTCATTGATCCGGCATGTGGAAGTGGTGGATTTCTTGAAGAAATTCTTCGATATGTCTTTAAAAAAATAGACATAAAAAAAGATGAATATGGTTGGAGTAATGATTTCCTTGGTGAACAAAGACGAATGGCTGTGGAGTATATAAGTGGAATTGATAAAGACTATTTTCTTTCTAAGGTAGCAAGGGCATATATGGCTATTTTTGGTTTTGGAAATAGTAATATTTATTGTGAGGATAGTTTGGAAAATCCCAAACATTGGTCAGCTGAAACCAGAAATCATATTGCATTGGGAAAATATAATATATTATTAACCAACCCTCCATTTGGGTCAAAAATTCCAGTAACCGGTGAGGAAAAACTGGGGCAATACGATTTAGCCTGTAAATGGAAAACGGATAAGAAAACATCAAGCTGGACAAAAGGAAAACTTAAAGATTCCGAATCTCCACAGGTGTTATTTATTGAAAGAGACTTAGAACTATTGGCGGATTATGGAAAGATGGGTATTGTGCTGCCGGATGGAGTGTTCGGAAATGAGACATTTGGATACATAAGAAACTGGCTGTGTACAAAAGGTAGAATAATTGGAATTGTTGACATTCCAGTCGAGACATTCCAACCTCATACTGCTACCAAAACTAGTATTTTGTTTTTCCAAAAATTACCCAAAGATAAAATTCCTGAAAGATATGATATATTTATGGCTATAGCAGATACATGTGGTCATGATAGACGAGGAAATGAGATTGAAAGTGATGATATACAAAAGGTAGCAGCAGCATTTCATAAATGGGAATCTGACCATCCTTTTGAGGAGGAATAAATATGCATGTTTTTACGGTTGATAGTCATAGCATAAATAACTTTAATACATTTGTACCAAATTTTTACTACTATAATGAAGTTGTGAAAAATGAGTATTTGGAGCGCGGAGGTAAGTATATAACACTGGGACAATATAGTGTTGTGTCAGATGGTGAACATTCAGCTATTCCTCGTAATGCAGAAGGAGGAATTCGTTATTTATATGGAAGAAATATAAGAGAGGGAATAATAGATTTTGATCCTATCTCAGATGATTCTTATATTACTGAAGATGCATACAACAGTTTCACTCGTTGTCATATTTCGGAAGGAGATGTTTTAATTGCAATATATGGAACTGTGGGAAAGTCGGCGGTATATAGGAAAGCATATATCGGTTTAGCAGGGATACCAAGACATATATCAAATATTTCATTAAAAAGTAATTCGCCAATATCAGCAGAATACTTGACCGCCTTTTTTAGATCGAAATATGGAAAAGCACAGATAAATAGTTATATGACAGGAAATATTCAACAGTTGTTTTCGTTAAAAAGTATAAGAGAATATTCTGTACCTATACTTCCTCAGAAAATTATGGATGAAATAACAGGTGTTGAAAAGGAAGCTGTTGTTTGTGAGATAAAAGCTAGAGAAAAAATTGATAGAGCGATAGAATTATTTTATGAGGGTATGAAATTTGACCCAAGAAATATAAATGAAGAGAAAGTATTTACAGTATCTAATGCTGAGTTATTTGGTAGTAATATATGGTCTGTAAGTATGTATAATAACACATTTCAAAAAATTGAAGATAACATGGAGGAAAGAACTGGGATTAGTAGGTTGTCAGAGCTTGTAGATATGATGCATGGTGATGAAGTTGGCAGCGATGCATATATTTCTTATGAGGATAGAAATGTGGAAGATATTGCGTTTATAAGGACTTCTGACATAGTAAACAATGAAGTGGATTTATATCCCGATTACTATGTGTCTCCTGAAAATATGGACGGAGTAAAACAAGTGACTAAAAAAGACGATATAATATTTACAAAAGATGGGAAGATAGGTGCTGTAGGAATGATAGTTGAAAGTGATAAAGTTATATTATCTTCTGGTATTGAAATTTTGAGAATTAAACCTGAAGCAATGGAAAACGGAGTATCAGCACAGTATATTTTTACAGCATTATTGGTTCCAGAAGTTGGCTATTATGGAGCTAAAAGAAGAGCTGTTGTTGCTTCAACTATTCCACATTTAAGAGAAAATAGACTAGGAGAAATAGCAATACCTATTGTTGAAAAACAAATGATTGATAAAATAACAATTCTTATCAAAGAAGCATTTGATCTAAAAAATAAAAGAAAAATATTACTGAAATCGAATGAAAACATAATAGATAATTATTTTTTGGAGGAGGCATAAAGCCTCCTCCTTTTTATTCTATCTCGATGTTTCCGCGAATTGCACCAAGTGTATCAGCCCACCATAAATAAATCGATTCATTATTTTCAAGCGTTCCATATCTTAAGTAATATGTTGTTTTGCCAGTTCGCTGGCAGACTATAGGGTAGTATGTGTTTATATGTATTATACTATTCGAATTTACAAGGTTACATTCATCAATATAAATTGCATGTGAGAATTGATTACAGGTTTTTAAACGACCTTGATTTAGAAAAAGTAGTAAATCTTTTTCTTTCAAGCTTTTAATTAGTTTATTTGACTGAGAAATAAAAGATGATTTTAAATGCATATTGCGAAGCTAATCGGCCGGGTTTGCGGAGCAAAACGGCCGCATTCCGTTTCTGAACAGCCGATTTATATCGTGTCATTGTAACCCCCTCCGTTATAATGATGGCAGCCATCCATGAGATGGTGAATACATCATTTAAGGAGGATAATGTATGCAGCTGGATTACAAAGACATCATTATCAAACACTATGCACTATCCATGTCGGGTAGCGAAATTGCTCGTCAGACAGGGGCTAGCAAGTCTGGCGTAAATGACTTCTTAAGAGCATTTAAGAAGTGTGAGGCGCTTCAGTATCCACTACCATCGGGAATCACGAACTACGGGATTGCCATGAAGGTGTATGGATCTGTACCGGGAGCAGGTGGCCGAAATGAGGATATCGAGCTTCCGGATTATGAAGAAGCTGCTAAACTTATGGCGACCAGAAAGAACATGACGCTTATGTTCCTTTGGAACCGCTATAAGAAAAAATGCGAAGAGAAAGGAACCCGTTTTTATCAGTACAGCCAGTATTGTGAGCTCTACAACAAGTGGTGTGAAGAGAATTATGAGACTGCACACTTTGATGCCGTAATAGCTCAAAAGATGGAGGTGGACTTCGCGGGCCAGACCTTTTCCATGACGGATCCTCTCACGGGAGAAATCCTGACGATCGTGGTATTTGTGGCGGTTCTGCCCTACTCTCAGTACATTTATGCAGAAGGAATGCTCTCCACAAAGGAACCGCAGTGGATTGCTGTCAATAATCACGCCCTTGATTACTTTGGCGGTGTTCCAGCCTTAGTAGTCTGTGATAATTGTAAACAGGCTGTCATCGTTAATCAGGACTGGATTGAACCGGAGCTGAATAAGGATTATGCCGACTGGGCTGACCATTACGGCACGGTCATTCTTCCGGCAAAAGTCCGCAAACCGAAGTTCAAAAGTTCCGTGGAAAACGCAGTAGGCGTCCTTGAAAAAGGACTTTTCCACAAGCTTGAAGAGCGCCAGTATTTTTCGCTGGAACAGTTCAATAAGGATCTCTGGAAGGAACTGGAGGCTCTCAATAAGGAACCCTTCAAGAAGAAGGAACACAATAGATACTACTATTGGGAAGAAGAGAAACTTGAATTGATGCCGCTTCCCTCCATGCATTACGAGTACATGGAGAGAAAAACGGCAAAGGTATCAAGCGACTTCCACGTACGCTTTGACAATGCTTATTATAGTGTAGATAAAGCGTTTTTGCACAAGAAAGTATCTATCAAAGCCTCGGCAACAGTTGTCCGTATCTATTCTCTTGCTGGAGAGTTCCTCTGCGAATGGCCAAGAGCAACTCGTAAGGGTCAATGGTCAACCAATCCTGAACACTTGCCGGATAACTACAAAGGGTTTACTCAGTGGAATGGTCCATACTTCATTCAAAAAGCGCAGCTTGTCGGCAGGAATACAGAGACCGTCATTCGTACAATCCTCAAATCCAGGCCTTATGAGGTCCAGACTTATCGTATGTGTCTTGGCATTCTGAACTTCACAAAGAAATACAGTAACAAGGCGCTTGAAGAGTGCTGTAAGCAGGCAATCACTCTGAATAAACAGAAATACACCTTCATCAAGAATACAATCTCCGTAGTTGCTGATGATCTTGGAGAAGCGGGATACCGTCATTCTGCACCATCCAGGAAAGAGCCTGCACGTGGTGGGTATGTGATGCCTCCTGAAGCCTCCAGCATTGACACTCTCTTATCCCGCAGCAAAGCTCTTGCGGATCAGATGCGAGAGGAGGTGGAAGACTGATGCTTACAGGAACCGCTCTCATGAATGAGCTTGTAGATGAGTTGAATGAGCTCAAGCTTTCTATAATGGCTGCCACGCTGGATGATCTGTATCATAAGCCGGGATTCCTGGAAATGGACCGACTTACTCTGATTGCGGATCTGATCGGACCACAGTTTCAGGAAAAGGTCAGTACAACTCTGAAGAACCGATTGACGGCCGCACATCTGAAAGGTTCTCCAGAGGAGTTGGCAGCCTGCGTCGATTCTGAGAAACGAGAGTATCTGCCCTCTGGAATAACAAAAGTGCTTTCTACCCTGGATTTCATTGAGAGAGGATACAACCTGTGTATTCTTGGTGAATCTGATGCAGGTAAGTCCTATCTGGCTAAAGCAATCGGTATTAAAGCCTGCAACCGGTACAACGTTGGCTACTTCCACAGCGAAGAGCTTCTTGAAAGCATGGTGGCGCTTAAAGAGCAGGATTATGATAAGTATGCTCGCAGAATGAAGAAGTATCTCAAATGGGAACTGATCATTCTGGATGACTTCCTGCTTCATACGATCACAGACGAGCGTGAGATCAAGATCCTTTTTGAATTGCTTGAAAAGCGGAATGAACGGCAAAAGAGCACTATTGTGTGCTCCCAGCGTGATCCGGACAGCTGGAAGGCAATGATTCTCAACGATGAAGTGTCCGCTAATTCCATTATGAAGCGTGCCACAAAACACTATACGATCAAGATCAATATCCGATAATTTCGGGTGTGATCACTAAAAACGGGCGGCCGTTTTCACCGGAAAGCGGCCGTTCTAAAACGGAATGACGACCGCTGAGCGCCGTAAACTGCATTTAAAACTTTCATAATATATCCTCCTAAAATAAATGATATGAATTGACGGTGCAAATTAATTATCATATAATAATGATTAGTGAGAAATCTCACTTTATGTACATATTATAGTGAGAAATCCCAACAATGTCAATAGTAGAATGTGAGAAATCCCAACGGAGTTATTATGTTATACGATAGAATAAGTGAATATTGTGAAATGAATAATATTTCTATAAGGGAAATGGAATTACGAGCAGGAGTTGGGGCTGGTTCTGTTTCGAAGTGGAAAAAGGGTGATTATGAACCATCAAAAAAAAGTCTTCAGAAAATAGCTGATTTTTTTAATGTGACTATATCGAATTTAATTGATGAAGAAAACATTGAAATTGAGGAAAATCAAACAGTTTCGGTAAAAATACCTATTTTAGGGAGCGTAGTAGCCGGATTACCAATTGAAGCGATAGAGAATAATCTTGGTTGGGTGGAAATACCCTATAAAATGGCTACACAGGGAAGTTTTTTTGCTTTAAAAATAAGGGGAGATTCTATGCAACCATCGATGTACCAAGGCGATTTAGTTATCGTAAAAAGCGCATCTACCGCGGATAATAATGATATTGTTATAGCCTCGATAGATTCGAACGATGCATGTGTAAAAAAACTTATTAAGCATAAAGAGGGAATTAGCTTAGTATCTATTAATTCAAGTTATGCCCCTTTGTATTTTTCGGAAAATGATATTATGAATGAGCGTGTAATAATTATTGGTATTGTAGTGGAATTACGGAGGAAAATTAAATAGTCCTTTTTTTTAAATGAATACGACCTTTACCTGTACAATGAAAGAAACGGATCTAAACTAAATTAGTTCCGTTTCTTTTTTTATGAGTGTGCGTTGGATTTTCTCTAAACGAAGAATATAATCCGTAGATGCGTTTAATAATTCATGTCTATACTTAGGATTGTCAGTTTTGCGATTGGTGACAAGTAATGCGCTATAAGATAAATCCTCATATATATTGATTTTTGTGACACTTGGTGATATTTTTATTATGTAACATAAAAATAGTTACAAAATAAAAAGAGGTGCGCAATGAAGGAATTTATTGAGAAAAGTATTGGGATGACGATAACCATTGAAAAAGAAGATTACAGTGGTAAGCTTCCAATGATATATACTTCCTTATACGATTTTAAGACTGTAAGAATGCAAAATATAGAATGGTTAATTGCAATTCCAAAGGAAAAAGTCAATTTGTCTCAGTTACGAAAACATCATAGACAGATTGAAAAGCTTTTGGATATTCACTGTGTCTTATATTTAAAGAATACTAGTCCTTATTCTAAAAATACAATGATAGCAGAATGTATTCCGTTTATTATTGAAGATAGGGAAATGTATATACCGTTTTTAGGTATTTTACTTAATTCAAGCAGTGGAAGAAATATAAAACCGGTCCCAAAACTATCATTTTTGACTCAGAGAATGATACTTTCAGCAATTTATGATAAATGGAATAAAATCACTGTCACGAAAGCTGCAGAAGAACTTGGCATTACTAAAATGTCCGCATCTAGATGTTTTGATGAAATTGAATTCTTCGATATGCCTTTTTTGGGTATGCATGGCAAATCGCGAGTTATCAACATGTCTGATGATATAAAAGAAACATGGAGTAGTATTGAGAAATATATGAGAAATCCTGTGATTTCAACATTTTATATAAAAGAAGATTTACACCTTCCTGTAAGAGGAGGGATATCGGCTCTTGCTGAGTATTCAATGATATCTGATAATAAATATCCTACATATATTGTAACAAAAAAGGAACTAAAAAGCCTGGAACTCAAGGACAAACAAGTGGCTGTTAAATATGATGAGCCGGGATGCGTGGTACAGGAGGTAGGATATATTGTTCCTTATAAAGATGAGAGTGTGATCGACCCTCTATCACTTCTGTTATCGTTGCCTGATGACGAAAAAGCTGATGAAAGAATTGAAAAATCACTTCGAGAAATGCTGGAGGAATATGTATGGTAGCAGGATTGTATAAATTTAAAGAGTATTTTAAAGACTATACGGACAGCTATGTTTTAATAGGTGGAGCGGCATGTGATATTTTATTTACTGAAAATGAGGCGGAATTCCGGGCAACGAGAGATCTGGATATAGTTCTTATTGTGGAGGCTCTTACATCTGAATTTGCTGGTAAATTTTGGGATTTCATCAAAGATGGTGATTATAGACATATTAGTGGCAGTACAGGTAAGCCACAGTTCTATCGATTTGATAAGCCGCAGGTAGATGGCTATCCTAAAATGATAGAATTGTTTTCCAGAGCAGAGTTTGAACTAAAAAATCAAGTAGGCATAACACCTTTGCACGTTGATGATGATATTTCGAGCTTATCTGCCATTCTTTTAGATAATGATTATTATCACGTCCCCTTGGATGGTAAAGTGTTGGAAAATGGTTTTTCAGTTTTAAGACCAGAGTATCTTATTCTGTTTAAGGCAAAGGCATATTTGGATTTAAGTTTACAGAAAAATCAAGGCGCAAAAATAGATTCTGCTAATATAAAAAAGCACAAGAAAGATGTTTTGAGACTGGCTGTAGAGATGGTTTTGAATCCTGTATCAGGTTTGCCGAAAACTGTTTTGGATGATATGTATCTTTTTATTGAAAAACTACGAGAAGACGAATTTGATCAGAATAGTTTGAAGACTTATAGGGTTACCAATGGTCAGGTAATAAGTAGACTAGAGAGTATATTCGGACTTTCTAAATGATGGAGAATGTATTATGCCTTTAACTCATGAATTATTACGATGAAAACATTTATGTAACAAGAACTGTGTAAGATTGAATACTTGCGAGAAGGGAAAACTATGGGACTTAAGGAAACAAGCAAATACATGAGCCTGATACTCAGACATAAACCAGAGACTATCGGAATTACTCTGGATGAACATGGTTGGGCAGATGTGGATGAGCTTATTGAGGGCATATCCAGAACTCAGAATTTTAACATGGATATTCTTGAAGAGATAGTCAGAACGGATGAAAAGCAGAGATACTCATTTAATGATGATAAAACTAAGATACGTGCTAATCAAGGACACTCAATCGAAGTGGATGTTGAACTCGAGGAGAAGGAGCCGCCGGAAATACTGTGGCATGGAACAGGTGAGAAGTTCGCAACTTCGATAGATAATATAGGGCTGATTCCCAAGAGCAGACTATATGTGCATTTGTCAAAGGATGAGGAAACAGCTACAATTGTTGGAAGAAGACATGGAAAACCTGTTTTATATATGGTAAATACTAGAGAAATGTATAAAGATGGTTTCAAGTTTTTCCTGTCGAAGAATGGTGTCTGGCTTACAAAAGAGGTTCCGGTAAGGTATCTTGAGAAACAATAGATTTCAAAAATTGAAAAGCTTTTATATATGACGTGGTGCTTATAGGTTTAGAACTTATAAGCGCTTTTTGTTTGGTGAAAGAAGGTGATTATGATGCCAACAACTTCTTTATGGCCGATATGTGCGAGTGCCAAGGGAACAAAGGGAACGATTGCTCAGGTGTTGGAATATGTCGAGAATGAGAAGAAGACTGCCGAAATGATCAAAGAAAGCGAAACGGGCAGTATTGAAGTTATTTCCGGTGAAGATCCGGCTATCATCACTGTCGGCTCCGTCATCAGGTATGTATCGGATAAAAATGCAGGGCTCAGATATGTTACGGGCATCAACTGCATGCCGGAAAGTGCAATCAAGAAGATGGTTTATACGCGTAAGATGTTTGGCGAAAAGGGACGCAGAGTTCTGTGGCATGGTTATCAGTCATTTGCCCCCGGAGAATCAAACCCTGATCAGGTTCACAGGATGGGTGTTGAACTGGCTGAGAAGCTCTGGGGTGACAGGTTTGAGATTGTGGTTGCTACGCATTTGGACAGGGAGCATCTTCATAATCATCTCGTAATTAATGCCACATCATTTATAGACGGCAAGAAATTCAATTGGGATAAGGAATATCCGAGAATGCAGAAGATGTCAGATCTGATTGCAATCAGAGAAGGCCTTTCTACGGTCTCGGATAAAGAAAATGAGATCCTTTCAAATGGCAGCATTAACAATGGCAGATATACACTTGAAAGAATCGTCAAGGAAGATATCGACAGCTGCATCATGGTCACACGTAGTATGGAGGAATGGATAGGCATGATGCGGGCAAAAGGATATATGATTGATGATTCGAGGAAATATCTTCGTATTTATCCCTACGGACACAAGAGATGTATCAGAGTAGATCGGCGCTTTGGAGAGGAGTATACGCTGGAGGCGATTGAGAGAAGGATACTTGAGCATGGTATGTTAGTGGATGCTGAAAGCGAAGAGGGGAAAATACAGAAGACGAACTTGATGAAGAGATGACAAGTCTCTATCATATTTTGAAAGGTGATTCTAAGGATTCTTCGGAAGATGATTTAGAATGTAATCCTGAAGATGACATAGAGGGTAGCCATAGCATAGGTTTTAGAGACAGCCAGAGCAAGACTGATGCCGTTGCTATGAAAGATAAACCTGATAAATCGGCAGGTCCGGAGGGCATTCAGATTATTTATATACGTTTTATCGTTGATATGGGCGGATATTATAAGAGGCACGGACGTATAGCAAGGACGCATTTTCTTCTTCGTGAAGAGCTGACAAAGCTGGATAAATATATCGACGAGAGCCGGTATCTGATCAGAAACAATATAACAACTTCGGAAGAGCTGGAAACAAGGCATGATGATGAGAAGGAAATATTGGATACGTTATCCGAAAATAGAAATAATCTCAGAAACAGAATCAGAAGATGTCGATCGGATCAGAGACAGGAACTACAGAATGAGTTG
>Ga0256404_1001226_pt1 | contig 63851 bp, 53 predicted proteins | sample RumenRJG_01DNA_FD_185990 | JGI IMG/M metagenome (GOLD analysis project Ga0256404, IMG submission 185990) | Bovine rumen microbial communities from Lethbridge, Alberta, Canada - RJG_01 | ecosystem: Host-associated > Mammals > Digestive system > Stomach > Rumen | place: Canada: Alberta | collected...
GAGACAGAGTGAAATATAACCCTGATTACGTCTATCGGACTAATAAGGAAATTGTTTGATCTGCGAAATGTTAAATATATAGTTAAATATCAATCAATGTTTGGAATTCAGCATAGAATGCGGTTCTACTGACCCACTTTCATTTTGCCATTTATTCTTTGTATGACTCCGTAACTGATACCTGTCAGCCTTGATAGTTGCCGCAATGGTGCGCCATACTGAATAGCTTCTATTAGTATCTCGTTACGATCAGCCTTTTCTTTCTTTTGCAGGTCTGTAGGATGCTCTAACTGCCAATGACCTCGCAGATACTGACGAATGTCGTCATCGGTCAAACAGTCATCCGTGGTGTACTCTACATCTGTTATATCTCCATCTAATGTTTCATCCACTAATTCCTTCAGATCGTCAAGAGTGATTCGTTTGAGCACTGCTTTGGTATAGCACAGGGTTGGAAGTATTCCATCGTCGTTCCGATACTCCTGCCAACTACTCCAAGTATATTCTTCTGCCTTGACGCATATCCCTGCCTTAACTGGATTTTGATGAATATATCTTAATAGTGTTACAAAATACTCGATGTCATTTACCGGCTCACTTTTGAACCTGTCCTGAAACAGGTGCCCTACCCTTTGATAACGCTTGTTGTAGTATGCTGCATAGGAAACGGTAAGGCGTTTCAGACTGATGCTAATGCTCTCGGTACGTTCACGTAGCAGCAGATGTACATGGTTTGACATGAGGCAGTAGGCATACACATGGAAGTAAGACGGGATATGTTCGCCATTGTCATCTATCGGATCTACGAGGTTCTGAAGACGGATGAGAAACTGTTGATAATCCTCCTGCTCTTCAAAGATATCTTGTCTGTTGATGCCACGAAGCATCACATGGTAGATGCCAGTTCCTGAGGATGTTCGAGGTTGGCGAGGCATTGGTTAAACCACCTTTATTCCTTTATTAGTTAGATTCTGTATTACCATTGCCTTCCAAGAGGGTAAAGCGGCCCGTGCTTGCCTTATCACATCTTCTTTGTCGGAATCCTTTATATTGGGAAGTGTTCTGAATCATAGAGATGAGTTGGGCGTTATCCACAAGATGTCCGAAGTAGAATATCTGATGTGCTGCGAGATGTTGGATGTAATTCAAGAAGTCTGATGTTTGATGTTACTTTTTATCTTCACATAGTTGCTCATCAATCTTTAACCTTCTCTTGTTAATCTCATTGATTTGAGCAATCGCTTTATTTAACAATTGAGTTAACTCAGCACGATTTCCATCTGTGTCATTTGGTTCCCGTCCCAATACAACATCAAGTAATGCAACAGCTGCTTTGAAAGACTCCTTACAGTGATACGAATCACAAAGTTTGTTACATAAATGATCACAATATTCTTGAGACTTATTTGATGAAAGACCTTTAAATGCTCCATTATCACACATTAGTCTGTAAGCATAAAGGAGATGATATTTGACCTTCTTATATTTCTTATCTATGACATGTCTGCTAATCATTTCATCCAATTTATAATCGGCTAATGCACATGTATAATAATAAGCAGGATGCGTATTTTCAGAATAGACTACTTTACCTTTTCCATTGTACTGATTGAGGATGCTACCATAATAGCCCCTTACATTGTGAGGTTCTCCCATCATCATTGATATGAAAGCTTTCGTCTGAGCTGCTATCGTAATTACCTTGTTCTGAGGGACAGCAGTTTCCGTATTGCGATACTGCTTAGAGCGCCTTTCGTAATACAATCTTTCGTATTTCTTCTGGGCATTGTAATAATCTTCTATTGTGTGCTGTATCTTCAGAAGGGATACAAGTTGTTCCCGCACAACTTCGGTTTGACTATTGTTTCCTATAATAACTTTGTCAGTGGTAGGTTTATCCTTCGATGCTATAATCTTTACCGACAACAATAAATCGTCTATACCTCGAATTTCTCGATTTAAATATAAGACATAACAAGTCTGACAACCATTCACAATTTGATAATCATTAAGATTAAAATTTCTTCCAATCTTGCTAAAGTTTTTTACGACGACTGTTATTCCATTATTCATCGCAGTAAAAAGCCCTAGATCGCCATTTCTCAAAGAGTGTGACATGGCATCATTAACCGGATTCATGCCTTGGAAATCACGTACGTTGTCATAAAAGACAGATGATATTAGCTTGTTAGAGTTGTCAATATATAATTTTTTCAACTCGCCATAGGGAATAAGACAAAGGTAACTCTCCTGTATATTAGGTACTACTGGCATATCAAGTTTTTGCTCGACCTGGATACAGATTTCATTCTTAGTTTTAGTATCTTTGTAGAAATCAACTATCTTATCTCTATCAACAATATCAGGGTTAAATGGCTGTGTCAGACGCAATTTATCCAACACATCCTTTGTCTTTGTTAATCTTGCTGTGAAATCATCCTGGGCCCTATATTTTCCACCATATGCAAAATAAAAGTCACATGTAGCTTCTTTGCCATCTTTAAACTTAGCACTGTAGCTGTAGATATGTTTTATGATTTTTCTATAATCAGTAAGATCATTGTTTGATGGCGGTAACGCTTTTTCACCAGCAATTTCACGAAAAACATATTCTACTCCATCCAATGCTTTGCCTACCTCTCCGATATTAAGGCTCTCCTCATTTTTTGCCTGAATGAAAACAAACTGTACATCTAAATACCCATTAGCATGAAGCATATCATCTACGTCTTGAATCGTTGTAATAATACGACCATTAACAACTATAAGGAGTCCGTCAATACCCCAATCACTACCATTGCCGATATTGATATCATCAATGAGAGATTTTGTGATAGTCTGATTACGTATATATTTGGATGTAACGCAATAAATAACAAACTTTTCAAAAGCCTCATTTTGTTGCAACATCTCATATCCATACGAAGATACAAAGTCATCAAAATGTGATTTAGTAATTATATACATATTTATTAGAGTTTATTGTCTAAACAAATTGAAATGACTCTTTGACGAGATCAACTTCGACGCCCGTCAGGCTTGATTTTATATTGGTATAGGGTGAAATAGAAAGGTTCGTTTAAAGAAAAACTTCGAGATGGCAGGGGACAGTCCTTGATTACCTTTATCTCTATTTGGGATCGCCTAACGGCGAGAAATTATGTAAACACTCAATTGCTTCGGATGCCCTTTAAACAGAGAGCATCCCGATTTCGAGATTTCTTGTTTTTAACTAAGTTTTAACTTCTATTTGGTAGCAATGGCAGGCAGAAGCAATGCTTCCAGGTCATTGTTACCATATATTGCCTCACGCCAAGCACGTACAAGGAAGTCCTTGATCTCATGTCCAAGCCTCTTGGCCGTTTCAATAATTGTCATATAAGCAAGTGCCATCTGAAGACCATCCTCACTGCTGTGATGTAATGAGGTCTTACGGGCTCGTGTGATAGGCCTCACAGTTCTTTCTGCTTCGAGGTTATCAATTGTATAACGGCCATCGTTACGATAATTAAGCAACTCGTCCCAGCCATTAAGCATATAGTTAAGCGCAGTAACCATCAGATCACTGTATTTACTCCCCTTTGTTCGAAGCAGGTATTCTGCCCTGTCATGCAGGGCTATCAGCGTATCGGTAACATCCTTCTCCGCTCGTCGTTTCTTAATCTCTTCTGGCGTGCGTTCCATGAGGATGTTCTCGTTTTCCACCATGTACAGATAGCCTATCTGATTCCTAAACCAGCCAGCATCTTTCTCCTTGCTGATTTCTTCAGCCATATCATACTTGCATAACACATGTGCCCAACATAGGCAATGTTCCAACTCAGGATTGTCACGTGTCAACTGCTTGTATACAATAAAAGCATCAGACATTATAGCACCCTTAAAATCACCAAGGAAAGTATTTATCGGTCTCGACCCCCTACTGTCGTTTTCGTCATTATCATATAGGAAGTAGACCATTCCCGTTTCCTTGTTGACCAGCACCCAGATGTATTTCTTGTAATAGCTCCCCAGATCGGTTCCGTCACCTTTTATTTTTATCCTGACCCATTCCCATGTCTCATCAATGTTTACGAATGAGCCTGGAATCAGAAGTTTCTTCTTTATTATATCGAGCATTGGCATCAGTGGTTTGATACCTTTCTTCAGCCAGTTCATGCGGGTGTTGTCACAGCAGGTAAACTTATCCATCTTCATACGGATACCTTCGCGATAGTTTGGTGTCAGCACCTGAAAAGCATCGGTTGCCAGATCTGCCACAAATTCCAGTGTACCATGGGTTCCAGGAATAATGTTGGTATTGGGACGACGGCCTGCAGCTTTCTTCTCATCGACGGGGACAAAGTAATCATGTCGCTTTCCATACTTATCTTCCAATATAGCCACCTTATAACAAGTGCAGCGTACATAACTTACTCTGTCATATTCTTCCACGTCCTTGAAACCTATGAATTTCATATCCAAAGGAATACCGGTGATATCGCATTCCAAGACATCCACCTCAGCTGCATCCATCTTTGTATAGGGGCCACGAGGACCACGTTTCTCATCAAGATGTTCAGACTTAACCTTCGTCTGATCTATTTTGCCCTCTTCACCCTGAGGTGTTTCAGGCTGCTGGTCGTCGGAAGAATCGTGATTTCCGTCATAGTCTTCCTTATCTTGATCACGCCCACGCCTCTCATCAACGCGCTTCTTTGCCTTATGAGTTTTCTGGCCAAAGGTATTCTTATTGTGGCGCTGGTTCCTGTCTTCCAGATTGCGGATCTGTTTCTGATAGGCCTCAATCTGGGCACTCAGCTTCTCCACAAGCTCCTCGTTACGCTTGCTGCTGGCATTCACGCTATCAAGCGTCTGCCTAAGAGTGTCTATCATATTAAGCAGGTTCTTGACAGTTGCCTGGAGGCTGTTTATCTGATTGATATAATCCTGACGTTCCATATCCGACAACTGGTCCTCAGTCTCTAGACTATTCTCTATTGACTGTCTCAGATTGCTCTCAAGGAGTATCCGCTCTACCGTTGTCGCCTTCTTTCTCATTGCAGCGGCAAAGGTATAAAGAATTACTGAAACTGCCAAATATTTTTGCAACTATTTTAAATTTAATTATCTGATATTCAGAAAGTTACGGTTAAAAAACGGCTGTAAGATTCTATCCAACCAGAGCACCCGTACCCCCCTACGGAAAAATGTTAAATCCGTATAACATTCCTGACAGGGCAGGAAAGCAACAAAACCAGGTGTTTCCATTTTATCTGATAATGAAGTCCACTACCGTTTTCATTCAATACGGGCCTGTTACTCTTTACCTTCATGAATTTTAGTTCCCTTTCGAGAGCTTTCACATATAATATATAAGCATCATTCTCATATCTGACTATCTTCAGCACTCTACGGGACTTGCTCATGAAGATAAACACATCGCCGTTGTAAGGGTTGCGATGGAGAAGCTGCTCTATCACCCTGCATAAACGATACTGACCCAAACGCATGTCGGTTACACCGTCAACAAAGTAATATCTTAGTGAACCTGTCAGTGCTAACATAAGCCCTCCATCTTTTTAACCAGACTGGCAAGGCTGCTGTAACTGATATTCTGATGACGTATCTCAAGACCATTGCGAAACTGGATGGTGAAAGACCGGATCCACATGGGATCTTGATTCGGGTTCCTTGGAGTTTCCTGCCTTGGTCTTTCAACCTCAGAAGGAATATCCGTTACTTCTATGGGTACAATGGAAGGGCTGTTCTCTGTTGGATTGCTCTTTTTCTTGTACCATTTCTCAAACTGGGCATAGACGATTCCATTCTCCTGACAGAAAGTAACTATTGACTTGCCTGAAGACTGAACCTCGTCTTGATATCGTTTCCATAACTTTTCAAAGTCTTTACTTGTTGCCATAACGTAAACTTTTGGTTTCCGTCGGCAAAGGTACACATTATATATATTATGACCTAAGAAGCAATTGAGTGCTTACTCATTATGTGGATTAAAGTGCCACAAAGCGTCTGTATTAACAGACTCCTTTACCTTACGGAAGTACGATAGGATTCTTGGAGGAATTCTTGGTAAAGCCTTACGTGGAACATAGAGACCATATCAGACTCACCATTTCTTTAACCATCAATTACGTAACGGTACGTTTAAAACGTGACCCCCAATTCATTCATCATTTCAACCAGGGTAACACATTGAACACCTACCGATGCTGCCGCATCAGGTATCTTCACCTTGTTCCTACGGGCTGGCTCGGAAGTCTCATACGTCACTATCTTGACATTCTGCGGGTCAGTAGCAGCCATAGCAATAAGGAAGGCATCAGCTGTTGTACTTCTCGCAAACTCATCTTTGGCTGCTTGAGTAAAAATGCCAGCATTTGCCCAATTAATAACAGCAGCATATTTCCCAATGACCGCAGCTGTTGATGTACTGAGATAGAACCCCTGAGGCAGTTGAGATGCTGACCATACCGTGAGGTCATCCCCTAGCACATTTATCTCATCTTTGACCTTATCGATGCTTGCTATGCTACCGCTTACAGCCAGTCGGTTTATCATTGTCCAGAAACTTAGTCCAACATGAATAGGTGCAAAGCGCTTCTTGGTTTCAACGAATATATTAGTATCTAGCAGATATATCATCGCACTTCCCTCCTATCTAGCTATAAGTTTATCGAATGTAACTCCGTGACAACCAGTAAGACGATAAGCATCGTTGTAAGATAACTGATTGGACTTTACGGCATTCCCCAAGTGCACCAGAAAACTAAATCCCAAACGACGCCGCGTTGTAGCATAATAGTCGCCACCGCTTTTTCCGGTCTCTTTCTTTGCTGGATGTTCATGCACATAGGCCCAGTAAGCATCCATATACACCCGGTAATCGGCATCACTAATCAGTCTTTCTTCATGCGCCCTGCGAGCCATCATAATCTTGCTCACACGGAAAGTACGCGCCATGGCATCTATGTTGCCGTTCCATTTATGCTGTAGTAATGAACCATCCACAAGGAACTGAGCGGCAACCTTGTCACAGAAATCCTCCCGCTGGTCATCATTGTCTGAACCGCTGCCATAACCAGAACTGAAACCTATCAGAAGATGGGCAAATTCGTGTATCAGTGTGAAATACTGTGCTTCCTTACGATCGTTGTTATTAACGTAGATAAATGGAGCAAAATTATCTATTAAGGCAAAGCCGCGACAATCTTCAATACTGACCTGACGGCGGTTATATGTGCCAACGTATCCCTGCACACTCACGATGCAACCTATTTCCTCCAACCACTCAATAAGTGTACGAACCACAGCTGCAATGTCGGCCACATGGAGTGCCCAGTCGGGCTCCTTCCGCAACAGTTCCCGGGCGAAGTCAACCGTCTCTTCTACACTCCTACCCACACAACATCCAACAAACATGGCAGCACCGATTTCATTTTCGCGCAAATAATCAGACAGCCACTCTTGCTTACGCTTCAAATCTATCACAGTATCATATAACTTGAGATTAAACTTAGGATGCCTGTCCACCGTCCTAAAAAATGGGATTGGCATAGGCTCTTTTGGCTCTTCGTTAAGGAAAAGATAGCCAAAAGGGACATGCACCTGATTGGCAAAGTCCTCTAACTGTTTAACAGTAGGCATACGTTCGCCGTCAATCCACTTACTAAAAGACGGATTCTTCTGAGCATACTCATCCACGGACTGTCCATTGCGCTCAACAGCCCATATCAGCATCTCTCTCTTTATGTTCAGTCTTTCAAGTTTCATACTTTTATGTGATAAAAGTAATCAATTTCTCTTTTGTCGTTATTACTAATTCCGTATTCTGTGCTCACACTATACTCTTTTCTCTCGCTGACTCGCATTGTTAATTGTTAATCCGATTTGTTTATGCGGCTTTGCCGCTTAAATTAATCCAGCCTCTTCGCAGAAGTGGCTGATGCATTAACTGCGTGAAGGGAAAGGCTGTTCATAGAGTAACTACGTAGTTGGCTTTCATACCAGTACGTTCCTCGTAGGCCTGCTTCATTTTCTCTTCAAGAGCTGCTACGGCATTCATCTTTTTCTGTTTGGCTGCCTTAAAGCGGTGCAATGCTTCTTCTCTCGTCATCATAAGCTATTTCTTCTATCTTGACTTTTCTGCTGCAAAATTAAGCATTTTATTCGATATCTGCAAGGATTATGCCGTTTTTCTGCAAACAGAAAGCTTACGGGCATCCTTACGCACCTCACCAGCATGCAACTCGTCGAAAGAACGGGTGAGGCTATCCGCAACCATCTTCTGCTGAGCATTCAACTCCGATTGTATTGTCGTTATCATATCTAGTATATTTCAATTGTTAACTATTTTTACTCCCCTACTCTCTTCGCGGACCCTTCAGCCACCATTCAACCCTCATTCAACCACCATTCAAGGTGTCCTTCCAGACCTTTTAGCCAAAACGCACTCACTTTTGTCAAATTCCTTCTTACTTGACCTTCGGTCGAGCCTGCTCACGTTAATTTCATCGACCTCAAACGCGACTCGGCCCTCAGAGTCCTACCGGCTACCGCCGGTGAGGTTGGGGGTATCTTTGCGGATGTCTATGAAACCGAAGTCGGGGTTCTCAAGGAGGTCATACACCTTGCGGGCCTCAGAGTCGGCAGAGACAAAGCTCAGGATGTCGGCCTCGGTGCTGGCCTGGGCGAACATCTTGGTGTCGTTGGGCACCACAACACGGGGCTGTATCGCGACACCACGTTCACGCTTCACCCGCAGAATGGTGCGCATGAAGCCTGCGGCACACTCTGCATGGTTGTAGTGGAACGGTAGCACTTGGAGGTACTGCATGGGCAGGTGCGAGAGGTCGTCCTTCACGCCATACTCGGCCAGAGCAATGGTGGACACCTTACAGGTGACACCCTGCTCCACGAACTGGCGGAACCAGTCCATTGCTGCCGCATGCAACGGCTCGTCAGGATTCATCAGGCGGATCAGGAATCCGCTGTCGAGTAGTACTGCCTGCGCCATCTTCATTCTCCTCTTAATTCATGTACCCACGCGTCGGCATCTTTCACACCCTTCCACGAGGGGGCTGAGAGGCTGATGAGGCGTTGCATGTAGGTCTCGTCGAACTGGCGAGGGGCTGCAGAGGCGGGTGCCACATCGGGCAGACGGAGCGTGAGGAAGTAGTCGCGAATCTCGCTCTTGGGCATCACCTCGCCCACCTGGTGGTTGCGCCACGGCCCGGCAGAATGCGTCATCTGCATGAGCGCCACGGCTGAGTAGCGGCTGTACTCGAGGTACACCTTGTCGAACAAGGCAGCAGCCTCGGGCTTGAGCGTAAGGTTGTCGGTCACGCCGGCGGTGTTGATGCTGCGGCTGCGGTACCGCTTATAGGTGTCGTACACCTCGGGCACCACGGGACCGTAGGTCCAGGCAATCATGTCCTCGTCGAACAGAGGTTCACCGAACGATGCCAAGTGGAATCCCTGCACGAAGTAGAGCAGCTTCTGCAGCTTGAGGTTGGAGATGGTGTCGCCATGCTCCACATCCACTCGCGACAGAATCTTGTGCGCTATATCTAAAACATTGTATGCCATAATCGTATTTCGTTTTATCAATTGTTATACCTAAATTACTTGTCCCCTGCGAACGGGGGCGGGATTATTCCCTCACTGAGGGATTAAGATAGGAGAGGTGACCGAGGTGGCCGACCACCTCTCCTATGGTCGCATTCTAATATAACGTTTTTTCACCTTAGAACGTCAGGTGCGTTTCACCGGCCCAGTCGGTGTTGACGGTCACGCCAGTGATGGTGATCGACGAAGAGCCGGAGCCATTGAAGAAGGCACCAGAGAGCCACGTGATGTGGTTCTGCTGCATGGGCACGTCGAAATCACGCTCGTACAACACGTTATCGTCATCATCGAGGGCCGTGACCTTCAGGGAGATGTCGCTCTCCTCCGCGTGGAGGAAGGTGTACAGGTCGAACTGCTTCTGCGAGCCCGACGAGACATCGACGGTCACCGTCTGCTTGCTATTCACACTGCCAAAGCCCGTGAGGGCATTGAAAGCGCCAGAGCCACCGGTATAGTAGAACCGCATCCGCTTGACATCAGCCGGTATCTCGTCGTCCGTCAGCACAAAACGGCATAGGGACACGATGCGGTCGAGGGAGGCTGGCTGCTCCACAGGGTCGTCGGCAATGGTCACCGTAGTATGATAGAGGAACGTCTCGGTATAACCCTGGGCGTTGGTGAACTGGATCTTCCCCAGATTAGTCATCGTGGGATTGCCATTGGAGCTGTGGCCCACGACCACCAGGGTGTAGTCGCCCGGTTCCAGTTGGAAGTGTGCCGTGCCGTAATTCGTCGTCTCCTTGGTCTGGTTGACCTGCTTGACGCGCGAACCGTCTTCATCGTAGATGGCGAAGTTCAAGCGCGTACATACCGTAGATGCCTGTTGCTGGCCTGCACGGGTGGTTGTGCCATTTGTCGCCCGGGTAAGACTGCCGAAGGGGGTCTTTTCTATCTCGAATACGGTAACCGTCAGGTTGGCGTCTTTGTCAGCGGCCGAACCGCTGACCGCAGACTCATCCTGAAGGATGGGCTTCTCGCAGGCCGCCATCACACACAGTGCCACTATCGTGCACACTGCAAACAGGGAAATCAGCATTTTTTTTACCGAATACTTCATCATAGTTTTGTCCTCCCATGATTAGAAGTTAACGGTATTGTTCTGCAACCAGTCTGTCTCCACTTGGAAGGCAGAAGAAGTAATCGCAGTCGAAGTAAAGAGCGGACCACTAAGGACTGTCTGTCTATTTCGTTTCAAAGGGACGTTTGCCACATACTTGGTAAACATCACATCCTCGTTCGTATCGAGTACATCAATCGTAATGTTCACCGTCTGCTCGTCAGTGGCCAAGAACACGAAACTACCCACGTCAATTGTAGCACCTACTGCAGCAGATGGCGTATTTGTGAGATTGAAACCAGTGTTACTAGTGGCTAAACCAGTTGTGGGGTTAAAGCTTTTGCCTCCGGCAGAATACGTCGTTCTTATCTTACTGACACCCTCAACACGGTTATCAGTAGAGATAATCCGAACTTGAGCTATAATACGGTTTAGTGTAGCACTCAGATTGACGGGATCTGCACTTGTAATATTCACCGCCTGCGTCTTGACAAACGTCTCACGTGCCCGTTCACTGGTATAACCTGCAGCAGTAGGGCTCGTCAGTGTAAACACATCACCATCGAAATAACCTCGCCCTATAACCACCATGGTGTAGTTGCCTACAGGTAGGTTGCACTCAAACTCACCGAAAGTGGAATAAGTAGTGCCATCACTTTTAATCTGAGTGGTCTTAAATACCTCTGTCCCACCAGAATAGAATGCCAGATCAATGGCCCCTACTCCATCGTAAGAAGCTGGATTTACAGCCGAACGCGTTGTGCCTCCGCCCGATGGCATCTCCTCCGTCGTGATGGAGAAGTCATTGACTCGCACCGTGACCGGTGCTGTCGCTTTCTGGTTCGCTACTTCGGTTTCTACACACTCGTTGGTGCAGCCTGTGGCTGCCAGCAGCACGATGGCTGCCATCATTAAATGCTTTTTCATTTGAATAAAACGTTTAAGTTAATAATAAAGGTAAGACGTTGTGTCAATACCAAATTATTTAACGTTTTATCTTATGAAATCGTATCAGAGAGTGTGTAAATAATTATTTGTTGCAACGAATTTGTTTGGCGATGGACACGAACCTGCGCAGAGCCAGCGAGCAGTCGGGATGGCTTTGGCGCCAGAACTTGACTTGTTTACGAAGCGGTGCTTCGTGCTTCACGATGAACAAAGATGTAACCAAGTAACAGCTTAGTTCATCGTGAACCATTGAACATTGAACATTGAACATTGAACATTCTTTTTCTTCTCTTGAACCATGAACCATTAACCCCGAACCATTAACCAGAAGTCCTTCGACTTGCTGAGTGCGGCGGGAGATTTCGGCCTTGTCATTCAACAGATAGACGCAGATGAGCATCAGGGCGGCAAACTTCTTGCGGTTGTCATCGTTGTCCTCGAAGACTATGTCCGCATACTGATAGAGGAAACGCAGGCGCTGGCGGTCTTCCTTATTGAGCGCCTGGGAGCCCTTCTTGCCATGGAGATGACAGAGGAGCTCGATGAGCTCGTCCTCGAAATGGCCTATGACAGGATCCTGCAACAGCTGCTGGGCATCCTGAGTCTTCAGGCGCACATCAGCAATACTGATGCCGGGAACGGCTATGCGCATCTTGTCCTGGAACATGGAGAATACCACCGTCAGAAGCACCTGACCGTCACGCTCGCGAATGGCCTGTATCTGACCATCGCTACCCTCCATCGGTCCACTGATAATGGTCACCATGTCACCCTCGCGCACTTCGTCAGTCGGTTCACCATTGACAATCTGGAAGTCATAACGCTTGATGACGGTCTTGAAGCGTTCCATCTCCGCATTGCTAATCTCGATGGGAACGCCATTCTCGTCACGATAGGCATACAACCGGCTCCTGAGCACCTTGTTCCATGGTGCATCCAGAATCTGCAGCACCACCTCCTTCGGTTGACAAATGAAGATGTAATGGTGTAAGTCGTTGCGCAGTGCCCGTTCGTCAAGCATCGCATCGTACGACTTGTATTCGTCATCCGGTGTCGCCATCCGCTCCACCGGCCGTTTTTTCAGGTCACCGAAAGGAATGAAATGTTCGAAAGGCGGCAATGGGTAGTGACTATCATCCGAGAGGTTTTGCACCCGCCTCTTGCCGCTGAATATCTCGCCTATCAAGTCAGCATCCGGATGGCGCAGAATGCACCACCGTTTCTGGTCGCTGACCACTGTTGATTCATTTTTTCTATCTTCCATATTGTGTACAGCTTCGCTTTGCCCGCGCGAACAATGCTCGTTTGGACTGGTTATTTTTCGGGAGCAGTGACTCTGCATCCCTACCGTCGGTCCATCCCACCATCGCGTAATCCCTTGTCAGTCTTAGAGTTAGACCTTCAGTACAGCGGCGGACTTCCCTGTCTGTGATACGTGCACAATGCCACTTATCACGACAAGTGCACAATATCGGTTGCAAAGGTACAAATAATTTTCGAATAAACATTAAAGAAAACAAAGAAATTTTATTTTATTTTTCTTTTTATTCCTAAACATCGAAAAACACGAAAAACACGAAAAAATAGCGGTAAATTCTTACAGATGATATGTTTAATTTTGTTTGAAGCATATTAAAAGCGAGCTTTTATAAGTGCTTCTAATAAAATCAAACCTTTATTCAGAACGCGTTCAGAATAAAGCAGACCGCGGTCTGTCATCTGGAAGAATTATTTTGTTTCTTTCGTTTATTTAGATGTTACAGTCTATAGATGTTTGTACTAAAATCTCACGATTCGCTCGGGTTTAACTTTTTCAGCGTTGAAGTTCACAAGCAGTCCTAACTTGTACCCTGTCAGAGACAGGTAGTTGACGACTTGTGCTGTGTGAACCGGAAGGAGTTCATCGACCGCTTTTAGTTCTACGACTATTTTGTCGTAACATACAAAGTCGGCAATGTACTTCTGTTCGAGTTCCTCTCCTTTATACATAATGGTGAAACTCTTTTCACGCTCAAACGGAATACCCTGAAGCATTAGTTCCTTTTCAAGGGCTTCCTGGTAGACTTTCTCCAAGAGCCCAGGGCCAAGTTCTTTATGAACCTCATAGATGGCTCCCGTTATCTTATATGATTCCTCAGCGTAGAGTAATGACATTTTATTATCTTTTACATCGAAAAGTTCTTTTTACTAACATCGAAAAACACGAAAAACACTAAAAAAAATGAATGTAGATGACAATCTTGTAATAAGATTGCTTTGTTCGAGAACAAAGGTTTGATTTTGATGGAAGATTGATTAAAAGCTTGCTTTTATAAAGTCTTCAACCAAAATGAAACTCATCATCTACATTCTTTTCGTTTCTTTAGTTTCTTTAGATGTTACACCACATTATCATCAATAATAAAAATACTTTCGTATATTTCGTTTATTTAGATGTTAATATTTATCCGTTAGATCAGTTTTTTAACTTAATTTGTGGATGACTAAGCCGCTGCGGAGCTTGGGCTCGAACCACGTGGCCTTTGGAGGCATGATTTTGCCGCTGTCCGCGATATCCATGATCTGCTGCATCGTCACAGGATACAACGCCAGGGCAGCGCGCATTTCACCTGAATCCACACGACGCTTCAACTCACCTAATCCACGCAGACCTCCTACGAAGTCAATACGCTTCGATGAACGCAGGTCACCGATGTTCAGGATCTCATCCAGAATCAGCCTGCTGGAGATATCCACATCCAGCACTCCGATAGGATCCGTATTGTCATACGTTCCCTCCTTGGCTTTCAGGCTATACCAGTGCTGGTCCAGATACAGCGAGAACTCATGCAACTGCTGGGGCTTGTAGATGTCCGTGCCTTTGTCCTCTACCGTGAAATTCTTGCCCAGGGCAGCGAGGAATTCCTCCGAGCTCAGCCCGTTCAGGTCTTTCACCACACGGTTATAGTCCAGGATGGTCAGTTGCGAAGCCTGGAAACAAACAGCCATAAAGTAGTTATACTCCTCATCACCCTTGTGGTTGGGGTTCTGCTTCTGTTTCTCTGCACCCACCAGTGCTGCAGCGGCACTGCGGTGGTGACCGTCAGCAATATACAGTGAGGGCATCTTGGCGAATTCTGCCGTGATGGTCTGCATATCCTCGTCATTGTCTATCACCCAGAACTGATGACGGAAACCGTCTATCGGGGCAATGAAGTCATATTCCGGCTTGGTGGCAGCATAGCGCATGATGAGCTTGTCCAGCACGGCATTGTCGGGGTAGGCAAAGAATACCGGTTCGATGTTCGCATTATTCACGCGGACGTGCTTCATGCGGTCTTCTTCCTTGTCGCGACGCGTCAGCTCATGCTTCTTGATGTTTCCCTTCTGGTAGTCATCGGTATGGGCACACACCACCAGACCATACTGTGTCTTCCCGGTCATGGTCTGAGCATATATATAATAATGTTCGCGCGCGTCCTGTACCAGCCAGCCGTTGTCCTGGAATTTCTTGAAATTCTCTGCAGCCTTCTCATACACCCTGGGGTCGTACTCCGAAGTCCCTACGGGGAAGTCAATCTCGGGTTTGATGATGTGGTAGAGGCTCTTTTCGTTGTCGCCAGCCTCAGCCCTTGCTTCTTCACTGTCCAGCACGTCATACGGACGGCTTTCTACCTTCTCCACCAGTTCCTTCGGTGGACGAATTCCTTTGAATGGTTTTACAATTGCCATAATATTATGTTTTTTATGAATGCATTTTAAATTGGGTACAAAGTTAGTGCAAATTGAGTGAAATACAAAGAAAAAAAACATTTTTTTACTTTTAATATTAACGACCACGGATCTAACGGATCTAACGGATAAATATTAACATCTAAATAAACGAAAGAAACGAAAAGGATTCTTTCAGATGACAGACCGCCGGTCTGCTTTATTCTGAACGAGTTCTGAATAAAGGTTGAGATTTTTTGAAAGCATCTTGAAAGTTCACTTTCAGAAGTGCTTTAAAACAAATATCAACTTATCATCTGTAAGAATATACCGCTATTTTTTAGTGTTTTTAGTGTTTTTCGATGTTATAAATAATTAATGGCAAATTAACGGTCAAATTAACGGTCATTAATGTTCAAGAGAAAATATCCATATAATCCGTAAGATTCTCTGACCAAGGTACAGAGTGTGGCGCTGTAATCGTGTTCGCTTTAAATATATTCGTTAGATTAGTTAGATTAGTGGTCGAAATAAAAAAGGGCTATCTGTGGTTGAATAAATAAAATCGCGTCATTCAGCGTATAGTCAGAAAGAAATTTTATTCTGTTTTTTTGGAAAAATGAAATTTTTGTTTTATTTTTGCAAAATAATATGAACACGGACGAATATAAGACCATATCCGCGACTAGCGAAGGCTATTACACGGAGAAGCGAAGCAAGTTCCTAGCTTTTGCCCATCATGTGGATACTGTCGACCAGGTCAAGGATATCATTGCCGGATATCGGAAGAAATACTACGATGCCCGCCATGTGTGCTATGCCTATATGCTGGGCCCTGAGCGTCAGGACTTCCGTGCCAATGACGATGGGGAACCTTCGTCAACAGCTGGTAAACCTATTCTCGGACAGATCAATTCCAATGAACTCACGGATATCCTCATCGTGGTGGTACGCTACTATGGTGGCGTGAACCTGGGGACCAGTGGTCTCATCGTAGCCTATCGCGAGGCAGCGGCTGATGCCATTGCACATGCCACTGTCGAAACGCGCCAGGTGGAGGAACTGGTGAAATATTCTTTCTCCTATCCCCAGATGAATGATGTCATGCGTATTGTCAAGGACATGAATCCACGTATCATCTCCCAAACCTATGACAACACCTGCGAAATCGTCCTCTCCATCCGCAAGTCCGAAGCAGAGGAGCTCCGCCAGCGCTTAGCAAAACTCCTGTAAAATAAACCACGGAGTATATATTTAAGACCACGAATCTAACTAATCTAACGAATCTCTTTTATCTTCAAGAATTAGAGAATTGGAGAATTTATATTTACGACCACAGATTTAACGGATTCACACGGATTTTTTGTCCCGCAGAAATCACAGAAATAGCAGAAAGTTCTGAATGTAGATGACAATCATCTTATGATTGCTTTGTTCGAGAACAAAGGTTGATGTTATTTGAAAGCATCTTGAAAACTTGTTTTCAGAAGTGCTTTAAAAGAACAACAACTTATCATCTACATTCTTTTCGTATATTTTGTTTATTTAGATGTTAATATTTATCCGTCAGATCCGTTTGATCCGTGTTCGTAAAAAAAGAACTTTCTGCGGTTTCTGCGATTTCTGCGGGACAAAATATATTCGTTAGATTCGGTAGATTTGTGTTCAAAAAATATATCCGTGGTCGTTTTATTCTAGCTCGATGATTGTTTCTTCGAAGAGGGCATCGCGGTTGATGATATAGCGGCGGGAGTTGACAAGCTCGGGCTTTTGTTCTTCATCGTGGGACTGGTAGAAGGTGAGGAGTGTGATTTCGTATTTCGTGGTGATGTAATACTCCATGGAGGTCTGGCCAAAGTCCTCCTCACGGTCTTCATCCTTCTGTTCGTAGATACACAGCAGGTCGATGGGCTGGTGCTTGGAGTCCATCGTATAGAGATAAAGACGTGGGGTGATGGAGTCAACCATCTCTGCCAGCATGATGACTGGTCTGCGATAAGCAGTGGGCAGTGCCAGCGCCTTCAGGTGTGCACTGGCAGGATAGCCAAAATTCTCGTTGATGGTCATGGGCACAGGCACGAAATGACCTATCAGTCCGATGTCACTGCCAGCAGACTTGATGGGCAGGGTATGAATGGCCAGCGTGTCGAACCAGGCATCGACAGGATTATCGTAGATGCCAGCCTTCTGCTGGATATCCTTCACGGTCTCTGCCTTGCGGATGCTGTCAACCATCTCCATATAGTATGCTGCATCCTTCTTTTTTTTACATCCTGTCAAGAAGGAAATAAACAACAAACAACAAACAATAAACAATATTTTTTTCATTGTTTTCGTATTTTTGCGCAAAAATACAAAAAAACTCTCAACTTTCAACTCTCAACTCTCAACTTTTTATTAATTTTGTACGCAAAATAAGAAAAAATGAAGAATTTGTCTGTTTTAATCCCTACGTTCAACGATAGATGTACTACTCTGGTCACTATGTTGCACGAACAAGCTGACGCTTTGGGCATTGGCTATGAGATCATCGTTGCTGATGACGGGTCAACAGACAAGGCAGTGGTGGAGGAGAACAGACAAATCAACGCGTTGTCCCATTGCAGACTGATAGAACAAGCGGAGAACCAAGGCCGTGCAGCCATCAGGAATTTCCTCGCCCAACAGGCAAAGTATCCCTGGCTGGTATTTATCGACAGTGACATGGTGGTGTGTAGGGAGGACTATGTCAGACGCTATGCAGAAACAGCAGGAGCCGCCATTGTGGATGGTGGTGTGGTGATAGGAAACAGCATCCCGGGCAATCTCCGTTCACTCTACGAGAAAGCTGCTGAACACGAACATACACTGGAGAAGCGCCAGCAGTCGCCCTATCAGGATTTTCATACGGCCAATTTTATGATTGAGCGCGAATTGATGCTGCAGCATCCCTTTGATGAGCGCTTCCGCTATTACGGCTATGAGGATGTGTTGTTTGGGAAGGTCCTGCAACAGGCCGGAATACCCATCACACATATTGACAATCCCCTGAGTTTCGAGGTCTTTGAGGATAATGAGGCCTTTGTACGGAAAACGGAAGAAGGTTTACGAACGCTCTATACCTTCCGTGAGGAGTTGAAGGGCTATTCCAGGTTACTTTATACTATGTCGCGGCTGCCCCAGGGGCTCCTTCGCCTGTGGCATCGGCTTTTTGGAGGGCTGGAAAGGGAAAACCTTGTGGGCCACCACCCTTCCCTATTGCTTTTCAAATTGTACAAACTCGGATACTTTTCTCATTTCGAACACGGATAACACGGATTTTTTGTCCCGCAGAAATCACAGAAATAGCAGAAAGATTTTTGAACACGGATTTAACGGATCTGACGGATAAATATTAACATCGAAATAAACGAAAGAAACGAAAAGAATGTAGATGATAAGTTGTTGTTCTTTTAAAGCACTTCTGAAAACAAGTTTTCAAGATGCTTTCAAATAACATCAACCTTTGTTCTCGAACAAAGCAATCATAAGATGATTGTCATCTACATTCAGAACTTTCTGCTATTTCTGTGATTTCTGCGGGACAAAAAATTCGCATTAGTCGGCTTGGATTTGGTATTTCTTTTTGCGTTCGCGTTTGGCTTTCTGGGGCGTGCCATTGACCGTTATGCTGCTGCGGACCGTCTTGACACCACGGTAGCCATTCCAGCGTTCGTGGATCTTACGGACATAATCCACGGTCTCAGAGCCACGCATATAGCCGTGTTTGACTACGGGATCGTTGTAGTATTCCGGTTTGCTCAGTCCCAGCACATAAGGCTCCACCTCGCGCCAATGGACTGCATTCTTGCCATGTTTACGGGCCAGAGCCATGGCATCACGAATATGGAAATGACCGCCATTATATGCTGCCAGCACGAATTTCGTACGTTCAGAACGTTCGGGAATATCCGAGAAGTTACGGTCCAGTTCACCCAGGTATTTCGCTGCGGCAGCGATATTCTGTTCCGGATCGTAGATGCTGGCGCGAGGCAGTCCAAGATGGTCTGCCGTACCCGGCATAATCTGCATCAGACCACAGGCACCCGCCCACGACCGAGCCTGCGGGTCAAAGGTCGACTCCTGATAACACTGTGCCGCCATCAGGCGCCAATCCCAGCGAATGGTTGATGCATAGCGCTGGAAGAAACCATCGTAATGTGAGATGACACCCCCTGCCCTATTGAGCATGGGAGAGAACACACGACGTTTGACAGAACGCGATGACAGGAGGAAGTCCTCCTCCTTCTTGACAGAATCGACCAGTGAAGGGTGATACCATGCAGCCAGTTCACGCGAGAGGTCCTCTTTGTCAGTTCCTACGAGCCATCCGATGCTATCCTTATGATGACGCATGGGATAACAGATGAGGTCAGCCTCCCCGTCATTCAGGCGCTGAAGCATCTCTGCTGAGTCGCGGCAAACCTCCATGCGCAACATCACACCAATCTTGTCGGCAAAACGCTGAGCCAGCATATACTGGGTACCCAGGTGGCGTCCATGGTAGTCGTAATAGGTCTCAGGACCCGTCAGTGTGAGTGCTATGAGTTCGCCATTGCGCTGAATGGCATCGAGATCGAAATCATCGTCGGTAGGAATGGTATCAGTAATCTGACCCCATGGTGTGACCACAGGTTCCTGTTGCTTCTGCTGGCAACAGCAGAAAGCAAGGGCGATGATAATCGATATAGCGTATTTCATAATTGACTTCGTCGATACCGGGATCCCGTTGGAATTGACTTCGTCGATCCCTTTCGGGATCACGTTGGAATTGACTTCGTCGATCCCATAGGCTGGCGCCAGCCATCCTACGAAAGAAAAAAAATCTTTGAAGATTTGAAAACTAGTTTTCATCTTCTCAGATTTTTTTCTTTTGTGATCCCGTTGGGATTCGAACCCAAGACCCACAGCTTAGAAGGCTGTTGCTCTATCCAACTGAGCTACGGAACCAAACCCCTCTCCTTAGAAGAAGAGGTAGCGATTATCTTTGACGTTCGCCTTGAAATACAGCTCGTTCATGAAACGGCTTGCAGCCTGGAGTGCGCGCTGCTGCAGCTGAGTCATCTGCTGCTTAGCATCGTACTTTGCACCCTCACGCTCCTTCTTAGACAACACCTGGAAGACATAGGCAGCGCCATTACCCTTGATAGGAGCAGCAGTGAACTGACCAGCCTTCATAGATGCCACAGCACCACTGAGCACGGGTTCGCTGGCACCAGCAGCCTGAACGAATGCAGGAGCAGCGAAGGTAATCTGACGAACACTGTCGACCACAGCACCCTTGGCCTTGGCATCAGCAATGCTCTTCACGCCAGCCAGTTTAGCGGCAGCCTTCTCGAACTTCTTGTCACGGATGACCTCAGGCTTCACCAAGTCCTTGACATCAGCGAGGTCACGATAGCCCTCAGGATGCACCTTGGTGAGTGCGATGACCAGCAGGTGGTCGTTGTTGCCACACTCATAGAGCGGAGAAACGTCACCAGCCTTGGCATCGAAGATCCACTTCATGGCATCACGTGTAGAACGCAGGCCTGCAACGGTATGCTCAGAATTATAGAGGTCCTTATGTTCCTGAACGGTATAACCGAACTTAGCAGCATTCTTCTCCAGTTCCTCGAGCGTCTTGTTTTCGCTGACATACTGGCTGAAGTTGTTATATGCCTGAGAGTAGGTCGCCTTTGAGAAGTCGATGGTGTGCTTTACCACAGCAACATCGTACTTGTCAATCATATTCTTGCGGTCGGTTACCTGGACAATGATGCTAGCCTGAGTGAGTGCGAGATTCTTCAGCTCGTTAACGCCTAATGTTGTCAGCGAAGTGAGATACTCCTTGGTGTCAGCATCGGGAGTGGTCATACGCTCATACATCTGAGAGGTGAGCCACTGCTTCTCAGCGGTCTGACCATACTTCTTTGCCAAAGCCTCGAAGTCAGCACCACCCTTCAGTGCGGTATAGATGCTGTCAGCACGCTTGTGAGCCTCCTCAGCAGACTCGCCACCGACCTGAATCTGACGATACTCCACAGAGTCGGGCAGCTGCACCTTGGCAATATACTTCACTACGTTGAGTGTGTTATCGAAACGTGTCTCGAAGACCTTTGACACCTGACCAATCTGCATAGAATCAATCTGAGCGGCAATGTCAGTGGGCAGTGAAGCACGGCTTACTGCAAAGCCCTGATAGGGCACTGTTGACTGTGCCTTGCGCACGACCTCAGCAGGTGTCATACCAGCCTCGAGCTGTGTCTTGGCATCATTCATAGACTTCATGAGCTCCGTACGGTCAGCAGCAGAGGGTAACACCTGGAAATCAACATACTTGATATCGCGGCTCTCCACATACTGCTTGAACATCTCCTTCTTGCTATCATACATAGCCTTCAGGTCAGCATCCGTCACCTGTACCTCATTATCGTTGATGGTAGAGTAAGGAATGGCAGCCAGCTGGATGTCACTCTCTTCGTTCTGACCGGCAAATGCCATCTTGGCAGAGACGGGGTTAGAGAACAGGCACTGAGCGAGCAGTGTCTGGTACTTCTGACCCAGGAGGTTGTCGCGCAGCTGCTTCTCGATGAATTTCCAGTAGTTGTAAATGCGCTGATACTGCTCAGCAATCTCAGGAGTCTGCTGTGCCTTCTTGTAATCAGCCAGGAACTTGGTGAGCTGTGTCACATCGAAACGACCCGTCTCCTGATTAACGAAAGGCGTCTGCGTGAGCATCGGGTTCGTACCAGCCTTGAGCACGTTCTGCAGTTCCTCGTCGGTCACTGTCAGACCCAGCTTAGCGGCTTCCTTCTCCATGATGGTATTGTTGACAAACTGCTGCCATACCTGATCCTTCACCTGATTGAGTTCTTCCTCAGAGAGGTTGTCACGACCCTGCGTCATCTTGATGACTTCCTGATATTCGTCAACAAGAGACTGGAAGTCCTGTACTGAGATTTTCTTACCTAACACTTCGCCGACCTGTTGACGACGCTCATTGCTTGTAGCTTCGCAAGAGCGGAACATCTCCTCGGCAATGAATGCAAAAAGGGCCAGACCAATCACCGTAGCGAGTACTGGTCCCCAGCTTCTGATTTTTCCAATTGCTGCCATTGTTAATATTTATTTTTTATTTATATTTTCGATAATTTCCAATTCGGCCTGCAAAATTACTCATTTTCTTTGAATTGAGCAAATTTTTGTCGGGGAATTTAGGTTATTGCATGACTTTTAGCCTTACCAACTCGATTTTTGTCATGGTATTCTTGACGATTTTAAACTGGAAACGACCAATTTGCACCACCTCGTTGAGTTTAGGGAACGACTGATATTCATGCAGGATCAGGCCACCTACCGTCATGTAGTCATCGCTCTCGGGGAGTTCCAGACCAAACAGTTCGTTGACCTTCTCAATCTCCAGTCGTGCAGAGAGCATATAGTCACCATCCGCCAGTTGTTTGGCGACATATTTCTGGTTGTCGTGCTCGTCCTCGATATCACCGGTAATCTCCTCCACGATATCCTCCAGGGAGACAATGCCACTCGTACCTCCGAATTCATCGACAACGACAGCCAGGGATTTCTTCTGCTGCAAGAAGATATGCATCAGTTTACGTGCTGCCATGGTCTCTGGGACAAAAGGCATCTGCTGGACATGCTTGGCAATATGCGTGAAACGCTTGAACAATTCAGAGGAGTGGATATAGCCAATGATATGGTCGATGTCGCCACGATAGACAATCATCTTTGAATGTCCGCTCTCGACAAACATGTTTCTGAGCTGTTCGACCGTACAATCCTCTACATCGATGGCATCAATCTCCGTACGCGGCACCATACAGTCGCGCACCTTTGTATCCGCAAAATCGAGGGCATTATGGAACAGTTCCACCTCATCCTCTATCTCTGCATCATTCTTGGCATTGTCGATGCTGGACTGAACCAAATAATCCAGGTCGACCTTTGTAAACTCCTTACCCTCAGTGGATTTGGGTATCTTGACACCCACCAGTCGCAGCAATCCACGAGAGAGAAAGGTGGAGAAGCGGGAGATAGGCCATAGAAGGATATAGCACAGATATGCCGGCAAGGCAAAGAATGTCAATAAGCCATTGGGATTAGACTTGAAGATGGTCTTGGGCAGGAACTCACCCGTAAAGAGCACTACCAGCGTTGACAAGAGCGTGTCACAGGTCACACGGCCTCCATCGCTCAACGATGCAAACAGTGTGGCATCGAAAATCTGTGCGAAGAGGATGCCATAGACCACCAATGCGATGTTGTTACCCACGAGCATGGTGGAGATGAAATGACTGGGGTGCTTATAAAACACGTCCAACGCCCGCTGGGACAGGCCATGCTTGTCGCGATCCATCTCCACGCGCAGGCGGTTGCTGGATACAAAGGCTATCTCCATGCCTGAGAAGAAGGCCGAGAATACCATCGACACGATGAGTCCTATGATGAGATTTGTCATTGCTGTTAGAACGGGGGTTTAGGTGTGGCCTTCTTACGCGTAGCAGCAGGACGCATAGGAGCAGAGGGTACTGAATCGGTCTGCTGCCCGGTAGAAGCCTGTTCGTTGTTATTACCTTCGATATCCTCAGACTGGAAAGAACCCACACTGTTGGTGACCTCGTAATGCATCATGTGTTCGTCACTGCGGAAGCGCGTGCCCTGCATGGTGCGCTCAGGGGTGACCACCTTGGAGAACTTATTGGAATAGAACTCATGGCGGATACCATCCCAGAAGAGTTCCTCGCTGTCGAATATCAGGCCATTGACGTTACGGATATGTACACGTCCCCGCAGTTCCCATAGTTTCTGCTGGTCATAATACCAGGCCGTATCAGCATTGATATACCCTTCGACATGGAACTGCTCGTCAAACTGCTCGAGGAAGATGCCCTTCTCGAACGTCCACCGAGACGGTCTACGCACTGTGTTCACATCCCAGCGCTCTGTGACAATCTTGTATTTGATGACGCCAGAGTCGCTGATGAGCGTGTTGACGCCATAGCTGGTCATCATAGACACCGAGTCGCGCTCATTGATGGCAGGAGCCGTATGTTCCTGTACCTCAGAACAGGAGCAATAGCCCACTAACAACAGTCCGAAAATGATCAGTCGACCTTCCATTTTGCAAACCAACGTTCGTTGAAAGTCAATCCGATATTGATGCGGAACGTGTTGTCTGTCAGTAAGTCCTTGGCAGAAGTATGTACCCACTGTGCACTGATGTTCAGTGAGGTACGGTTGTTCCACGAGTTGACAATGGGTAATCCGAAACCGGCACTGACCGTCAATTCCTTGGGTCCGTCATGCGTACCTATTTTATAATAAGGAGTAGCATAGGAGACACCAGCCCGATAGTGAACACGTTTGAAGAACTTACGGTTTGTTACATCCGGAATCCAGTCGACACCCACCGTCACCTTATGGCGGTCTTTCAGTACGCCACTGGCTGACTCATAGTGTTTCGTGACCGAATTCACCATGGGGAAATCCTGTTTGCTCCACAGCTGCAACTGATAGTCAGCACCAATGGTCAGGCTGTTTTTGTGAAGCACTGTGGCACCAATGCCAAAAGAATAAGGCAGGCTAAACGCGTTGGTCACACTATCTGTCGTTGTAGAAGAGACGCTGGTATTTGTGTTAGTGTTGACGACATCCATGCGGGCATCAGCACCCAACTTATGGCCAATACCCACGATGGCACCAATCGTCAGACGATCCTGTTTGGTGATGTTCGTCCACCACTGGGCACCCAGGTCGAGTTTCCAGTTATTGACATTGGCACTATAGGTACGTGTCAGCGTGTTGGCATAGCTATCGCTGAAGGCAGAAGTCACCGTCTTCTCGTATTTTCCCCAGAAATAGGAAATGTTAGCACCAATGGACAAGCCCTTTGCGAACTCCCAGCCAAACCCCACGAAGGCCTGTGAGAAACCACCGGAGCCCGTATAGGTATTGGTATAGTAGTTGTCAGTGATACCGCTGAAGTAGTCACTGGTACGCTCACCAATCCATTGTGAATCGTAGAAGTTGTAGCCTACATTAGAATAAGGAATAATTCCAAAAGAGGCACCCACCTTCGGGAGCAGCCGGAACATACCCACAGCATAGTCGAAATCAGCTGTTCGTGCATTCCTCTTTGTATCACCCTCCTTGAAACTGGTAATCTGCCCGGAGAGACCGACATCAAAGAGCATGGTCAGGGAGTCAACGGCAGAATAGGAGGCAGGATTGGTGACATTAGGATGTTTGCTGTCGCGTACACCCAGTGAGAGGCCGGCCATACCACGGCTGAAACTCTGAGACTGATCTGCCAACACACCGATGCCATACTGGCTGTATGGGGAGAGCGTGTTACTGATCTGACCCATGGCAGAAAAGGCCCAAAAGCCAGCCAAGACACTTCCAAATATTCGTTTTTTCATCTATCTTTTTCTTACTAATTCGAAAATCGACTGCAAAATTATTGAAAAAAAACGAAATAAACGCACGATAAGTGGAAAATATAAGCTAATTTTGCATCGTGAAACATTTAAAAATCATTTTTAGGACATTTTTTCTGCTTTCTGCAGTACTTTTAACACCTCATCAGGTATTTGCCGACGAAAAAGCAGAAGACACCCCACCCGACTCCATCGAGGTGTCGCTGCTCACTTGTCAGCCCCATGACGAAGTGTATAGTTTGTATGGACATACGGCCCTGCGCTGGCATGACCTCAGATCAGGTATGGACATTGCCTTCAACTGGGGTGTTTTCAATTTCAAGGCCCCTCATTTTGTCGCACGTTTCGTTTTCGGACTGACAGACTATGAGCTGGGTGCCTACCCTTACAATCTCTTCCAAGAGGAATACAAGCATTTTGGCAGCATGGTCACTGAGCAGGTGTTGAACCTGAATGGTGAGGAAATCATGCGACTGAAGGGGTTGCTGCAGCAGAATCTGCGGTCAGAGAACCGCGTGTACCGTTACAATTACTTCTATAACAACTGTACGACAAAAGCCCGCGACATCATCGAGCAGTGCGTGAACGGAGAAGTGAAATATGCTGAGCGTGAGAATTTTACGCCATCGTATAGGGATATGGTTCATGAGATGACTCGCAACAAACGTTGGGCACAATGGGGCAATGACCTGCTCTTGGGCATCAAGGCCGACCAGCCCACCACCCTACGCGAACAAGAGTTCCTGCCCCATAACCTCATGTACGACTTCGACCGTGCACAAATCTATGAGAATGGTGTCTATCGTCCGCTGGTCAAGGAACGTCGCATAGCAGTCCCTGCGGGTGTACAGATCATCAACAAGGAGTTCCCCCTGTCGCCGATGTTCAGCTTTATGGCCCTGTTGGCCATAGGAATCGTATTATTTGCCATCCAGTGGAAGAGACGCTGTCTCTTCATACTTTGGGACGCCCTGCTCATGGTCCTTTCGGGTATTATCGGTGTGGTCCTGTTCCTGATGCTGTTCTCGCAGCATCCCACAGTCAGTCTGAACCTGCAATTCATCCTGTTCAATCCCATCCACTGGCTGTTCCTCTGGCCAGTGATTAGGAGGAAGAATACCATCTACTGGAAAATTCTGACTGTCCTATGCGTACTCTTCCTCATTGGCGCTCTTTTCCAGTCGTATGCTGAGGGCATCTGGATTTTGGCATTATGTTTGCTGTTACAGTGTATCATGCATTTCAAATTAGCGCGCAAATGAGAAACAGATATCTATATATCACCCTCCTGACAATGCTGGGATTCAGTGCTGAAGCCACAGCACAAGTGCTGGCAGGAACGCCCCAGCTGGTGGTAAGCATCACTGTCAACCAGTTGCGCACGGATTTGTTGGAGACCTATGCCCCACTCTACACACAAGACGGGCTGAAAAGGCTGATGGAACAGGGAATGATGTTTCCCTATGCCCATTATGATTTCACACCCGTAGATGCCACGTCAGCATCAGCATCCCTGCAGACAGGTACCACACCTTATTACCATGGCGTCACCGGAACAGAATGGATGAACCGCACTACCCTGCGGCCACAGTATATACTGGATGACCAAGGACAAAAGTTGTCGCCTGGTCAGTTGATGACCTCAACCATCGGTGATGAGTTGAAGATAGCCACCAAGGGACAGGGAAAGGTCATTTCGTTTGCGACCAGTGCAGCATGTGCCATTTTGTCAGCAGGCCATGCCGCTGATGGAGCAGTATGGATAGAAAAAGGCCAATGGCAACAGTCGCCTTATTACAAGCCTGCCAACCAATGGCTGAGCTGGTATGTCAACCAATATCTGCCCACGAAAGACGTCAACAGGAGTATTACCGACCTGGCCATCCAATGTGTAGAACAGCTGGGATTAGGCCGTGATGACCAGCCAGACCTATTGTGCGTGAACTATGACATGCAATCGGATGGTATAGGCTATCAGTTGATGGACCATAACATTGCTGCCCTGGTAAAGGGCATTTTAGGTCGGATATCACAAGACCGTGTACTCTTTGTCCTGACAGGTACCACCACTACAGAGGAAGAGCAAGAAAACGAGAACGAGCGGTACCACATTCCTACCGGAAAGGTCTATATCAACCGTTCGGCAAACCTGCTGAACATGTATCTGGGCGCGATGTACGGTTCTGCACAATATGTAGAGACCTACTACAAGAACCAGATTTTCCTGAACCAGAAAGTTATCGAGCAGAAAAACCTGAAAAGAACCGAGGTGTTGCAGCTGGCCCAGGACTTTCTGTCGCAGTTGTCGGGCATCTGTCAGGTTTATACCAGTCATCAGTTGCAGACCTCCGACAGTGAGGCCTTACGACTCATTCGCAATGGATATAACAAGGAGAAATGCGGTGACTTGATTGTTGAGGTGAATCCCGGTTGGCAATTGGTCAACGAAGAGACCCACCAACAGACGACATCAAGAGCCCATGTCATCCCCTTCCCCATCATTTTATTTGGCAGTAACATCCAGGCTCAACGCGTTCAGACACCTGTCACAGCAGAGCGTGTTGCACCTACCATCGCACGTGCCATTCGCATCCGTGCTCCCAATGCCTGCAAGGCAGAACCGTTGTTTTAAACCACGAATTTCACGAATTTCACGAATTTCTTTATGAAAGCAATTGGTGAATTGTGTTTTTTTTCGTAACTTTGCAGCCCAATAAAGAATAAAATATAATAAGATATGAATTTTAATAAGATTTTACGTTCGTTGTTCGGTGACAAGGCTTCCCGCGATATGAAGCTCATTCAGCCTGTGGTTGAACAGGTAAAAGCAGCCTATCCTGCTGTACAGCAGCTCGACAACGACCAGTTGCGCCAGCGCACCAAGGAAATCCAGCGTCAGGTGCAGGACTCTGCCAAGGAGCAGAAAGAAGAGATAGAGAAACTGAAGGCCACCATCGAAGATACCCCCATCGATGAGCGTGCAGAGATTTTCGCAAAGATTGACAAGATAGAAAAGGAAGTTCTTGAGATCTACGAAGAATCCCTCAACAAGGTGTTACCCGAGGTCTTTGCCATTGTCAAGGAGACAGCCCGCAGGTTTGCTGAGAATGAGGAGACCATCGTCACGGCCACTGATTTCGACCGTGAGCTGGCAGCAGACCCGCGTAAGGACTTCATCACCATCGATGGTGACAAGGCCATCTACCACAACCACTGGACAGCCGGTGGCAACGACCTGAAATGGGAGATGGTACACTATGATGTACAGTTGTTTGGTGGTACCGTGCTGCATCAGGGTAAGATTGCCGAGATGGCCACTGGTGAAGGTAAGACACTGGTTGCTACGCTGCCTGTGTTCCTGAATGCCCTGACGGGTAATGGTGTCCATGTGGTGACCGTCAACGACTATCTGGCCAAGCGTGACTCCGAGTGGATGGGTCCGCTTTATATGTTCCACGGATTGAGCGTTGACTGTATCGACAAGCACCAGCCTAACTCTGAGGCCCGTCGCAAGGCCTATCAGGCTGACATCACCTTCGGTACCAACAACGAGTTCGGTTTCGACTACCTGCGTGACAACATGGCCATTTCGCCCAGCGACCTTGTGCAAAGGGCTCACAACTACGCCATTGTCGATGAGGTGGACTCCGTGTTGATTGATGATGCCCGTACACCTCTGATTATCAGTGGTCCCGTGCCCAAGGGTGACGACCAGATGTTTGAGGAGTATCAGCCATTGGTTGAGAAACTGGTTGGTGCGCAAAAGCAATTGGCCACACAATTCCTGGCCGAGGCTAAACAGAAAATCAGTGAAGGCCAGCAAAAGAATGACAAGAAACTGACAGATGAAGGTTTCCTGGCACTGTACCGTTCTCATAAGTCGATGCCCAAGAACAAGCCCCTCATCAAGTATTTGTCTGAGGAAGGTATCAAGAGCGGTATGCTGAAGACTGAAGAGACCTATATGGAGAACAACAACCGCCGCATGCCAGAGGTTGTGGAGCCCCTGTATTTCGTGGTGGACGAGAAGCTGAACTCCTGCGATCTCACTGACAAGGGTACTGCATGGCTCGCTAATCAGGTGAACGACAAGGATCTGTTTGTGTTGCCTGACATCACCGGTCAGTTGTCTGCCCTTGAGGGTGATACCAGTCTCACGGACGAGGAACGCATCAATAAGAAGGACGAGATGCTGCAGCACTATGCCGTTCAGAGTGAGCGTGTTCATACGTTGCAACAGTTGCTGAAGGCATACTGTATGTTCAACAAGGACGATGAATATGTGGTTATCGATGGCGAGGTGAAGATTGTTGATGAACAGACCGGCCGTATCATGGAAGGCCGTAGATGGTCAGATGGTCTGCACCAGGCTGTGGAAGCCAAGGAACACGTGAAAGTGGAGGCTGCCACCCAGACCTTTGCCACCATCACCCTGCAGAACTATTTCCGTATGTACCATAAGCTGGCCGGTATGACCGGTACCGCTTCTACGGAGGCTGGTGAGTTCTGGGACATCTACAAGCTCGATGTGGTGGAGATTCCCACCAACCGTCCTGTTATCCGCGACGATATGGATGACCGCATCTATAAGACAGCCCGCGAGAAGTATCGTGCCGTCATTGAGGAAGTGGTTCGTCTGCGCAATCAGGGCCGTCCTACACTGATTGGTACCACCTCCGTGGAAATCTCTGAGCTTTTGAGTCGTATGCTCGATATGTATGTCAATCCCGAGACCGGCAAGCGTGAGGGTATCCCCCATCAGGTCCTGAATGCCAAGTTGCACCAGAAGGAGGCAGACATTGTGGCTCTGGCCGGTCAGTCGACCAATGGCAAGGGTGCTGTAACCATCGCCACCAACATGGCCGGTCGTGGTACCGATATCAAGCTGTCACCAGAGGTAAAAGCCGCCGGCGGTCTTGCCATCATCGGTACCGAGCGTCATGAGTCACGTCGTGTAGACCGTCAGTTACGTGGTCGTGCCGGTCGTCAAGGAGACCCAGGTTCTTCGCTGTTCTTCATCTCACTGGAGGATAAGCTGATGCGTCTTTTCGGTTCTGAGCGTATCGCCACCGTGATGGACAAGCTGGGCTTCAAGGAAGGTGAAGTACTGGAGAGTTCCATGATTACCAAACAGGTAGAACGTGCCCAGAAGAAGGTTGAGGAGAACAACTTCGGTATCCGTAAGCGCCTGTTGGAGTACGATGACGTGATGAACAAGCAGCGTACCGTAGTCTATTCAAAGCGTCGTCACGCCCTGATGGGTGAGCGTATTGGCATGGATATCTCGAACACCATCTGGGACCGTGTCGTGAATATCATCGAGACCAACGACTATGAGGGCTGCAAGGAGCAGTTTATCAAGGTCTTTGCCATGGAGTGTCCCTTCACCAGCGAAGAGTTCATCAACAAGAACCACGAGGAACTCTGCGAGGAAGTGTTCCAAGTGGCTATGGGCAACTTCAAGCGTAAGATGGAACACGTGCAGGAGGTGGCCATGCCTGTCATTAAGCAGGTTTACGAGAATCAGGGTCAGATTTACGAGCGCATCGTGGTGCCCCTGACCGATGGCCGCAAGATGTATAACATCGCTTGTAATCTGAAGGAAGCCTACGATACTGAGTGCAAGTCGGTGGTTAAGGAATTTGAGAAGCAGATCCTGCTCCACATTATTGATGAAGCATGGAAGGAGAACCTCCGCGAATTGGATGAGTTGAAGCACTCTGTGCAGAACGCCTCTTACGAGCAGAAAGATCCGTTGTTGATCTTCAAACTCGAGAGTGTGAAACTGTTCGACAACATGGTGAACGTGATGAACAACCGTTCCGTTTCGATCCTCATGCGTGCCCAGATTCCTGAGATGCAACAAGTGCAGGAAGCTGCTCCCGAGGAGCACACCCAGCGCAGTCAGTATACGGAGTCGAAGCAAAGCCTCTCACAGGAGCAGATGACCGATCCCAATCAGGCAGCTGCCGCTGCTCAGGACACCCGTGCCCAGCAGCCCCGTACTCCGATTATCAAGGACAAGCTGCCTGGGCGTAACGACCCCTGTCCCTGCGGCAGCGGTAAGAAGTTTAAGAACTGTCACGGAAGGGGACTGGTGTAAGAGTTTAGAGGTTAGAGTTAAGAGTTTAGAGATATGATTAAGATAGACAACCTCAAGAAACAATTTGGCGAGACATGTGCCTGCGATATCCCCTCGTTTACCATCAACGATGGGGATATCCTCGGGCTGGTAGGAAACAATGGTGCGGGTAAGACGACACTCTTCCGCCTGCTCCTCGATTTGCTTAAGGCAGACGAAGGCAGTGTGAGCTATGTGTTTTCTTTACCCGACGGAGAAGCGTCGGGCACAGTGGCAACAGCAGGAATGTCGGGCACAGTGGCATCAGCAGGAATGTCGGGCACAGTGGCATCAGCAGGAATGTCGGGCACAGTGGCATCAGCAGGAATGTCGGGCACAGTGGCAACAGAGGGAGCAATGGGCACTGTGGCAACAGAGGGCGCAGTGGCTATCAATCCCACCGAGAGTGAAGCCTGGAAGCAGCATGTAGGCGCCTATATCGACGAGGGGTTCCTCATTGATTTCCTCACACCTGAGGAGTATTTCGCCTTCCTGGGCAAGGTTTCAGGCATCAGTCAACAGGAAGTTGATGCACGTCTGCAGCAGTTTGAGCGCTTTGCCAATGGCGAGGTCTTTGGCCAGAAGAAGCTCATCCGCAACCTCTCTGCCGGTAACAAGATGAAGGTGGGCATCATCTCTGCCCTCTTCCGTCGTCCCAAGACCGTCATTCTCGATGAGCCTTTCAATTTCCTGGACCCCACCAGTCAGATGGTGCTCAAACATCTGTTGCAGGACTATGCCAACGAGACCGGTTCGACTATCCTCATATCAAGTCATAACCTGCAGCATACGGTGGATATCTCTACACGTATTGCCCTGCTTGAGCATGGTAAGATCATCCGCGACCTGTCCAACAACGAAGGCAGTGCAGCGTCAGAACTCCAGGAATATTTCGAAGCAGAATAACATTTTTTACTAACCTACTAAACAGTTACGCTTATGATTTCAAGAAGACTTACATGGATTGCTGCGCTGCTGACAAGCTGCGTATGCACCATCAGTGCCGAAGAACTCGAGACCACTGAGACAACTGAGACCAGTCAAAAGGCTACCATCGAGCTGCCTGCATGGGTGAAAAACATCAAGTTCAGCGGCTACGGTATGCTGCAGTATCAGGGACAGGACCCTGAAGGAAACCACTCGAACACGTTTAATCTCCGTCTGGCGCGTTTCATCCTCGACGGTAAGATCGGTGATTTCGACTGGCGTGCCCAAATACAGGGAACCAACGTGAAAGGTCCTGGTGAGCCTACCGTCCAGTTGGTAGATCTCTATGCTGAGTGGCGCAGATTCCCCGAGTTTAAGGTTCGTGCAGGACAGTTCAAGCGTGCCTTTACGTATGAGAATCCTACCCACCCTATCACACAGGGCTGGCGCGCTTATGCTGATGTCATCAACAACTTGTCAGGTTTCGGAGACCGTACGGGTGAGAAATCATCAGGTGGTCGTGACATCGGTATTCAGTTCTCTGGTGACCTCTTCCCCAATGCCAACGGTCGTCGCGTGTTCCACTATCAGGTGGGCGTCTACAATGGTGAAGGTATCAACGAAAAGGACAAGGACAACCGCAAGGATATCATTGGTGGCGTATGGGTCATGCCTATTCAGGGTCTGCGCATTGGTGCCTTCGGATGGACAGGTAGTCGTGGTGCCATGCTCGACCCGCTGACAGGTGAGACCCGCAGCGTGGAAAAGAACCGCTATGCCCTCTCTGCTGAGTATGACAAGGACGAATACACTTTCCGTGCAGAGTATATCCACAGTCAGGGCTGGGGTGCTGCCAAGGCTGCTAATAACGTTCGTGAGATAGACTATAGCAAGGGAGACAAGGCTGACGGCTGGTATGCTTTTGGCATCGTTCCCGTCATCAAGTCGAAGCTACACGCCAAGGCACGCTACCAGTGTTATCGCAGCAGCAAGGATTGGGACAGTGCCAAGACCTCGTATGAAATTGGTGTGAACTATTTCTTTACGAAGAACCTGGAGATGCATCTTGAGTATGCCCGCATCAACGACCGCACATTGGCCAAACACGACTACAACCTGGTGGATGTCGAGCTGGACTTCCGTTTCTAAAGATTATGCTGATTTCGTGAATTTGCGCTTGAGCGATTCCCACAGGTGCGTCTTCTGGCGCAATACATGAACCGAATAAGCCGTGCTGACCACTGTCAGTGCGGCTTCTGCTATCCAGTAGGGCCAGCCTTCAGCTACCAGCGTTACGCCATACGCTGCAAATCCGATGATTGCCTGTACTGCAGCATATCGCAGCACATTCTTTGTGGTGCGATAGCCGTAAAAAACATACGAATATCCCCCTACCATGATGCATTCAAACATGTGGGCCACCACGATAGCAAGTCCTGTCCCCCATAGTCCCCACTGCTGGAAACCGATCATCACCGCGATGACAAGTACCACGAAATAACTCGTCTCCAGCAGCAGATATGACAGCGACAAGCTCCGTGCCAGGGTGATATATGCCACTGGCATCGTCAGCACCTTGAAATACATCGCCAATACGGCCACCTGAGCCATTCCGACCACCGGTATGAATTCGTGGCTGAACAGTATCGGAACCAGCACCGGCAGTATCATGATCAATGCTACCAGCATGGGCGATAACAGCAACAGCGACACTTCTATTTGCTTGTTCACGGTTTCGTTTGTCTTGACGATAACTTTGCAGACGCCCGACAAGCGTGGGAAATAGTCGCTCTCCATCGCTGAGAATACCATGCCCGCATACGTGATGGTCAGCATAAATCCGATATTGTATAAACCTACGAAGTCCAGTCCACCCTCCACATTCAGATACGCCCTGATCAACATCTCCGACGCACTGCCTATCGCTGCAGCAAGAACGAAGGCCAGTCCCAAACGTATCATACTCGCCCCATTTTTCAGCTGTTTGCTGTTAAAGTGCATTTTCAGCGGATAAAGGCGATATGAATAGCCAATGGTTACCAACATGCCCGCTGCAGCTATCAACATAATAGCCGGAACGACACCCGAATGACGGAAAAAGTAGTACAACGGGATTGACAGGAAGACTGAAGCTACCGTAGTATAAATCTGTACGCGCGCGAGGGACCCCAGTCGTCGTGTGGCCTTCAGAATGGCTGTCTCACCACCTGTAATGGCTATCATCGCTACCGATACGCCCAACATGGCATAGTGCAGTGTATGGTTACCCCAGGTAAACGACAGGTCGTTGATCAGCGGACTTACCAAGATGCAGAACAAACATCCCAGCACAGCAGCTATCATACTCCAAAGGCGTATCACTTGAATGTAATAATCCACCAGTTCCGTGCGCTGCTGTTCGTAGTATCCTGACAGTCGAGGCACTGCACCAAATGAAATACCCAGATTCGTACACTGCGAGGCGAAATTCTGCACCGACGTCAGCAAGGCGTTAAAGCCCATACCGCCAGCACCCAGCAGGAGGGCCATAAACTTATTGCGCACAAGGCCAATCAGTATGATCAGGCCCTGTACACCACCGAAGACACTTGTGTATTTCAACACGTGGTCATAGTTATCATTCTCTGACCTTTGGTCAGGGTGTGGCGTTGCAATGCGCTCTTGCTCCATCTTATTTACGATATTATAACGTAAAATCAGCCTTTTTATTACATAATGCGTCCATTTCTTTGGTGCTTTCCATAAAAAATGCTATTTTTGCATCGTGAAACTAACTATCATCATACCCGTCTATCGTGTAGAAGCCACCCTCGACCGTTGTGTGGAGAGCGTGCTCCGACAGGCTGTCACCGATATGGAGGTGATACTCGTCGATGATGGTTCACCCGATTCGTGTCCACAGTTGTGTGACCAATGGGCTGCCCGCGACAACCGCATACAGGTCATCCACAAGGAGAACGGGGGACTCAGTGATGCGCGCAATGCAGGTATTGACATTGCCCAAGGGGATATCATCACTTTCGTCGATTCAGATGACTGGCTAGCAGAGAACACCCTTGCACCACTGCTCGACATGATGGGTGATGCCGACATCCTGGAGTATTCTATCCATCATCGCCTCACACTGCCCGACTGCACCTATACCGACATCAACGACTACTGGCTCAGCGGTCAGGCCTACCTGCATACATATGCCTGGAACAAAATCTACCGCCGCAGCCTGTTCGACCATGTTCGGTTCCCCTATGGTAAGGTGTTCGAGGATGCCTGGACGCTGCCCCTGCTGTTACGCCAATGCCATAAGGTGATGACCACGTCCCTTGGTTTTTATCACTACCAGTGGAATCCCGAAGGCATTACTGCCAAAGCTGATGGTCATCAGTTGGCTATGCTCCTCGAGGCTCATCTGACCAATGGTATGCCTGTCAATGACATCTACTACCTCCACCTGCTCAACATCCAGATTGACGTGTGTGAATATCTCGACGTCCCCATCACCCTTCCCTTCCGTCGGCTTCACTACGGTCATCTCCACGGCGTACAGAAAATAAAAGCTGCTGCTAACAACATATTAAGAATCAACGCGTTATGCAAGACAATCCACTTCATACATCACTTCAAGAAGCCCAGCCGCTGGTAACATTTGTCGTCTGCTACTACGACCTACCGATGCAGATGCTGTGTCAGTGTGTTGACAGCATCCTGGCACTCTCGCTTCAACGCGAAGAACGCGAGATCATTGTCGTCGATGATGGTTCTGACATCAGTCCCACCAACGCCCTCATGCAGTATGGCGACGATATCATCTACGTCCGACAGAAGCACTCTGGTCTGAGTGCAGCCCGCAATATGGGCATCAATATGGCCCGAGGCCGCTACCTGCAATTTGTTGATGGTGATGACAGGCTGATGACCGAACCTTACAACCACTGCCTCGACATACTGCATTCACATGAGGATGCTGACATGGTGGTTTTTGACTTTACATCCTCTACAGACGTGTCAACAACATATACCGACGGACCAGTCCTCAGCGGTACCGACCTGATGCGCCATCATAACATCCACGGTTCAGCCTGTCTGTATCTTTTCCGCCAGAAGACGCTCAGCGAACTGCGTTTCACTCCGGGCATCTTCCACGAGGATGAGGAGTTTACCCCTCAGTTGCTGCTACGTGCTGAGCGTGTCTATCCCACCGATGCACACGCATATTATTATTGTCAGCGTCCGAACTCCATTACTTCCACGAATGATGAGCAGAAGGTGCAAAAGCGCCTCGATGACCTGCACGCCATCACTCACCGGCTTTATCTGTTGGCAGACCGCCTGCCACAAAACGACCGTCTGGCCTTGCGACGCCGTGTAGCCCAGCTTACCATGGACTACCTTTACCAGATTATTATGCAGACACGTTCTGCCCAGCAACTCGACACCCGCATTGCCATGCTGCGCAACGAAGGACTCTTCCCACTGCCCGACGAGAACTACTCACAGAAGTACGTCTGGTTCCGTCGCATGACAAGTACTGCATTGGGGCGCACCCTATTGTTACACTCGCTTCCACTCCTACGCAAAGAACGATGAAGATACTGCTCATAGGCGAATATAGCAATGTCCACGCGACGCTGGCCAAGGGACTTCGCGCCCTGGGTCATGAGGTGTGTGTCATTTCCAATGGTGACTTCTGGAAGAACTATCCGCGCGATATTGATGTCACCCGCACACCAGGACGTCTCGGGGGAATTCGTCTGATGGCCAGAATCTATTCGCTGCTGCCCAAGATGCGAGGCTATGACGTGGTACAGCTCATCAATCCCATGTTCTTTGAATTGAAAGCCGAAAGGCTGTTTTGGTTTTACCGATGGCTCCGCAGGAACAACAGGAGGCTTATACTTGGCGCTTATGGCATGGATTACTATTGGGTTCACGAATGCGTGACCAGCAAGCCCCTGCGCTATAGCGATTTCAATATCGGTGACAAACTGCGCACCGACCCTGACGCAATGAAGGAACGTAAAGATTGGCTTGGCACCGCTAAGGAACGTCTGAACCAAATGATAGCAACTGACTGCGACGGCATCGTCACCGGACTCTACGAGTATGACGTCTGCTATCGTCCCCATTTCCCCGCGAAGACGATGTTTATCCCCTATCCCATTATCCCTGCCAACCCAACGATACCTACCTCACCTACCCTTCCTATCAAGATATTCGTGGGCATCAGCCGCGCCCGCAGTGCCTACAAGGGTACCGACGTGATGCTCCGTGCAGCCCAAGACCTTGCCACGCGCTATCCCGACCGTGTCGCCCTAACTGTGGCTGAAGGTCTGCCCTTCGACGAATACCAGTCCATGCTTGCCTCCAGCGACGTCCTCCTCGATCAGCTCTACAGCTATACCCCCGCCATGAATGCGCTCCTGGCTATGTCGAAGGGTATTGTTGTTGTTGGAGGCGGTGAACCCGAGAATTACGACATAATTGGCGAAACCGAGCTTCGGCCCATCATCAATGTCCAGCCGTCATACGACAGTGTCTATCACGAGCTCGAACAACTCGTCCTTCATCCCGAACGTCTGCCACAATTAAAGCAACAGAGCGTCGACTACATCCACCGCTATCACGACTACCTCAAAGTCGCCCGAGCCTACGAGACATTCTACACCAAAAAGCTTTGCTGACGTTTGGTGAATCCACTTTTTTTTCGTACCTTCGCAGCATGAAAGCAGAAATCATTCAGAAATACTTTCCGGAACTGACGGAAAAACAACTGGGACAGTATGAAATGCTGGACGAGTTGTATCGTGATTGGAACGCGAAAATCAACGTCATCTCACGTAAGGACATTGACAATCTGTACGAACACCACGTGCTGCACTCATTGGCCATAGCCCGGATGTTACGATTCAAGGCTGGAACACACATTCTGGACTTCGGAACAGGAGGCGGATTTCCTGGTATTCCCCTGGCCATCATGTTTCCAGAGTGTCACTTCAAGCTCATCGACGGTACAGGAAAGAAAATCCGTGTGGCACAGGAGGTGGCGAAAGCTATCGGTCTGGAAAACTGCGAGCCCTGTCATCTGCGTGGTGAGGATGAGAAGGGACGCTATGACTTCATCGTGAGTCGTGCGGTGATGCCATTAGCCGACTTGGAGCGTATCGTTCGTAAGAATGTTGCCAAGGAAAGCCGCAATGCCCTGCCCAACGGCATTATCTGCCTGAAGGGCGGTACGTTAGACACTGAATTGCAGCCGTTCCGTAAAATTGTGGAAACGGAAGATATCAGCCAGTGGTTCAATGAGGAATGGTTTAAGGAGAAATACGTTATTTACCTGCCGCTATGATAAATTTTCCTATTGCAAAGATCAATCTGGGGCTGAACGTAGTAGAGAAACGCCCCGACGGTTACCATAATTTGGAGACAGTATTCTATCCTGTCCCCATCAAAGATGCGTTGGAAGTGACAACCATGGACGATCAGTTCCCGTCGGACGCAGACTGCGACCTGAAAGTAACGAACATTCATATTGAAGGTGACGAGCAGAAGAATCTGGTGGTGAAGGCATACCGACTGCTTAAGGAAGACTTCCCCACGCTGCCACGCTGTCACGCCCATCTGTGGAAAGGTATTCCCACACAGGCCGGCATGGGCGGGGGTTCGAGTGACTGTGCCTATATGATTATGCTGTTGAACGACCTGTTCCATTTGGGGCTGAGCGAACAACAGATGATGGATTATGCCGCACGTCTGGGTGCCGACTGTGCGTTCTTCATCAAGAACCGTCCGTGCTATGCAGAGGGTATCGGTGAACGACTAGAGGATATCAGCCTCAACCTGAGCGAATGGTATATTGGCGTGGTTCGTCCCGATATCCCCGTACCGACAAAAGAGGCTTTCGCCCGCATCCGTCCGCACTACCCCAAGAAGAACTGTCGCGAGGTGGTGATGCAACCCGTGGAAACGTGGAAGGAAGAACTGGTAAACGACTTCGAGGAAAGTGTCTTCGCCGTACACCCGGAACTGGCGGAAGTGAAGCAACAACTATATAACATTGGCGCTACCTATGCGGCCATGTCTGGCTCAGGTAGCGCCCTATTCGGACTGTTCAAGGAATGCCCCGACCGTCTCAGCCAGGTCTTTCCCGGTATGTTTACGTTCAGTAGCTTGTTATAATTAATCCCTGAAAGGTTTAGTCTTTGTCGCTCTTGTCGCCCAACAAGACGGAAGTGCGCACACGGCTCAACGTTTCAGGAGTCATCTGCAGATAGCTGGCAATATAGACCAGCGGTGCACGCAACACCAACTGCGGCGAACGCTTGACGAGTTTCGAATAGCGTTCCTGTGCCGACTCGAAGCGCAGCATGTCAGCATGCACCTGCGAGATGATGAGTGACTCCTCAAGAATCTTACGGTAAAGCATCTGGATATTGACGTTGCGAACAGCCTCATGCTCCAGTTCGCGCTTAGGCAGTGCAAAGAGGATGGTAGGTTCCAATGCCACCATCTGCTGGGTCGAGGGCTTATCCGTGAACAGACTCTCGATGCTCATTACAATGTTGTCCTCGGTAGCCATATACTCGGTCAGTTCCTTACCATTCTTGTAATAGAACTGGCGCACCAGTCCTTTTGCCACCCAGTAGATGCTTTCACACACTTCACCCTCGTGGAGGATGATTTCACCCTTTTGGAATTTCTTAGGAACCAAAATGCCCTCCAGCACGTCCAGTTCCTCATGCGTCATAGTGCTGTAGCGGCGAGCCAACTCACGCGCCACGTCTCTTGTTGTCAGTCCGATTGTAGCCATATTTTCTTTTTCTATTTAGATTGTTATTAGTTTTTATTCTTATATTTTAATCCAGTTTCAGAACAGCAAGGAAGGCTTTCTGCGGCACTTCCACATTGCCAATCTGTTTCATGCGCTTCTTACCACGTTTCTGTTTCTCCAGCAGTTTGCGCTTACGGCTGACGTCACCGCCATAACACTTAGCCGTCACGTCCTTGCGCACCTGCTTCACCGTCTCGCGGGCAATAATCTTCGCACCAATGGCCGCCTGTATGGCAATGTCAAACTGCTGACGCGGAATAAGTTCCTTCAGTTTCTCACACATTCGGCGTCCAAAGGTTACGGCATTGTCAGCATGTGTCAGTGTAGACAAAGCATCAACGGGTTCACCATTCAGCAAGATATCGAGTTTTACCAATTTCGATGGACGGAACGAGTCGATATGATAGTCGAACGACGCATAGCCCTTCGAGATGGACTTCAGTTTGTCATAGAAGTCAATGACGATTTCGCCCAGCGGCAACATGAATCGTAACTCCACACGACCTCCACTGACATACTGCTGGTCGATGAGTTCACCACGCTTGTCAAGACACAGCGTCATGATAGGACCGATATAGTCGGCAGCAGTAATGATAGAGGCCTTGATATACGGTTCCTCGATATGGTCTATCATCGTCAGATCGGGCAGTCCCGAGGGATTGTGCACTTCCTTCTCCTCACCCTGTTTGGTGTAGCACATATAGGTTACGTTAGGCACCGTGGTGATGACATCCATGTCGAATTCACGATCCAGGCGTTCCTGCACGATTTCCATGTGGAGCAATCCCAGGAAACCGCAACGGAAGCCAAAGCCCAGCGCCACAGATGTCTCTGGAACGAATGTCAGCGAGGCATCGTTCAGCTGCAGTTTCTCCAATGAGGCACGCAGATTCTCATAATCCGTTGGATCGATTGGATAGACACCGGCAAACACCATGGGCTTTACTTCCTGGAAACCCTCGATAGCCTTGTCACAGGGACGGTCGATATGGGTAATGGTATCACCCACCTTCACTTCTTTGGCATTCTTGATGCCCGAAATGATGTATCCCACCTCACCCGTGCGCAATTCCTTACGGGGAATCATGTCCATCTTCAACACACCCACCTCGTCAGCATCGTACTCCATACCGGTGTTGAAGAATTTTACCTTATCACCCTGACGAATTACGCCATTGTTAATCTTGAAGTAGGCAATGATGCCTCGGAACGAGTTGAACACCGAGTCGAAAATCAATGCCTGCAGCGGTGCCTTTTCGTCACCTTCGGGATGTGGAATACGTTCGACGACAGCATTCAGGATGTCCTCAACACCCTCACCGGTTTTTCCACTTGCACGAATGATATCCTCAGGATTACAACCAATCAGGTCGACAATTTCGTCTTCCACCTCATCGGGCATGGCCGAAGGCATGTCAATCTTGTTGATGACGGGAATAATCTCGAGGTCATTATCAATAGCCAGATAGAGGTTGGAGATGGTCTGTGCCTGTACACCCTGTGTGGCATCAACCACCAACAGGGCACCCTCACAGGCTGCTATGGAACGCGACACTTCGTATGAGAAGTCCACGTGTCCCGGGGTATCAATGAGGTTCAGAATATATTTTTCACCATTATACATATACTCCATCTGGATGGCGTGGCTCTTAATCGTAATGCCGCGCTCACGCTCCAGCTCCATGTCGTCAAGCATCTGTCCCTCCGTCACCTGGATGGTCTTGGTGAACTCCAGCAGACGGTCGGCCAGCGTCGACTTCCCATGGTCGATATGTGCAATGATGCAGAAATTTCTTATATGGTCCATAATCGTGAAAACACAAATAGCTTTGCAAAGATACATAAAAATTTCGAAACGACCTACACAAGCGTGCAGATTTTAAACTTTTTTTCGTTTCGCTTATTCGAGTTCGAAAATTCCAGAAGGAGAATTACGCTTGAGAACCTCCAAATGGAAGTCAACACCAGCAATGATTCCGAAGTCTCGTAACACGCTTTCAACGGTCTTGCGGGCCAGTTCCGGATGGTTGTTTTCCTCGCTCAGGTGGCATAACCACACATTGCGCAACTGCTCAGTCATATTCTCAACCAGAGCCAGTCCACAGTTGCGGTTGCTGAGATGTCCCGTATCTGAAAGGATACGCGTCTTGAGGAACTGCGGATAAGGACCGTTCATCACCATCTCTTCGTCATGATTGGCCTCAATGACCAAATGGTGTGCACGACGGATGTACTCTTTCATCTCGTCAGTCACCTTACCAACATCGGTCATGATGCAGAAGTTAGTACCTTCAGCCTCGATGAAATAGCCAACGTTGTCACTGCTATCGTGAGGCACTCCGAAAGGTGTCACCTTGAAGTCTCCGATTTCGATGGTCTTTCCTTTCTCGATAACGCGAACAAGGGCAGCGGGAATCTTCTGCGATATACAGTAGTTGCGCGTAATGCCGACATGAACCTCATGTGTGGCATAGACGGGGATTTGGTAGTCATTACTGAAGGAACCCACTGACTTGATATGGTCAGCATGATCGTGGGTGATAAGCACATGATGAACCTCAGAAAGACTGAATCCGTAAGTACGGAAATCTTTCTTCAGGCCGCGCAGACCGACTCCAAGGTCTATCAGCAGGGCATCGTTTGGAGTGGTCAGCAAGTAGCAGTTACCACTGCTTCCACTACCGAAAGAGATGAATTTCATCATACACTCATGCCAAAATTTGTGCAAAGGTATAAAAAAGTTAAGAAATAAGAGATAAGAATTAAGAGTTTTTTGTATCTTTGCAGAGAAATTTTACATATTTAATGTTTATGCGACTACTTTTTTCCCTTCTGACTGTTGTTTTGATGGCGAGCTGCGACACCGGATTCAACGGAGACAACGAGGCAAAAGCCACCGCAACCCAATGGGCTGAGGCATATTTCAACTGCGATTTCAAGGATGCCGTCAACTATGCGACGCCAGAGAGCGAACGATGGTTACGCTTTGCTGCATCGAACACCACGGAAGAGGACTTGAAACTGGTGAATGGCGAGGCAACAGCAAGTGCTGAGGAATACTTCACGGTAGCCAACGACACCCTGCGTGTGGTCACCGTAACCGTCAGAAATTTTCTAAAAGCCACCGCTATCGGAGCACCCGCAGAAATACAGCAGGAAGGCACCTTTCTGGTGACTGTCGTCCATCGCAATGGGGATTGGAAGGTTAGAATGGAAGGCCTACCGCGAAGTGAAAAGCAAAGTCGCGACTGAGTTTGGGGTGCACTATCGGAAAGTGCTCGCGACTGTCATTATAGACGGGATTGACGGCCTTCATACCCATGTCGAAACGAAGAATGAAATAGTCGAAGTTCAATCGGAATCCCAAGCCATAGCTGGCAGCTATCTGTTTCCAGAATTCTGAAAACTTAAACTGTCCGCCCGGAACATCCTCGTAATCGCGTAAGTTCCAAATATTACCGGCATCCACAAACAGCGCACCGTCCAACTTCCAGAACAGGTGGGCACGATACTCCATGTTCAGGTCGAGTTTCATGTCACCGATATGGTAAATATAAATTACCTTTCCGTCATCGTTGTGAAAACTTCCCGGACCCAGACTACGCACGCTCCATCCGCGAACGCTGTTGGCACCACCCGAGAAATAGCTCTTCTCGAATGGCAGCACGTCGCTGTTGCCATAGGGATAGGCTATGCCCAGACCCGCATGGAACACGAGTTGCCGACGATAGCCGAGCTGGAGGTTACGCGTATAGTCCACATCACCTTTCACGTATTGTGCATAAGCCACATCCAGGAAAGTATATTCACCCTCATCATTTTTGTGGAACCCAAAGGAGTGTGCCATCAGATCCAGCAGGTTACCACCCGTCTCGATGTTCGTCTTGATGGCAAATCGGCCGTTGTTATAGCTATAGCGGAACCCCGTGCGCATAATAAAGAGATCGGAGTAGTTGATGAGCACCAGCGAATTACGCCTCGCGGCATCATTCAGATAGTCTTCCCTAAACTTGTCGCTAATCCAGGGCATCGAGATGAAATTCAATTCGAGCAGGTCTATCTGGTAGCGGTCGTAACGCTGGGGATTGTTCCATTTGTAGCGCCAACTGGCATTCATCACACGACGCAGAAACTCGGGACGGTCCTGCAAATCGTACATCAGCGAGACCTCAGACGATGCGTTGATGCGCTGACGGAACGCATTGGACAGGAAGGGGGCAATGAATCGCGGGAACGACAAACTCGTCTGCAGACTGTATTCCAGGAAGTTGGAGTTGGAATAGCCCTCGAGTCCCTTGATGGCCTCATAGGCTCCACGCAATTCGACGGAGAACAGCTCGGAACCACGGAAAAAATTACGATTCTGATAGGTCAGCGAGGCGGCAAATCCCAGATCACCCGCGGTATTGGTACCCTCGGGTTGAAACGAAATCGATGATGGTTTGTTGGTGCTGAGTTGGATATCACAGTCGAGCAACCTCTTTTCGGTGTCTTCCTGGAAACTGATGTTCGTATAGCGAATGGCCCCCAGGCGTCCGAAATGGTTGTAGGTCGTTTGCTGGTCACTAGCCGAATACAAGTCACCCGAACGGATGAAGGTATTATTGCGTAACACGCTGGGACGCAGGTGAATAACCGTATCGTTGGCGTTGCCACTGCGGAAGCGGACGTCACGGATAGTGTACTGCAGGTGATTGGTGTCAGTCACCTGATTGTTGCGGAAACGGTGCAGCACCAGCGTCAGGTCAATGCCGGTTGTTCCCGGAACAGAGTCGGCCCTGTACGTGATAAAGTCCTTGTTGAAACGGTAATAACCCGTATTGGTCAGCAACTGGGTGATACGCTTGCGCTCATTGTCGAGGGTCTCCAGACTGAAGGTCATCCCACGGTGCAAGCCACGATTCTCGGGTTTGTCCACCTCCAGAATCTGGGCAATAATTGTGTCCTGAATGTCATAATCTACACGACGGAGCGAATAAATGTCACCCGGATGAACATTGTACGTGGTACGCAGTTTACGCCCCTTCGTCGTGTTTTCAGCGTCAACCGTCGCACGCAGGTAACCCATATTCTGAATCTGGGCCTGCAGACTTTTTATCGACAACAGCGTCTGTGCCGAGTCGTAGAGCACCGGAGCCTCTCCGATGTTGCGCAACATGCGGTTGACCCACCGCGATGTGTCACGTCCAGAGAGAGAATAGGTGTAAAGGGGTATCTTGACCGCCGAAAACCATCGCGAATTACCGGTCTGACGGATGTAATCCCGCATCTCGGTGGTGGTCAGGCCACGAACAGGAGCGTCACTTTTCACCTGCACCTTATCCAATAGATATTCGCCTTCAGCGACATATTTCGTCTCTGAACACGAGGTCAAAATCACGACCAACAAGGCGCCAATGAAAAAAAACTGCTTCATTTTCGAGGCAAAGGTACGAAAAAAACTAAACTTTTTCGTAATTTTGCACACAAATAATGTAAAAAACATGATTAGCAAGAACCAAATCAAGCTGATTCGCTCGCTCGAGCTGAAGAAAAACCGCCGTCGCGAGAACCTTTTCGTGGCCGAAGGACCAAAGGTCGTAGGCGACCTGTTACAGGCGGGTTATGTCCCCCACTCCATTTTTTCGACCACAGAACGTCCTGATGCTCAGCTCATTACCGAAGAAGAGCTGCGTCGCATCAGTTTCCTCCAACACCCGCAGGAGGTGCTGGCACTGTTCGAAATCCCAACAGCCGACAGCCAAAAGCTAACAGATAACAGCCAACAGCTCGCCCTCGCGCTCGACGGCGTTCAGGATCCCGGCAACGTAGGAACCATCATCCGCATTGCCGACTGGTTTGGCATCGACACCATCTATTGCTCGCCCGACACTGCTGACGTCTATAACCCCAAGGTCGTTCAAGCTACTATGGGGAGTATCGCACACGTACATATTATATATTGCGACCTGCTGGAGTTGTTCGCCCACTGCCAATGTCCCGTCTATGGCACCCTGCTCGACGGAAAGAATATCTACGAACAGCCACTTTCTGCTGACGGCATCATCGTTATGGGCAACGAGGGCAACGGCATTTCCGAGGCCGTCCGCCAGCATATCACCCACCGTTTACTCATCCCTAACTACCACACGGGCGACCACACCGCTGAAAGCCTCAACGTGGCCATAGCGACAGCCATCACCTGTGCAGAATTCAAGAGAAGGACCGCCCTATGATATTCTATTTCACCGGTACAGGGAACACCCGCTGGGCCGCCCAGCAACTGGCAGAAGCCACCAACGACGAACTGCTGTTTATTCCTGAAGAGCTCGGAAAAGGCGAGCTCCACTATACTCTGAAAGATGGTGAACGCCTGGGATTCTGCTTTCCCACCCACGGCTGGCAACCGCCACGCATCGTCCGCGAATTCATCCGCAAGGCCACGTTCACCCTTCAGCCATCTTCCGTCAGCCCTCAGACGTCATACATCTACGCCCTCACCACCTGCGGCGACAACATGGGCTACGCCATGCGCATCTTCGATAAAGAACTGATGCAGAAGGGGTTACACACAGACGCACGTTTTGCCATCGTGATGCCAGAATCAAACGTCTGCTTCTCGTTCCTCCATCTCGACACCAACGAGAAAGCCATCCGAAAAGTCGAGAATGCCCGCCAACGTATGACGCATATCTGTCAAGTTGTTACCGAACGCCAGCGTAATGTCGAGGAACTTGTCAAAGGCGCCATTCCCTTTACCTACACCTACGTCATTGGCGGCTATTACAACAAACATCTCATCACCGACCGTCATTTCTGGGTCGATGCCGAAGCCTGCATCCAGTGCGGCCTGTGCGCCAAGCTATGTCCTGTCGACGACATAAAAGGTACACCGCCCGTGTGGCAACACAACGAACGGTGTACGAATTGTCTGGCCTGTTATCATCATTGTCCCCGTCACGCCATCCATTGGGGCGACATGCAACGCGGACAGTATCTGCTCAGTAAACTCTTGGACCGAAAATAGTCGTTCCGATGCGGACCATCGTACTCCCCTCCTCTACGGCTATCTCGTAGTCGTGGCTCATGCCCCACGAACGCTCACAGAAGTAAGGTGCATCGGCAAAATAATGCGCTTTGATTTCGTCAAAGAGACTATGCGCCAACCGGAACTCCGAACGGATCTGTTCTTCATCGTCCACGTACGACGCCATCATCATCAGTCCGCAGATGCGCACATGCTGCAACTGGCGCCATTCGCCACCAGCCATCAGCTCGCGCAAGGCATCGGGCGTCAGACCGTATTTCGTCTCTTCCTCGGCAATGTGCAACTCCAGCAACACATCTATAATACGTTCATTCTTAGATGCTTGCTTATCAATCTCGCACAAAAGCTTCAACGAGTCCACCGCCTCAATCATCGTCACGTAAGGCGCAATATATTTCACCTTGTTCGTCTGCAGATGACCGATAAAATGCCACTGGATATCCTTCGGCAGTGTCTCGTGTTTCAGGCGCAGTTCCTGCTCGTGGCTCTCGCCAAACGTACGCTGACCCTCGGCATAAGCAGCCTCTATATATTCGTTGGGATGATACTTGCTGATTGCCACCAGACGGACGCCTTGTGGCAATCGAGACAACACCTCACGCAGATTCCCTTGAACGTCGTACATCAGCCTTCAAACTCCGGTTTGTCGCTTTGCTCCTTCTTAGCGTACTCGAACACATCCATCAGCGTAGTTTCGGCAACAGCGGCAATGACGTAGTCAATCATCGTCGTACCCATCACACTCTCGATGTTGTTCACAGCGCCCTTCAGCGTACCGGCTTGCACCAGGTAGTTCACGTTCGAGCGTTTCTCCTTCTCAGTCTTCTCGTCGATGGTGATAAACTGCAACTTTGCCTTATACCACTTGTCGGCCATCTCCTCTTCCGAGAAGAATATCTCCTTATAACTGGCAATCTTGATATCCTCGATAGTAAACTCGCCACTGATATAGCTCGACATTTCTTCCATGATGCGGCTCTCAGCCTCCGTAAAGCTCAGGGCGTCTACTACGTAATTCTCCTTTACCTTCTTCTGCAAGCCGTCCTCCATCACTTTCTCGTAGGCAATCTTGCACTCAAACCAAATTGCTGTTCTTGATCTCATTTTTCAACTATTATCTTTTATCTATTATCTATCTAACTACTTCTGAATAGCTCTGCTATTCGTGTTCAACTGTTGTTTCTTCTGATTCGTTATACGCTCAATAATCTCGGTGGCAATGAGCTGCGAACGCTCGGGCGTCAGACCTGCGTCAGCACCAATCTCGCTCTGCGACTTCATCAACTCGTCGATAGTCGACTCGCTCTCCGCCATGAATTTCTTCTCGCTATTGCTCATATACTCCTTATTATATATTTTCGACAGAATGCGATCGGCCTCCTTCTCGTAACGCTTACGGAATATCTCCTCGGCCTTCGCCTGGAAGTCACGCTGGTCTGCCTCGTTCACTACCAGCGAGTCACCGTCGCTCGTCACACCCAGTTCTGCTGGGTCGAAACCGTCGTCTAACAGGTCATCGGTCGCCGTACGCGGAACAGGCTTCACGAACTCAATAGGCTGAGTCTCAGGGAAATACTCAAAATACAGGCCCACACATATCGCCGTAGCAACCAAGGCAATGACAACGGTCAGGAGTGAACGGAAACTAGCCCGACGCTTCATGATGGCCTTCACCATGTCAGCTGGCGTATCGTAGCGGTCCTCGGGGGCTTCACTGACAGCTTTCTTCAGTGCCCTGCGGTACTCCAGCGGCAGATCGCTCTGGTCATACAGGCTGAGCATAAATTTACCGATGCTGTAGATGTCACAACGGTCGTCTATCGAACCGCCGTTCAAAACCTCGGGAGCCACAAACTCGGCGTCGTCGCCGTAGAACGCCCGCTGGTCGCTCAGTCCACTGTAGAACGAGCCGTGCGTCAGCAACAGCGCACTACTGTCACCTTTGCGCACAAATACCGTCTTCGGCGAGAAACACACATGGCGCACTCCCTGCTCGTGCAGATACGTCGTAACATCCGCCAGCGACGTCAGCACGTTGTCCATGAATCCCTTCTCGGCCACTACTGCCGGATTATCCTTCAGCAACTGCTCGAAGGTCTGGTAGTTTCCCAGTTCCAGCTCCAGGCGCGTCACGTCGCCCTCGTCATTCACCACAGGCGTAAAGTGCAGCTGGTGTTTGTCCATCAGCGTCTTGTTCCGCTCACACTCCGCCTGCAGGGCCTTCGTAAAGGCGATGTTCTGGTTCAGTTCCGGACGAATGTCCACCACTCCACGCCATTTGCCGTCCACCTGCTCACGATAGAAACCGCCTATCGGCAGCATCACCGGATGCTTCTTGCCATCATTCCTGGCTGCCAGTAACTCTTCGTAATTCATGTTTTATTCAGTTTTGATGTGCAAAAGTACATAAAAAAAGTGAACCGACCAAATAAACGAAAAAAATTCCAAATAATTTTGGTTTTTCGTTCGATTTGCACTATCTTTTCGCTCCGCGAGAAGTTACTTTCGCTCGAAAGAACAAAGAAAAACGAGTTTTCCTTTGGTTCTTTGCTCGCTTATTTGTATCTTTGCAGGCAGAAACATAAATATTGCAGCAATTATTATGAATAAGAACGAAAGATTTGTTATCACCATCAATCGCGAACTGGGCAGTGGTGGTCGTACCGTAGGCCGTAAACTGGCCGAGAAGTTAGGTGTGGAATTTTGCGACAAGCTTGTCGTCAAGGGCTTGCAGAAGGAGTACAACCTCAGCGTTGAGGAAATCGAGAGACAGAAGGGCGAGAGCAGTTCCTGGTGGGCCGAGGTCAAGCGCGCCCTGAACGTTGCCCCAGGCATGGTCGGCAGCGTGGCCTATGCTGAAGCCATGAACAACGAAGGCATGTATCCCCCCACTACCAAGGAGATGTTCCAGACGGAGACAAGGATGTTGCAGGACATCGCCGAACAGGAGTCGCTCGTCGTTGCCGGACGCTCGGGATTCTATGTCTTCCGCAACCACCCCAACCACCTGAACATCCTCATCCAGGCATCCATGCCCTTCCGCGTGGAGCGCGTCATGCGCAAACAGGGACTTTCCGAGGACGAAGCCCGCAAAATCATCGAGCAGGTGGACCAGATGCGTGAGAGCTACGTCAAGAAATATACCAACACCTCACGCTACGACACCCGCAACTACGACCTCGTGATGACCGCTGACGGCAAGACCGAGGACGAACTGGTGGCCGACATCCTGAAGTTCATCGGCTGAACCGAAAAGTTCCCTTCCGACGCGCCCGCCCGGAAGGGGAAACATAAAAATCGGGCTCATCGTTTGGTGGGCTCGAATTTTTTTCGTACCTTTGCGCACTATAGTGCGAGAGACTGCTCACACTCGGCCATTGATATAAATATCATGGCTCTCGCTTAACCGCAGCCTTCGCAGCAAATATACATTAAACCGAAAACAAAAAAACGAAGACTATGACTGACAAGAATGACAAGAGGAACATGAGTCGCAGAGATTTCCTGCGACGCATGGGTATGGGTGCAGGCGCCGCTGTGGCCATGGGAATAATGGGTCCGCTGAGGATGTTTGCACAGGACGAGAAAACGCCATTGGCCGTAGGTCAGAACCGCATGACCTACCGCGTACAGCACGGTAGCGGTGAACAGATCTCACTGTTGGGGTTCGGCATGATGCGCCTGCCCAGGGAGCAAGAGGAGGTGGACCGACTGGTGGATTACGCCATCGAACACGGCGTGAACTACTTCGACACGGCGCCGATGTATATGGGCGGCCAGTCGGAGGTGCTGACGGGTAACTCGCTGAGCCGTTTCCCGCGTGACAAATACTTCGTAGCCACGAAGATGTCGAACCAGCGGGAGAACCAGTGGGACTTCGACAAGTCGAAGCGGATGTACGAACAGTCGTTTGAACGGCTGAAGGTGGACCACATAGACTACTACCTGCTGCACAGCATCGGCGGTGGCGGCATGGACTCGCTGAAGGGGCGATTTCTGGACAACGGCCTGCTGGACTTCCTGCTGAAGGAGCGCGAGGCAGGACGCATCAAGCACCTGGGATTCTCGTATCACGGCGACGTGAGGCCTTTCGACTGGCTGTTGGACCATCAGTCGGAGTACCACTGGGACTTCTGTCAGATACAGATGAACTTCCTGGACTGGCGCCACGCGTCGATGGGTAACGGCTGGCGGAAGGATGCCGATGCAGAGTACCTATATAATAAATGTGAGAAGACGGGCGTGCAGTGTGTCATTATGGAACCCCTGCGCGGCGGCGCCTTCGGCAAGATGGCCAAGGAACTGGAAGACCAGCTGAAGGCCGTCCGTCCCAACGACAGCACGGCACGATGGGCATTCCGATGGGTGGGCTCCTACCCTAACATCCTGACGACGCTGAGCGGCATGAACCAGATGGAACACCTCATTGACAACGTCGAGACATTCTCGCCATTGGAGGTGTGTACGGAGGCGGAGAACGCGCTGTTGGCGGAGATTGCCGATCAGATGTCGGGATTCCCCACCATACCATGTACGACATGCGAATACTGCATGCCGTGTCCGTACGGTGTAAACATCCCCGGCAATTTTGCGTACTACAACGAGGCGGTGAACAACCACATACTGCCGTTGCCCGACAAGGCGGCTGCCGACTATGCCGAGAAGAAACAGCAGTTTGCCGACGGCCTGCGCAAGGCGCTGCCAAATGTCGAGACTTGGGCACGCAGCTGTACGGACTGTGAGGAATGTCTGGCGAAATGTCCGCAGTCTATCCGTATTCCGAATCAGATGTCGCGCATCGTGGAACTGTTAAGAAAACGATAAAATTAACTTTTTCGCAAGCGAAGAAGTTACTATCACTCGAAAGAACAAAGAAAATCACGTTTTTCTTTGGTTCTTTGCTCGTTTATTCGTAACTTTGCAGACTCAAAGATATACATTATTATAACACAATAAACAAACAATGGAAAGAGACAATCAGATTTTCGAGTTGATTGAGCAGGAGCACCAGCGCCAGTTGAAAGGCATTGAGCTCATTGCAAGTGAGAACTTTGTAAGTGACCAGGTCATGGAAGCTATGGGTAGCTACCTGACCAACAAATATGCTGAGGGCTACCCCGGCCACAGATACTATGGCGGTTGCCAGGTGGTGGACAAGGTGGAGCAGTTGGCCATCGACCGCGTATGCAAGCTGTTCGGTGCCGAGTATGCCAACGTGCAGCCCCACTCCGGTGCACAGGCTAATGCTGCCGTGCTGCTAGCTGTGTTGAAGCCCGGCGATTGCTTTATGGGTCTGAACCTGGATCACGGCGGTCACCTCTCTCACGGTTCGCTGGTGAACACCTCTGGTATCCTTTACAAGCCCGTGGGCTACAACCTGAACAAGGAGACCGGTCGCGTGGATTACGACGAGATGGAGAAGCTGGCTCTGGAGAACAAGCCGAAGCTGATTATCGGTGGTGGCTCGGCCTACAGCCGCGAGTGGGACTACAAGCGCATGCGTGAGATTGCCGACAAGGTGGGTGCACTGCTGATGATTGACATGGCTCACCCCGCTGGCCTGATTGCCGCTGGTCTGCTGGAGAACCCCGTGAAGTGGGCACACATCGTGACCTCTACCACCCACAAGACCCTGCGTGGTCCCCGTGGTGGTATCATCCTGCTGGGCAAGGACTTCGAGAATCCTTGGGGTTACAAGACTCCGAAGGGTCAGGTGAAGATGATGTCGCAGTTGCTGAACAGCGCCGTATTCCCCGGACAGCAGGGCGGACCGCTGGAGCACGTCATTGCCGCCAAAGCCGTTGCCTTCGGTGAGGCCCTGAAACCTGAGTTCAAGGAGTGGGCCAAGCAGGTGAAGAAGAACGCTGCCGTACTGGCCGAGGAGCTGGTAAAGCGCGGCTTCGGCATCGTCAGCGGCGGTACCGACAACCACTCGATGCTGGTTGACCTGCGCTCGAAGTATCCCGAGCTGACTGGTAAGGTGGCCGAGAACGCTCTGGTTGCTGCCGACATCACCGTCAACAAGAATATGGTGCCGTTCGACACACGTTCGGCCTTCCAGACCAGCGGTATCCGTCTGGGAACTCCCGCCATCACCACCCGTGGTGCGAAGGAAGACCTGATGGTGCAGATTGCCGCATGGATCGAGGAAGTTTTGAACGACCCCGAAAACGAGCAGGTGATTGCAAAGGTACGCGGCGAGGTCAACGAGACGATGAAGAGCTATCCCCTCTTCGCCTATTAAACACGTAGAATGGTATTTATAAACTACAAAACGAGTCTACTAACATTGCTTGCAATGCTGGTGCTCTGGTTTCCGACGGATGCCAGCGCCCAGCAATTGCAGGCTTCATTATCCCACTACTCTACCGACAACGGCCTGCCCAGTAACACCATTGCGGCCCTCCATAACGACGACTATGGATTCGTGTGGATAGCCACATGGAACGGCATTTCGCGATTCGACGGATACAACTTCTACAACTACCGCACGGGTATCACCAGCGGTGTGAAGGGGTTGCACAACCGTATTGACCGCATCACCATCGACCAGATGCAGAACGTGTGGATGAAGATGTACGACGGCCGCGTATTCGTGCTGAACCGACAGACGGACCGCATAGAAGACCCGCTGGCAGGCATCAGCGGACACGACGGATTCATCGTGGACTACTTCTTCGTGCCCTACGTGACGAGTGTGGGCGACGTGCTGATGTCGTTCGGTGAGACGGGATTCTATAAACTGCGCCTGGATCGCAACGGCTTGAAACAGGAGCAGATCATGACGAGGAACATGACGGTGAAATGCGTGGTGGAAGGCTACCATAACGACTTGTGGGTAGGCACAGACCAAGGTGTACACCGCATCAACACGTCGAACCTGTCGCTGGAAAAGGACGGTTACTTCCTGGATGAAGACATCTCCTGTTTGGCCTCGAACGGATACAACATCTTCGCAGGCACCAAGTCGGGAAAAATCATGGAATTCTCGTACGGTCAAGAGCCGAAGACAGTGAAAGACTTCGGAAAGGAGATTACCGGACTGTTTGTCGACAGCAACGGACTGATTTGGTTCTCGGACCCGGGCGACGGTGCCTACCGCCTGAATCCCGATACGGGCGACGTAAAATTCTTCAACCAGCGCGTCCTCGTGCCGGAATACACCAGTCGCGGTGCGGAATTTACCGAGGCATTGGGACTGGTCTGGGTGCGCATGAATCACGGCGGATACGGATACTACAATCGCGAATCGGACGAAGTGGAGTACTTCCACAACGACCCCAGCAACCCGTGGAACCTGTCGAACTCGGTGAACGCCCGTCTGGAGATGAACGACGGCGTGGTGTGGGAATCGACCATCCGCCGAGGACTGGAGAAACTGGAAATCCTGAAGCGCACGATTACGAGGACACTGGTGATGCCGGAATCGGAGCACCCGATGGATAACGAGGTGCGCGCCATGTGTTACGACGCCAAGCGCCACCTGACATTCCTCTGTAACAAGCGCGGAAAAATTTTTATTTATGACGCCCAGGGCAACCACATAGGTACCATCACCCAAGACGCCAAGGGGACGCCCATCAGCCGCCCGTACGGCATGTCGATGGACTCGCAAGGTAACTACTGGGTGTGCGACAAGGACAAAGGCGTGTTTAAGATTACGCCCACCGGTGGCGGATATAACGTGCAGAACATCTGTCACACGGACGGTGACGCATGGTCGCTGAGCAGCAATGCCGCCTATCAGGCCGTTGAGGACCACAACGGCAACATCTGGATAGCAACTTACGGCGGCGGTGTGAACATCCTGCGCAAGAACAAAGCCGGAAAATATATCGCCATCCACGCGAAGAACGCGCTGAAGCGCTATCCGCAGAGCGCTCACCAGAAGGTGCGCACACTGGCTGTCGCCAAGGACGGCAAAGTGTGGGCAGGAACGACAGACGGTATCCTTATCATGCAGATGAGGAACAACAACGTCACCATCGAGGAGATGCGGATGACGGACCGGCTGGAAGACGGTCTGATGAGTAACGACATTGTCTACTTGGCTAGCGATGCCAAGGGTACGATGTGGATTGGTACGAACAGCGGTGGTCTGAGTTATGTCACGGGCCGCGACGAGCATGGCGGATATAAATTCAAGAACTACGGCATTGCCGACGGACTGCCTTCGGAGGAGATTCGCGGTATGGCCTTCGACGAGAAGGGTAACGTGTGGTTCTCGACGGACCACGTGCTGAGCTCGTTTGACGTGAAGAAACAAATTTTCACCACCTATTCGCAGTTGGACGGTGTCGACGAGACAATGTGCTCGGAGGGTTCCGTCATCATGGGTGAAGGGGGCAACATACTGATAGGCACGCTGAACGGATACTACACCATCGACCGTAAGAAGCTGAAGAATGCGACGGGTTCGCTGCTGAAACTGCGCATCACGGATTTCTATCTGGACGACGAGTTACAGAGTCCGCGACTGAACGACACCTACGATTTCTATGTGCCCGAGAGCCGCAAGGTGGAACTGCCCTCGCACAGTTCGGCATTTGCGTTCCGCTTTGCAGCACTGAACTATCAGCTGCAGCACCGCATGGTGTATCAGTATAAGCTGGACGGCTACGACCGCGACTGGGTAAATGCCGACAAGACGCGCACGGCACACTACCATAACGTGCCCGCAGGTACATATCGTTTCCAGGTGAAGGCATTCTTGCTGGAGTCGCCTGAGGCTTACGACACACGAACCATTGAAATCACAGTGCCCCCGAGTCCGTTGCTGTCGCCAGCAGCCGTCTGGGTGTACATGGTGTTGATGGCTGTCGGAATGCTGTTTGGCCTGTGGTGGTACCAGGAGCGTTTGCGTAAGCAACAGCAAGGACAATATACAATGTTTGAACAAGAACAACAGCAATGAGAAAACTGTTTATCATATTATGTGGAGCCATCCTGTTGGCTGGCTGTAATAAAGACAACGACGAGCCCGCGAAGAAGGACACCCAGAGAACTGTGGTGGTATATATCTCGGGCGACAATAACCTGTCGACGACGGCGTTGAGTGACATCAACGAGATGAAAGAGGGTGCTACGGGCATTCCTTCCAACAGCCGTCTGGTGGCGTTTGTAGACCGCGATTGGGGCAATGACAAGCCCTTTATCGCAGAAATCAAGAACGACAAGTTGGACACGTTGTTTAAATATTCTTCCGACTTCTACGCCTCCGACCCCAATTTGTTCAGCGAAGTATTGGAGCGTGTGGCGGGATTGTGTCCATCGAAGGAATACGGCTTGGTGCTGTGGGGACACGGTTCCGGATGGCTCGTAGAACCTGACACTGTTGCCCAGCATCGTGCTTACGGTATCGACGAAACAGGTAGCGGCTCTGGCGGTAAGTGGATGAATATGACGCAGATGGCCCGTGCACTGAAGGATGTGCAGACGAAAAACGTGATGCCGAAGCTGAGCTTCATCTTTGCCGACTGCTGTAACATGATGTGTGTGGAGGCGGCTTACGAACTGAAGGACGTGACGGAGTATATGATTGGTTCGCCTGCCGAAATTCCGGGCTACGGTGCTCCCTACAAATTGATGGTGGCCCAGCTGTTCAAGAGCGGCAGCAACCTGTATCGGGGCATTATCGACACCTATTATAATTATTATGCCGACTTCGACAACCTGAATTATGCGGAGCGAACTTCGTGGCCGTATATGAAGGACGGCTATAGCGTGCCGCTGTCGGTCATTGATACGAAATATGTCGGTGATTTGGCCAACAAGACGCACGATATGCTAGAGCGCGCCCAAGGCGGTTATCCGATGTACCCGCAGAGTCCGGAACTGTCGGGCATTGCGTTCTACTGTTACAACACCTTTTCGCTTTGGCCTGTGGACATGATGTACGACATGAGAGCTATCATGGAGCGGCTGTTGTCGGCAGAGGATTTTGCAACGTGGGACAAAACCTACCAGCAGGCGGTGCCTTACTATCGGATGTCTATGAAATGGATGACGGAGTGCTATGAACAATATCAGGCATTCTCCACTTTTGACCCGAACTTGAAATATGGTTGCGTGAGCATGTTCACCCCCAGAGCAGGACAAAGCTACAGCTACGGCTCTATGCCGATGAACAAAACGGTGCAAAACTTTGCCTGGAGCCGCATAATAGATTGGACGCGCTTCGGGTGGGAGTAAAATACTTTTGGAGTAAAAGAAATTACTCTTGGAGAAAAAAGAATTTCTCCAAGAGTATTTTTATTTAGTCTCTTCTTTTTCGTGTTCGTGTATAGTCACTTTAACCTTTGAGATTCGGCGTTCTTCCATATCGAGAATCTCGAAGGTGAAGTTCTTATATTCTATCTTCTCGTGAAGCTTCGGGAAGTCACCCTTGATTTCAAGCAACAGGCCGGCAATAGTATCGGCGTCGCCCTCAACGTCCTCAAAGATATCATCGTCGACATTCAGAATCCGGTAAACTTCAGAGAGCAGCGTCTTGCCCTCGAAGACAAAGGTATTGGCATTGACGCGCACATAGTTCTTCTCGTCCTCGTCATACTCGTCGTTGATTTCACCGACAATTTCCTCGAGGATGTCTTCCAGCGTCACAATACCGCTAGTGCCGCCAAACTCGTCGACAACAATGGCAATGTGCACCTTGTTTTCCTGGAACTCGCGCAACAGGTCGTCAATCTTCTTCGTCTCGGGAACGAAATACGGCGGACGAATGAGCGACTGCCAGCGGAAACTGCTGCCTTTCGACAGGTGCGGCAACAAGTCCTTGATATACAGGATGCCGCGAACGTTGTCGCTATTGTCCTGATAAACGGGAATGCGCGAGTAGTTGTTGGCCACAACACAACGCAGCACTTCGGCAAACGACGCCTTGAAGTCGAGATCGACAACATCCTGGCGCGACGTCATAATCTCTTTCGCCGTCTCGTCGCCAAAGCGCACAATACCCTCGAGCATGCGTTTCTCCTCGCGGATATCGTCCTTATCGGTCAGTTCCAACGCCTGCTCCAAATCATCTACGCTGAGCACGTGGCTCTCCTTACGCACCATTTTATCTGCCAGGATGCCCGACTTGATGAGAATAGACGCAAAGGGATAGCACAACTTACGGAAAAACATGATGCCACTGACGGCACGACGACAGAAACTGAGCGGGTGCTGTCCGGCATAGACCTTCGGCATGATTTCGCCGAAAAGCAACAGGAGGAACGTCAGCAGAACGGTGACGAACAGGAACTGCAGCCAATAAGACCCGCCAAAGTCAATGACATGCGCGATGAAATAGTTGAGCAGCATGATGATGGTGACGTTCACCAGATTGTTGGTAATCAGTATCGTCGCCAGCGTCCGCTCAGAATCCTCGCGCAGCTGCTTGATTTTGACGTCCTCGGAAGTGCGTTCTTCGTCGAGTTCGTTCAAATCGCTCGGTGATAAAGAAAAAAATGCTATCTCAGAACCGGAGGCAAAGCCCGATACCAGCAACAACAGGCAGGCCAACACACCGGCAATAATAGCGCCTAACGACGGTGACATCAGCGTCACACCGTCGAAAAACTGAGAGAATTGTTGAAGATATTCGTCCATACTTACTCAGTCGTTGCGTCTGTCTCGGAAGGAGCCGCAGATGATGAACGCGGAGTGAGCAACTCCATATTGTCGGCCCAGATCTCCGTCATGCTGCGACGCTGTCCTTGCTTGTCGTCGTAGGTAGAATAACGGATACGGCCTTCGATATACAATTTGTCGCCCTTGTGGACATATTTCTCGACGATTTCGGCCAGTTTGCGCCACAAGATGACGTTATGCCAATCGGTGTGGTCGGGAACCTGCGTGCCATTTTGCAACGTATAGCCGCGCTCTGTCGTAGCCAGACGGATACGTGCTACGGCAACACCCTGATCGACATAGCGGATTTCAGGGTCCTGACCTACGTTACCTATCAACATCACCTTATTCATAAGCGCTTACTTGCAAAGTCCTAAGAAAGTAAACTTGAAATTCTTGCCCTTGGCAGAAGGGAACTGACTGCGGGGATCCACACGCTCGCTCAAGTGGTCGACAATGCGGTTGTAGCAGTCCATACCCGATACCGCCTTGCAACGAGCCACGAAATGCGTGTCGCGATACTGGAACTTATTCGTGCCGGGAACAACAGCGACGCGCTTGAAATCGAGCGCACCCTCGTACCAACCGAAGCGCTCCTCGTTGAGACGCACCAGCGCTGGAAGTTCCTGCTTGGGAGCAGGAGCAGCAGGACGCACGGCCTTCTTCTCCTTAAAGTCCTCCATTGTTTCTGCCTCAGTCTTGATGATGATGAAATAAACGCGCGGACGAACCTTATAACGCTTGGGATACATCACGTTACTGTCGACATACTCACGAATGTCGCGCTCAAGCATTGGATTCATTCCTACCTCCTCTATCTCGGAGAGAAAAGCAACAGCTTCATCTGCATTTTTAACCAATACTTCCTGGTCAAAGTATCGAATATATAAGTTCATCTAAAAAGGTTGTTTTGTTTTTCCGTATAAAAAAAAGAGCGGAAAACGGGACTCGGACCCGCGACCCCAACCTTGGCAAGGTTGTGCTCTACCAACTGAGCTATTTCCGCAAACTAAAACCGCGATGTGAAGAGGAGGAGACTCGAACTCCCACGTCGCAATTGACACTACCCCCTCAAAGTAGCGCGTCTACCAATTCCGCCACCTCTCCAACATTTAATAACGTGTGAATAAAAAAGAGTGCCCAGAACAGGACTCGAACCTGCACGCCTCGCGGCACACGCACCTGAAACGTGCGCGTCTACCAATTCCGCCACCTGGGCATTTTTACCATTAGAACCCAGCGTCCTAATGCTCTTTTTTGTTCAACATGTGGAGCGGAAAACGGGACTCGGACCCGCGACCCCAACCTTGGCAAGGTTGTGCTCTACCAACTGAGCTATTTCCGCATTTCGTTACGTCACATCTCTCTTGATGGCGTTTCTTTTGTGATTCCGGCGGGATTCAAACCCACAACCTTCTGATCCGTAGTCAGATGCTCTATTCAGTTGAGCTACGGAACCTCCTTTTTCCCGAAAACCGGGCGGCAAATTAGTTCCTATTTCTGATTTGCGGGTGCAAAGGTAATCACTTTTTGCGAAACTGCCAAACTTTTTCGGGACTTTTTTCAAAAAAAGAGGCAGATTCCTAAAAATCCGCCTCTTCCAGTATGAAATCTATCCCAGATTACTTCACGATGTACTTCTTGCCGTTCTTCAGATAGATGCCTTTCTCGACAGGCTGCTGTTGCAACTGGCGACCATCCAGCGAGTACCACTTACCCTCGTCGTTGCTATCAACAATAATGGTCTCCACGGCAGTGGGTTTCTTCTCGCCTTCCCACCAAACACTGAGCGGAGCGGAACCTGCGATATTAAGATATGCCTCAAAGGGCATCACGTCAGCCCCCTTCTGGAACATCTTTGTCTCGTTGTCATAGAAATAGGCATTCGGAAGCCATTCCGGTTTATATGTACCTATTAAACCTGTTGAAGGGATGCTGGTCACGGGATTGACATTGACACCAGTTTCCTCGATGATGTCAACCCCACCCTCTTTAGCCTGAAGATAATAGGGCGTATTGGCAGCAATCGCTGTTGTCTTCTTCATTGTGGCCATACCTTCAGAAATACCGTTATATTCAAAGAACATACCATATTTCTCAGGATCCTTTATCTCAAACGGCACATAGATAGGATACTTTTCATCTGCAGGGAACCAACGTTCCAGGACGGCACGACCTGCAGTAAAGCCTCCCTCGGCACATTCGAAAGTACGATTTCCGTCTCCAAGCGACATCTCATTACAAACACTACCTACGACCATGTTCGGGCTGCTGACCTCGTTACCGGCAGGCAGATAGACGAACGTTGTCACGGGCAGACCCTTGAACGGTCCTTCCTCACGACTGAACTCCTTACCCGTGATACTCGTACCGCGCAGGTCGATATAGGTGATATCACTGTTCCGGGAAGCACGCTGCGGAGCGCTAACCGTAGCACCTGTCAGATCGGCGAAAGCGTCATTGTTGAGGTCAGTAATTTTATCGTTAATCACAACGATATGTCCGACACCGCCCTCAGGAATCCTAAGGTCGTCTCTCGAGAGGCTCAGATAGTTAGCCATTCCCTTCGGAGGTGTATCCACGCTCAGGGCCTTTACAGACAGTCCGGTGACACCAGTTGATACTGTTGCCTTAGGACCAATGCGGTGATTGCCTTCAGCAGGAGCAGAAGAGATATTAGACCTGTCCACGTGATATATATAAACATAGGTGGCCGACGTACAACAATAATTATGAGTGAAAAACTCAGGAGTATCAGAAGACTGATAGTATCGTGGATCGTAACCACCAACGTTTACACACAGGGCATGTCCCTCTTTCGTTAACACCGTGAAGCTGATTTCACCAAATCCGGCAGGAACCATAAATGTGACACCTTTGAATTTATTAGCATACTCAGGAGAACCGGGTTTCAATTTAATAGCCTCCTCCAAACCTTCTTGGTTCGTGACGGAGTTGATAACCAGCATACCGTCAGCGTAACCATCATCGTTGAGACCCGGTTCCTGCTTGTCGTCCAGCGTATAGAGCACATTGTCGACGATGACATTCGTCAGTTTCTTATCGGAGACGCCGCCGGAGCCAACACTGGAGGCAGCGCTGTAGTCAACAATGGTATTATTGTTATTTGCGGTAACAATTGGATCCATCGGGGTTCCCAATACCGCAAACGTATTATCTGCTTCATTGAGGGCCTCCATATAGTCGGGGTCTATGATGGTCATCGGTTCCTTGATTTCTATTTCCTTGAATCCTGATACCACCTGCGTTTTACTGTACAACTCCAGTCTACCCGGTTCCGTCATATCGGTATAAATATACAGAGACTGCTCGCCCCCTGTCATATCCCAGATGGCGTACGCGGTTTCCGACTCAATGAAATCATCGCCAATGACATAGATTTCCAACGCGTCCAGTCCGCTCTCGATACCCGATATGTGGGCATTCGTCAGCGTCAGCGTAGCCTTACCGTCGAACATCACCGACTTATCAAACAATTGCAAACGGTTTTCTTCTGTCACCACCTGACCGTTAATCTTCAGCTTGTATGCGTAACTTGTCACGATAAGCTTATAGCTGGCATCAGCACCCTGATAGTTGGGGTCGTTGACAGCAGCCGTGATGATGGTCTCACCTGTAGTCTTCATCTCTACCAAACCAGTCTCCTTATCAACTTCAGCCACTTCCGGTCTCGAGCTCGTATAGGCTACATTCGCACCTTGGGGATTAGACAATACGGGCCATTCGGGTGTCTCGTTAACGGCTGCACTCAGCTCAGTCTTGTCAAACGACAACGTTGCCTCTGCCGGATTAATCTTGAACGTCGCTGTCTTCCTCTTCGCGGTAGAGAAGTTCTTGTCCTTCGACGTCAGTGTTACCGTTGCCGTGCCGGCATTGACATTGTCGCTGTAGGCAACGTTATACTCATCCTCAGAAACGGACTTGCCGTTGAACGTTACCGTCACTGCAGGCTTAATCTCAGCACTCGTAAACGTCTGGTCTGCAATAGCACCAATCGTCACCGTCGAAAAATCTGCCTTCGCAATCGTGGCTATCACATTGCCAACAGCCGATTCAGAATGGTTCGCGTCGCCCGTGGCCTTATAGTAAACAGTATAGCTGCCGGCATCAGTAGCCTGAGGAATCGTCTCCGTAAACTCACCGTCAGCACTCAACGAGTAAACCACCTTGCCGTTTTCGGTCTCGCCGGCAGTCACGAGATTCTGAGCACTACCCGTATATGTCGGATTCAAAGCCTCAGGAGCCTTCGTCACAGTTGCGGCAACAGCGCTGATAGAGAACGTCTTATCAACAGAACCGGTGTAGTTGCCCTTACCCGTAATCGTCACTTTGGCGGTATTCTCACCGACATTGACATTGTCAGAATAGGATACTTCGTAGTCCTGATCCTTTACCAGAATAGCATCACCGTCGGTAACACGTACTGCGGGCGTCAAAGGCTCGCCAGTATAGGCCTGGGGGGCAATATCGTCAACCATATCAGCAGTCAGCGACTTGGCGACAATCGTTGCTGCCACGTTGCCAACAGCCGATTCAGA
>Ga0256404_1001227_pt1 | contig 63847 bp, 50 predicted proteins | sample RumenRJG_01DNA_FD_185990 | JGI IMG/M metagenome (GOLD analysis project Ga0256404, IMG submission 185990) | Bovine rumen microbial communities from Lethbridge, Alberta, Canada - RJG_01 | ecosystem: Host-associated > Mammals > Digestive system > Stomach > Rumen | place: Canada: Alberta | collected...
AACTTTGCAAGCACAATGATTATTGCGTACTTTACGTAACGGGAAAAGCGTAATGATGGAAAAGGTAAAACTTAACAATCCATTCGTTGTTTATGGATACAAGGGTCCGGAGTATTTTTGTGACCGGGAGGCAGAGACCGAGAAACTGATGTCTATGCTTCACGGAGAGCGGAATGTGACGCTTATTGCCCCCCGTCGTATGGGAAAGACTGGGTTGATCCGGCATGTGTTTAACCACTTCGCAGCTTCAGATGAGTCAATAAGATGCTTTTATGTAGACATCTTTGCTACGAAAAATTTAGAACAGTTTGTTCAGTTGCTTGCCAACACAATTATCGGCAAGCTTGACACCGTCTCTCAGGCTGCCTTGCGAAATATCCAGGCTTTCTTCAGCAGTTTCCGTCCTACGATGACCTTGGATGAGCTGACAGGCATTCCTACATTCTCTTTGGATATTCAGCCGTCGGAGCGCGAGTCGAGTTTGAAGCGCATCTTCGAATATATGAAAGCATCGGGTAAGCGCTGTTATGTAGCTATTGACGAGTTTCAGCAGATATTGTCTTATCCTGAAAAAGGTACAGAGGCTTTGATCCGCTCTTACATCCAGTTTCTGCCGAATGTATATTTCATTTTTTCCGGAAGTCAGCAACACATGATGGAGGAGATGTTCCTGTCCGCCAACCGGCCTTTCTTCCAAAGTTCCATGGTTCTGTCGCTGCAGCCTATTGATGAGGCGAAGTATCTTAGCTTTGCGGATGCGATGTTGCGGCGCGACGGGCGTACGATCGATTCGGACACGTTCCATTATATATATGATGTGTCGGAGGGTATCACCTGGTATATTCAGTCGATTCTCCATGGCATCTATGATCATCATCAAATAGCAATAAACAAGCAGCTTGTAGATGATGTTATTCAGGAGATTATCGGCGAGCAGACAGACACTTATCAGAACTATTTGGCTTGGTTGACAGAGAACCAGCAAAATCTTCTTCGTGCCATTGCTTCTGAGCATCTTGTTGGGGCACCATTGAGCCAGGATTTTATTCGTGCTCACCGCCTTCCTGCGCCAAGTAGTGTGAAGACGGCTTTGAATGCGCTTGTGGACAAGCAGCTTGTCACGCGCACGCCGAAAGGCTGTTGTGTCAGTGATATCTTCTTTGCTCTGTGGCTCAGAAGCCTGTAAAACTTGGTTCCTTCTGTTATCTTTTCTTTCCGGAACTCTTTGTTTCTCAAAAAAAATACGTAAGTTTGCAACAGATATGGTGTTATGTCTCACTAAAGGACAAAGCAGACAACAACGTTCCCGCAACGCTTCATAAAAGCAGACAGATATGAAATATCCAATAGGTGTACAAAATTTTGAAAGCCTCCGTGACGACGGCTATGTGTATGTAGACAAGACAGCACTTATTTACAAACTTGTCAATGAGGGACGTTATTATTTCCTCAGCCGTCCCCGTCGTTTCGGCAAGAGCCTGCTGATTTCTACCTTGGAGGCTTATCTCTCGGGTAAGAAAGAACTGTTCCGGGGGCTGGCCTTGGAGCGGCTGGAGAAGGACTGGACGGAGTATCCGGTTCTTCACATGGACTTGAATAGTCGGAACTATGTGAACGAAGAGGCATTGTTGGAAGAACTTCGTAAGCATCTTGAGTTGTGGGAAGACGAATATGGCCGTGACTATCGTGACAGAGCTATTGAGGAGCGCTTCTATCATATCGTAAGATTAGCCTATGAGAAGACGGGTAAGCGTTGTGTCATACTTGTGGATGAATATGACAAGCCTTTGCTTCAGACACTCAACAACGAACCTTTGCAAGATGCTTATCGTGCCACACTCAAGGCTTTTTATTCGGTGCTTAAGACCCAGGATCAATATATCAAGTTTGCCTTGCTAACGGGTGTGACGAAGTTTGGCAAGGTCAGCGTGTTCTCTGATCTCAACAATCTTATCGACCTGTCCATGGACGAGCGTTATCAGACCCTTTGCGGTATCACCAAGGAGGAGCTCCTTCGTTATTTTTCGGACCCTGTCCGAGAGCTTGCCGCGAACAACCATCTCAGCTATGCGGAGGCCTTGGCCCGTCTTGAACGCGATTATGACGGCTACCACTTCGTAGCACATGGCGAGGGCGTGTACAACCCGTTCAGCCTGCTCAACACGCTCAGCCGGCTGAGGTTCGGCCGTTACTGGTTTGAGACCGGCACGCCGTCGTACCTTGTGGAGGTGATGAAGCAGGACAATTATCCGCTGCCTGACCTTACGCAGGAGCAGGTGACGGGCGACTTCCTCAACAGTATCGACTCGATGTCGACGAATCCCATCCCTCTCATCTATCAGAGCGGCTATCTGACCATCAAGGACTATGATGCGCGCTTTGGCTTCTATACGCTTGGCTTTCCAAATAAAGAGGTTGAAGAGGGTTTCGCAGACTATCTTCTGCCTTTCTATACGAACATCCGTCAGGGTGAGTCGGCATTCTATATCGGAAACTTTATAAGGGATTTAGAGCGGGGTCGTGTGGACGATTTCATGCGCCGCATGTCGACCCTATTGGCCGATACCGACTATAAGATTGTTGGAGACAGCGAACTTTACTTTCAGAACGCTTTCTATCTGGTCAGCCGCATGCTTGGCTTCTATGCCGAGGTGGAGCGGGAGACGAGCGACGGACGGATGGACATGACCGTCAAGACGAACGACTATATTTATATCTTTGAGTTCAAGCTCGACGGCAGTGCGGACGAGGCCCTGAGTCAGATAGACGAGAAAGGCTACGCGAAGCCTTTCGCGCTCGACAGGCGGAAACTCATCAAGGTAGGTATTAATTTTTCGCTGAAGAAACGGTGCATAGAGGAGTGGAAATATGAGTAAGATGTGGCAATATCATCTCATTGCCATTCTTGTAGTGCTCACGTGGGGTGTGACCTTCGTCAACTCCAAAGTGCTGCTGAACCATGGCCTGGAGGCGCATGAGATTTTCACGCTGCGGTTTCTCTTAGCTTATATCTGCATCTGGATATTCTTCCCCCGGCAGCTCTTTGCCAAGTCGTGGAAAGACGAGGGATTGTTGGCGCTGCTCGGCATCACGGGCGGTTCGCTCTATTTCGTCTCCGAGAACATGGCGGTCAAGATAGGCTATGTCAACAACGTGTCGTTCATCGTGTGCTCCGCCCCTTTGCTTTCCACGTTGATAGCCTTGGCGGTCTTCAAGGATGTGAAAGCCACGAAACCGCTCATCGGCGGCAGTATCCTCTGTGTGCTGGGTATTGCGCTCGTTATCTTCAATGGTCAGATCATATTGAAGTTGAACCCGCTTGGTGATACGCTTGCTTTGGTAGCCTCGCTCTGCTGGGCTGTCTACACATTATTGTTGAAGAAACTTAGTCATTATGGCAGCGTATTCATCACGCGTAAGGTGTTCTTCTATGGTCTGCTGACCGTGCTTCCCTGGTATCTCGTATGGCCTTGGAACTATTCGCTGTCTGGCCTTTTGCAGCCAGCAGTGCTTGGAAACTTGTTGTTCCTCGGTGTGATAGCGAGCTTCACCTGTTTCGCGCTGTGGAGCTGGGTGAGCAAGAAGGTGGGGGCGTTGGCGGTGAGCAACTATGTTTATCTTAACCCTGTATCTACTGTCGTGTGCAGTGCCATCGTGCTCGGCGAACGCTTGACGTGGATGGCAGCCGTGGGCAGTGCGATGATCTTGGCGGGGTTGTATATTTCTAACAAAAAAAATAAGTAAATATGAGAAAAGTGCTTTTGTTCTGGCTCGTCTTCGTGACTGCTGTCTCTTTCGCCGTTCCCGCAAAGAAAGGGATCAGGCAGACGATCACCCTGACGGATGGCACTCAGGTGACTGTGGAGCTGCGCGGTGATGAGCACGCTCATTGGTGGCAGTCGGATGACGGTCAGCGTTTCTTGTGTGACAGTACCGGTGCATGGAAAACGGTGACCGAAGCAGAGATGGCTGCAAGCTCAAAAAAACGAGCGGCAGCGAAGCGTCGTATGGCTGCCAATCATAGGGCGTTGGCAAAAATTCGGGGGGCTAAGCGGGCAGCGGGTACGGAGACAGCGTTCAAAGGACAGAAGCGTGGACTGATTATTCTGGTCAACTTCTCCGATACAAAGTTTGACACTGAAAAATACGGTGCCACTCAGGCGCTTTATGACAGCATTGCCAATTTCTCGGGGTATAACCATCATGGCTTCAAGGGAAGTATCAGCGACTATTTTCAAGCACAGAGCGGTGGACAGTTTCTGCTCAACTTCAATGTTGCCGGACCAGTGACTCTCTCCAGGAGCTATCGCTATTATGGAGGTAACGATGATGAAGGCTATGACGAGCATCCGTTGGAGATGGTTCGTGAGGCTTGTCTTGCCGTTGACAGTGATGTGGACTTCTCCAAATACGATTGGGACGGTGACGGTGTAGCGGAAGAAGTGTTTGTGCTCTATGCCGGTCATGGAGAAAATGATACAAACGACGACAATCTCATCTGGCCGCATATGGACAACCTTTCCAATTATACAGAGGGGACGCTGACGTTGGATGGCGTGACCATTGACACTTATGCCTGCACATCTGAACTGCAGTCGGACGGCTCCTTGGCTGGTATAGGAACCTTCTGTCACGAGTTCTCTCATTGCATGGGCTTCCCCGACATGTATGATACTTCGGCAAACGGGCGCAACTATGGCATGGGATCCTGGGATTTGATGTGCTCGGGTTCTTACAATGGCGATACCTATATGCCGGCTGGATATTCGGGCTACGAGAAGATGGTGTGCGGATGGACGAAACCGATAGAGCTCAACGCCGACACAACGATTACGGGGATGAAGCCGCTCGCGGACATGGGACAAACTTATATCGTTTATAACAAAGGCAACAACAACGAATATTACATCTTAGAGAACCGCCAGCGCAAAGGCTTTGACGCTGCTTTGCCGGGTGAGGGCATGCTGATAGCGCATATCGATTACAACGAAGATATATGGCATTGGAATGTCGTAAACTCAACCGATGGTGAATATTATATAGGCAACGGCGATACCCCTTATAATAATGACCATCAGCGCATTACGGTATTTCATTCCGGTAATGAGGCTTCAGATGTGGAGACCGCTTATCCTCTTTCAGGCAACAACAGTCTGACTGACACATCGGTACCTGCGGCGGAGGTATGGAACGCTAATTCAGATGGAAGTTATCTTATGCATTGCGCGATAGCAGATATCACTCAGCTTAGTGACGGTACTATGTCGTTCAGCTTCGGCAGTATCGGTTCTAATCCTGTCAGCAATGACTCTATCCTTTTCAAGGAGACCTTTGACCAATGCAAGGGGATGGGAGGCAACGATGGACAGTTTAGTGGTTCTATCGCTACTGGAGTCTTCCTACCGGACAATGCTGGCTGGAAGACGGCCAGCCTGGTAGGCTCTTATATGTACGGTGCTGACAAATGCGCAAAGTTCGGCACCAGCTCCACCGCTAATTCCGGTGCGGTTTATACTCCTATGTTCACGCTATCGGGCGATACCGTGACTTTGACGTTCCGTGCGGCAGGTTGGGATGCCTCAAAAGATGGTACCAGCTTGAATGTCAGTGTAGAAGGTGGTAATGCAGTGATCCTTGATGATGGCGACCTTACGATGAAGAAAGGGCAATGGTCTTCTTATAGGCTTCGCATTGTAGGTACGGGAAGTTGCCGCATCTTGTTCAGTCCGTCAAAGCGCTTTTTCTTAGACGATGTCGTCATCAAGAAGATGCGTTTTTCGCCTACCACTGCCATCCGCAAGACGGTTATAGCCTTGCCTTGGAGCAACGGGGCCGTGTATACTATAGATGGCAGATATGTGGGGACAGACCTCAATGCTTTGCCGCATGGACTCTATATAGTAGGCGGAAAGAAAGTCGTTCGTTGAAATAAAATGAATGGTAGTTTACAATAACCGCGAAAAAAGCAGTAACTTTGCAGTCGTTATGATGCGTAAGTTGCTGCTTTTCCTGTTTTTGTGCGTGTCTTTCTCCGTGAGAGGCGCCCATCCTGTCGGCTACGGCACCGTTATTGGTGAGTGGGCAGGCACATGGGCAACGGCCATGCAAGTCCCGGTAAAGCGTTTTATGCCTTACAACAACCAAATGAGCGACCGCTCCGTGCGACAGATCGTGAAGGTGTCGGCAGGAGGAAGGGTTATTCGGTTGCAGCTTAGCAACATCTATTCAGCGGAGCCAGTTGTTCTCCGCAGTGTTTACATTGCGCATTCCATAGATTCTTTTCGCATTGATCCAAAAACTGCACGGTATCTGAAGTTCGGAGGCAAGGATAATGTGGTTGTCCCAGCCGGAAAGAGCATCTTTTCCGATGCTGTTGTCTTCGACCTGAAGCCTTTGGAGCAGATTGCTGTCACACTCAATTACGAGACCGCTCCGAAGTTGCCTACTGTTCACATGGGCTCCCGTACAACAAGCTACATCTTGAAGGGATCGAGCACGCCTGAGACAGACTTCTCCAAGTCATTCCGTTATGAGAAATGGTTTAACATTGCTGCCCTTGAGGTTTTGACCAATAACGTGCGAGGCATAGCTATCATTGGCAACAGTATCACAGATGGTAAAGGCTCAACCACTGATCATCAGAACCGTTGGCCCGACGAGATGAGCTTCTGGCTCAATGGGCCTTATCGTCAGAAAGAGGAAGCTGCTGCCAAGGCTGCGAATCGGAAGTCGTTGGCAAAGGAGTGGGGAATACTGAACCTTGGCATCGGAAACAACCGTGTGCTGACCTATAGTGGCTATGGTGAGGCAGCGAAGAAACGATTCGACCGGGATATCTTGGAGCAGCATGGTATATCCGATGTTGTCATCTTTGAAGGCATCAATGATCTCGGGACAAGCGGCTATGGAGTAGCGACGGCTTACAATCTCATTATGGAGTACCGCACGATGATAGAAAAGTGCCACAAGGCGCACAAGAAAGTCTATCTCGCAACGATCACTCCGATGCGTGGAAGTGGCTATTACAGTGCGAATCACGAGGAAGGCCGCCGTATCGTCAATGCCTGGATAAGGTCGCAAAAAGTGGCCGACGGATACATCGATTTCGATACGCTTATGCGGGATCCAAAACAACCCACGGCAATGCGCAAAGGTCTCTGCCTCAGTGACCATCTGCATCCCAATGCGGCAGGTTACAAGGAGATGGGACGCTTTGCTGCCGATTATTTCATCAAAACAAGATAGGACATTTTCTACTTTGCGTGTAGATTTTTTGAACATAGCTTATGAATGTACAGATAGAACCCACCTGGAAACAGTATCTTGAGCCGGAGTTTGAGACTTCTTATTTCAAGCAACTTACCGATGCCGTCAGACAAGAATATAAGCATGGGCCGTGCTATCCTCCCGGGCACCTCATCTTTAATGCTTTCAACCTCACGCCGTTTGACAAGGTGAAGGTTGTCATCATCGGTCAGGATCCTTATCACGAGCCTGGTCAGGCCATGGGACTGAGCTTCTCCGTGCCTGAAGGTGTGATGATGCCCCCTTCGCTCATCAATATTTTTAAGGAGATTCACGATGATCTTGGCAAGCCCATGCCTGCCAATGGAGACTTGACACGCTGGGCCAAACAAGGTGTATTGCTGCTTAATGCTACGCTCACGGTTCGAGCCCACATGGCAAACAGTCACCAACAGTTGGGCTGGAGCTTCTTTACCGATGCGGCCATCAAGGCACTGTCGGCTCACCGTGAGCATATCGTCTACATGCTTTGGGGCGGCTATGCACGCAGCAAACGGGGGTTCATTGATGCTTCAAAGAATCTGATCCTTGAGTCGGTGCATCCTTCGCCACTCTCTGCCAATCGAGGCGGATGGTTCGGACTGCATCAGTTCTCGCGTTGCAATGAATATTTGAAGGCAAACGGTGAGGAAGAAATAGACTGGTAATGATTAGGAAGTCCGGACTTCCGGGCTTCCATCAATATTTGTGAAAGGACCTATGCAAGAACTACATATCATGCAGATCGGCGACGTGCTCGTATCACCGGATATCATCACGGAATATTTCTGTTGTGACCTCTCCAAGTGTAAAGGCGTTTGTTGTGTCGAAGGCGATGCGGGCGCTCCCGTGACGCTTGACGAGGTAGGCGCTATGGAGGATAATTTGGACGCTGTGTGGAGCGAGCTGTCAGCCTCTGCGCAGAGCGTTATTGATAAGCAAGGAGTGGCTTATACCGATAACGACGGCGACCTCGTGACAAGTATCGTGGGGAAGAAAGACTGCGTGTTCACCTGTTATCATGATATCCAGGATTTCAATAGGGGTGAGACGATACCCAACTGTTGTCTCTGTGCTTTTGAGCGTGCCTTCCGTGCCGGGCGTATCAAGTGGTGCAAGCCTGTCTCCTGTGCGCTCTATCCCATTCGTGAGAAGAAGTTCAGCATGGGACTTGTAGGCATCAACTACAACCGATGGGACGTGTGTCATGATGCGGTGGCGTTAGGCCGGAAACTCGGTATCAGAGTCTATCAGTTTTTGAAAGAGCCTTTGGTCAGAAGATTTGGCGAAGCGTGGTATAAAGAGTTGGAGGAAGCCGCGTCTATGGTGCTCAAAGACGATTAGTGTCTCCGGTATTCCTTCGGCGACATTCCGGCATGCTGCTTGAAATATTTGCCGAGGAAGCTCTGGTTGGGGAAATGCATCTGCTCGGTGATCTCCTTGATCGATAACAGACTGGTTCGGAGCAGAACGCGAAGCTCCAACATGACGTAACTGTCTATCCATTCACCGGGTGTCTGTCTGCTCACCTTGCGGATGGTTTCGGAAAGATATTTGGGTGTGATATGCATCTGCAGCGCATACCAGGTCACGCGCCGCTCCGTCTTAAAATGCTTCTCAACAAGTTCAATAAACTGCATGAAGATCTCCTCATTGCGCGTGTTCTTCTCATCTTCATTGTTGAACACCTTCCAGAAAATATTGCCGGCATCATAGAGAAAAGCCTGCAGCAACGCTTTTACCGTGTCTTTGCGGAACCGGTGTGTGGTCTCACTGACTTTCTGTCGGATAAGGAGGTAGAAGCCGAGGATGCTGCGTGCCTCCTCACGGTCCATGCTGAAGACAGGATGGAGCCGGGAGAAGAGAAAGATGGAAGAAAGGTCGTGCATGCCGGTAAGTACTTCCTGGACATACTGTGGCGACATGAATACCATTCGGCCTTGGCAATCGGCGCTTAGTTCAACCTTTTGCAACATCTGTCCCGAACACATGATGATGCAGTGGCCTGCTTCAACCTTTTGTGGCATAGTGTCTATCTCATAGTTTACCGAGCCTTTATCACAGAAGGCAAAGATGAAGCAGCCCAGTCGTTTCGCTTCACCAGGAAGGATGATCGACTTGACATTATCGATCAAGGCAAGGTCATCGCCAAGACTCAGGCACGATGAGGCTTGCTTCACACTTGCGATCGTTATGGTTGGCAAATCTTTGGTCATCGATTTATGTTTTTAATAGTGTAGTTCATGACAGGTGCCGCTATGCTTACCGCCTCCAACCTCGTAATTCGTTTTCTTTTCCCTATAACGGTGATCCCATTGGTAAAAGAAGCTCCGAACTCAGGGAAGACTTGCTCGTCAAACGTCCCGTTGCAGATATAGAGCACGTTGCCGAGCTGGATCTTTTCTCCTCGCTTAGCTTCACGGAGTGTCGCGCGGAAAAAGCCATAGAAAGGATGTGAGGCAGGAATGTTGTCGGTCAGTATGTCGTCGGCCTCCCTCGCATCGATGTGGCTGATGCGGGGAAGCAGGGGCGTAGCACAATAATCTGCGTCTGAGGTGCTATCGGCTTTAGCATGAATCCACAAAGCTAAGTCGTAGATAGTCGCTGCTTTCCACGACGTGTCGTGGGCTCTGCCGTCTATAATTTCAAGCCCGTCGGGGGTGAGCTTAGAGTTAGCTTCACGGCATAGCCAGGAGGCATCGGTCGAATAGGCGAGCGGCTTGCCTTCATGGTCTGTCCCTGAGAGCGTGATGGCTATCTGCTTTGTTTGTTTGGTTGTTGAAGTGTGTGTAGGGGAATAGAGTACGGCAACGACATTGCTGTCGGAGGATAAATAAGGAGTGGCATCGAAGGTAAACTCAACAGCTTTGTTGTTCTCCACCCTGCGCAGCGGAAGGAACGGAGCGGTGCCTACCTTGCACTCGTTGACATACACCTTGCAGTAGCCTGTCGTGGCAATGGTTATCTGAGCGCGGCGGGGTTTGCCCTGAAAGAGATAAAGCTTTCGGAAGAAGACCCGTGAGAGGCTGTCGGTCTGCGGAGCTGAAATCCAGTGCGCCCCGGCTTCACTAAAGGATAAGGAAGAAAGAATAAAGAAGACAAGGAAACTTTGAAACACAAGGCTTCTCGTAAGGCTTACATTATTCATTTTCCTTTCTTGTTATTGATATAGTTAATGTTACAGGGGCGATCCTTTTGTGGTCGCCCCTGCCTGTTGGTGTTTATGCGTCGATGTTTGCGTAAGCGGCATTCTCCTCGATGAACTCGCGGCGCGGTTCTACGTCGTCACCCATGAGCATGGAGAAGATCTCGTCGGCTTCGGCTGCATTCTCTATCGTCACCTGCTTCAGGAGGCGGCTCTTGGGATCCATGGTCGTCTCCCACAGCTGTTCGGGGTTCATCTCACCAAGTCCTTTGTAGCGTTGGGTATGGATGCTTGTTCCTTCCTGACCGTTGCCATACTTGTCGAGGAAAGCCTGGCGCTGTTGGTCATTGTAACAGTACTGGGAGACCTTGTTCTTGTACGTGCATTTGTAGAGTGGGGGAGTGGCGATATACAGATGCCCTTCCTCGATGACCTTCGGCATGAAGCGGAAGAAGAGCGTCATGATCAGTGTGTCGATGTGAGAACCATCGACATCGGCATCGGTCATGATGATGATCTTGTCGTAACGCAGTTTGTCGATATTGGCTTCACGGTCATCCTCACCGTCAACGCCGAAGCGTACGCCGATGCTCTGGATGATGTTCATCACCGACTCTGCCTCGAACACGCGGTGCCACTGTACCTTCTCAACGTTCAGGATCTTACCGCGGAGCGGGAGGATAGCTTGCGTGTAACGGTCACGTCCCTGCTTGGCGGAACCACCTGCCGAGTCACCCTCGACGAGGAAGATCTCACATTGCTTCGGGTCTCTGTTGGAGCAGTCGGCAAGCTTACCGGGCAGTCCGCTGCCGCTCATCACGCTTTTGCGCTGCACACTCTCGCGAGCCTTGCGCGCCGCTATACGAGCTGTAGCGGCAAGAATAACTTTCTCACAGATCTTGTGGGCTTCATCGGGATGCTCCTCGAGATAGTTGGTCAAAGCCTCACCCACAGCCTGGTTCACGGCTCCTGTCACCTCGCTGTTGCCGAGCTTGGTCTTCGTCTGACCCTCAAACTGAGGCTCTGCGACCTTGATGCTGATGACGGCTGTCAGCCCCTCGCGGAAATCCTCACCGGCAACCTCGATCTTTGCCTTCTCAATCTGCTTCTTAATCTGCGGATCGGTGTCGGCATAGTTCTTCAGCACACGGGTCAATGCCATGCGGAATCCCGTCACATGCGTGCCGCCCTCGATGGTATTGATATTGTTGACATAAGAGTGGAGGTTCTCAGAGTAGTCAGTGTTGTACATGATAGCTACCTCGATAGGGACGCCCTGCTTCTCGGTCTTGAGATAGATAACGTCGTCGAAGAGGTGCTGACGGTGACGGTCGATGTAGCGCACAAACTCTTTCAGTCCGTCCTTGGCATGAAACACTTCCTGACGTGTCTTGCCTGTCTCGGGATCGGGGCGGAGGTCGGTGAGCGTGATCTTGATACCGGCGTTCAGGTAGGCGAGCTCACGCATGCGCCGGGCTACGATGTCCCACTGGAAGGTTGTTGTGGTGAAGATGGTCGGATCGGGCCAGAACTGCTGACGCGTGCCGCGCTTTGTTGTCTCACCGATGATCTTTACGGGATAGAGGGGCTTGCCCTTTTCGTATTCCTGCTGATAGATATGACCATCGCGGAAGACCTGTGACTTCATGTGTGTGGAGAGGGCGTTTACACAGCTCACGCCCACACCATGCAGACCGCCGGATACTTTGTAGGAGCTCTTATCGAACTTACCACCGGCGTGCAGCACCGTCATGACAACCTCGAGGGCTGACTTATGCAGCTTCTTGTGCTCATCAACAGGGATGCCTCGACCGTTGTCTTCCACGGTGCAGCTGCCATCAGCGTTGATGGTTACTTCCACTTCCGTACAGAAACCGGCCATGGCCTCGTCGATACAGTTGTCTACGGTCTCGTTAATAAGGTGATGGAGACCTTTCTCTGAAATGTCACCGATATACATGGCCGGGCGCTTGCGCACGGCTTCCAAACCCTCTAATACTTGAATATTAGAGGCTGAATAGTTATCTTCAGGATTCTGATTTTCTGCCATTTCTTATAGCTTCGTTTTACCTTGCAAAGGTACAAAAAAAACGGGTAACTATCTAATATTTTATCATAAAAAACAGGGGAGTGTTGGCTCCTATCTTCCCAACCACGCCTCGGGATTGAGTTTCGCGCGCTCTTTGCGAAGCTGGAACTGTAGGATGTGGTCGGGCCCCACAGTTCCAAGGATTTGACGTGTAGAGACGTGCTGTCCACGGCTTACGCTCGCCGAACTGAGGTTAGAGTAGACAGAGATGTAGGCACCATGACGGAGCATGACAACCACTGTGCCCGCATAAGAGAGCACGGCACTCACCTCGCCGTCGTAGATAGCACGCGCTTTGGCACCGGCACCTCCCATGATGTTGATACCTTTGTTGTCGAGTGTCACACCCTTGAGCCCTGCCACATTATATTGTCCGAAGTGGCTCACGATGCGATAACCACCCGTGATAGGCATGGGCAGTCGCCCCCTGTTTGCCTCAAATCCATTGTTCATCATGCGGTCGACCGATGAGAACTGTTGAACCTCCTGCTGGTCTTGCTTAGCCTCTGCAATCTCTTTTTTGGCACGCTCCGCATCAGCCGCTTGCTTTCGCTCTGCGGCTTGACGTGCTGCTTCTGCCTCCTTCGCAGCCTGTTCCGCCGCAGCTTTTCGTGCTGCTGCCGCTTCCGCTGCTGCCTGTGCCTTGCGTTTCTCTTCGGCCGCCGCTGCTGCTTCGCGTGCCTTCTGTGCGGCGATGGCTGCCTCACGTGCCTGTTGTGCTGCCAATTCTGCGGCTTTTTCGCGTGCCTTGGCTTCTGCAATACGGCGTGCATTCTCGCGTGCTGCCGCTTCGGCCGCTGCTTTCTTACGGGCGAGCTCTGCCGCGCGACGCTGCTGTGCTGCTGCGATGGCTGCCGCCTGACGACGCGCCTCTGCCTCAGCACGCGCGCGCACCTTGGCAACCTCTATCTCCACCTGGCGGTCGATCTCCGCATTCAGTGCTGCGTCTTTCTTCCGTTGCTCGGCAATGAGCACACGGATTGTGCCTTGCTGCTTTTGGAGGCCATTGACGATCTCCTGCTGCTGATTCTTGTTGGCTTCAAGCTTAGCATGCTCCTGCCGGCCTTTATAGAGCAGGTTGTTCTTTTGCCCCTTGACATTCTGCAGTTGTTTATGTTTGCTCGTCACCTGTTGCTGCTTGGCTTTCACCGCCTCGCCCTGCGCTTTCTGATAGTTGGCATACTCGCGCACAAACCGCAGACGGCGGTACATCTGATAAAGGTTCTTGGCCGAGAAGATGAACATCAACTTGTCTTGAACCGTGCGATGGCGCGCCATATAGCGCATCGACTTGACGTATTTGTTCTGGCGGTCCTTCAGCTGCGCCTTCAGCGTGTTGAGCTGCGTATTCAGAATGCTGATATTTCCGTTGATATGGTGAATATCCTTTTCGATACTATGGATATTCTGCTGATTCTTATCAATGTCTCCATTGATCATCATCAGTTCGTTCAGTTTCTTGCTGACGTTGGCTTTGTTCTCTTGCAGTGCCTTCTCCTGCTCTTTGATTTTCTTTTGAATCTCGGCGCGCTGGCTTTGAAGCTTACGGATTGAAGCATTGGAATAGGTCACAGCATGCTTCTGTTTCTTGGAAGATGCCGCGGTCCGGTTCCGGCTCGTTTGCTTGGCCGTATGGGTTGTTCGGTTGGTCTTTCGTGCAGAAGTCCTCTTCTGAGAGAATGAAGGCAACGCCACGAATAAAGCAAGCAATAAACTAATTCTGTAATATATAATAATGTGTCTCATTATTAGATGTGTCTCAGTCTATACTATTACATATTGAATAGCTTGGAGAAGATGTCGGTAGCTTCAATTTTTTTATATTTAGAAGGGAGTGTGGTCTCTGTGCTCCATTTCGAGGAAGCAGTAGGCTCGTCCATGTCGAGGATCATGGTCACCTTCTCCATTTTCTTTGTTGCTGTGGTCTGGAACGTCAGCTCTTCGTAAGATGGAAAAGCCTTTGCGCCCAAGGCCTTGAAGTTGGCATATTTCATCGTAAGCGTCGACTTTCCGTGCTGTGTCGAGACATAAGAGGCTTTCACTTCGTTGATCTTTCCCGATTCGCGGTCTGCATTCCATTGATAGGCGAGGTTTCCGCTTTTCAGAGTCACAGGAACAGCCTGTGCCGACCCGCTGAGGTCAGCATAGAACTTCGCCACATCACCTTCGCCCACGGTCTTCTTTCCCGGGAGGAAGAGCTGGTTCCAGAACAGTGCCTGAAGCGCATAGAAATCGAGCCCGTTGTCTCTCAAGAAGTCGAGCTTGTTGTAATCTTCCTTGACGTACTGCTTATGCAGGCGGTCTACGACAAGCACATAGTCGGGGGTGAACTCTAACCGTCCTACTTCTGTGTGAAGTAGCGGTACAAAAAGCTGCAGACGGATCATCTGATCCTTGCGCATGTGAAGGCTGCCGGGCACCGATACATCCTTGCCGCCCATTGTAGCAGAGAAGGTGAGGTCAGCGACGATGTTATCGGCTGTCACCTTGCGGTCGTTCACCTTTTCTACGAACGCAAAGCTCGATTCTTTGGTAGCTTTTGTTGTCGCTGGCTTCGATGCTGTTTCCGATTTAGAGGCCTGCTCCGTTTTAGAGGCCTGCTCCGGCTTAGCGGTCTGAGGTAAAGCGTTCTTTGAATCTTTGACCGCCAACTTGCCAGTGCCACAGGAAGCTACGAGCAATAGCGTTGAAATAGCAATGATTCCAAGTCTTATATTCATGTTATTTTATTTTCTTTTGATACATTTTCCGATACCAACGTATTTTCTTCTCCAAGGCCTTGGCATCGCCGCCATGCTTGATGGCCTGCTCGCAGAAGCTTGCGGCCGACTTGTAATCGCCAAGCTTCGCGTAGATCTCCGCCGCGTGGTCATAGAGCGTGTTGTCCGAAGTGCTGTCGGTGGAGAACTTCAAGGTCTGGTCGATATAAATCTTTGCTTCGGCATAGCGCCCCAGCTTGTAGAGCACCCAGGCATAGGTGTCGAGATACGTAGCGTTCTTGGGCTCGGCAGCAATAGCCTTGGCACTCATCTGCTCGGCTTTTTCGAGATTGGCTCCGTCCACACTGAGGAAGTAAGCATAGTTGTTGAGTGTACCGATGTTGTCTGGCTTATATTGCAGGCAACTGTCGTAGGCTGCGTAGGCCTCCTGCTTCAAGCCTTTGGAATGATAGATCTCTCCGACGATCGAATAAAGATCGGACACAATATCCGGGTTGCTCTGGTCGTTGATAAACGCCGTGCCCTTCTTTAATGCGTCAAGCGCACCGTCGTCGTCCTTGAGATAATAACGTGACAGACCTGTGAAGAAATAGAAGGCAAGCTCCTTGGGGTTGTAGAGCATGCCGGGTTCGCTGAGCAATGATATAGCTTTCCAGTCTTGCGACGGCCATTTGTCCTGGATGAGCTGTATGCGGGCTCCCGCGTTGTCGGGCTGTAGCTTCAGCAACTGTGTCAAGGCGTTGTCAATCGAGTCTTTGGGGAATTTCTTCAGTGTATAATAAGCCGCTTTGAGTTGCGCTACGGTTGTGTCGCGCGGTACGACTTGCTGCACTTGCTTGAAGAGCTTTGTGATCTGAGTAGAGTCGCCTCCGCTCTTCTCGTTTTGCTGAATGGCATTGCGCATAAACTCAATGCGTGTATCTGAAGGGGTCTCCTTTCCTAAGAGCAGTTTGTCCATCATCTCCTTAGCCTGAGCGTCCTGCCCTGTGGCATTATAATAATCGTACATGCAGCTTTGCGCCATCGCATTGTTAGGTTCAGCCTTCAAGACAGATGTATAAATGTTGAAGGCTTCCTCTTGGCGCTTGTGCTGCATGAGCCAGTTGCCCAGCATGAGCTTGAAATTAGGGTCGTTAGGATGACTGTCTGCTAATCCCTTCAGTGTCGTGTAAGCCCCTTTGGCATCTCCCTTGAGCTCGTAGGCGTTCATGCGCATGAGCGAGAGTTGGTCGCTCTCACCATCAATCTGCTCCAGACGGTTGATGGCATCGAGCATCTTGTCATAGTCTTTCTGCTGACGGTAGAGTTGCACGAGAATGCCTAACACATCATCGCGGTCACGATGTCCTTTGTATAACTTCTCGTATGCTTCCATGGCTTTGGCAAAGTTCCCTGTGCCAATATACATTTGCGCTACACGCTCCTGATAAGTGTCGTTGTCGGGTTCTAATGCTGCCGCGGCTTCATAATCGCGAAGGGCTAACGTGTCTTTGTCTTGGGTCGCGTTATACTCTGCCCGCATAAAATGAGCTGCGGCAGAATTGGGGTTGAGCTGCAGGCATGAATCGATAAGCATCAACGCTGAGTCGGTGTTGCCTTTCTCGCGCTGCTGCACTGCCTTGAGAAACCGTTCTCCGAAGACACTGTCCTGCTCATAGGTCAGGGCTTGGGTTGGCTTCTTTGCAGTATCTTTCTTTTCTTTTCCGGGTATAGTGGTTACTGCCCAGGCATGACCTAACATGAGGATCAATGCTAACGCAGCTAATTGTAATCCGTGTTTCTTCATCTAAAATCTTACTCTTATTTTACGCCTGTGTGCCCATAGCCGCCTTCGCCCCGCTCCGTCTCGTCAAGGAGGTCTACAGGTTCCCAGACCACGGTCTCATATTTTGTGATAATCATCTGGGCGATGCGCTCTCCTGCATTGATCACGAAATCCTCGTTGGAGAGGTTGACAAGCAGTACCATCAGTTCGCCACGGTAATCAGCGTCTATCGTGCCCGGCGTGTTAAGCACCGTGATGCCGTGCTTCAGCGCCAGACCGCTGCGGGGACGGACCTGAGCCTCATAACCTTCCGGGAGCGCGATACGCAGCCCCGTGGGAATGAGACGGCGCTCCAAAGGTTTCAGTGTGATGGGAGACTCTATGTTGGCACGGAGATCCAGCCCCGCGCTCTGACTGGTAGCATATTCCGGCAACGGCTGCCGACCGATGTTTACGACTTTGACTTTCACCATAATAGTGCAAAATTAAGCAATTTCAAAGAGATAATTCAAATAATTCCTATTAAAAAGACGAAAAGCCACAAAATAAGCGTAACTTTGCGAGAAACGTAACAGGATAGAATCATGAACTGGCAACAACTTATCAGTAATAAACGTCTTGGACAGGAGAACCGGCACGCTTTGCGTCATGATGACCGCTCTGAGTTTAAGCGCGACGGCGACAGGCTGATCTATTCGGCACCTTTTCGCCGCCTTCAGAACAAGACGCAGGTGTTCCCACTCCCGGGCAGCGTCTTCGTACACAACCGCCTTACTCACTCTTTCGAGGTATCCTCTTTGGGTAAGAGTCTCGGTGATGATGTGGCCCGTCGGTTGACAGACAAGCACCCGGAGCTGCGCAATACGCTTTTCGAGGAGATAGGCACCATCGTGCAGACAGCCGGTCTGGCTCATGACATGGGAAATCCGCCGTTCGGACACTCCGGAGAGAAAGCTATCCAGACATTCTTCACGGAAGACAACGGCAGCTTCCTGAAAAGCAAGGTTTCTGAAGCCTTCTGGAACGACATTACGCATTTTGAAGGCAACGCCAATGCTTTCCGCCTGCTTGCCCATCAGTTTGTAGGCCGTCGGCCGGGAGGTTTCGTGATGACCTATTCCACGCTTGCCTCTGTCGTGAAATATCCTCGTGCCAGCTCGCTGGCGGGAGATCATGGCAAGTTCGGGTTCTTCACCTCGGAAGCACCTCTCTATGAAAAGATAGCCAACGAGTTGGGGATCATCAGGCTGTCTGCCGACGGCGAGCCGCAAGAATATGTGCGCCATCCGTTGGTGTTTCTCATGGAGGCTGCCGATGACATCTGTTATGAGATCATGGACATTGAGGACTCGCACAAGCTCCGCATTCTGACGTTTGACGAGACACGCGACCTGTTGCTTGGCTTCTTCGATGACGATGCGAGGCGACATATCCTTAGTCGGCTGAAAGAGGACGGGGTGACCGATGAGAATGAGCAGATAGTCTATTTCCGTGCCTGTGCCGTGGGCAAGCTTGAGCACGAATGCGTAGAGACATTTGTTGAGCATGAGGAGGAAATACTCAACGGAACCTTCAAGGGAAGTCTTATACAGCATATCGCGGAACCGCAGCGGGAGGCTTACCAGCGATGTGTGCGCACATCCTATCAAAAGATTTACCATTCCAAGCCTGTGCTTGACGTGGAACTGAGCGGCTACAAGATTATGGAGACGCTCATGCGTACGTTCATAGGAGCCGCTGTCCACCCGGAGAAGTTCCACTCGCAGCAGCTCATCAACCGCTTCTCCTCGCAGTATGACATCCACAGTGATGACCTTGAGACGCGCATCATGGCGGTTCTCGACTTCATCAGTGGCATGACCGATGTCTATGCGCTTGATATCTATCAGAAGATCAGCGGCATAGCGCTCCCGATCGTGTAAAAACTATAGAGGCTATAGAGGCTATAGAGGCTATAGAAGCTATATAGACTATAGAAGCTATAGAAACTATAGAGGCTATAGAAGCTATAGCTCCTATACCCCTCATTTCTTCGGCATGGGCATCCTCACGGCTTCTGGATGTTCAGCCACGAAGCTGTTGATATGCCGGATGCGTTTCTCCTCAAAAATCTCATCCACAGCAATGAGAATGCCGCTCTCCTCTACGTCACCGAACTCATAATTGACCGCTGTTCCGAAGAACTTCATCGTCGGGCTTAGGTTCATGTAGGCATTGACCAATGGCGGAATGTTATACCCAAGCTCTCGCACCTGATGGTTAAGCAGGCGATAGTCGTTCTTGAAATCATCCTCATAGAAAAGTTGTTTCAACTCATCCGTCGGCGTGTCGATCTTCACGGGCTGAATGGGGACAACCAAATGCTCATTGTCTCCGAAGTGCTTGCGGAGGAAGTAGAGAATCATGTCGCGCCCACGTCGTACAAACGACGGGTACATCGTCATCTTCCCAAGAAAATACTTACAACGGGGGTTGATAACCGTGAGCGCGCCTAAGCCGTCCCACAAGTTATCGAGCGCAAAGATGCTTTTGGTGTTCTTCCGCACATTCTGATATTCCAGCGACACGAAAGAACGGCCTAATTCCACGGTATAGGGAGCGTAGTCTTTCATAAACTCATCCGTGAAATGGAACATGTGGCTCATGGCGAGGTTGGGTTGGCCGTCAGGCTTCAGTTGCCAGTCTTCTCCGAAGAGATAGCGGTAGCCGCCGATAATCTCCTCTGCCTCCGGGTTCCACACAACCAGTTGTTTGCAACCATGGGGCATCGTATCAAACTCATCGATATCCACGCTCTTACCCGTACCTCCTCCGGCTGTCCGGAAGGCGATCTCTCGCAGTCGGCCAATCTCTTGTATGACATGCGGAGCCTCTGACGCACGAATGACGTAAATCTCATTGTGGCTCTTATTGGTTGTGCGCAGGCAACGGTCCGGTGTCAGCTCACTTTTCAAAAGATCTTTACTGATGGGTTGGATAATCTCTTCTTCCATAGTTGCTATTATTGGTTGCGGCTACTCAGCCTGCAGGCCACGGGGTCCTGCTTGCCGGTAGACCAAGTCTTCTACATAAACGGCCCACTGTCTCGGCGTGCGGCTCTTGTCGAACGTCTGCCAGGGGATAGGCTTGCCGATGACTACCCGGAAAGGCTTGTGGCGGTTGCGGTACATCTCATCAACGAGAAAGATCATCGCGATATTGATTTTCAGCCCTAAGCGCTTCTGCCAACGGGCGATGCGATAGAAGCGGGCAGAGTTGTGTCCACTGAAATAGACGGGCACGACATCGCGGTGATACTGCACGCTCTTCGATATGAACGTCTTCTTCCAGGGAAGGTCGTGGATGCGGCCGTCGATGAGGCGGGAGTTAAGTCCGGCGGGGAACATGACAATGTGGTTGTCGCTCTCGAAAGCTGTCTCCACGGCATCGGCAAACTTCTCTCCGTTGCGTCCCGTCTTGTTGATGCCAACGCAGACGGGCCGCAGCCCCGGAAGGAACATCAGCAGGTCGTTGACGAGGTAGCGGAACTTGCCGTCGTAGTGGCGTCCGATGATTGAACCGAGACACACGCCGTCCTGTCCGCCGAGCGGATGGTTGCTGACGAAGATATAACGCTTGCCGTCGTTCTTGTCAGGCAGATTCTCCGCGCCTTCTATCGTAACCCTCATGTCAAGATAGCGCACGCATGCTTCGAGCCATTCGGTGCCCACCTGTCCACGATGCTGCCAAAGGAAAGCATTGACCTCGTCCTCATGAATGATGCGACGAAGCCAACTGATCAAGAACCGCGGCACAAAACGAACCTTATTGCCCATCTTGCTGCGCAATACTTTCTCTATGTCTATTGTTTTCTCTATGCTTTCTTCTGTCATAACAAAACTACGTTGCAAAAATAGTAATTAATTTTATTATAACCTTGCGTTTCGTTAGAAAAATATGCTTTTCTTCACTTTTTTATTGCAAACGCAAAAGGTTTTGCACCGTTACAGCTTGTTGATGACACGCATCATCTGCTCGCCCAACCCAATGGTATAGCCCTGACTGACAAACACAACGCGGTTGAACGTGTCGGCAATGATGAACACGGGGAGCGTGGATGCAGAGAGATGCATCTGCTGCCTGATCTGCGAGAGAATGGAACCATCGCCGTCAATGCCATAGCTTGCGGTGGCAGGCAGCGTCTTAAACTCGTTGCGCTGCATATACTTGTCATACTGCTCCTTGTCGGTGAAGAGCAGCAGCATCTTCCTGCCCCATTTCTCAAACTGTTGCTTCAAGGCTGAGATGTCGCGCAAGGCATGGTTGGTAGGCTCCTGGCCGACACCCAACACGGCAATGACATAATAGCCGCGGCCCGTGGTTGACAATACCGACTTCTTCGTACCACTCGCGGCATCGGTGTAGATCGACTCTGAGTTGAAGTTCCCAATCACCTGCACATCATCCTTTGATTGTCTCATCACAAGCTGGGTGTGCGTGGTGTCATTGGCGTTGACGGTAAAGAACTGCAGGCGGGCAAGCACGCCGCCATTGGCAAGCCGCGTGCCGCTCACCAAGAGATACGGACCGGCATCGACGGCTGTGCCTTTCTTCAACAAATTGCTGTAGGTCGTGCCAACCCCCGTGTCGCTGTCGCCCTCGGCATAGTTTTGCAATTGCAGCTGTCCCTGTCCATCAATCTTCGCGATGGTGAAATGGGAGTAATAAACCGGATTGTCTGTGCTCTCCGACACTAAGTCGGCCACGACAATGCCCTGCTTGGCCGCCTGTGGCTCCTTGGCTCCGAACAGCACGTCCTTGGCACCTTCCTTTTCCATGAGCTGCACCTTTCCCGTCACGGGATCAATGCATGAAGGAATGCCCAACGTGCGGGTCAGTGCCACAAAGAAGATGTTGCGGCTGTTCGTGTCGGCCACGCGTCCTTTCCAGACACCTGCCGGAGAGATGGGACAGGCTCCGTAGTTGCTGATATTGTCTATTTTAATGTTGCTTTTTACGAAGTCGATAATCAGTTGCGGATTCTTCCGATAATCATCCAAGGTCTTGCCGTTCTTCTTCGCGTACGCTGTAAACTGCTTGAGCAGATAGGCGCGAAACGGCGTGAGAAGCTCGTTGGCAATGCGGGGGCTTCGCACATAGGCATCGAAGTCGTCGGCCGACATTCCCTGCTGTTCAGCCTTCAGACCTTCCTGACAGCAAAGATGGTCGCGCAGCGTTGCTAAAGACACGTCTCTCAGATCCTTTTGTGTCAGCTGTCGGAGCAGTCTGACCGCAGCCTCTTTCTCCTGGTCTTTCGCAGTGGCAAGGAATGTGCAGATTGCCTCATGATTGCCACACGAAGCCACGAGCAACGGCGCAACGGAAGCATCATAGTCGTGTCGCTTTGCCCATGTCGCAGCTGTGGCCTCCGTAAAGAACGTTGAGGTGTAAGCGTTTCTTATCGAGTCTTCGTGAGCCAACCGCTTGTCGTTCAGCGCCCGCTGAGCTTTTGTAACTTCAGGAATATTAGGGTGCTCCTTCGGTGGCACGAGATCGAGATCGATGCCTTTCTGTGGCAGACGGGTGCCGTCCATGGAGAGAACAATCGTTATCAGACGGTCCTTGCCGAACGAAGCCTTGCTGAATCCAATCCTGCCATTTTTTGTTGCCCAGACCACCATGTCACCTAACCCGGCCGAGAGCGAGCAGCGCCCGTCGTGTCCTGTCTGCTTTGCGGCTACGGTGTGCAGCTCCGCATAGTTGTACAGGGTGAATTCTACATACGCGCCGTCCACCGGTTTTCCTGCTTCGTCTTTCACTTCAACCTGAAGCAGTGCCGTGGGGGCATAGTTGCTCGTCACGTTGATCTCCGTGTACTTGGACGTGCGCCACATCACTTCCTCCGGACCATCGTATTTGCCGAAGACGCGCGTGTTCATGAGCATGCCCCGGGACGCCGGCGCATTGAACCAGCCAAGGTCCAACACGGGTTCTGGCTCACAGGCTCCGAGGAAGTGCCATTTGCCGTCAATCCACACCTCCACCCATGCATGGTTGTCGTCGGTATGAGCCCAGCGGGGTGTGTAGACCTGGCGTGCAGGGATGCCCACAGCCCGCATGGCGGCTACGGTCAGCGTGCTCTCTTCGCCGCAGCGCCCTTTCGCCGTACGGATCGATGCCAAGGGCGACGACGTGCGTGCGTCGCTGGGGGCATAAGTCACGTGCTCGTGGCACCAGTGGTTCACCTCCAATGCCGCGTCAGCCATCGACAGATGCTTCACCCTCGGTGCCAACTCCCGATAAAAGACCATGCGCGAGGAGTCGAGATCTTCATTGTTCACGCGGATGGGCAAAACGAAATGTTTCCATTCGCGGTCGGGAACGGTCTTGCCCCAAGGCATCTCGCGCCGCGCCTTCAGAGAGGTCCGCACGTTGGCAAGATAAAAGGCCTTGTCGTGATCCACCTTGTCGGCCTGACACATGTAGGCGTAAAGAAAATCGAGCGACTGCTGCTCTGCCTGATTGATAGCCGGCCGTCGGCTTTCCGAAAAAGCCGGACAAGCAAACATGGCAACAAGCAAAATCAGCGCATACAGGCTGCGTATATTGTGTTTCATCTCTCTTTGTCTGTCTTGTTTCATCTCTCTTTGTCTATCTTGTTTCATCTCTCTTTGTCTATTTTGTTTCATCTCTCGTCTGTCTTGTTTCATCTCTCATGTTTTTTGCCTATTGCTCCCAATCCCGGCCCGTTTCGTGTGTTTCTTCCGCTGGGTTCAGTAAGCCGCTGCTGTGCAGCGGCTCCTTCGTCAAGGCCTCACGCGCTGCGCGTATCTTCTCCGGGTCGGTGATGTCCCGGCTGTATTCGTCGATTCTCACCGTTCCGCCCATGCTGACTTTAGGATTGCGGTATGTCATCGGGCTGATCACTTTCGAGCGTCCTGAGAAGTGAAACTCGCATGCTCCCGTCCGGCGCGCTATCCGTGCGATATTCGAGGCATTGATGCCGCAGCCCGGCATGATGATGATACGGCCGTTGGCTTCCTCCACGAGCTTGGCAAGCTGCGGGATGCCTTCTTCCGCAGTGGCAGCCTGTCCCGACGTGAGGATTCGGTCGCAGCCTAAGCCGATGATCTGCTCCAAGGCCTCCATAGGCTCCCGACACACGTCGAAGGCGCGATGAAAGGTGACGCTCAGCCCTTGGGCAGCTTCCATCAGTCGGTGCATGGCAGCCATGTCGATGCTCCCGTCGCTTTGCAAGGCTCCGAACACCACGCCGTCCGCGCCTTCTTCGCGGGCCGCGTGGATATCCGTGACCATCGCCTCAAGTTCTTCCGCCGAATAGCAGAAGTCTCCGCCGCGCGGACGGATGATGACATGCAGGCGGGTATGGGTCAGCAGACGGCGGGCCAGCCGCATCTCTCCTAAGGAGGGAGTCGTCCCGCCCTCCGGGATTCCGGCGCACAGCTCCACGCGGTCTGCTCCGCCCTCCTGCGCTTTAAGTGCGCTCTCAGCACCATTGGCGCAATTCTCTAAGACGTATTTCATAGTGCCTTGATTCATGTTCTCAGTTCTCCTGCAAAATTACTATAAAATTGCGGTATTTAATAAAATACTTGCAAAATTATTTGGGAGAAACTTGTTAATTTCTGCTTCTGAGCCCTTTGGCAGGCATGCACTGTTTCTTTTCAATACCCTTTTATGGTTATTGGGTATAGATTTTAGTCGCTGTTGCCGCAGGACGCTGCCGAAACAGAAATAAATATGAATTTATATTTACAAAAAGTAAAAAGTTAGGACAACGTGAATTTGTGAAAGAGAAGAGAAAAATGGGGCTTGTGGGCTTGGGGAGGCGGAAGAACGAGGCAAGGCATCTGCCATTCAACGGTTATGGCACCTTCCTAACAGCGTAATGTCGGTGCCATAACCGTTGAATGTCAGTGCCATAACCGTTGAATGTCGGTGACATAACTGTTGAATGTCGGTGTCCTGACCGTGGTAAGGCACGAGATTAGAAAGGGTTGAGAAGGTCTCTTAAGGGAGTAAATCGCTTAACATCCTGACTCATAGATATTTACCAATTTGTCTCATAATCGCGTTCTTTCGGACCAACCACCTCCTCGTTTGAAAAAAAACGATTCTCAGCGGGGGTTCGAAGTAAAATATATTTAAGTTTCCCAGTTTTCCCCTTCTTCAGTCGGTTGTCATCTTTAACTTCTTTCCCTATATTTTTATAAAAAAGTGGGGAAAAGTGGCGCAAAGTGGGGGAAAGTTTGTAACTTTGAAGCCCATTAGAAAAGATGGGTATATTAAATATGTGTATTGAAGCATTTCAAGACCTGTCTGAATGAGCATTAGATGCGTTTTTTAGGTAACATAGAGGCAAAGACTGACTCGAAGGGCCGTGCGTTCCTTCCAGCCCCGTTCCGCAAGGTGCTTGCAGCATCGGGCGAGGAGTCTCTTGTCCTTCGTCAGGATGTCTTCGAGAATCTGCTCGTGCTTTATCCCGTCAGCGTGTGGAACGCGTTGATGGACGACATGCGCCGCCGGCTCTCGCGCTGGGACCGTCGTCAGCAGATGGCTTACCGCACCTTTGTCAGCAGTGTCGTAGAAGTAAGCATCGATGGCAGTGGCCGCATCCTCATTCCCCGGCCGTTCCTGGAATCAGCAGGCATCAGCCAGAACGTCCGTTTCGTCGGCATGGGCGACACCATCGAGATCTGGCCTGCCGAGACGATGGAGACGATGAGCAAGGAGGAGTTCGGTCAGGTGCTCGATGAAGCTATAAAAGCGGAAGCAATCATGAAGGAGGAAAAGAACATGATGAAGGAGGAGATGAAAGAGGAAACCAAGAGGAGGATCAACAATGACTGAGACAGCCCCGACATATCATGTGCCCGTGTTGCTCAACGAGAGCATCGACGGTCTTGCCATCAAACCCGGCGGTACGTATGTGGACGTCACCTTTGGCGGTGGCGGTCATTCGCGCGAGATCTTGAGACGGTTAGGTACCGATGGCCGGCTGTTCAGCTTCGACCAGGATGCCGATGCCGAGAAGAACATCGTGGATGACGGCCGCTTCACGTTCGTGCACTCCAACTTCCGCTGGCTTGCCAACTGGATGCGCTACTACGATGTGGAGCATATCGACGGATTGTTGGCCGACCTGGGCGTGTCGAGCCATCACTTTGACGACGCGGAGCGTGGGTTCTCTTTCCGCTACGACGCACCCCTCGACATGCGCATGAACCGTGAGGGCGGAAAGACGGCAGCCGATATCGTGAACAACGACACGCAAGAGGAGCTTGCCGACATCTTCTATCTCTACGGCGAGCTGAGGCAGTCAAGGCAGATAGCAGCCGCCATCGTGAAGGCGCGCACACAGAAGCCGATCCTCACCACGCAGGACTTCCTGCAGGTCGTCGATCCGCTCTTCCGCCGCGAGAAGGAGAAGAAAGACATGGCACGCCTCTTCCAGGCACTCCGCATAGAGGTCAACCACGAGATGGCAGCGCTTTCAGAGATGCTTACCTCGGCCACGAAGCTCCTCGCCGAGGGCGGACGGCTGAGCGTCATCACCTATCACTCGCTCGAGGACCGGATGGTGAAAAATGTGATGAAGACGGGAAACGTGAACGGAAAAGCGGAGGAAGACCCGGTCTACGGACGAAAGCCAAGCCCTTACAGGCTGGTCAACAACAAGGTCATCGTGCCCTCGGAAGAGGAGACAGAGCGAAACCCGAGAAGCAGGAGTGCCAAGCTCAGAATAGCGGAAAAACTATAGAGCCATGGAAGAAGAAAAGAAAACAATAAAAGATAAAGAGGAAGAGATCAAAAAAAAGGAGAAGAAGATCGCTTCCAACATCAAAGCTGAGGCCGAGGAGATAGACAAGTCGCTCTCCGAAGTGATCCGCCAGCAGGCCACGGAAGACGAGGCCCCCCAGTCGAGGTCTTTCTCGCTGCGGAAGATTCTCGGTGGCGATGTCCTGAGCACATCGTTCATGCGGCGGCAGGTCTGGCTCTGCGTGCTCATCGCTCTCTTCATTGTGATATATATCGGAAACCGATATTCCTGCCAGCAGGATATCATCGAGATCGATGCCTTGCAGAAGGAGCTGAAAGACGCAAAATATAAAGCGTTGTCGAGCAACAGCAAGCTGACGGAGCTGAGCCGGCAGAGCAATGTCCTCGAGATGCTGAAGAACAACAAGGACAGCACGCTGAAAATGCCCACGCAACCGCCTTATATCATCACGGTGCCGGACAAATGAGTAAGCGAGATTAGTTTATGATCATTAATGAGTAGATTCAACTATAGTAAAATAATGCCGCGCTACAGTGTCATCGCTTTCCTGCTGACGCTTGTAGCCGTTTTGGTCCTTGCACGCGCCGGCTATATCATGACGGCAAAGAAGAGCTACTGGATGGCCGTAGCGAAACGCGTGCGGCAGGACAGCGTGCGCACGCAGCCTACGCGCGGCAATATCCTCGCCTGTGACGGCCAGCTGCTGGCTTCCTCGCTTCCGGAGTTTAAGATATATATGGACTTCAAGCAGCTTCACGATGCCGGCACCGACTCGCTGTGGAATGTGAAACTCGACAGTATCTGCCTGGGCCTGCACCGCATCTTCCCCGAGCAGAGCGCTGCCAGGTTTAAGGCTGTGCTTATGAAAGGTTATCACAGCCGGCGCACGTCGGGGCCGCACAAAGGCGAACGTCTGCGCAACTATGAGATATGGCCCAAGCGCATCGACTACAACACGTACAGCAAGGTGTGCGAGCTTCCTGTCTTCCGGTTGTCAAAGCTCAAGAGCGGCTTCCATGCTGACCAGCTCAACGCACGCGAGAATCCTTACGGATCCTTGGCCAAGCGAACCATCGGCGACGTGCTCCTCACGGAGGAGAACGGGCGCGCGGCACGCTACGGACTGGAGCTGAGCTACGACTCGCTGCTTAAAGGATCCTATGGTATCGTCAGCCGACAGAAGGTGCTCGGCAAGTTTCTCAGCATCACCAACACACCGCCTATCAACGGCAGCGATATCGTGACGACGATCGACGTGGGCATGCAGGATCTCGCTGAGCGGGCGCTTGAGAACAAGCTCAAAGAGATAGAAGGCAGCGTTGGCGTGGCCATCGTCATGGAGGTTGGCACGGGTGACATCAAGGCCATTGTCAACTTAGAGAAATGCGAGGACGGATCGTTCCGGGAGATACAGAGCCATGCCGTGAGCGACCTCCTCGAGCCAGGCTCCGTGTTCAAGACCGCTTCCGTGATGACAGCGCTTGAGGACGGAGTGTGCGACACCACATTCCGGATCCCTACCGGCAATGGCATCTGGCATATCTATGGCCGCGACATGAAAGACAGCCACTGGCGCACCGGAGGCTATGGCACCATCTCCCTCGGACGGGCCATGGAGGTGAGCTCGAATATCGGCGTGAGCTATGTCATCGACAAGTTCTATCACAACGACCCCGTCAAATTCGTGCGGGGCATCTACCGGACGGGTATCGATGGCACAGGCGTGAAGATTCCTATCGTGGGACATGCCACACCCGTCATCCGCTGGCCTAAGAAGAACAAACGGGGCGAATGGCTCAACTGGAGCAACACGGCGCTGCCATGGATGAGCATCGGCTATGAGACGCTCATCCCGCCTATCTATACGCTCACGTTCTATAATGCCATTGCCAACAACGGCCGCATGATGGAGCCGCGCTTCGTGAAGAGTGCCATCAAAGATGGCGACACCATCGCCACCTTCCCGCCGCAGGTAGTGCCGGGGAAAGAGCATATCGCCTCCGACCGCACCCTGCGCATCGTGCAGGATCTGCTCAGAAGAGTGGTCACCAACGGAACAGGAAAGAAAGCCTGCAGCCCCAACTACTGGGTCTGCGGCAAGACGGGTACGGCTATGATTGCCAGCAACGGCAACTACAGGGGCACAGCCCACAGCCTGCTCTCCTTCGCCGGTTGGTTTGGACAGAAAGACCGTCCTTACTATAGTTGCATTGTCTGCATCCAGAAGTATGGGCTGCCTGCCTACGGATGGATGAGCAGCGAGGTATTCCGCGAGATTGCCGATGGCATCATGGCTAAGTATGTAAGATACGATGTCAGTGACGCGCGTGATCCTGACTCGCAGATGATTCCCGACGTGAAAGCCGGAAACATTCTGTCGGCCGACTATGTGCTCTCCACGCTTGGCATCTCGACATTCTCCAACTATGCCTTCAAGCCCGACGAGACACAACCCGTATGGGGCACGGCAGACCGCAGGCGGGGGAGCGTGAAACTTATCAGTGAAGGTGAGCCCAAGCCTCACATCATGCCCGATGTCCACGGAATGGGTGCGCGCGACGCTGTGTTCCTCGCTGAGTCGAGTGGCGTGAAATGCATTATCCAGGGCAGGGGCAAGGTGACGGCACAAAGCATCGGACCCGGGGAGAAGGTAAAGAGCGGACAGAAATGCGTTCTGACGCTTCAATGATACCGCCGTAATCAAGACATGAAGTGATAAACATAAAATAATATATATAAGATGAAACTGCAGGAACTTTTAGCGAACATCAAGCCGCTCCGCATTGAGGGCAGCACGGATGTAGACATCACGGGAGTAAACATCGACTCACGTAAGATCAAGGATGGTCATCTCTTCGTAGCTATGAAAGGCACGCAGACAGACGGTCACAAGTTCATCCCTAAGGCTTTGGAGCTCGGTGCCAAGGCTGTTCTCTGCGAGGACATGCCTGAGACGCTTCAGGACGGCATCACCTATGTTCAGGTGGAGAGCACAGAGGATGCAGTGGGCAAAGTGGCAACGCTCTTCTATGGTGATCCGTCGAGGCATCTGAAGCTCGTCGGTGTGACCGGGACGAACGGAAAGACCACCATCGCCACATTATTATATAATATGTTCCGCGAGTTCGGCTATCACTGCGGGCTGTTGTCAACAGTCTGCAACTATATCGACGGCAAGCCGATCCCCGCTGACCACACGACTCCCGACCCCATAGAGCTCAATGAGCTTCTCGGTGAGATGGTGAAAGCCGGTTGCCAGTATGCTTTCATGGAGTGCTCCTCACATGCCATCCATCAGAAGCGCATCGGAGGTCTGAAGTTCACCGGTGGCATCTTTACCAACCTCACCCGTGACCATCTGGACTATCATAAGACTTTCGAGAACTATCGCAACGCGAAGAAGGCTTTCTTCGACGGGCTGCCCAAGTCGGCCTTCGCCATCACGAATGCCGATGACAAGAACGGCATGATCATGGTTCAGAACACGAAGGCTACGGTCAAGACGTATTCTATCCGTCAGATGGCTGACTTCCGCGCACGCATCATAGAAATGCATTTTGCCGGTATGTACCTCGACATCGACGGCCATGAGGTCGGCGTGCAGTTCATCGGTAAGTTCAATGTCTCCAACCTCCTCGCCGTCTATGGCGCTGCCCGCATGTTGGGCAAGGATCCGGAAGAGATTCTTGTGGTGCTCAGCACGCTTCACAGTGTCAGCGGTCGTCTGGAGCCCATCCATTCACCCGCCGGCTTCACGGCTATCGTCGACTATGCCCACACGCCCGATGCCTTGGAGAACGTGCTCAATGCCATCCATGAGGTGCTCGACGGCAAGGGACATGTCATCACTGTTTGTGGGGCCGGTGGCAACCGTGACCACGGCAAGCGCCCGCTCATGGCACAGGAAGCCGTGAAGCAGAGCGACAAGGTCATCATCACGAGTGACAACCCCCGTTTCGAGGATCCGCAGGCGATCATCGACGATATGGTAGCCGGGCTGGACAAGGAGCAGATGAAGAAGGTGCTGACGATTGTCGACCGCAAGGAAGCCATCAAGACGGCTTGCATGATGGCACAGAAGGGTGATGTTGTGCTCGTGGCCGGCAAGGGACACGAGAACTATCAGGAAATAAAAGGAGTGAAGCATCATTTCGACGATAAGGAAGTGCTGCATGAAATCTTTAATAGTTAGGAATTATGCTATACTATCTTTTTAGATTCCTTGAGCAGTTCGGCATCTCAGGATCCGGCATGTGGAGCTACATCTCCTTCCGGGCGCTGTTGGCCCTCATTCTGTCGCTCATTATCTCTGCTTGGTTCGGCGAGAAGTTCATCAAGTTCTTGAAGAGCAAGCAGATCACGGAGACGCAGCGCGACGCTAAGATCGACCCGTTCGGCGTCAAGAAGATCGGGGTGCCGTCGATGGGTGGTGTCATCATCATCGTCTCCATCCTCATCCCTGTGCTGCTGCTCGGCCGACTGAGGAACATCTATCTCATCCTGATGATCATCACCACGGTGTGGCTCGGCTTCCTCGGAGGCTTGGACGACTTTATCAAGATCTTCCGCCGCAACAAGGAAGGCTTGAAGGGCAAGTACAAGATCGTGGGTCAGGTCTCTATCGGTCTCATCGTCGGTCTCGTGCTGTGGGCTTCGCCCGACGTGAAAATGAATGAGAACTTGACGGTCCAGCGTCAAAACGGTCAGGAGGTCGTGGTCAAGCACCGTGCCGTTGCACACAAGTCGCTCAAGACGACAATCCCGTTTGTCAAAGGTCATAACCTCGACTATTCACGCATCATGTCGTTCTGCGGCAAGTATAAGACCGCTGCCGGATGGATTTTGTTCGTCATCATGACCATCCTCGTCGTCACAGCCGTCAGCAATGGAGCCAACCTCAACGATGGTATGGACGGCATGTGCGCGGGCAACTCGGCGATTATAGGCGTGGCGTTGGGAATCCTCGCTTATGTGAGTTCCCACATGCAGTTTGCTGCCTATCTGAACATTATGTATATCCCCGGCTCGCAGGAGCTTGTGGTGTTTATGTGTGCTTTTGTCGGAGCACTCATTGGCTTCCTGTGGTATAATGCTTACCCCGCCCAGGTCTTCATGGGCGATACCGGCAGTCTTACGATCGGTGGTATCATCGGTGTGTGTGCCGTCATCATCCATAAGGAACTGCTGCTGCCGATACTCTGTGGCATCTTCTTCGTGGAGAGCCTTTCGGTGATCGTGCAGGTTTGGTATTACAAACTCGGTAAGCGCAAAGGTGTCAAGCAGCGCATCTTCAAGCGTACGCCGATACACGACAACTTCCGTGTCACCCCTGAGCAGCTTGACCCCGACTGCAAGTATCTTATCAAGAGTCCGCGCTCGCCGAAGCATGAGTCGAAAATTACGATCAGGTTCTGGATCATTACGATCATCCTTGCAGCCCTGACCATCATCACATTGAAGATAAGATAATGATATAGAAGTCCGGACTTCCGAACTTCTAAAGAAATAGAACGCAAAACATGAAACGCATTGTAGTATTAGGAGCTGGAGAGAGCGGCGCGGGTGCCGCTGTCTTGGCTAAGAAAGAAGGCTTCGACGTGTTCGTCTCCGACACATCGAAGATCAAGGACAACTATAAGAAGATGCTCGACGACCACGGCATCGAGTGGGAGGAAGGGCATCACACGGAGGAGAAGATTCTCAACGCCGATGAGGTCATCAAGAGCCCGGGCATTCCTAAGGAGGCTCCGATGATTCAGAAGCTCATGAAGCAGGGAACACATATCATCAGCGAGATAGAGTTTGCGGGACGCTACACGCACTCAAAGATGATCTGTATCACCGGCTCCAACGGCAAGACGACAACGACCTCGCTCATCTACCACATCTTCAAGAAAGCAGGCTACGATGCCGGACTGGCCGGTAACATCGGCCGCAGTCTTGCGCTTCAGGTAGCAGAGGATCCGCACGAGTACTACATTATCGAGCTCAGTTCTTTCCAGCTTGACAACATGTACGACTTCCGCGCCAACATCGCCATCCTGCTCAACATCACGCCCGATCATCTCGACCGTTACGACTTTAAGTTTGAGAACTATGCCGATGCCAAGATGCGCATCACACAGAACCAGACGAAGGAGGACAGCTTCATCTTCTGGAACGATGACCCCGTCATCAAGAAGGAAATGGAGAAGTTTGACATCCATGCTGTGCTGTGCCCGTTCTCTGAAATTAAGGAGGACGCGTCCGTGGCTTACATCGAGCAGGGCGAGTACAAGCTCGAATACCCCACTCCGTTCAACATGGAGCAGGAGGAGCTGTCGCTTACCGGCAAGCATAATCTCTATAACAGTCTTGCTGCCGGTCTTGCAGCCAACATCAGCGGCATCAAGAAAGACATCATCCGCAAGAGTCTCAGCGACTTCCCCGGTGTGGAGCATCGCCTGGAGAAGGTGTGCAAGGTAGGGGGCGTACAGTATATCAACGACTCTAAAGCAACGAATGTCGATGCCTGCTGGTATGCGTTGGAGAGCATGAAGACTCCGACAATCCTCATTCTCGGCGGAAAGGATAAAGGCAACGACTACAGCCATATCTTTGACCTCGTGAAGCAGAAATGTGTAGGTCTCGTCTATCTCGGTGCCGACAATACGAAGCTGCACAAGAACTTCGACTCCTTCGGTATTCCCGTGCGCGACACCCACAACATGAAGGACTGTGTCCAGGCTTGCTACGAGATGGCTAAGCCGGGAGAGACCGTGCTGCTGTCACCTTGCTGCGCTTCCTTTGACCTCTTCAAGAACATGGAGGACAGAGGCACACAGTTTAAGGATCTGGTTAGAAAACTGTAAAGCGCGAGAGGAGGAAACAGTGCATGAATAAACGTCTCAGTGCTATCTTCAAGGGCGACAAGGTTATCTGGATGGTATTCTTCTTCCTGTGTCTTGTCAGCATCATTGAGGTGTTCTCGGCTTCGTCGGCGTTGACTTATAAGACCGGAAACTATCTTGGCCCGGTGAGCAAACATATAGGTCTCCTGAGTATCGGAGTTTTCTTGATGCTTGTCACCCTGAACATTAAGTGCCGCTATTTCAAGCTTCTCACGCCTATCGCGCTCGGTCTGTCGTGGATCACGTTGCTTATCGCATTGTTGGCCGGACACACGGTCAACGGAGCAGGACGATGGATCCCGATCTTGGGTTTCCAGTTCCAGCCATCAGAGATAGCTAAAGGAACAATGGTGCTCGCTACGGCGCAGGTTCTCAGTGCGATGCAGACCGATCACGGAGCAGACCGGCATGCCTTCAGGTATATCGTCATCGTCTGGCTTACTATAGTGCCGTTGATTATGCTTGAGAACTTGTCAACGGCTGCCCTGTTGAGCGTTGTCGTCTTCCTGATGATGATTATCGGGCGAGTGCCGGCAAGACAACTGATGAAAGTGGTGGCTGGTGTTGTCGTTGTCGTTGTGCTCGCCATCTCTTCTGTGATGGCTTTCGGAGATGAGAAAGAAGCGCAAGACACTCAGCAGGCCATGACCGAAACCGTGGCAAAGAACGGAAAGACTGTACAGAAGAAGAAACACGGTGGACTGCTCCACCGTATGGGGACGTGGAAAGCGCGTATCTACAACTTCATGGACAATAAATATGTGCCGCCAGAGAAAGTGGATCTCGACAAGGATGCACAGACATCTTATTCCAACATCGCCATCGCCTCAAGCAGTTTCATCGGCAAGGGTCCCGGCAACAGTGAGGAGCGCGACTTCCTGCCACAGGCATTCTCCGACTATATCTATGCCATCATTATAGAGGAAACGGGGCTGCTCGGCGCTTTCCTCGTGGCGATGCTGTATATCATCCTGCTTTTCCGCACTGGACGAATAGCGAACCGATGCGAGAACAACTTCCCTGCTTTCCTTGCCATGGGACTGGCTTTGCTGCTGGTTGTCCAGGCGCTGTTCAACATGTGTGTGGCCGTAGGCATCGTGCCGGTCACGGGACAGCCGCTCCCCCTCGTCAGTAAGGGTGGTACGTCGAGTATTATCAACTGCGTCTATATCGGCGTTATACTAAGCGTGAGCAGAACGGCCAAAAAGAATGCTGACGACGGCAAAGACACTGTCGCGCCTGCTGCCGCAGAAACTATAACGGCAGAGAGCGGGCAAAAGGCACAACAACAGCCACCCCAGAAATAATTTAGGGGAATATTAGGCACAATAAGAAAAAAAATGATTACTTTTGCGGAAATAAAGCAAATTGGGTAGTTTTGCCCAGAAATAAAGCAAAATGGAAAAAGAGCTTAGAGTAATTGTCAGTGGAGGAGGTACCGGCGGACATATCTTTCCCGCCATCAGTATAGCCAACGCCATCAAGGCCAAGCATCCTGAGGCTAAGATCCTTTTCGTAGGCGCTTTGGGACGTATGGAGATGCAGCGCGTGCCACAGGCAGGCTACGAGATCAAAGGGCTTCCCGTGAGGGGACTCGTGCGTCCTGTTTATTCGCTGAAGAACATCAGTGTTGCTATCGACTTCCTGCGCAGCAAGTTCCTGGCAAAACGGATTGTCCGTACCTTCAAGCCTGATGTGGCGGTAGGAGTGGGAGGATACGCCAGTGCTGCCGCCCTTGACGCAGCTCATAGCCTTGGCGTGCCTTGCTTGATCCAGGAGCAGAACTCTTACGCCGGCAAAACCAATAAAATGCTTGCTGCGAAAGTGCAGAAGATATGTGTGGCTTACAATGGCATGGAGCGGTTCTTCCCTTCTGAGAAGATCATCATGACCGGTAACCCCGTGCGGCAGAATGTAGTCAATGACACAATCTCTAAGGAGGATGCCCGTAAGCAGTTCGGTCTCGACCCCGACAAGATAACTATCCTGCTCGTAGGAGGCAGTCTCGGTGCACGCACCATCAACGACAGCATGCGTCTGCATCTCAATGAGGTGAAGAACGCCGGTGTGCAGTTTATCTGGCAGACAGGTAAATACTACAATGCAGAGATGAACGAAGCGGTGAAGAACTTTGGTGACATCCCCAATCTCAAAGTGCTCGACTTTATCACCGACATGGGGGCGGCTTACAATGCCGCCGACCTTGTTATCAGCCGTGCCGGAGCAAGTTCCATCAGTGAGTTCTGTCTTATTGGCAAGCCTGTGATCCTCGTTCCAAGTCCTAATGTGGCGGAAGATCATCAGACGAAGAATGCCATGGCGCTCGTCAACAAGGACGCGGCTGTCTACGTCAAGGATGCTGAGGCTCCCGACGTGTTGCTCAAGCGTGCCCTGGAAATCGTGAACGACGACGCTAAGCTCAAGTCGCTCAGTGAGAATATCAAGAAGCTCGGACTCCCTGACTCTGCTGACATCATCGCTGATGAAGTGCTCAAGCTCGTTCATTAAACGCTTTGGCCCTATAATTGAAAATCAACAAGAAATGGAACTCAAAGATATTAAAGCAGTCTATTTTATCGGTGCCGGTGGCATCGGTATGAGTGCTATTGCACGCTATTTCATTCACCGTGGTGTGGTTGTAGCAGGCTATGACCGTACACCCTCCACCCTCACGAAGCAATTGGAGAAGGAAGGTATGCTCATCCATTATGATGAGAATATAGATGAGATTCCTCATGCTTGCCGAGACAAAGCTACATGCCTCGTTGTATATACGCCGGCCATCCCCGCTGCCCACAAGGAGCTGGTATGGTTTCGCGACAATGGTTTCGAGATTCAGAAGCGTGCTCAGGTGCTCGGCATCCTGACGCGTACCCACAAGGGTCTCTGCGTGGCCGGTACGCACGGAAAGACCACAACATCGACGATGTGCGCACATATCATGCACCAGAGCCATGTCGACTGCAACGCGTTTCTCGGCGGTATCTCCAAGAACTATGGAACGAACTATATTCTCTCTGATACCAGCGACTACGTGGTCATTGAGGCTGATGAGTTTGACCGCTCCTTCCATTGGCTCCGCCCGTGGATGACTGTCATCACGGCAACCGACCCCGACCATCTCGACATCTATGGCACCAAGGAGGCTTATCTTGAGAGCTTCCGCCATTATACAGAGCTGATCCAGCCCGGAGGCGCACTCATCATCCATACCGATCTGGAGATGCAGCCTAACGTGCAGGAGGGTGTGAAGACCTATACTTACAGCCGCGACAAGGGCGACTTCCATGCTGAGAACATCAAAATAGAGAACGGTGAAATAACATTCGATTTCATCTCGCCAAAAGGCAACATCACTGGCGTAAAGCTCGGTCAGCCTGTTCCCATCAATATTGAGAACGGTGTGGCTGCCATGGCAATGGCACAGCTCAACGGCTGCACGGACGAGGAGATCAAATACGGCATGGAGACCTACCATGGCGTGGAGCGTCGCTTCGACTTCAAAATCCGCAACGACAAGCACGTGCTGCTATCCGACTATGGTCATCATCCGAAGGAGATCCTTCAGTCGGCCAAGAGTTTGCGCGAGCTCTATCCGAAGCGTAAGATCACGGCTATGTTCCAGCCGCATCTCTATACCCGCACCCGTGACTTCTACAAGGACTTCGCAGAGGCGCTGAGCCACTTCGATGAGGTCATCCTCACCGAGATCTACCCGGCGCGGGAGCAGCCTATTCCCGGTGTCACCTCGCAGCTTATCTACGATAATCTCAAACCGGGGGTGGAGAAGAGCCTCATCAGGAAGGATGAGGTGCTCGACCTGGTGAAGAGACGCGACTTCGACGTTCTTGTCATTCTTGGAGCCGGTGATCTCGACAATATGACACCTCAGATAGAGAAGATTATCAACGCAAAAAAATAAGACCATAACAGCAGATGCACCTCAACTGGAAAAGATTATTACTTGTTGGCTGCGATATAGTGCTTGGCGCCTATATCGTCGTCGCTATGACGGCTTTTGACAGGCCCGAGAGCGAGAATACTGCCTGCACGCAAGTGGATATCAATGTCCAGGACGAGGCTGTCAACGGTTTCATTTCTCCAAAGGAGATACGCAGTCGCCTCATCAAGTCTGATCTCTATCCGCTCAAGAAGACGCTAAAAAACATCAATACGCGAGAGATAGAGGATCAGCTCAAGCAGAGTCCGTTCATCAAGAATGCGCAATGCTACAAGACGCAGGACGGACACGTGTGGATCTCGCTTACCCAGCGCATGCCGACTTTGCATGTCATGGCTGCCAATGGTGATGACTATTATTTAGATGATGATCACCGTATCATGCCCAACTCCCGTTATACGAGCAACCTCATCATCGCAACAGGTGCCATTGACAGATGGTTCGCACGAAACTATGTATCTTATCTCGCTGATGCTATCATGGCTAACGAGTTCTGGCAGAACCAGATTGTACAAATCAATGTGCTGCCAGACGGTGGAATTGAGCTCGTGCCGCGTGTCGGTGACAACATATTATATATAGGTCAGTTGCCACAAACCAAATACATCGCGCAGCGCAAGAAGCTCATCACCGATTATGCGAACCGAAAGATGGACAGACTGGAGAAGTTCTACAGATACGGGTTGTCGCAAGCCGGATGGAATAAGTATTCTTATATCAATGTAGAGTTTGATAATCAGATCATTTGCAAGAAAAAGAAAACAGATTAAAGTAGATATATCCCAATGGCAGAATTTATCGTAGCAATCGAATTAGGATCATCGAAAATTACCGGCATAGCAGGAAGAAAGAACAAAGACGGAAGCATCAGCATTCTTGCTTTAGCTCAGGAAGAGGGTGAGGCCTGCATTCAAAAAGGTGTTGTTCGCAATATCGACAAGACTGTTCAAGCACTCTCCAACATTATTAAGAAGTTGGAGGTGACGCTGAAGACGCGCATCGCGCATGTTTATGTGGGCTTTGGAGGCCAGTCGATCATGAGTGTGAAGAACACCAATGTCAGGGAACTCTCGTCGGAAAGCGAGGTGACTCAGGAGATGATCAATGAGCTCATGGATGCTAACAGGAGCATGCAGTATCCTGACAAGCAGATTCTTGATGCTGTCACTCAGGAATATAAGGTTGACAACCAGTATCAGGCTGAACCGCCTGTGGGTGTGCCGTGCAAGCGCCTTGAGGGTAATTTCCTCAACATCCTTTGCCGGAAGGAGTTCTACCGGAGACTGAAGAAATGCTTTGATCAAGCCAACATCAGCATCCTTGATATGTATATTTCTCCGCTTGCGCTCGCTGACAGTATTCTTACCGATGCAGAGAAACGTGGAGGATGCGTGCTTGTCGACTTAGGTGCCGACACGACGACGGTCAGCGTCTATCATCGCAACATTCTCCGAAAGCTCACCGTTATACCATTGGGAAGCAGAAATATCACCAAGGACATTGCCACCCTGCAGATGGAGGAAGAAGATGCAGAGAAGATGAAGCTCAAGTACGCTTGTGCCTATACAGACGCCAATGACATTGACCCGACGTTCACTTACCCCATTGATAAGGAACGCTCCATTGACATGCCTAAGTTTGTAGACATTGTGGAGGCCCGCGTGCGAGAGATCATTGAGAACGTGAGAAGTCAGGTTCCCGACGAGTATGCCGACAAGCTTTTGGGAGGAATCATCCTTACCGGAGGCGGTAGCAATATGCGCAATACCGAGCGTGCTTTCCGTCTCTACACGCATATAGAAAAGATCAGAACCGCTAAGTTCGTCAACGAGACCATCAAGTCGAGCAATCCCATCGTCAACGCAAAGGACGGTCGGCTTTGCACCGTACTCGCTATCCTTGCCGAAGGAGACCAGAACTGTGCCGGAAACGACATCACCGGAGACCTCTTCGAACATCAGCAGCCCAAGCCTGCCACGCAGTCCGCACATCCTGTAGATGTTCAACCGACTCCTAAACAGCCGGGCAGGGTCATTGAGGATACCGTAACCCCACAGCCTGCAACGGTTCAACCTGCTTCAAAGAATACGGAGAATAAAAAGGAGGAAGATGAAGTGGTGCCTAAAAAAACACATAAGTTCTTTAGCAAGTTATCCGATTTCTTCAGGAAAATGACGGAACCAGACGAAGAAGATAAATAATCGGAAGAATCGCTGCGAGAATGTTGACTACGATATTAATCTCATAGATTGAAAGGATTATGCCAGAGAATAACAATACAGACAACCAGAAACCGACAATCCTCGATTTCGGTGACCCGGATAAGGAAAATAGCATCATCAAAGTGATTGGTGTCGGTGGTGGCGGTGGCAATGCCGTTAACCACATGTACCGTGAAGGCATTCACGACGTGTCTTTTGTGCTCTGCAATACAGACGCACAGGCACTGAACGACTCTCCTGTCCCCGTCCATCTCCAGCTTGGTAAGGAAGGGCTTGGAGCCGGCAACCGTCCTGCACGAGCACGCCAGGCTGCCATGGAGAGCATAGATGACATCAAGCGCATGCTCGATGATGGTACGAAGATGGCGTTCATCACCGCAGGTATGGGTGGTGGCACCGGGACGGGTGCAGCTCCGGTCATCGCTCAGGTGAGCAAGGATATGGGCATCCTCACAGTGGGTATCGTCACGATTCCTTTCCGTTTCGAGGGACCTAAGAAGATCAACCAGGCGCTCGACGGTGTGGAGGAGATGGCAAAACACGTCGATGCGCTGCTCGTTATCAACAATGAGCGTCTTCGACAGATCTATCCTGAGCTGACCCTTGTCGATGCCTTTGGAAAAGCTGACGATACGCTCTCTGTGGCCGCAAAAAGTATTGCGGAGATCATTACGACCCACGGACTTATCAACCTTGACTTCAATGATGTTAAGACTGTGCTCAAAGATGGTGGCGTAGCTATCATGAGTACGGGTTACGGCGAAGGCGAGGAACGCGTGAAGAAAGCTATCGACGATGCGCTCAACTCACCATTGCTCAACGATAACAACGTGTTCAACTCGAAGAAGATCCTGCTCTCCATCGCCTTCTCCAGTGAGAAGAAAGAGAACCAAGGCTTCATGATGGAGGAGATGAACTATGTCAACGACTTCATGGCGAGGTTCGGTGAGGATTTTGAAATCAAGTGGGGTGTAGCCATCGATCCGGAATTAGGCAAGAAGGTCAAGGTCACAATCCTCGCTACAGGTTTCGGTGTGGAAGACGTGGAGCCGAAAGAGGAGCGTTCACGTAGAGACAACGAAGACCGTAAGCGCGCCGAGGAGGAAGAGGAAAAGAAACTCAAACGCCAGGAGCGCATCGAGCACTACTATGGCGGCGACGGCAACAATTCGCTTCGCAAGCGGCGTCCTCATATCTTTATCTTCAAGCCCGATGACCTCGACAACGATGATGTTATCCTCTCCGTGGAGACGACACCGACCTATAAGCGAACACGTCCCATGTTAGAAGATATCCGCAAGCAAGGCTCAGGCGGTGCCCAGGACGATGCTGCGGATGAGAAGAGTGAGGCTCAGCCCAGCGTCATCAGTTTTGCATAAGACAGAGAACAATAGTGCCAGTGCAGAGGGGTTCATAGGAAATGACCCTGCACTGGCATCTTTAGTAGATTCGCCTAACAATAACAATAATAACTGTATATCATGGAATCATTATTCGATCAGGTTAGCAAAGGCATTCGCGAAGCCATGAAAGCACACGATAAAGTGCGCCTTGAGGCTCTCCGCAATGCAAAGAAAGTGTTTCTTGAAGCAAAAACAGCTCCTGGAGCCAACGACACCCTGCCCGATGACAAGGCAATGAAACTGTTGCAGAAGCTCGTCAAACAAGGCGAGGAGAGCGCAGACATCTATACGAAAGCCAACCGCCCGGAGCTCGCTGATGGCGAGATGGCACAGGTCAATGTCTATAAGGAGTTCCTTCCCAAGCCGCTTTCAACAGAGGAGATAGAGGCTGCCGTTAAGGAGATTATCGCGCAGACCGGTGCCCAAGGCATGAAGGATATGGGCAAGGTCATGGGTCTGGCTACGAAGCAGATGGCCGGGAAAGCAGATGGAAAGGAAATCTCCACCATCGTCCGAAAGCTTTTAGCTTGAATGTATAGCAGGAATTGACGTAAAGCTTATATATTATAGCAGGGATTGACGTAAAGCTTATATATTATAGCAGGGATTGACGTAAAGCCAGTTCCTGCTTTTTTTAGTGCCAACTCAGCGTTAATCTTTTTCCTAACGATGCTGCCAGCCTCGGAGAGGCTGAATCTTTCATAACCCCAGTCTAAGTGAGCGAAGCGAACGCAGACTGGGGGGGGCTGGAGCGCAATGCGCTGATAGCCAGCCTCGGAGAGGCTGAATGCACCTTGATGCGTAATAAGACAGTACAGAGAGAACGTGTCCTAATACGTATATAAGGTGTTACAAGCGTGAACCTCATCATTACGCGCTTCTCGCATTGTGCCTCTCCGAGGCACGGCTTCGGTGAGTCTCGCTGCCATCACCAGCCCCAGTCTGCACTCGCTTCGCTCGTTTAGGCTGGGGTTATGAAGCATTCAGCCTCTCCGAGGCTGGCAAAACTGCATGACCAGAATCAGCCGTCACGCAGCGTGAAACATCGAAACAGACGATTGATATGGAATCGCGGGTCGATTGCAGTGCAAACGGCCTGCGATTGCGGTTGAATCGCAAACCGCCGTGAAACATTTTCTCCTTCAACAAGGGCGCGCATTGCCGTGCGCAATCCTAACAAATAACAAATAACAAATAACAATAAGGTCGTAACATATGTCTTTTCGCCCCGACGAGGCAGTCCTGTGCGGGCGCAATCCTAACAACTAACAACTAACAACTAACAATAAGGTCGTAACATATGTTTTTTCGCCCCGACGAGGCAGTCCTGTGCGGGCGCAATCCTAACAACTAACAACTAACAACTAACAATAAGGTCGTAACACATGTCTGTTCGCCCCCGACGAGGCAACCCTGTGCGGGCGCAATCCTAACAACTAACAACTAACAACTAACAATAAGGTCGTAATATATGTCCTTTCGCCCCGACGAGGCAACCCTGTGCGGGCGCAATCCTAACAACTAACAACTAACAACTAACAATAAGGTCGTAACATACATGCGGCGGTCCGTTGAGGAAGAATTTTTGAACGTTGAACAAGAGATATAAATATATTATATATATTATATATATCATATATATTATATACATTATATATTATATATATTATATATATCATATATATTATATATATTATATATTATATATATTATATATATTATATACATTATTAATATTATATTCATTATTATTATATATATAATAATGTTCGCGAGGCTCAAAATTTTTTGGGAACCTATTGACCGACCTTATTGTTAGTTGTTAGTTGTTAGGATTGAGGGTGGCGAATTTGGGTGGCAGAACATGTGTTCCTACCTTATTGTTAGTTGTTAGTTGTTAGTTGTTAGGATTTGGGGTGGCGAATTTGGGCGACAGAACATGTGTTACGACCTTATTGTTAGTTGTTAGTTGTTAGTTGTTAGGATTGCGCCCGCACAGGGCTGCCTCGTCGGGGCGAAAAGACATATGTTACGACCTTATTGTTATTTGTTATTTGTTATTTTTGGGGGTGGCAAAAGTAAGATCGGACAACTCATCTACTAAGGCCAGAAACTTTGCGACACGTCCGAACCGCCGACTGGGTGTCCCAATGATGAATACAGGGCCAGTTCCTGCTTTTTTAGTGCCAACTCAGCGTTAATCTTTTTCCTAACTTAAATAATTCAGAAATATTGACGTTGTATTAGAAACTATTTCATACCTTTGCGCTTAGATATCAGAACCAAAGATTATCACAACTATATAATACAGAATCAGGTATGAGTTTACTAATGATTGTCGAGCTGTTGGTTGTCCTTCTCGCTCTTTGGGTAGGCGCGCGCTACGGCTCTCTGGCACTTGGTGCCATCTCCGGTATAGGCTTGGCTATACTGGTCTTTTGTTTTAATCTCAAGCCAGGCGACCCACCCACCGATGTTATCTATATCATCATCGCCGCCGTGACCTGCGCGGGCATGTTGCAAGCCTCCGGAGGCATGGACTGGATGATACAGATAGCGGAACGTTTGCTTCGCAGGCATCCCGACCGCATCACGTTCCTCGCGCCATTCACTACGTTCTTCCTCACTGTGCTCGTTGGTACCGGCCACGTGGTATACACCCTCATGCCAATCATCTGCGACATCGCATTAAAGAAAGGCATCCGCCCCGAGCGGCCGTGTGGCATCGCCAGTATTGCCTCACAGATTGGTATCACATGCTCGCCGATCGCCGCCGCTGTTGTAGCCTTCTCCACGATCTCGGCCCAATATGGCTTCCATGTTACCAATGTGCAGATCATCATGGTGACAATCCCTGCCTGTGTCTTGGGTATCCTTATGGCCAGTCTCGCCAGCTATCACCGCGGCCTCGATCTTGACAAGGACCCCCAGTTTCTGGCCAAGATCAAGGATCCGGAGAAGCGGGCGTATATCTATGGCAGCAACGCTACGACCCTCGACAAGAAAATCTCCAAGGAGAGCAAGCGCGCGGTTTATATCTTCCTCGCTGCCTTGGTTCTCATCCTCGTCATCTCTATTCCGCAGATGTTCGGCGTGAACATTCTGCCTCACTGGAACAGCATCCAGGCTGTTGACGGAGCCGGAGATGTCGTACTCTCCGGCCGCATACAGATCACTGCCGCACAGCTGGCCAAAGCCGGGGTGGTGCTCAGTGGCTATACTGAGGTCGTGCAGAAATACCTTACGATGAATGTCGTCATCCAGATCATTATGCTCACCGCTACGGCGCTGATGATCATCGTCAGCAAAGCCAAGCCAAAGGCTGCCGTACAGGGAGCCGTGTGGCAGAACGGTATGGTGGCTGTTGTCGCTATCTATGGCATCGCTTGGATGAGTAATACTTATTTTGACAATTATCTCCCTCAGATGGAGCAGATGCTTGGAGGCATCGTCGGTCAGTATCCATGGACCATCGCCATCGCTTTCTTCCTTGTGTCCGTACTCATCAACAGTCAGGGAGCCGTAGTTGTTGCCATGCTGCCGTTAGCTTACAGTCTCCACATCGAGGGATGGGTGCTCTTAGGCGTGCTGCCTTCCGTCTATGGCTATTTCTTCATTCCCAACTATCCGTCGGATATCGCTACGGTCAATTTTGATCGCTCCGGCACAACCGTCATTGGCAAGTACTTGCTGAACCATTCATTCATGATGCCAGGCATGATACATGTCGTCACAGCCACAATTTGCGGATACGCCATCAGCGCGCTCTTCCACTTCGTGTTCCACCTTTATTAATCCATCATCGCGGGATTCTGTCAGGCGGTGGTGGTAGCTTGGTGCGACCACGGCTGCCTGCATCAAAGCTCTCGGCTTGTCGCCCGACAGCCGTCAGCCGATTGTTTGGCATCGGTGTAACGATGTCGTCTCGCGCGCAGGAGCAGTTGCAGCAAAACGTATCAGAATAATGTCTTCAGTACAGCCAGCGACTTCAACTCGGGGAATCCGGGGACGTGAAGGTGATAATAATTGACGATAACATCGAGGCATTGGTTCCTTTCTTCACGATTCATCTTGAATAGCCGCATGTTATCAAAGTTCATGCGCATCAGGAGTCTTATTTTCCGTGCATCTTCCGGACAGAGATAGTCGGGGTGCAGCGGGCATGCCTTGGTGAAGCTGCCGTCTCGCAGATCGAACCATGCCCCGTCACTGTACTCGTCCAAATTGGGGTAGAAGCCGATGAACAGCGAAACGTGAAGCGTGAACACTAAGTGGAAGTTGGCGAAACCTTCCGAGGCGTTGTCGAGCCAAAGGAGACTTTTCTCCGTAAAATCCTCCAAGTGCTCGCTGTCATGTTCCCCACGTGTAGCATAAAGCAAGAACTCTGTGAGGAACATGCCAATGGACAATTTGTAAGGATCGAAAGGCAAGGAGGCATAAGGATGCGCCATACGCACGTCGCGCAGGCGCTGGAGCTCCGTCGTCGTGCGCTCGTCATAGTCGATCTCAAGGATCGTGAGCGGCTGGAAGAGCTGTTTTTTGATCTTTCCACGGTTTGTTTTCGAGAGCGTACAGGCAAACGATACGCGTCCCGAGTAAGCCGTGAGCATGTCGACGATCATTCGTGAATCGCCATATTTCACCGTGCGGAGCACGATAGCCTTCGTCTTGACTTCCATATATTTGGCAAATGTAAGAAATATCAAGCATTTAGCAAAAATTATTGGCAGAAAATTTTGCGGCATGACAAAAAAGCAGTAACTTTGCACCCGCTTATCAAGAGCGATGGTCCATTCGTCTATCGGTTAGGACGAGAGATTTTCATTCTCTAAAGAGCAGTTCGACTCTGCTATGGACTACACTTCTCGTTGGCATTTACGCAGAAATAATAAAGAATAAAAATAAAGATGGCAAATCACAAATCGTCAATCAAGAGAATCCGTCAGACTAAGGTTCGTACTTTGCACAACAAATACTATGCAAAGACGATGCGCAATGCTGTTCGTAAGCTCCGCGCAACAACAGATAAGGACGAGGCTGTAAAGCTTTATCCTGCTGTGCAGAAGATGTTGGATAAATTGGCTAAGACCAATATCATCCACAAGAATAAGGCTGCGAACCTGAAATCAAGCCTTGCTCTGCACGTCAATAAGCTCGGCTAATCGTTAGCGGGAGCGCTTAAAAACATCCGACATGCAGAGTCGGATCACTTGGAGAAAGGATAGAAATTACATCAGGCTGTACGATCTTTCGTGCAGCCTGATTTCGTTTTTATGCGGGTCGACGGTGCACGGCAAAAGAGGAAAGTATTTGGGGGCTGGGTGCGGAAGTCTGTCCATTCTTCCACCCCATATCCCTTTTGCCCGCTTTTCAGCCCCTGCATTCTCTTACACCTCCTTTTGCCGTCGAGTATAGTAATTTGTACGGCTTGCTCAATCTTCGAACACTTTCAGATAGGTATAGAATGCTTGTCTCATTTCGCTGATGCCGATATATTCATCGGCAGAGTGGGAACGGGACGACTCGCCGGGACCGAGCTTGAACGACTGCCACGGCATGAGCGCCTGGTCGCTGAGCGTCGGGGAGCCGTAGGGCTTGAGGCCGAGACTGACGCAGCGCTTGACGAGCGGGTGCCCGGGGTCGATATGTGAGGAGTGGAGACGGAAAGAGTGGGCATGGACCTCACTCTTGACGTGCTGTCTGATGATATCATAGACTTCCTCGTTGGTGTAGTATTCGTTTGTGCGCACGTCGACGAGCATCGTGCACTGGTCGGGGATGACATTATGCTGCGTGCCGGCATGGACCACGGTGAGTGTCATCTTCGTGGGACCGAGCAGAGGGCTTACCTTCTGAAACTTATAATCTCTTATCCATACCATGTCGTCGAGGGCCTCATAGATCGCGTTCACTCCCTCGTTGCGAGCGGCGTGCCCGCTCTTGCCGTGCGCAAGGACGTCGAGCACCATGAGTCCTTTCTCGGCGATAGCGGGTTGCATGCCGGTGGGCTCACCGACGATGGCGGCGTCGATCTTCGGCAACAGCGGCAAGGCGCGGGAGAAACCGTCTTTGCCCGACACCTCCTCTTCGGCCGAGGCGAGGTAGACATAGTTGTAGGGCTGCGGCCGGAGCGAGAGCCAGCGGAAGACCTGCAGCAGCGTTGTCAGTCCTCCTCCGCAGTCGTTGCTGCCGAGTCCGTAAAGCTTGTCGCCCTCAAGCGTGGGCTTGAAAGGGTCGCGGATCCAACTGTCCACGGGTTTCACCGTGTCGATATGTGCATTGAGCAGCAGTGTAGGCTTGGCGTTATCCCAGTCGGGTGACAGCACCCAGACGTTGTTGGCCTCGCGGTGGGGAGCCAGCCCATAGGTTATCATCTGTTTCTCCATGATATCTGCTGCCGCCGTCTCATTGCGGCTCACCGAGGGCGTAGCGATGAGCCGCTTGAGCAGTTCCACGGCATCGCTCACATAATCTTCCTGTCTCATAATATCTTAAATCTCAATGAATATATTCCTTTTTTAATGGGCTTTCCTATAGGTATAGCGATCGTGCCTCATATGTGATACGATCGTGCCTCATATGGGGTGCAATGTGATTCTTACGCGGCTGCGGGTGCCATCTCCGATATGGTTGCTGCCATGTAACTGTATCGGCAAAATTAAAAAAAAAGATTTAAGATCCTTTGAATATTTCGCATTATTATTTTATCTTTGCAACAAATAAAGCCTAAGCTTATGCAAAACAGATCGCATCTGTCAGTGTTGATACACTCTCAGGCAAAAAAGTATGGCAATCGGACAGCCCTTGTCCGGCAAGGTTTCGGCAGTTCTAAATGGACTGACGTGTCGTGGAATCAGTTCTCGCTGAATGTCAAGAAGGTCAGCAACGCCCTCCTGGCACTCGGACTAAAGCCTCAGGAGAAGATCGCTGTCTTCTCCCAGAACTGTGCGGAATACCTGTACACAGATTTTGGCGCTTACGGTATCCGTGTGGTCTCTATCCCGTTCTATGCCACCACTTCGGGACAGCAGGTGCAATATATGATCAACGATGCAGGCGTGCGCCTCATCTTCGTGGGCGAGCAGGAGCAGTATGATAAGGCTCACCGTGTGCACGCCCTCTGCCCGACTCTGGAGCGTATCATCGTCTTCGACCGTCACGTGCGGTTGAGCATGCACGACCCGGAAGCGATGTATTTCGACGACTTCATCAAGCTGGGCGAGGATTTGTCTCACGAGCAGGACGTTGAGGCGCTGTGGAAGCAGGCCAACGACGACGACCTCTGCAATATCCTCTATACCAGTGGCACGACGGGTGAGTCGAAAGGCGTGATGCTCTCCTATGGTCAGTATGCCGCCGCTTTCAAGGCCAACGATGCCTGTGTGCCGGTGAGGGAGAAAGACCGCGTCATCGACTTCCTGCCTTTCACGCATATCTTTGAGCGCGGCTGGGCTTATCTCTGTCTCACGGAGGGTGCCACGCTCATTGTCAATGTCAATCCGCATAAGATCCAGGAATCGATGCGCGAGACCCATCCAACGTGTATGTCGAGCGTGCCACGATTCTGGGAGAAGGTGTATCAGGCCGTGAAGGCAAAGATAGACCGGTCGAGTGCCACCCAGCAGAAGATCTTTTATAAGGCATGGAGCATCGGCAAACGATACAATATCGACTACCTCTCCAAAGGCAAGCGTCCGCCGCTGAAGCTGCGCCTCGAGTATGCTCTTGCCGACAAGACCGTGCTCAGTCTGGTGCGTAAGCAGATAGGCTTGGAGCATCCGAACATCTTCCCTACTGCCGGGGCTTATGTCTCTCCCGAAGTGGAGGAGTTTGTGCACAGCATCGGCATCTGCATGATTGTGGGCTACGGCTTGACGGAGAGCCTCGCCACGGTGTCGTGTGACCACAAAGGCGAGCCGTTCACCATAGGCAGTTGCGGACGGCCCATCAACAGTATCGAGATCAAGATAGGGGAGGATAACGAGATCCTCCTGAAGGGTCCGACGATCACGAAAGGGTATTATAATCGGCCGGAGCTGAACGCCAAGACCTTCGACCCCGACGGCTTCTTCCATACCGGCGATGCCGGTTATCTGAAGAATGGTGAGCTCTATCTCACGGAGCGTATCAAAGACCTCTTCAAGACGAGCAATGGTAAGTATATCGCTCCGCAGATGATCGAGTCGTTGCTCCTCGTGGATAAGTTCGTTGACCAGGTGGCTGTCATCGCCGACCAGCGTAAGTTCGTCTCAGCCCTCGTGGTGCCTGAATACAGTGTCCTGGAGGCTTGGGCCCATGAGCGTGGCATACAGTTCGCGGACCGTGTGGAACTGTGCAAGAACCAGCAGGTCATAGATATGATGACCGAGCGTATCGACACGTTGCAGCAGGGGCTGGCCCACTACGAGCAGATCAAGCGCTTCACGCTGCTGCCCCACCATTTCTCCATGCAGAACGGGGAGATGACCAACACGCTGAAGTTGCGCCGGCCGATCGTCAACGAACATTATAAAGACATCATCGACGCCATGTATGCGAATACTCCGTCGGATGGGATAATAACAAAATAAGTTTATGAGTTTATAAGTTTATAAGTTTATGAGTTCACGAACTCACGAACTCATAAACTCACGAACTAAAAAACTGACACCATGATTACAGCAGATCAACTAAAAGATGTGTTGGACCGCACCGAGAAGCTCCATCATTATCTCAATATTGACCAGAAGAAAGTAGAGTTTGAAGAAGAGCAGCTGCGCACGCAGGCTCCCGACTTTTGGGATGACCCGAAGCAGGCGCAGGCTCAGATGAAGAAGGTGAAAGGCATAGAGAAATGGCTCGACGGATACAAGCAGTGCAAGCAGTATGCCGACGAGCTGCAGCTCGCCTTCGACTATTATAAGGAAGACCTTGTCACGGAAGAGGAGGTCGATGCCGATTATGCCAAGGCTATCAAGTGCATTGAGGATCTGGAGTTGAAGAACATGCTTCGCCAGGACGAGGACTCTATGGATGCCGTCATGAAGATCAACGCCGGTGCGGGCGGCACAGAGGCCCAGGACTGGGCGCAGATGCTCATGCGTATGTATATGCGCTGGTGTGAGGCGCACGGGTACAAAACTACCATCACCGACCTGCAGCCGGGTGAGGAGGTAGGCATCAAGAGTATGACGATGACCATCGAGGGCGGCGAGTATGCTTACGGCTTCCTGAAGAGTGAGAACGGTGTGCACCGTCTCGTGCGTGTGTCGCCTTACAATGCTCAGGGTAAGCGGATGACGAGCTTCGCCTCCGTCTTCGTCACACCGCTTGTCGATGATACCATTGAGGTTTATGTCGATCCCGCCAAGGTGAGCTGGGATACGTTCCGCTCCAGTGGAGCCGGCGGCCAGAACGTCAATAAGGTGGAGTCGGGCGTGCGCCTGCGCTATCAGTATGAAGACCCTGACACGGGTGAGAAAGAGGAAATCCTCATTGAGAACACCGAGACGCGCGACCAGCCGAAGAACCGCGAGAAGGCGATGAAACTCTTGAAGAGTCAGCTCTATGACCGCGCGCTGAAGAAGCAGCAGGCTGAGAAAGCAAAGATCGAGGCGGGCAAGAAGAAGATAGAGTGGGGCAGTCAGATTCGCTCCTATGTCTTCGACGACCGGCGGGTGAAGGACCATCGCACCGGTTATCAGACCTCAGATGTCGACGGCGTGATGGACGGAAAGATAGACGGTTTCATCAAGGCCTACCTCATGGAGTTTGCTGAGAGCGACGCGCAGAAGGAAGACTAAGGGAGAAGGCCGTTCAGAAAAGGGGAATACCCCAAAGACATTACCAAGAAAGAAAACTAAATAACATAATACTATGGGAAACAATAAGAAAGAGCAATTGAAGCACATCCCCGCAAGGGAGGTGAATGCTGCCTCCACAGCGAAGAAGCGTGAGGAGCATCAAGACAGGCAGAAGAATCAGGGTGAGCTTGTGGTGAAATGGATCTTTGGAGTCCTTGTTGCCCTTGCTGTCATCTACATGATCTGGTCGATGTTTATTGTGCAGTAAATACAACATGAGTGGATTAGAGATAGAACGTAAGTTCTTGGTCAAACATGGCGGTGCGTTCAAACGTGCCGCCGCTTCTGTGAGTCATATCCAGCAGGGGTATATCCCGGCAGAGGGTGCTACCGTGCGTGTGCGCGTCCGTGACGACAAGGCTTATCTGACCATCAAGAGCCGGAGCGTGGACGGTGGCATGACACGGTATGAGTTTGAAAAGGAGATAACGCTCGATGAGGCTTCCCACCTGATGAAGCTCTGTCGGGGTGGTGTCATCGACAAGCACCGTTACCTCGTGCCGGTCGGCAACCATACATATGAAGTCGATGAGTTCCACGGCGACAACGACGGGCTCGTGATGGCGGAGGTGGAGTTAGGAAGTGAGACGGAAGCCTTTGACAAGCCCGACTTCCTCGGCCCCGAGGTAACGGGTGACAAACACTTCTACAACTCTTATATGTTGACAAATCCCTATAAGAACTGGAAGAAATTGGTGGCGGAAGAATACAGGTAATCTTTTTTCTTCCATTTTATATGTTTATATGCCATTTATTTTATAATTTTGCATTATAATTGATTGTAAAGTTATAGATAAAGCATATTTATGTCAAAAGAGAGAGCAAGTTTCGGAAGTAAAATAGGTATGATCTTAGCCACGGCGGGTGGTGCCGTAGGCTTGGGCAACATCTGGCGTTTCCCTTATATGGCGGGCCAGAACGGGGGTGCCGCCTTCATCATTGTCTATATCGGGTGCGTACTGTTGTTGGGAATCCCGTGCATGGTGTCGGAGTTTATCATTGGCCGGCACGGAGCGGCGAATACTTATCGTGCCTATTCGCAGGTGGCTCACGGCTCGGCGTGGAAATATGTCGGGTTTCTGGGTGTGTTGACGGGCTTCCTGATTACGGGATATTATGCCGTCATCTCCGGCTGGTGCCTGCAGTATGTCTATGCCTCCATCATGGGACAGCTCCATGGTGATGCCAACTTCGTGAAACAGTATTTTGCCGATTTCTCTACGAGTGGCATCCAGCCTATCTTTTGGCTGGTCATCATCATGGGCGTTACACATTTTGTTATCATCCATGGTATCCGGGAAGGTATCGAGAAGGCGTCGAAACTGATGATGCCGACCTTGTTTATCTTGTTGCTCGTCATCGTCGTCTGCTCCTGCCTCTTGCCGAATGCAGGCAAGGGAATAGAGTTTCTTTTTAAGCCCGACTTCACGAAGGTCGACAGTGGGGTGTTCCTCGGAGCCCTCGGCCAGAGCTTCTACTCGCTGAGCATCGCCATGGGCTGTATCTGCACCTATGCTTCCTATTACACGCGTCAGACCAACCTGCTGACCTCTGCCGTCCAGATCTGTTCTATCGACACGATGGTCGCTATCCTTGCCGGTCTGATGATCTTCCCTGCTGCCTTCTCGGTGGGTGTCAATCCCGACAGCGGTCCGTCGTTGATCTTCATCACCTTGCCAAACGTTTTCAACGAGGCTTTCGCAGGACTGCCGGTCTTAGGGTGGGTGATGTCGCTGCTGTTTTATCTCTTGCTCTCACTGGCAGCCCTGACATCTCTTATCTCACTGCATGAGGTCTCTACGGCGTTCTTCTATGAGGAGCTGCATATCTCCCGTAAGAAAGGCGCTGTCATCGTGACGGTGGCGTGTACCATCATCGGGGCTATCTGCTCCCTGTCGTTGGGCGACTGGAGCGGGCTGGAGATCGGCGGTAAGCCGTTGTTCGATGTCTTCGATTTCGTGACCGGACAGATCTTCCTCCCCGTCGGCGGTTTCCTGACCTGTATCTTCCTCGGCTGGGTCGTGCCCAAGAAGTTAGTGAAGGATGAGTTCACCAACTGGGGGACCGTCTCGCAGCGTTTCTTTGGCATCTACCTCTTCCTGGTGCGTTTCGTGGCACCGCTGTCAATCCTCGCCATCTTCCTCCATCAGTTTGGCGTGATTTAGCCGCAGAAGTTTGTGGGACGTCTAATGTAAATTATTCGATATTTCGTTTGCAGTTTAACGTTGTTTCGCTATTTTTGCAGACAAAAATAATGATAGAGGTATATGGAACGAGGCAATTTTGGTACGAAGATAGGCGTGGTGCTTGCTACGGCGGGCTCGGCAGTGGGCTTGGGCAACATCTGGCGGTTCCCTTACATGACCGGCCATGATGGTGGCGCGGCGTTCATCATGGTCTATCTTGCGTGTGTACTTGTGCTCGGCATCCCCGGGATGGTCGCCGAGTTTGTCGTCGGTCGTCATGGCGCAGCCAATGCCGCCCGGGCTTATACGCGGGCTGGAGGCAGAAAGGCGTGGGGTGCCGTAGGGTTCATTGGTGCGCTGACCTCGCTCATCATCCTCGGATTCTATTCTGTTATCGCAGGCTGGTGCCTGCAGTATCTCTTTGCCTCTGTCATGGGCAACATCAATGGTGATGCCACTTATGTGCAGGAATATTTCAAAAAGTTCTCATCTTCTCCCATCGAGCCTGTCGTCTGGACCATCGCTTTCATTATCCTCACCCATCTCGTCGTGGTGCGTGGCATCCGTAAAGGCATTGAGAAGGTGAGCAACATCCTCATGCCTACCTTGTTTATTCTGCTGCTCGTCATCGTGGCTGCTTCCTGCACCTTACCCGATGCGGGGAAAGGAATCAACTTCCTGTTTAAGCCCGACTTCTCCAAGATTGACCATCAGATCATCTTCGACGGCCTTGGTCAGGCGTTCTTCTCCTTATCGTTAGGCACCGCCTGTCTCTGCACCTATGCTTCTTACTTTACGCGCCAGACCAACCTCCTGAAGTCTTCAGCCCAGGTCGTTGTTGTCGACACGCTCGTGGCTATCCTGGCGGGTCTGATGATCTTCCCCGCTGCTTTCTCTGTGGGCGTCAATCCCGACAGTGGTCCGTCGCTCATCTTCATCACCCTGCCGAATGTCTTCCAGCAAGCTTTCACCCCGGTCTTAGGCTATATCGTCGGTGTGTTGTTTTATGCACTTTTAGCGCTTGCCGCCCTCACCTCTACGATATCCATGCACGAGATCGGCACCTCGCTCTTCTTTGAGGAGCTGCATATCTCGCGGCCTAAGGGCGCTGTCATAGAGAGCGTCATCGCCATCCTTATCGGCATCGCCTGCTCCCTCTCCTGTGGGGCTGTGGACATCACGGTCGGCGGAAAGAGCTTCCTCGACTTCTGCGACTTCCTTACATCCAATATCCTCCTGCCGCTCGGCTCTTTCGCGACGTGTATCCTCGTGGGCTGGGTAGCGCCGCGAAAGATGGTACGCGATGAGTTCACCAACTGGGGGACTGCCTCTGTCCGTGCTTATGGTTTCTGGCTGTTCCTCGTCCGTTTCGTCTCACCCCTGTGTATCGCCGTGGTGTTCCTGCATCAGTTTGGAATCATTTGACACCCCCTCCTAAAGACATTAAACCCCATCATCTGATATGCATCTGCGCGATCTCCATTATATCCGCCGGTCCGACCGCCGCGTTATCTGGTTTCTGTTGGTCCTCTTTGTCATAGTCAGTGCCGTCTTGTGGTTCTTCCATGACAACGAGTCCATGACCAGCGCGCTGTCGGCCGCCGACTCAACGGTGATGAGTCGGAGCGGTGGGAGCTACCGCCTCAAGGACTATCCGCGTGGGGAAAATCATTATTATGCCGTGCCGGGACGAGCCTCGAGCCGATTCCCCTTCGACCCCAATACCGCCGATTCTACAGAACTCTTGGCCCTCGGCCTCGCGCCCTGGCAGGTGCGGAGCATCTATCGGTACCGTGCCAAAGGGGGTGTGTTCCGCCGTCGTGAGGATTTCGGCCGTGTCTATGGCATGACGCGCAAGCAGTATCGCGACCTCGCACCTTATGTCCGTATCGGTGCCGACTATCAGCCCTACGACAATGCCGACAGGAGTGCTCCGTATACGACCACTTACAGGCAGGCGTTCGACAGTGTCGCTACGCATCATTATCCGACGAAGTTGCGGCAGGGTGAACATATTGAGCTCAATGAGGCTGACACGACGCAACTGATGAAAGTGCCGGGCATCGGGCGCTATTATGCCAAGGAGATCGCGTTCCGCCGGAAATACTTAGGCGGATACTATTCAGCGGAACAGTTATTGGAGATTGCCGACTTCCCCAGGGAGACCTTGACTTATTTCGAGGTCGACCCCGCAAAGGTACATCGGCTGAACATTAACAAGCTCTCACTCAATGAGCTCAAGCGCCATCCGTACATCAATTATTATCAGGCGAAGGATATCGTCGATTACCGTCGTCTCTATGGCACGATACACGACATTGAAGAATTAAAGTTGATGAAAGACTTTACAAAAGCCGATTTCGAGCGTCTAAAACATTATATAGAATATTGACCATGAAGAAAATTCTGTTTACATTCGTTTTATTGTTGACTTGCCAGCTGGCTTTCTGCCAATCGGCAAGCAGTGTGTTCAATGACTATCGTGACAAGAAGCACGCGGAGTATGTCAGTGTGCCGAAGCTGATGCTGACCATTGCAGCGGCCAAAGTGAAGGACGGTAATGTCGCTGCCTTGCTCAAGGAGGTTGATGAGGCCAAGGTGCTGACGCTCTCCGGCTGCTCAAGCAGTGTCCGGAAAAAGTTCGTGAAGAAAATCGCATCTTTGTCGGATGAAGGCTACAGTGAGTTCACGGGCGTGAAGAAAGGCAAGGCGGAAGGCATGAACATCCTCGTGAAGCAGAAAGGCGACACGATCAACGAGGTCGTGGCAGTATCGGCCGGTGACAACTCGTGCATAGGGATCCTTATCACGGGAGATATCAATGCCGAGGATGTGGCAGCGATCATCGGGATGGTCGATGATTAGCGAGGGTGATGATACGTGTTTGGGAAGGCCTTGACAGTTAGAATATACGCAAAGAGGCGGCTGAAATTCAGCCGCCTCTTTGCGTGTGTCGGGATGACCGGACTCGAACTGGCGACCCCTACGTCCCGAACGTAGTGCGCTACCAACTGCGCTACATCCCGATAGCGGCTGCAAAGGTATAGCTTTTTCTGCAAACAACGAAAGAAAACGAGAAGAATTTCGCAAAAATTGTCGCAAGAAAAAAATATTGAAAATTTTCCCTCAAAAATTTGTGGGGTTAAAGAAAAAGCTATACCTTTGCACCCGCAATAAGGAAACAACATCATTCCAAACAACATTGCAACTTGGTGCCTTAGCTCAGGTGGTAGAGCAATGGACTGAAAATCCATGTGTCCTTGGTTCAACTCCAAGAGGTACCACTTCCTCCTTTCATTCGAATCCGGTTTATGACCTCGGTCATTGCCGGATTTTTTTTTGATGCTTTATGATGTGAGGCTTGTTAGTATTGCCTATCAGAAAAGAATAGTCCGAAAGTATAAAAGCTCAGTCATCATCTTAATAGTATCTATTCTGTTTTCAGATACTTAAGTATACAACTGGACTTTTCGACTTCCGGACTTCTGATAAAGTACCTTCGGAAGGGTAACGTCACAACTTTACCTTATTAGTTGTTTCTTGCCATCTTTGATATACACTCCCTGACGGGGGTCGCAGACGCGTTGTCCTGCGAGGTTGTAATAGTTGTCGTCTTTCGTGGCTTTGCTTTGAACAGCCTTGATGCCCGTGGACTCGTTGCGGAAGTTTTTCAGGGATGAGAGGGCTGAAGTGGCGCATCCTGTTCGGCTGTCGAAGAGCGGGGCGTTGTACCAGCCGCCGAGGCTCGTTCCTTGAGCATTATATTCCGGCCACCACCAGAAGAGGCCGTTGACATTGCGGTGCTTGTTGAGCATGGTGATAAGGTCTTCCGTGTATTTCTTCTGACCATCGTCGGAATATTCGTAAGGCTTCTTATAATCGACAGGCGTGCCACTTACTGCCCATTCATAGGGGTAGCCCGTCTCCACGACCATGATACTCTTGGTAGGGTGGAATCCCTCCAATTTGTTGATAGCGCCCTCTAATTCACTTAGTGCGCCATGGAAATAGGGGTAATAGCTTAGTCCAATGATGTCGTAGTCTATTTTGGCATCCGTCATTTGCTTAAAGAAGTTCGTCAGTGCCGAATAGTCTTTGTTGTCGTTCTGCTGAGAGGTTGACACGCGCTCCACATGCAGGATGATCTTTGCCGCTGGACAGGTCTCGCGTACGGCTTTGGTAGCCTGGCCAAGGAGCTTCTTGAAGCGTGTCCAGTTGGCGTCAGGAGATGACGGCCAGCACTGTTTCAGGGTGCCGTCGGGTTGTCCCCATAACATGCCGTAGCTAATCTCGTTGCCCGTCTGTACGAAGTCGGGTGTCGCTCCGGCAGTTTTCAGCTGTGTCAGCACGTCTTGGGTATAGTCGTACACTTTTGTAGCGAGGGCTTCATCACTGAGTGAGGCCCAGGCAGCCGGTGTCCATTGTTTGCCCGGGTCTGCCCATGTGTCGGAATAATGGATATCGAGCATGAACTTCATTCCGGCATCCTTGATGCGTTTGCCTAAGCTCTTCACCCATTCGAGGTCCTGGCAAACGTTGTCGTCACTGCTCCATGTATAAGGAGCGCTGCTGTTCGTTGTCTGCTTCGTCGGGTTGACGAAGAGGCGGACGCGCATGGCGTTCCAGCCCTCCTCCTTGCTGTAGGTGATGAGGTCGTTGATGGGCTTGCCGTCATGGGTGTAATAGGTTGCACCGGCTTTCTCATAGGCAGGAAGCATGGAGATGTCGCCCCCGACATATTTCTGGGCGGAAGCCGTGGTGCTGAAAAGAAACATAAATAACCCACAGACAAGCTTGTGGATGCCTGTGGGTTGTCTTAGAATATTCATTGTTATTTGATTACCTTTTTCCCCTCGTGGATATACACGCCTTTCTCTGTCGGCTCTTTGCTGAGGCGGACACCCGATAGCGTGTACCAGGATGCATCAGAAGCAGTCGTGGAGGCGTTGATGGTACGGATGGCCGTGGCAGGACTGTCGATGACATTGCCAGCGACGGTGCTCAAATTGTAGTAGTTGCCATTCTTGAACGTCATGTCGTTCTGCTGTGGAGAACCGGTGTTTGCCGAGAAGATGATATGTGTCGGTGTCGTGGCTGTGGTGCCTGTGTATGTGCCGTCCCATGTCCATTTATACACGGTGTTGCCGGCAGTTGTCGTACCTACTTTTGTGCAAGCTGCACCGGGCCAGTTGCCACTGGTGTAGTTGCCGCTTGCATCCCATGCCCAGCAATTCACCTTGGTCACGCCTGACCATGAGCTCGGTACCTCGAAGAAGGCGCAAGTCTCACCGTCGTTGACCTTGCAGAACGAAGGTGCTGTCCAGTTGCTTGCCTCGTCCTTGATGCTCTTGATGCCACTGATGTCGAGGCCGTTGGAGACGTAGTACTTGAAGTTCTCGCCTTCGCACGCTAACTGGAAACCTGTTGTGTCGACACCTGTCGATGACCCCATGACAATGAGCACTTCACCCTTAGTACCTTTCACCTTGGCATAGTAGCCAGCTGTGGAGCCTACCGAGGTCTCCACGGTGCTTGTGTTCGTGATGCCGGCGAGCTTACGGGCAAGAATACATTTCTTGATAATCGTCTTGTAGGCTGTCCAGTGGCTGATCCAGATGCACGGTGTGCCCGGCATGGCGAGGATGTAAGCGTTGGCGGCGGCAATATTGGCGCGCAGGGGAGAAGGATTATCGTGCGGCTCACCCGTGTCGTGGTTGTCGACGAAGGTCACGGCATACCGAGCATAGCCATCGGTGCCCATCAATGTGGTTTTTCCATTGGCATAGTCTGTAAGCTTATTCCAGTTGTTGCTACCGAAGGCATCCTGGATGAAGTATTTCATCGGGAAGTCGAAGGCGGCACTGGTCTTGCCGGTAGCGTCCACCCAGTCCTTCACGCCGCCGAAGGGATGGTCACCGGTCTTCGTGTCGGTAACAGATCCTTGCCAGTATTCGCCGACGGAGTACTTGGGGCTGGCAGCTGTGTTATACATCTTTATATAGGTGGGCGCATAACCCTTCACGAAGTCGTAGCGGAAGCCAGCGTATTCCATCTCGTTGAGCAGGAAGTCCTCATAGGTCTCCACGTTCTTCTGTGTGGTGGCGTTGGTGTGGTCGAGGTCACGGCAACCGCCGTCATTGAGGCCGGTATCTTTGTTGCCTTTTATCTTGCCATAAGCCTCAGAAGCCGTGTTGGTGTTACCCTCATCGTCGCTGCAGATCTGTGTGTAGTTGGTGTTGTCCCACGTCACGGAGTAGGTCTTGTCCGTGTTCTGTCCGGTGACGCTCTCGTTGGCGAAGGAGCACCAGTTCGATGGACCGTTCTTGTGGTTGATGACCACGTCGGCAATGATGCCCGTTCCCTTAGCCTTAAAGGTCTTGATCATCGTGCGCAGGTCGCTCTCACTGCCGAAGGCACTATTCTGTTTGAGCCAGTAGATGGGGTAGTAACCCATGTTGTTCGACGTGGTGTTCGGATAGCCCGAGGGGGGAGCCCAGATGAGGTTGAAGTACTTCGAGAGTGTATCGGCCTGCTGGGTGAGGTTGCTCCAGCTCGACTCGGTGTAGCTGCCCCAGTAGAAGCTCTGCAGCATTACGCCACCATAGTTGGATGGCCAGCCTTGTGCAAAAGCGCCGAGCGGCATAGCGAGGAGAAGGATGAGAAAAAGATGTTGTAATCGTTTCATGTTATTGTATTTTATTTGTTTCCAGATGTTTTGTCCTTTCTTTATATTGTTATGTGCGAAGATGTTAATTTGCCTTTGCGAAGTTACCAAAAAGTTCTTGTTGCTCTGTTGCATGACATATATCAATTAATGATTATTTTGCGCAAACGGTTGCATGGGGTGCGCCTTCGATGCATGCAGCCTCTCGCTGCTGCAAAGCAGCAGCCTACTGAACCCAGCCTCCGGCAGCCCCGCTCATTGTTTCGCTCGCTCTTGCAACCTGCCCTTTGCTCTGCCTGCTCTTGCAACCTGCCCTTTGCTCTGCCTGCTCTTGCAGCCCGCCCTCTGCTCTGCCATGGTAGGCTCGTTGGGCTGGGTTCTGTAGGCCGCTGCTTTGCAGCGGCTCTTTTTTCAAAAAACTGGAGAAAAGCTTGCTGCGCGTCGCTTTTTTCCCTATCTTTGTCGCAAATCAAAGCTAAGAGGCTATGGATGAAGAGGCACGAAGACGAAAGAGGCTGTTCGCAGGAGAGAAGAAGGAATCGATGTCGCGTAGGTTGGAAGGTCACGACTACCAGTCCCGCAGCATCTACCTGATAACGATGGTCACGGAAGGCCGCCTCCCGCTCTTTGGCAAGGTAGTGGGCGATGTGCACAAGCCCTATGGCTATCCTGACGCTCCCCATACCGTGCCTTCCGTTCTTGGTGCGGCTATCTTCGACAACTGGTCAGGCATGCTGGCACGCGTCCCTGAGATGACAGGCATTGCCTTCCAACTCATGCCCGACCATTTCCATGCCATCCTCTTCATCACCGGCAAGATGGCGCTGCCGTTGGGAAAGGTTCTCAACGGCTTCAAGACGGGCTGCCGCCACGCCTTTCATGCCCTTTGTCCCGTTCTGTACGACGCTGCTGTGCAGCGTCAGCACCAGGATGCGCATCGTAAAGCCACCGACCACGGTATCCTCTTCGAGCTCAACTACAACGACAAGGTCCTCCTCCGTGAGGGACAGCTCGACAACTGGAAGCGCTACCTCGCTGACAATCCCCGCCGTCTCCTCGTCAAGCGCGAGCATCCGGAGTTCTTTCGGGTCCAGCGTTCGTTAGTGTGGAAGGGCATGACGTTCTCCGGTCTGGGTAACCTCTTCTTGCTTCGTAAGCCCTTTCTCATCCAGATACAGTGCTCGCGGCGTCTCACCGAAGAGCAGATAGCAGCTAAGACGGCGGAGGCGCTGGCTCGCTGTCGCCAGGGAGCCGTCTTGTTGTCACCCTCGGTGTCGCCGGGGGAGAAGACGATTATGCGGGCGGCGTTCGACGCGGGCTTCCCGGAGATCATCCTCAAGGACAACGGCTTTGCCCCTTTGACTAAGCCGTCGGGCAAGAGCTTCGATGCCTGCGCCCGTGGTCAGCTTCTCTTCCTCGGTCCTACCTGCCATAGCAATGAGCGCAAGACCATCACGCGCTCGGAATGCCTTGCGCTCAACGAGGTAGCGCGGCGGTTGTGTGAGTGAGAGGGCGGACCATTCTGTACGACGCTGCTGCGCAGCGTCCCCTGCTGCCCGAGAACGGGGGCCGGAACAGGAAGAAACAAAAGAGGGCAGCCCCACAATGGAGCTGCCCTTCATGATATAATGATAAAGCGGTAAAAATTACTTCTTAGTGATCGTACAGTATGCTTGACCATCGGCCAAAGCATGGAGTTCGATGTCGTAAATCCCATCCTCTTTAATCTTCAGGTTATCACCTCCCTGAGTCAGCGCATCTGTGGTGCCACCCCAGTTGATGTCCCAAGCGTCATTGGCACGGAACTTCAGTTCACCAGCTTTCAACGTAGCATCCTTGATCACCCAAGCATGGCTGTCCTTGTCATAGGTCATTGGCGTTGAGGCATCCCAACCGCTTGGTGTTGCATCACCAATGATACCGATGGTCGTGATGGCTGTCAGCGTCATCTTCTTAGCAGAAAGATCAAGTTCAACCTGATAGTAACCTTCCGAATAACCATCGGGCAAAGACACGTTGGCGGCATCGACTACCGTAGAGAAGCCTGCACCATAGTTGGTACCATCCCAATTGGTCTCAGTGCAGAACTTGAAACCTTTGTTGTTCAAGTACATGAAGCCCTTAAAGTAGTTGCCGTCAGTAGAGACAAGCATCTCGGTTTGCTTCCAGCCGTTGGCATCTCCAGCCATATACAGTACAGGCTTAGAGACGGAATAGGTCCAAGTGTTGGCATCTAGGGTGACAATCCATGTGCCGGCTCCTTCGATAGTAGGCGTCTGCACGGCATCGCCCCATGTCAAGTAGTTGAACGTAGCGGCATCACCGTTCGTAGCGCAGCCATACTGCACCGCATTGACATCATCCCACGTAGTGGAAGCACCATGGTAGGAAGAGGCACCGTAGAACTTGAACCAGTTGGTATTGCCGGTTGTTGTCATCGTAGCCTTATAGATGTGAGAGCTCTCTGCGGTCTCTTTCATCATCAGCGGCTTCGTGGGATCCCATCCGTTGGCACAGTCGCCAAGAATCAAATAGCCCTTCGGATCTACGTCAGGCGTCTTCACCGGTGTCTCGTTCTGCACAACATTGCCCAAGACCTGTACGGCAGTACCATTTTTCAGAATGGCAGCTGTCTGAGCTTTGCCATCGCGTCACGTCCGTGTCACGATCCTGCCTCAGTTGTGTCACGATCCTGCCTCAGTTGTGTCACGATCCTGCTTCAGTTGTGTCACGATCCTGCCTCAGTTGTGTCACGATCGCAGTTCAGCGCTTTTGTGGTATTCAGCACTCGCTAAGCAACAAAGATTGCCTTACACTCTTCTGCTATGTGCAAACGTTTGCGCAAGTAAAAAGATGTTTTTACCGGAAAAAAACGACGAATACAAGTTAAAGAAACTACTTTTGCACACAGATATAGCCTAAGACCGCTATCGTTAAGAAAAAGGACTAAAAAATAATAATATACCAATCTTAATTAAAAAGCAAATGATGAAGCAGGTAAAATTCAAGATGCCACGCAGAGCCCTCGTCCTTACGGGCGGATTGCTCTTAGCGGCCAGTTCCTGGGCACAGTCGGGTGCCATCAAGGGACAAGTGAAAGATGCTGCCGGCGAGCCTGTCATGGGTGCCACCATTACTGCCAACGGTAAGGCGGTGGGTGTTACCGACCTCGATGGTAACTATTCCATTAATGTAGCCCCCGGTACAGAGATCACCATTACTTACATCGGTATGACTCCGCAGAAGGTGGCTGCCGCCAATGGTGCCGTCATCACACTGCAGGATGACTCCAAGGCCTTGAACGAGGTTGTGGTCATCGGTTACGGTGTGGCCAAGAAGAACGATCTCACCGGCTCGGTGACGGCCATCAAGCCCGACGAGAAGAACCACGGTCTCGTGACCAACGCGCAGGAGATGATGCAGGGCAAGATTGCCGGTGTCAATGTCGTCACGACCAACGGACAGCCGGGTGCCGGTGCTACTATCCGTATCCGCGGCGGTTCGTCACTGAACGCTTCCAACGACCCGTTGATCGTTATCGACGGCCTGCCCATGGACAACCAGGGCGTGAAGGGTTTGTCCAACCCCCTCTCCATGGTCAACCCTAACGATATCGAGAGCTTCACCGTCTTGAAGGATGCCTCCGCCACCGCCATCTACGGTAGCCGCGGCTCCAACGGTGTCATCATCATCACCACGAAGAAGGGCCGCAAGGGCTCGGCTCCCAAGGTGAGCTACAACGGCAACGTGTCGATGGCCACCGTACCCGAGTACCTTGACGTGCTCGACGGCAACGAGTACCGTGCCCTCGTGAAGAAGCTCTATCCCGGTAAGACCGTTGACGGGAAGTATGTGGCATCCGCTCGCGAGAACCTCTTGGGCTCAGCCAACACCG